>Ga0256841_1001018_pt1 | contig 26009 bp, 19 predicted proteins | sample 356308metaG_FD_185971 | JGI IMG/M metagenome (GOLD analysis project Ga0256841, IMG submission 185971) | Hydrothermal vent microbial communities from Mid Atlantic Ridge, Atlantic Ocean - 356-308 | ecosystem: Environmental > Aquatic > Marine > Hydrothermal vents | place: Atlantic Ocean: Mid...
ACCGCCTTCCTTGGTGGCCTGCTCGCCCGCCGACTCGGCCTGCCACCCCTGGTCGGGTATCTGCTCACGGGTTTTGGCCTCTATGCAGCCGGGGCGCGCATGACCCCGGTGTTGAAGGAATTCGCCGAACTCGGCATCACCCTGCTGCTATTCAGCATCGGCCTCAAGCTGGAGGTGCACAAGCTGCTGATGCCCCAGATCTGGGCCGTGGGCGCTGCGCACATGCTGCTGATGATCGCCCTCGGCGCCGGCTTCCTGCTGCTGCTCGGCCACTTCGGCACCCGCGGACTTGTCGGCCTGCCGGGCGACGCCCTGCTCCTGCTGGCCTTCGGCCTGAGCTTTTCCAGCACCGTGTTCGCCATCAAGGTTCTCGAGGAAAAGGGGGAATCGTCCTCCCTCTATGCCCGGATCGCCATCGGCGTGCTGATCATCCAGGACATGGCCGCCGTCATCTTCCTGGGCGCCTCTACCGGCAAGGTGCCCTCCGTCTGGGCGCTGGGCCTGTTGCTGCTGATCCCGCTGCGCCCTGTCCTGCAACGCCTGCTCGAGGCCAGCGGGCGTGGGGAACTGCAGATCCTGTTCGGCCTGACCCTGGCGCTGGGCGGCGCCCAGTTGTTCGAAGGGCTTGGCATCAAGGGCGATCTGGGTGCACTGATCCTTGGCGCGTTGCTGGCCGGGCATGGGCGCAGCGCCGATCTGGCCCGTCAACTCATGGGCTTCAAGGATCTGTTCCTGGTCGGCTTCTTTCTCGGCATCGGCCTGTCGGCCCCGCTGACCACCGACGATCTGCGAGTGGGTCTGATGCTGCTCCTGCTGATTCCGCTCAAGAGCCTGCTCTACTTTGCACTGTTCGCCCTCTCCCGACTGCGCGTGCGCACGGCCTTTCTGGCCAGCACCAGCCTCGCCAACTTCAGCGAGTTCGGCCTCATCGTGCTGGCCATCGGCGTCCAGCAGGGGCTCGTCGGAGCCCAGTGGCTGGTCACGGTGGCCATCGCCCTGTCTCTCTCCTTCATGCTGGCCGCGCCGCTCAACGGCCTCGCCTACAACCGCTATCCGCAACTGCGCGGCTGGCTGCGCCGCTTCGAGAACCCGCGCCACATCCCCGAGGAGGCCGACATCGTGCCGGGAGACGCCCGGGTGCTGATCTTCGGCATGGGGCGCGTGGGCACGGGCGCATATGACAACCTGCACGAACTGATGGACCATCCCGTGCTGGGCGTGGATCAGAACGAAAAGGTGGTCGCCAGCCATCAGGCCGCCGGCCGCAACGTGATTCGGGGCAGCGCCACCGATCCGGAATTCTGGGACCGCATGCACCTCGATGAAGGGAAGACCCGGTTCATCCTGCTGGCCCTGCCCCACGTGCAGGAAAACCTCTTCGCCATCCGCCAGATCCGGGACCACGGCTTCACCGGCAAGGTGGCCGCCACGGCCAAGTACGACGAAGACATCACCACCCTGCGCCAGGCCGGCGTGGACGCGGCGTTCAACCTCTATGCCGAAGCCGGCGCCGGCTTCGCCGAGCGGGTGCTGCGGGATCTTTCGTTGCAGAGCACGAACCGGACAGACACAAGGTAGACCGCCGCCGCACTCCGCAACCGGAAAACGGCGTCCGACACACGATCCCGTTCAGCGGTTCCTTCCCTTCCCTGCATCCCGGCAGATGCCGGCAGGCGCCTGTACCAGACCCGCGCCGAAGATCGGATCGGGACCGGGCCTGCCCAGATCCAGTGCGCGCTCGCGCAGGATCCGGCGAAGCCCGCTGGCGGTCAGTCGGGAGTTTTGCCACCAATGGCGCGCCGCCAGGCCCGTGACGTAGGGGGCCGCATAGGAAGTGCCGCTGGCGTAAGCCCCGCCCCCGGCCCGCGCCACCCAGACATCCACGCCCGGCGCGGCCAGATCCAGATGCGCACCACGCACGGCGTTGGCGTAGATGCGCCGATCCGCATCCACCGCCGTCACGCTCAGCACCTCGGGCCAGGCGGCAGGATACCGGGGCGGTGCCCGCGGACCGGCATTCCCGGCCGCGGCGACGATCAGGCGATCCTGCCGCGCAAGCTGCGCGATGGCGCGGCGCAATATGCGGTTGCGCGGACCGGCCAGGCTGAGGTTGAGAATCCGCGCCCTTTTCCCTGCCAGAAAATCCAGGCCACGAACGATGCCCGACACCGTGGCGTCGATGCGACCCTGGCGCATCTCGAAGACCGCCGCCACCCATAACGTCGCGCCCGGCACGAGGCCAGCCAGGGGGCCGGCATCGGCGCGCCCCACCAGCAGGGCGGCCATGGCCGTGCCGTGGTCGCGGGGCGCGGCAACGCCGCCCCGCGCCACGAACAGGCGCTGGCGGATGTCCTGTCCAGCCAGGGCAGGGTGGGATGCGTCCACGGCCGAATCCAGCAGTCCGATGCGCAAGCCACGCCCGCAATCCGGCGCAGGGCTGCCGGCCCGCACCAGGTGTCGGCCATAGGTTCGGGGGTCCGCTGCCTGCAACCGGTAGCGGTGATTGAGATCGAAATCCGCTTGCGGGAATGCCCGGCGCAGGCGGGCCAGCCAGGCCCGCGCATCGCTGCCGGGCGGCAGACGGAAACGGATCACCACCATGCCCAGCGCCCGCAGCACCTGCTGATCGCGTACCCGAACGCCCTCCGCGGCCAGCGACCGCCGCAGACTTTGCGCCTGCCGCAGGCTCTCGCTGAAGGCCAGGATTTCGCCCGGCACCGCCCGGGCATCGGTCGGCCAGGCCGGCGGCAGGGCGAGGGACGGCGGCGGCCCCGCCCCGGCGCGGCGGCCACCCGAGCCGGTTCGCCGTCCCTCCCCCGTCCCGTTGCGCCCCGGCATCGGCAAGGAAGCGGCGCGTTCGGCGGGGTTGCCCGTCCCCTCCGGCGCAGCGGCGCCGTCGGCGGGCGGCCATCCCGCCCATGAACGGCCCGTCGGATCGGTACTCGCGATGACGGTGGGCGCCGCCAGCAACAGGGCCGGGAGCACGAACCGCAGCCATCCCGCCCCCCTGCTTCTTGCGGATTGGCGGCGGCGCAACTCAGTCCCGGGCGGCATGTTCGATCAGATCCTGCCTGCGGCGCAGGATCGCCAGCGCCGCCTCCGGATCCGCCTCCGGCGCAAGCCGGATGCGATAGACCCCCAGGGCCCCCGGCCCGCTCACGATCTGTGCCGGCAGGGATTGCAACAACGCCCGGATCGCGCTCTCGGTCGCCTGGGGCCGGAAACGCACCTGCAGAAGCCGCCCTGCGTGAACCTGACCGGCCGGTTGGTAGGCCGCCTCGTCCGTGTGCCGGAACAACAACACGCCCTGCACCATCACCACCGCCAGGCTGGCCGCCAGGGCCCACGGCAACCAGCGCCGTGCCCGGGCCGGTTTGCGCAGTGCCGACTGCAACCGGCGCCAGCCCGTTTCGCCGATCGGCGCCGGCGACTCGGCCGCCCGAATCCCGGCATGCAGGGCCTGCAGGAAAGCCAGCTCGTCCCGGCATGCGCCGCAGGCCGACAGATGCGTGGCAACCCGGGCCTGCTCTTCGGCCTCGAGCGTGCCATTGGCGAAAAAGGGCAGCAATTCGATGGGATGTTCCTGCTCGGCTTGCATGTCGGTCACCTCATGCCGTGTCCGGATCCCCGGCGGCGCCCACGGCGGCCAGGCAGCGTTTCATCTGCCGCCGCGCATGCAGCATGCGCGTTTTCACCGTGCCCGTGGGGCAGTCCAGGATCGCGGCGATTTCGGGATAGGACAGTTCCTGGAAGAAGGCCAGGTGCATGACCTGCCGGTGGATCACCGACAGCCGCTCCAGGCAATAGCGCACCCAGCGTGCGCTGGCGGCCGCCGCCAGGGCCTCCAGCACCCCTTCGGGTTCCGCCGGCAGGCTGTCCGGTTCCGTTCCGGTCTCCCGCTCGCGGTGACGGGACACGACGCGCAGCCGGTCGAGGATCTTGTGGTGGGCGATGCCCAGCAGCCAGGTCCGCACCCGTGAACGGCCCCCATAGGTATCCGCCTTCTGCCAGACCTCCAGCATGACCTCGTGCACGAGATCCGCGGCCTCTGCGGGCTGCTCCAGGCGCCGCAGGGCGAACGCGTACACCACCGGGGCATAGGTGTCGTAGAAACCGCGCATGGCCGCTTCTTCGCCGCGGGCGATGGCCTCCAGCCAGGCCGCATGGGGATCGGCCTTCGCGCCGACCATCACGGCAACCCCTGCATGCCGGACGACTCCCAGGTGCGCCAGGCGCTGGCGGCGATCCGTCGGCCGTCCGCCGCCACGGCCACCAGGCGCCAGCGGTAGCGGCTGCCCGGGTCGAGATGGGGAACGATCAGGGCGGACAGACGCAGACGATCGCGCTGGCCGTCCACTTCCATCCCCGCCCGGGGTGGCCGGTTCCGCTCCGCGCCGGCCGCCTGGAATTCGAGCCGGTAGCGCGCCGCGCCGGCCACCGGCCGCCAGCGGACCGAGTCGCCGGCCGCCAGCGGCTCGCCCGGCGCCGGCGTCAGAATGTCGATGGGGGCCAGGCGGCTGTCCGTTGCCGTGTGAACGTAGTATTGCAGCACGATGGGCGTGTCGGTGACCGCCGGTTGCAAGACTCGCAGGCGCAGCAGGTACAGACCCGGCAGGCGGGTAGGCAGGGGCGGACTGTCGAGACTGGCGGCACCGCCTCCGAACAGGGGCCGTCGTACGATGCGCAAGGCCCGGAACACGGGGCTGCCGCTCGCGCTGGTCGGATCGGCCAGCTCCCACACCGCCTGCAACTGCCCGCTGCCGCTGAAGCGCAGCGTGGCCCGCGCCCGCAGGGGCTCGCCCACGGCAACCTGCCTGCGCACGGTGTCGTCGGCGAAGGCCAGACGCAGGGAATCGATGGCGAAACCGGCCGCCCCGGCACCGCTCAGGTCGAGCATTGCCGTCCCGCCGAGGGCGCCAGCCGTGCCGCTGCCGTCGCGAAAGTCGCGGCGGTAATACAACCGCCGGACCCCGTTGTCGAACGCCCGCAGCATCACCGCCGCGGGGATCGCCAGCGTCTCTGTCAGTTGCAGGGTCTGCCCCCCGGCGCCGGAGGCCGAGATCTGACGCGGCACCACCAGGTACACGTTCCCCCCACCGTCTTCGACGATCCCCTGATCGGATTGCACATAGGGTCCGCTGTCGGTGCGCACGCGCCAGCGCAACTCCAGGCGCGCGCTGCGGTTGAAGGCCACGTTGGCCTGCGCGGGCGTCACCTGCACGGAAGTCACCGCCGCGAAGGCCGGCGCCAACCCGCCCATGCCCAACCCCAGGGCCATCACCCCGGCCAGGCGCTGCCACCCTTGCCTTTGATTCGCCGTCATCGTCACCCTCCCGAACGGGCAAGGCCCGTGCGCATGCCCAGATAGATCTGGCGTGCCGCCGCCGTCTCCGGCCCTGCCTCGCTCCAGTTGGCGTTGACGAAAAACTGCAATCCCGCCCACGCCCCGCGCGCTTCGCGCACCTGGTAGGCCAGCATCAGACCCAGCGTCCGGGTGCGGCTGTCACCGCCGCCATCGGCGAAGACATAGCGTGCATCGCTGTATTCCAGCGAACCGGACAGGGTCTCCAGACTCAGGCTCGCCGACAGGCCCAGCACCTGGTCCCGGCGCTCTGCCCCGCTGTGACGATCCCGCGCGCGGCCGATCTGCAGACTCGGACCGAGATACACCGCCTCACCCACCGGCAGTTCCAGCGCCAGGCCCAGCAAATCGTCCCGGGTGTCCGCCTGGGTGCCTGCGCGATCGTCGAAGCGGTTGTGACGATAATCCACCGACCAGCGCCAGGCTCCCGGTGCGAAGGCCGCGGCGAAATAGAGATCCTGGCTGCGGTTGTCCGTGGGAGTACCGGAGAACCCCGCGCCATCGGCGATCTGCCGGTTCGCATTCCAGGCCAGATCGAGGCTATAACTCGGGTTGGCGAACCAGCCGCCCGCACCCGGCGTTTCCGGCACCCAGCGCAAGCGGGCCTGCAACACGCGGCTCTCCACCACCGGCAAGTCGGCCAGACCGTTCACGTTGTCCCGCTCCAGGGCCGCCGAAAACGCCGTTTCCAGGCCACCCCGCCGCACTTGGGCGCTGGCGACCAGGCTGCGCCGATCCCCGGGCAACCCCGGATTGGCCAGGCTGCGAAAGAAACTGCCAATCTGCCGGTAGTGCAAGCCGACGTTCCAGTCCAGCGCATCCTGCGGTGGCGGAGCATACTGGGCGAAAAACTGCAGGGCCGAGTCCGCATGGGGTGCCAGGGTCCCGCCCGTTCCATCGTAGTCGAAACGGCTGCGGGCGTATTCGCCGTACAACCGCAACCGTCCCTGCAACCGATAGGTGTCCGCCGCCACCATCCAGGCGTCTCCGCCCGCCGTCGAGTCCGTGCCGGCCTCGTCGCCCAGTTCGGCCGCCCCCTCGTCGCCACCGCGGGACCGCAACCATTCACCGCGCAACACCAGGCGCCGGGGCGTCTCCGGCCAGGGCACATACTGGAAGGCCATGCCTTCGGTCAGTCGATCCCGGTGCGCCAGTCCCAGGGGATCGTCGAACCCGGCCTGGGTCCGGGTATGCTGGGCATAGGCGCCGAACCATGCCGAATCCCGCCGGATCCCCACCGACAGGCCGCGACGCAGAAATCCCTGGCGGATCAGACTGTCTCCCGGCAGGGCATGCTGACCCAGTTGCACCTGGTGCCGGCCCGCGTGGTCTCCGGCGCTCAGCAACAGATCGGTCAACTGGGCCGGATCCTCTTTCAAGGAACCGTCGTACATCCCCCCCACGCGCGAATTGAACTGGTATCGCGCGTCGCGCCATTGCGAGTCCAGCTCCAGGCTGGCCTGCGCCACGCTCATCGCCGGCGGCGGCGACAGATTTGCCGTCGACACCCGGCGCTGCGCCGCCCCCTCCAGCGCCACCCGATAGGTCCGTTCCGCAGCGGCCGCCTCCTGCCGCACCTCGAACCGCCAGCGCCCGCGCTCGATGGCTTCCCCCGTCTCGGAATATTCCACCAGACGCAGCTCGTGCGTCCCCGGCGCCAGAGGCTCCACGGGACGATAGACCAGTTGCGCCGGGGCGACTTCCACCACATCCGTCACGTCGAAGGCGTCCAGTTCCAGGCGCAGACGATCGAGACGCTCCGGTGAGACGTCTGCCAGCACCACGACCAGCGGCTCCCGGGGCGCGAACCCGGCCCGTTCCGCCGGCAGCCGGAACTCCGCCTGCAAGGCTTCGGCCGGGCGCATCATCCCCAGGGAGACCGCCACCAGCAAGGCCAGGCACGGCCGCCGCAGGTTGTGCGCGGGTTCCATGCTACTCATCCCGCCCGGCCGGCGCGCCGGTGGGATCCTGCGGCGTACCTCGGCGCTCGTCCCGCTGTGGCAGCCGGACTGCGCCCTGCACCACACGGCGAATCTCCGGTTGCCCGGTGGCCTTGTTCGCCGGCACGGGTTCCTGCTTCGTCTGCGGCACCGTGCGCAGGCGGCTTCCTGGCGACGTGCCCGCCGGTTGCGCACCCGGAACCGGCGCCAGTTTCGGAAAAGCGGGCTTCGGTGTCGGTGCATTTTTCAACCCGCCCGAGATGGCCGGCGAAGGCGCGTGGCAACGCACCGTGAACTGCGCCGCCGGATAGGTCCTGGCCTGGGGCGAAAGGATCTCCACCCGCATCCAGCCCTGGTAATCGGACTTGTGCTTGCCGCCGGGCAGGGCCAGTTTCCCGGCAGGCGGCGCCGGCTTCACGTGACGGACCCAGGGCGCGAGATTCCAGGTGCCGCCCTTGGCCTTCTTCTTCAGCGTGAAGACCGGCGACTTGTGTCCCTTGTCGCCCACATAGCGGTATTTCACCTCGGCCGGATAGTTGAGCGTGATCCTGGCGTCGACCTTGATCGCGGCCGGGCACTTGCCTTCGTAGGCCGGATTCAGGATCCGGAAGTCCACCCCCTCGACCGCCGCCACCAGCTTGGCCTTTTTCGGCTTGGGCGGCGGCGGGGGCTCCAGCTTGGCCTTGGCCTTGGCCGAGGGCTTGCAGACCACGCGGGCATTGACGCTGGCCGGATTGAACGCCATCCCGTCAAATCCTGCCTTCGTGATTCTTTTGCACGTGAGGGTATACAGCGCCTGATCCGCATTCGGAACATTGACGATGAACCCTTCGGCAAGCAGTTCATATTTGCTCTTGCTGTCCGGAAGCGCGAGGCGATTTTCCAGCTCGGCATTGCAGGCACCAACCGGATCGAAGTCGATGATGCTCGTCTTGAAATTCGGCGAAAGGCGCACATCGGCGGAAACATGATTGGCTTTCGCTATCGTCTCTCCTGACGCTTCGGGATACATGTTTCCGACAATCTGGAAATTCCGCAACAGCATGCTTCCCTCGTACGCACTGTAATTGCTTCCCCCCTTGTATCGACAGTCGGCATCGAAGCCGAGCCTGACGTGCGTCGTCTTGTTGAAGTCGATGGTGTCCCACTTCTCGCCGTCACTGGAATACACCTCCACCACCGGCGCATCGGCATAGCCCTGCATGTCCTTCAGGTCCAGCTTGGTGACCTTGTTGGCCATCGCCGGCCCACACAGCAGCAGGGTGCCAATCCCAAACACGCAATGGAAATATCTTGCCATGACCATCCTCCTCTTGATTCTGCGAACTCGTTCGCCCAGGTCTGTGCTTCTGGGTCGATGTCGCGACGAAAATGGTTCATCCGGTTTCTTGTCGGTTCTCGCTTCCCTCCCAAGATTTTGGTTCCGGCTTTCTCTCCAAGTCTAGCAGGCACTTTTCCGGTTGCGGAAACCCGTTCCCCCTCACGGCAACCATGCATTCGATGAATTGTCCGAAGGCGATCGCATTCGGAACCCCACCGCGACAGGGGGATTTTCAAGAGAGATATAAGATATGCAAAGAGGGTCGAACGATAAGACGACGGAGATCGCAAACCGGCCAAACAAAAAACGGCTAAGACTTTCGTCGTAACCGTTTGGCTGGTAACGGGATGGGCATTGCCTGGGAAATTGGCGCGCCCGGCACGATTCGAACGTGCGACCGCCTGGTTCGTAGTTAGCAGATTAAATCGTAACTAGATGTTTCCATTAACATATTCCGGATCGCCCGTTGCCCATTTTGCCCCACAATGCAGGACAATGCATAACCAATCCCCGCAAAAGTCCAGCAAGGATTTTCGTACCCGCTACAACGATCCGCGGTGTTTCCGGATATTGAGAGCCTTCCACTGAAGCTGGGGATGCTGCCTGATACGCTCCGCCAACTCACCGTCGCCTGTCAGCAGTTCAGGAACGATCTCGCCACGCTCCAGCACCCGTTCCAGAAATTCGCGCTCGTGTGCCTCGAACGGCAGTACCATGGCCAGTCGCTCCCGGCATTCATCGACCAGCCGATCCATCCAGGCGCCCAGAACCTCCCGCTCGGGCACAGCATCCTCACGTAAAACGGGGAGCAGCTGTTGCTGCAGTTCCCGATAATCACAACGGATGTCGGCCGGTGAGACGGCCCGCCAATCCTTGCGATTGCATGCGCCGTAGACGACAAACCCCAACCTCAGCTTGTCACCATCGAGATCGCCCTCTCCCAGCAACGCATGGGCATCGAACAGATCCCGGCTGGCCTGCCTCGACAAGAGCGCCGCCAGCTTGCCGGCGGCGAGTTCGTGGAGATCGAGGATCGGTATGTCTTTCGCCTGGAATGTTCCTACGGGCCGTGAGTCCCGTCGTTGAATGGGCCACAGCGGTACCCTCAAGGTGAAGACCACGTCGATCTCCAGGTTGGCATTGCGCCCCAGAGCGTTGGTGTAGGCGAGCCGCCACTTGCCCCCGGCATGGGCTTCTGGCTGCCGGCGGATACCAAACCCTTCCCGACTGCACACGGCCATGATGGCCTGTTCGATCCGCTTTCGTTCGGCCTGCATACCCGCACGATCGACCGCCCCCACATAGTTCAGGTCGATATCCACCGACAATCGGGGAAGATCGAAGATGAAGAGGTTGAGCGCCGTCCCACCTTTCAGGACGACCCGATCCTTGAGGTAAGGATGTCGCCGGAAGGCGTTCAGCAAACCGATCAGGCGAATCACCTTGTCCAGGGTCTCTGGTGGAAAACCAGTGGCGGCCGCCTCGGACTGGAGTTCCTGCAGTGTAAGGTTCACGCGACCTCCTCCCAGGCCCGTTCGAGCACGGCGGGAGGTACGATCAGGTTCCAGGAGGCCACCAGCTTCCCGGGCTCTCGCCGGCTACGCTCCAGGTAACAGGGCTGTTTGGGTACGTGCTTGCGCAACCTGTCCAGATGCGCCTCCTCCACCATCAGGACATCGCGATGCTGCTCCAGAAAGAACCCCACCTTGGCCGCCACCGTTGCGCTCTTCAGTAACAGTGCATACTCAACCACCTGTCCCAGTTCGAAATACTCCACCCCCTCCAGGGACCGCCAGACTTCCTCCCATCCTCCACCCAGATCGGGCCGGGCCAGCACATCCACCAGTGTCCGTTCCAGGCTGGTGACACGAACCTGTCCACCGCCATGGCTTCGGATCTCGACACCGAAGTCTTCGGCCTGCTGTTCCAGCAAGGCCTTGGGAAAGGGCGTGGCGATGAACGCCTGGCCCTGGAAGCTGAAAGGCTGGCGCGCCCGCCGGCTGAGATAGGGAAACCGGCGATGAACAGAATGGGCCCTGCCGTGAAACTGCAAGGCACTGTGATAGGCCAGCACGGCATCATCGGTGAGATGGCATGCCAGCAGGTAAGGATCCACCGGATAGTCCCCGGGACGGAAACCACGGGGAACCACGGCATACAGCCCCCGCCGGATGCGCAGCAGGTGTCCCGCCTTGACGTGATAGGCCAGCAAGGCCTCGCGGGTCTTCTTGCTGCCGGTCCCCGATTCCGTCAGGAAGGTAGCGAATTCCTCGTGCCGGAAAACAGGATGTTCGTCGAAGAAATCCTGGGTTTTCATGGCCTGAACTTGACAATAATTTTATTGACACCTAATTAATTTAGGTGCTCACATATTAATTGTCAATATTCATTTGCCTCGTCAGGCGACATAGGCCTCCTGGTCTACGAAACAGCCTGAGCGGCGCAGGAAGGGCAGCAACTGCGTATCGGCGAAGGGGCAGCCGGTTTCCGATACCCCCGCCTGCTGCCCGCCCTTGTGGACATCCTCATCGGCGGCGTGCCCCTCCCCCCGCCGGGCGCGGTCGAGCAGCACCCGGTAACCGGGTTCCCAGGCGCGGGTGCCCACGAAGATCTCCCGCAGCGCGCGCAGAATATCCATGGCGGCGAAATCCAGATCACCGAAGAACCAAGTCTGCAACTGGCATGCAGGATCCATCCAGGCGCGCGCCAGCCGCTCAAGCCCACGCGGATCTGATGCCAAGGAAGCGTGCATCGACACCCCCTCGGCCGAGCGCAGTCGCTTGGCGGCGCCCATGAAACCCGAAATCCAGACGACGGCCAGGCGGTCAGGGTCGACATCGGGCAACCGCCCACGCACGGCACTGTGATAGGTGGTCTCGTTTTCGATGAACAGCAGCCCCTCCCAGGCCGGCCCCGGTACATGGACGTTGATCAGCACCGGTTTTTCGGGAAACGCCTCCGGATCATCAAGCAGGTGGGTGACGGCCTCGCGACGCGTGTCCAGCAGTTTCGATATACCCCAGAAGACCGTGGCGGAGGCCTCGCGGAGATACAGGGAACGATCCAGATCCATCAGCAGCGCAAGCCGCTCGGACACATTGACCGCCGAGCGGCCCGCCACCTTCACGGGCTGGCGCAGAAACCCGGATAACCGTTCCTCCGGCAGACGCAGTCGCCCGAGCGCCTCCCTCCAGAGTTCGCGTTCCGATTTTCCATTCACTGGCCGTCCCAGCGCTTTGCGGATGACAAACTCGCCTGCGGGAGTCAGAACGATCCGGGGTTCGGCATCGAAAGGTGCCATGTTCGCGGGCCGGCGTTTGGGCAACCGTAGTTCGATCCAACCCTGTCCGGCGATCGCCTCCAGCAAGGACCAGGCGAATTCCCGGTCCGGCGTCTTGCTCGTATCGAAGAAAACCGGCGTCTTGTCCACCTTGAGCCGTAGCTGGGGAGGGCGCTCCCGCTGTGCCATGGGCTGCCTATCCACGAGATCGATTAGACGATGCAACACATCGGCGATGGCCGGCTCGCCCGCCCAGAGCTTCAGCTGTCCGTGGCTCTCGTCGTCATGGCCTGCGCTCATGGTTTCATATCCTCGTCGTTCAGCAAAATCGGGTATGATGAAACAGGATACCAGCCTCCGGGTTTGTCATGGACGCCTTGTTCGACATCGTCGGTTCCGATTTCTTCAAGCCCCTGACCGGCAAGCATCGTGCACTCTATGCCGACTGCATCACCGCCTTGTTCGAACGGCTGCACGGCCCCTACGCCGACTACCGGGTCAATATCACCCAACGTGAATTGCGCGAGCTTTTCCATCCGCTGGTCGCCACTCATGTGGACCAGACGATCTCAGCAATACCCGACGAAGAACCGGACCTGGTAGGCCGGGAATCGGATCGCGCCCGCGCCGTCATCCGCCGCCTAGTGGAAACCGGCTGGCTGGAGACCCGGCTGGACAAGGGCACCATGCTCTCGGTCTACGGCCTCTCCCGCCCCGGCAAAGCGCTGGCAGACACCCTCTACCGCCTGCAAGGCGGCGGTATGCGCACCATCCGGCGCAACGTGCGTTCCACCCGCAATTCCCTGGAAGCCTATGTGCGCAGCGAAGGGAGGGAGCCCTACGAGCTGCTAGACGCCTTCGACGCCGCCCAGCGCATCATGTCGGACCTGAGCGACGACATCGACGCTCTGGAACTGCAACGCCGCAAATTGACCGAAGACGTGGCGCGCAGCCGGGGAGAGGGCATCGGTGAAATCCTCCACGAGCTGCGCCTGCGGCTGCCGGAGGTGACCCGCAAGTTCACGGTGGAATCCGTCGTCCAGCACCGCGGCCATATCGAGTCCCTGCTGGATGCCATCGAACACTGGTCACCCGAACGGCGCGAGACCGCCGACCGTGCCATCCTCGCGGCCCAGCCCGTCCTGGAAAACGAACTGCTGGCTGGCGAATCCGCGCTCTGGTGGCTGACCGGAAACATCCGCGAGCGGGTCACGGCGGCCATGGAGGTCAAGATGCCGGAACTGCGCGAGGCAGTCTCCAATTTCGGCCGCCGCATTCAGCTCATCGTCATGCAGCAATCGGCCCTGGCCACCCAGGGCCGTGACACGACGGCACACCTGATAGAGAGGCTGAAACGGCAGCCGCGCGACCGGCAGGAGGCCCTGTTGAGCCGCTTGGCCGGCGCCATGTTCCCCTTGCGGGTCCGGCTTCCCGACCCAGAACGAGTCACAGTGAAGGAACGCGCGGTGCGGCGCAAGCCCATCGATACCGGCCTGGCGCAGCCGCGTCTGACGCGTGAGGAACGGCGCCAGGCCCACATCCAGCAGGCCCTGGAGACCGCCTTCGCCCTGACGGAGCAGGAGGTCGATGCCTACGTGCTGGAGCAGATGGGCGCAGCCCGGGCCATGAGCCTGCGCCACTTCCGGGTCACCAATGCCCTGGAGCTGCTGGCACTGTCCCACAGCATCGAGGTGGCTGCCCACAGGGACACCGGCTACGAGTGGGACATCGTGCCAGAGCACGACGAACAGGACGGTATCCGCTGGTTCGACACCGGTTACGGCCGCATGCAGGCCTTCACCCTCAAGCGCCGGGGCGGCACATCATGAGCGTCTTTCTCGATGCCTTTCATGAGGCCCTGGACGCGACGCCCCTGCGCGGTGAACGGTCCTTTCAGGCCATCATCCACCGCCTGCTGGAACACGGCATCATCGTCGCGGACGATTCCGAGGTGGAGCGCCAGTTGTACGAGCAGGCGGTTTCCGCCTTCCCCCTGTTGCGGGACTGGTTCGAAATCGCCGGGCTGCGCCTGGCCCACTACCGGGAATTCCGCTACCTGCGCCTCTACCCGCCGGGCGCGCGTATCCGGGGCGTCCACCAGGACGATGAGGAACATCTCGACGCTACCGCCCTACGCGAGCGCTATACCCCGATGGAAGCACGCCTGTTACTGGTGCTGCGCGCGCTCTATGACCAAGCCCTGGCGCTGGGCAACCTGGGCGACCGGGGCGAGGCCAGCCTGCCGCTGGAGGAAGTGTTCACCGCCATGAACACCATGATGAACACGCCCATGCCGGAGGCCGCCGGCGAACGCGACCGGCTCTTCAAGCGTCTCAAGCGTCTCAAGGCCATCGACTATGTCAGCAGCGACGCCCCGGAGTCGGAACGCTGGCTCGCCATTCGCCCCATGATCACCACCCTGGTGAGCGGTGACCTGCTGGCGGACGCCATCCAGTACCTGGAAGAGACGGCTACGAACGACGGCGAAGCGGACTGAGATGTACATCGACCAAGTCATCACCGTCAACTGGGGCGCCCTGCCCAACCGCGAATACGCAATGGGGCCGCTGACCCTGTTCACCGGCGGCAACGGCACGGGCAAGACTACGCTGGCCGACGCCATCCAGACGGTGATGACGGCGGCCCGCGACACCTTCTACAAGTTCAACCCCGGCCAGGACGAAAGCTCGCAACGGGGCCGCTATGGTAAGACCCCGCGTACACTCGCCTCCTACGTGCTCGGCGCCGACCGCAACCGGCTGGCCCGCCCCCAGGGCGCCCACAGCTACGTGGCGCTGGTGTTCCGCACCACGCCGGGCGTCGAGGCCGAGAGCGCCCCGTTCACCGCCCTCATCGGGGTCTCCGCCGATCTCGGCATCGAGGGCAAAAGGCGAGCGCCGCGCACCATCGACCAGGTCAACCTCATTCTGCCGGACATCGCCCTGGGCCTTGACGACTTGCTCGCCGACCGAGAACAGGACGGGGAAGACCATGTCGTACCCGTCGAGCGAATCGAAAATCACCTGAAGAAACGCTTCGGTTCCGCCGCCGTCCGCGTCTACCGAGACAAGATCGGCTATCTCAAGGCACTGTGGGGCCACCTGCGCAATCCCCAGGGTATGGCCGTGAGCGAGATGGAGACGGTACAGGCCACCCGCACCTGGTCGCGGCTGATGGCGCACAGCCCCATCGGTTCCATCAACGATTTCGTGCGCGACGAGATCCTGGAACGGTGCGACGTCGCCAGCGCCCTGGACCACATGGTGCAGTCGGTGCAGACCTTCAACCAGCTCAAACAGCAGGCGGAGGAAGTCGAGGCCCAGACCGCCAGGCTGCGCCGCATCGAGCAGCATGGTGTACAGATCGAAAGGGGTTACAAGGCCCTGGCGGAAAAACGGCTGCTGCTGGCGGAAACTATCCTGTACCGACTGGAACAGGAACGCGATGCGACACGTGAAGAAATCGAAAGCAGCCTGGACGAACGGCGTGGCATCGAGCATCGCTTGGCCGCGCTCGAATCCGAACTGCGGCAGGCGGACAGGGAACGTGTCGTCCTCCAGGCCGAGCGTAACGGCCATCCCGTGCTGACCCGGAAGGGCGAGCTGGAAGAAGAGCTTGAAACCCTGCGTCAGGAGCAATTCGATCAGACCTCGCGACTACTGAGCGCCTTGGAAACCGTACAGAAAAAACTCAATATCCTGCCGCAACTGAAATCCCCAGTGCCGGAGGGCGACGACGAACTGGCCAAAGGTCTGCTGGGACTCCTGCAGACGGGCGCGCCCTTGCAGGCGCTCGATATCGGTGAGTACCGGCGTCACCTCATGGAGGTCATCCAGAAAGAGGCAGGGCTGTACCAGCCCGAGGCCTTCGCCGCCTTTGTCGAACGAGCCGGCGGCAGCCGGATCGACCGCCTGCTCGCGGACATCCGCGACCGGGTGAGCCGGCGCGGCGGTCTGGACGAACGGCAGCTCCTGCTGCAACAGCGGCTGCGCGACGAGCACCAGCGCCTGTCCGGAGAACTCAAGGAGACCGAGGCCCAACTCGACCGGCTGCAACGGGGCGAACCGCCCTTGCCCAGGGAGACGGAATCCGCCCTGGCGCTGCTGCGCCGGGAACAGCCCGGCGCCCGGCCCCGGGTGCTCTGCGAACTGATCGAGATGGCGCCAGGCTTCGATGACTGGCAGCCGGTCATTGAGGCCTATCTGGGCGGAAACCGTTTCGTCATCCTGGTGGAACCCGAATACGAATCCAGCGCCACCCGGCTGTTGAAACAGCACCGGCTGCACCGCTGCAAGATCGTCCAGGGCGAACGGGCGCGTCGGGATGCCGCCCAACGCTTCGTCGAACCACACACACTGCCAGCCTGCCTGAAGGTGGACGACCCCACGGCACTCGCTTATCTGCTCGGCACCTACGGCAACGTCAAGCTGGTCGGTGACATGGAGACGTTACGCTGGACCCCGCGCGGCATCATGAAAGAAGGCTTTGCCTCCAGCGGCTACACCCAGTTTCCCTGCCAGGCCCGCAACGACGAACTGACCTTCGGCCGGCAGGCCCGGCAATACCGGCTGGAAAGCCTGCGGGCCCGCAAACGGGAAACCGAAGAGACACTGGCCCGCCTCGACGAACGGCTGGGCGCCCTCGGCCGCCTGGCCGACGGCCTGCACCTGCTGAAGACCGACACCGCCCTGGAGGAGATCGCCATCGGCCTGTACGAGCGGGCCGAACGGATGACCCGGCTTCGCGACCGTATCGAGGCCCTGGACCTGGGGGAAGCCCAATCCCTGGAGCGGCGCTACCAAGCCGCGCTGGAAAGGATGGAAGCGCTGCAAAAGGAAAAGGAAACCGCCATCGACCGCAAGGGAGCACTGGGCGAAAAACTCAGGCAACTCGAAGAACGGCTGGCCGGACTGGAAAACGAACAGGCGGGAGCGCGCAAGGGACTGGAAGCGGCCCGCCGGATTGTCCTCGACCTCGCCCGGCCAGATTCGGATTACGATGCCGGGGCCGTCATCGAGGCGCTGGCCGCGCAGGCCCACCGGGACACCCCGGATACCGATGAGCTGCATGCGCGGATAGAAAACGAGCAAAAGCAGTTCAATGGCCACTGGCCCAACTACCGCAGCGCCATCAGGGAATACAACGCCGCGGTGCCATCCCGAGAGCAGGCCATCACTTTGTCGCCACAGGCGCTGGAGACAAACGCGCTGGAAGACAATACCCGTTTCTTCATGTTCATGGCCATCCAGCACGAGGTCCGGGCGCGCCTGCACATGCTTGAGGCTTCCATTCTGAACGCCATCCGCGAACAGCTCGCCGGCATCAAACAGGAGATCGACAAGGCCGTTACCAACGACTTCGTCAATCTGGTGATGGCCAACATCCGCAGCGGCAGGCAACAGATCGACGAGCTCAACCGCACCCTCCAGCAGCACCGCTTCGGCGACGAGCAATATGAATTCATCGCCCACTACCGGGAAGGTCTCCATGGCGCCTACCGGCGTTTCTTCAAGGCCGTCGCCGACAAATCACTGCTCAACGAGGATGCCTTCTCCATCTTCGATGACAGCCAGTTCGACGCCCAGGACATCCAAACCCGTGACGAGATCATGGACAAGCTGTTCCAGGGCAGGGACACTCGGGTCCGCGATGAGCTGCTGCGCATGGCCGACTACCGGGAGTATTTCGACTTCGATATCTACCGCGTGCATGAAGGCGAACACATCTCCCTGGCCGAGGACGCCACCGGCAGCGGCGGTCAACTGGAAACCGCGGCCTACGCCATCCGCTCCGCTTCGGTGATCAACGCCTTCCGGTTGAACGACCGGCGCAACCCGCGCCATTGCCGCTTCCTGCTCTTCGACGAGACCTTTGCCAAAACCGACGAACAACGCTCCGTGGAAATTCTCAAGCTGCTCACCCGCTCCCTGAAACTCCAGATCCTGTTCGTCGTGCCCTCGCGCTCGGCGGGGGTCTTCAAACCCATCCTCACCCACCAGCACGTCTTCACCAAGTTCAAATCGGTCAACGCACCGGGTGAGCTGAACGACCTGGTCGAAATCAAGTCGGAAATCCTGGACAACGAGAAAATCACCAAACTATGGGAGCAACACAAGGAAGAAGTCATGCTCCAAGCCGCACTCGAATTCGACAACCTGAATACCGAAACGCCCTGATTTCGGCCCGCGCGAGGCCACACGCGGCCTGCAAGCGCAACCCGCTGTGTCCGGCATAAGACCCGGTTTTTGACCAGGTGGTCGGACCAGAACCTAAGTTATTGATTATGCCAGAACGACGAGCTGGCTGCGAAGACAACAGCAAATCAGAACGAGTGTAGAAAATCGTTCATAACTTACTGTTTTTATTGGAATGGCGCGCCCGGCACGATTCGAACGTGCGACCGCCTGGTTCGTAGCCACGAGCGCAATTAATAAACCTTTTATTTTCAATATCTTGCGGCACCTGCCAACTACGATAATGAGCGTCAAGATACTGAAATTTAGTGGTAGTAGTATCCTGTGCTAGCACATTTTTGGGCACACCGATTTGCACGCCAACTCATGACACAATCGGTATCAGTACACGGAAGCTGTTTCAACACTACCGCCTCATGATTGGACCGGCAGTGCCCTGATTCCGTCCAGCAACACCCGGGTGGCACGGCAATCATCTTCGTTGTAATCCAAGATCCGCTGCTTGATTTCCAGATCACCGCTGTCGACCCATCTGTGGAACCATTCTATGGATGCCGCGCCTGATGGGTGAGTGTCACGCCAACTGAAGCCCAGGTACTTGGCAAGCGTCTTGATCGAATAGTCCTTTGTGGGCCACTCTGTCTTCGGGAGTACGACATCGAAGTAGAGGTCCACTGCATTGCCCGGATCAAAAAACTGTTCTAACTCCTCTTCGGTACATACGCCAGGATATTTTTCCCGCAACTTCCGCCAGATCGTGCGTTCATACTTGGAGTAGTAATAAACAGAACACTGTCCGGCTTCCTGCAAGTATTGCCACGCCTCTGCAAACGCCCTCTCCTCTTCCTCCGGCGTCGGGGTATCAGTAAAGAAAGCCACGTAGCGTTCCCGGTCGTTATCGCCCTCACGCCGTTCGACAAATCCATGCAAATAACAGATATCCCGCATGGGATCGACCTCAATATCGAAGAAGATTTCCAGTGCCGAAGGCGGCAGTTCGACAGGTTCCTTCAAATATGGCGTACCACCAGGATCAACTAATAAACACGCCCGCTGATGCAACTTACCTAATGTCCCCACCCCAATGCCTGGGAAAACAGTCTTACGTCCGGCAATAAAACGCGACGGCTCGCTGGCAGCAAATTCGTGGATGGTCTGAACATGCTCGACCATAGCATCACGCTTCGATCTCCCAAGTTCAGGGATCAGGGTAAGATCGTTGGTTGACTGAAGTTCGTCGAGGCACGCGCTATACCAGTGACACAACTTGCACGTCCCCCCGTAGGCCGGCAACGTCTTCTCGGATCGGGCAATAATCTCGCGCGCGGTAGCCAAATATACTTGGTATTCGTCCCATAGTGTACGAGGATTCCTCACACCTTGAGGTGCGGCCAAATCGTATGTGACCTCCCGACCATTAACGTCCCAGATAAATCCACGGCGACCGGCAGACAGCCCTTTACGCTCCAGGATATCCACATAGAGGGCAAGCTGCATGGCGTAATGCTTCTTCGGTCTACCATCATCCTCAGAGCCCACTTCTCCAGCACCGGACTTGATGTCTCCTGGCACGTAGCCATCCCCTTCACGGCGCAACAAATCCGGATCCCCTAGCAAGTCATCAGACTGGATACGACCACTGTAGATCAGTGGTTCACCACGCCGGATCGCCTCTTCAGTCAATCGTTCCTTTTCATCACCTGCGTAGAGGGAAAGATCAACATATGGAATGTCCAGAGCACGAATAACATCCCGCTCGAAGGCGTTCCCTCTCTCCCACAAGAGCTGGATAAAAGGATTAATCTCATCCCGTTTCGAAGTATCGCCAAACAAATCCATAGTGACCCGATGTGGACAGTGCACCAAGTCATAGAGCATGGATCCTGTAATTTGAGAGGCCATTCCATCCCCCTGGTTCCCACATCTGATATAGATCACCCGTAAAACCCGTTACCACAAGTTAGCGCCTTTTTCAACCCAGAAAGAGGCTCCCTTCTGGCCGTCTTTCCGTCGTTTTTGCCGCCCCACCAATGGTTAGCATAGCTACCGCGACAAGCACTGTGGAGCACAAACAGTGAGCGAAACAATCTCTTCAACCTATGAATATCTTCTGACGCACTATGGACCGCTGCTGACACTCAAGCACTTGGCCGAAGTGATGCACACCACACCAAACGGTGTGCGTATGGCCATTGCACGCAAGCGACATCCACTGGCCGTCGCATTGGCAACCGCCAGGAGACAGCTAGGGCGTCGAGTGTATTTCGAGGCACGGTTGGTCGCAGAAATCATTGATCAGGGAATAGAGACAAAGCGACATCAAAACCCTTCAACCACCGAGAAGAAACGCCGCACTGAAACCGATGTTTCGTTACCCACTCAAGAGCGTTCTTTAACCTGTATATAAATACAACTAATACCAACGCATGAAGTACTGAAAATGCCAGCACGAATACACAATTTGGCCATTTTTTCCGACAAATCGACACATTTTTCCGCCTTAAGAGCCGATCAAGAAGGCTACCTCACCGATAAGGGAATACCTGCTGTCATTACCTGCAAGGAGGTGTTGTAGCCATGAGTTTTGATTTTTCACAAGTGAATCTTCAGTACTTTATCCAGGCCCGTGATCTCGCCAAACAAGATCCGGAACTCGTTGCAACCATGCTCGGCATACCAGATGAGATGGCCCGTCTGCTGGCAGGGTTGACCCCTAAAGAACTCGCACATGTTTCCCTCATCAAACAACCGTTGCTGCTTCCGCGCCAGGAAGCATGGTGGTGGTCGCGTTTGTTTACGGCCGTACGTGAAGGACGCGCGGAGGAAATCGAGGCCATTATGGAACACGCTCCGTTGATCACGGTGCCATAGAGGAGAGGACGTGTGAATGAACTCCGTAGTCTGTTCGGCCCTGTTTCTCCCGATCCCGCCACCGTGCGGTGAGCGGGTCGACCGCCCGGCTGCGATGTCGAACTTTGTGGCTATGCCACGAGAATCATGGAGGCCATCCATCTCATTCATCTCGGCGCGCGGGCAGGGCTCGTCTGTCAACTCACCCAACTTGAAAAAACCACGGTAAATCGCCTGTATCGGCAGTACAACGGTGCACCCTCACCGCCAGGACAGATGCCCTTCACCGATAACTGGTACAGGGAGAGCGATGTGCGCATGTTGCAGGCCACGCTCGTCTGGCGGCTGCACCGGCGACTGTCACAAACGAGGCGAAGCGCTGCTCGCCTCCTGATCGATGTGTTTGAAGCGTACATCCAACTTGTACGCGAACCCTTGCTCGACCTGACTCGCACGGTATTCGTACCCCGCCTTGTCGCCATGGAGATATGGCACGAATGCGTGTGCGAGTTCTGTGGCATGACCTATCTGTCTGCAGTGGACAGCAACAGCATCGCCTGTCCCGGCTGCCGGCTTTATCACCGTCACCGGTGCTCCCAGTGCGGTTCGCCGTTGGCACCGCAACCCAAAGGACGCCGGCGTGTGGTCTGTGGCGATTGCGGAAACACCGATAACGGAGGAATCCGGCATTGATCGAGAAAGAAACCCATCCAAATCCAGAACCGGCGTGTTCTCCACGTCCCTGGAGGATCCCATGGCCCTGAAAATCACCATCACCAGCACTAAGGGAGGTGTCGGCAAGACGACATTGACCGCCAATCTGGGTGGCCTGCTGACCGATCTCGGGCAGAAGGTATTGCTCGTGGATGCGGATGTGCAACCCACGTTGTCCAGTTACTACCCTCTGGAGCAACAAGCCGAACGCGGCTTGTCTTCGCTGATCACGGAGGGTGTGGTCGAGGGCGTCATCAGCCGCACAACGATCCCGCGTTTGGACCTGATCCTCTCGGACGATCCAGAGGGAATGTTGCAGAACTGGATCCTGCACACGCCGGATGGGCGTGTCCGCCTGAAGCACCTGCTGGCCCGCTTCGACCAGGACTACGACTTCATCCTGCTGGACACCCAAGGCGCTGTCGGGCCGCTGCAGGATTCCGCCGTCCTTGCCGCAGATCTCCTGGTCTCCCCGATCCCGCCGGAAATCCTCTCGGCGCGGGAGTTCGCTCGTGGCACAGTGCAGATGCTGGACCGCTTGCGTCCGATGGCCTTCCTCGGTGCGCCACTGGGTCCGTTGCGCGGACTCATCTACCGCATGGACCGGACCGTCGACGCACGCCGCATCGCCCAGGAGTTGTGTCGGGAGGCCTACGGTCCCAGCAAGGGCGCCATCACCATCCTGGACACGGTGATTCCGAACACCGTCGCTTACCGGGAGGCGGCCACCGCGCGGGTGCCGGTGCACCGATGGGAACCCCAACGGCAGGGACCCACACTCAGTGCCTGCGACGCCATGCTGAACTTGGTCTCTGAACTCTTCCCGCACTTGTCGGACAAGAAGTTCGACTGCGAAAGCCTGTCGGCACAAAAGGAAACACGCTGATGGCAAGGAAGCACCCGACCAGTGAACAGATTCAGTCGATGCTCCGTGAGGGTCACTTCGGCCAAAGCCGCGAACTGCCGCCGGCGGATCCGCTCGACACCACGCAGATGCTGCTGGAGATCGACCGTATCCAGCCCTACGACCGCAATCCTCGAAAGGAACGTAACCCGCTCTACGACGAAATCAAGGCGTCCATCCGCGCCCAGGGTGGGCTCAACAATCCGCTGACCATTACCCGCCGGCCGGGGGATACCTTTTATATAGTCGAATCCGGCGGCAACACCCGCCTGCAGATACTCAAGGAGTTGTGGTCGGAAACCCACGACGAACGTTTTTATCGCATCCACTGCCTGTTCCGGCCCTGGGTTTCTGAATCCCATGTCCTCACCGCCCACCTGATCGAGAATGACACACGCGGGGCGCTCACCTTCATCGACAAGGCCCTGGGCGTGCGTGAACTGCGTGAAGTGCTGGAATCGGAGCAATCGACGCAGCTCTCCCAACGGCAACTGGCGGAGACGCTGAGGCAACGGGGATACGCACTGGACCAGAGCATGATCTCCCGGATGGACTACGCCGTGGACATACTGCTCCCGCTCATCCCGGAGGCGCTGCGCGCCGGTATGGGGGCGCCGCAGATACGCCGGATCCGGCGCCTCGAATCCGCCTGCCGTCGCTTCTGGAACGACCAGGATAAGGCGCCGGAGCTGTTCGAGGCGCTGTTCAACGAGGCATTGGCCGCCCATGACGGTCCGCATTGGGAACTGGATGCGGTGCAGCGGGAGCTGGAAACCCGGATGGCCGAGGCCACGGGCCTCTCTCTCAAACACGTGCGGCTGGAGATCGATGCGCGCCTGGCCAGCAGCGCCAACGAGCAGAACACGTCGAGCCCGGCCACGGACACCCGGACCGGGTCTGCCCCAACGGTAGAAGCCACTGGGGAAACGTCACCGAGCACTACGACTACAGAGGCGGAACCCCCCGGGCCTGCGGATCCACCACGCCCAACACCACTCGGTGAGACCGATTCGGAATCAGAAGGCCCGGTTCAGAAAGCGCCACCGTCAACCCCCTCCCCGACCAATTTCGCCGGGAACGAAATGGGACAGCCGCAGGCTACCCAGAGGGAATGCGCCAAGGAGGATCTGCATCAATCTGACGCGCCATCCTACGACGGACCCGGCGATCTGAAGTCGCTGCGCGGCCGGGGTTACGTGCTCGCCCTCAAGATCGCCAAGCGACACGACCTGGAAGACTGCATCACGCCCGCCGGCAAACTCGGCATGGGGTTTCTGGTGGACATTCCGCGCGAATCCATCATCCCGGTCGCGGGCCAGGAAGACGCCCTCCGCCAACTCTACCGCCAATGGGTGTGGTGGCTCCTGTTGAGCTTTTCCGAGGAGAGCGTACAGCCCGAACGCATGGAGCGGATCCCCGACGACCTGCTGCTGCGCAACCTGATCCTGGAGAAGAACGACACCCAGGCCCTGGCGCTGGTTGGTGAACCCGATTGGAAGGCGCTCGGCTACGAATTGCTGAACAACCCATCGGTTCCGCAGCCTACCATCGATGACCTGATGGCCTTGGCGCAGACCTGCCGCCGTATCCGGCAACTGATGGATGACGACGGCGGACTGGCCCTGTGGCAGACCGACGGATAACGGTGCCGGAAGCGAGGTGGACGATGCCGAAGACGACACACGCAGAGCTGGTGTTCCACACCCTGCGCTATGTCACGGAAACCCTGGCCGAAGGGGACATCCACTCGGTGCTGGACCTGGGTTTTCGGCTGGACCAGATCGCCCGCCTGGAGCGGTTCACCCTGCGCGATCTCTATCACATCAGCCAGGTACGCACGCACTTCATGGACATCTCTGTGGACCCCGCCTGCTTCGACCGGGTACTGGACCACATGGAACGCAACAAACGTCACGATGCCCTGCAGAACGAACTCATCCGCTTGCGCGCCCCCCTCGCCATGATGCGGGCCTTCTTCGGCATGACCAACGCCGAATACGCCGCCCGCCGCAAACTGCTCGGCATGACGGGCACCGGCATCGGGCGGCCGGCCGCGCCGTCCGAAGACGACGAGCAGCGCGTCTGGAAGGCCTGGCAGGCCAACGCCCACCACCCCGTGGAAGCGCGTTACCTGCACGTTGGGCAGACGACCGGCGTGCCCTTGAACACCGTATGGGCATTGATCCGATCCTGGGAGGCCAACGGGCTGCTGCCGGCAAAGCAATCGGAAGATGACAACAAGGTCGTTCGGCTCAAGACCAACGAACAATGAGCCTGTGGGGAACTGAGTGGAGCGCGATACCGGAAAGATCAGACCTGAAACACATGCCCTGGATGCCTTCATCCAGGCGACCGTGGAACGGCTCCTGACCACCGAGACCCGCAGTGCTGCTCCAGCCGACGGCCTGTTGTTCCTGGGCAACTGGCACGATGCCATGCCGCGGCTGATCTTCCAAGACCCGGTGTTGCAACCGGTGGACACCCGCATCTGGGGTGTGATCAAGATCGCCGCCGCCGGCACCCACCCGACCGCATTCCCCACCTACAAGCAGATTGCAAGAACCGCCAACGTCGGCTCCGAGGCCACCGTCGCCCGGTCCATGGCAATCCTGCGCGCCACCCGCTGGCTCTCGCTTTGCCGCCGGGTACGTGACGCCCAAGGCCGTTTCCGGGGCAACATCTATGCCCTTCACGATGAGCCGCTGCCGCTGGCCGACACTCTCTATCTCGACCAGGATTACATCCAGTTTCTGGAGCAGGCACAGAACCACGCCCATCCCCAAGTACGGAAGGTCGCAGCCGCCGTACTGGGCACCATTGAGGAGGATCTCCAGGAAGGCGACAGCGATACCGCGCACCTCAGTCCGATGCAGAGGCGACTGGAGGCCATCCGGACCCTGCAAGGCGAGGCGAGCCGCTTCTTCGGCTTCTCCTCCCGCCAACTTCAAAATCTGAAGTCGGCACCTGACGTCACCCCACTTCAAAATCTGAAGTCCCACCCACTTCAAAATTTGAAGCCGGAACGTAGTAGTAGTTGTAGTTATATAAATAAAAAAACAACTACTACAACAACAGGGAACCCAGAAAAGTCTGACGCGCGTGCGCGCGGAGAGAACACGCGGACCACGCTCGCATTCCCCTCGTCGCTGACGCCGAACGAACTCCGTCTGGCCAGGATCTGTCTGCGCAATGCGCCGGAGACCGTGCAACAGGACATCCTGGACGAACTGGCCGGCCGGTTGCTGGCCGCCAAGCGCAAGAGTGAACCCATCGACAACCCCATCGGCTACCTGGCGCAACTGTGCAAGGCGGCCCGCAAAGGATCGTTCACCCTCACCAGCCTGGGATTGAAGGCCCGGGAGCAACGTCGCCAGGAGGCCCATCTGAAGCGGCTGGAAGAGATCAGCCGCGAACGTGCACTGGCCCACATGCAGACCCTGCTCG
>Ga0256841_1001019_pt1 | contig 25979 bp, 22 predicted proteins | sample 356308metaG_FD_185971 | JGI IMG/M metagenome (GOLD analysis project Ga0256841, IMG submission 185971) | Hydrothermal vent microbial communities from Mid Atlantic Ridge, Atlantic Ocean - 356-308 | ecosystem: Environmental > Aquatic > Marine > Hydrothermal vents | place: Atlantic Ocean: Mid...
CTTCCGCCGGATTGGGCCATATCCTCAGCTCTCCCGCATTACCCGCAGGAAGCGGCAGCTCCTTTACAAATGTGCCCGTGGCACACCCCGGTGTGTCGCATCCCATACTGTCAACCTTGACTATCCACATTTTGTTATTGCCAATATCCGGGCGGGCTTTGCCTATGGCTATGTAGCCGTTGTCGGTGGTGGGGGAAGCGTCGTAGAATAAATTGTCGTCATATGCATTATTGTAATAATAATAATCCCTCATCCAGATGCTATCGCCCTCTTGAGAGAATTTGTATATCCATCCGTTAAGAATAAACTCACTAATTGTATCCGAATAATAAAATCCGGCTGCAACTAAATTACCATCGTTTGTTTCTCGAATATTTTTAATAATACAATGATACATTTTAGGGCCTATTTTCTTTTCCCAAATTGTATTTCCTTCATTGTCAACTTTAACAAGATAAATTCTACCTGTTCTTGTATCGGGGCTTACCACCCATTCTCCGTACACCGTAGCCACGAGAAAATTTCCGTCGTCAGCCATTGCCACAAGTGCCATATCGTCATCAACATTGGGGTTGCCGTAGTATTTGGTCCACTGCTCATTGCCCAAACTGTCGGTCTTTATTACCATTGCGTCCATTGACTGATCATAGCCGGCTATCCATGTCATACCTCCTATTAATAAACCTCCATCAGGCAGTTCAATCGTATTAGTGCCTTGTGTAACATAATTATCATCATATATTTTATGCCATTGATAATCTCCATTACCATCCGTTTTTATTATTATAATATCTGTATCAGGTCCATCTTCCCATACATAGCCTGTCAAAATAAAACCTTTATCTGATGTTTGTATGCAATTCACTGTAATTGTATATGCTTGAAAGTTATATTTTTTTCGCCATAGTGTATCCAAATTCTCATCCAAATAAAAAAATGATGAATAAACCAATCCGCTTGGCGAATCATTATGACAAGCCATTGCAAAATTTCCATTAACTGTTTTTATCATAGCTCCACCCACATTACCATAATAATAAGTATGATTGTTTTCGCCATAAACCTTCCATATTAATTCTTCCCCTGATTTGCTTATTTTATAAAAAAGTATCATTTGACCTATATTACCTGAGGATTCCGTGCCTCCATAACCAACATATCCGTTATCGGTTTCCAATATGGTCATTCCAGCAGCAAAATTACTTTGCTGTTGATAAATATTATTGAAGTAAACCGGCTCTTGGGATTTAATAACTATCATTTTAGATACAATTAACAATATTAATAAAAATATTCTCATAATAAGAAAAAAATTAAAAATCAGCAGGAGGACATTATGCCCTCCTGCAAAAGTTATAATAAATTATTTTATAATACTGAACTTCTTACTTCCAATAGTTTTTCCATCCATATCAGCTTTTAAAATATAAATACCGGGTTTTACCTCTTTTAATCCCATTACATAAGCCTGTGTTTTTCCCGGCATTTCGGCACTTTTAATAATATTTCCCCTGCTGTCGTACAATGTTAATACCGCACCGGAAAGATTTGTACGGTTCAATTCCACAACAATATAATTCATTGCGGCATTCGTTTTTGCCCCTCTAAATCTCCCCTGAACGGGGAGACTAATTCTATCATTCTCCAAAGCATATAGTTTTTCCAGCATTTTAACTGTTTTCAAAATGTTTAATTTTATAACAAAAATACAAATTTTTCCACGTTTACCTCTCTAAATCTCTCCTGAAGGAGAGACTAATTCTAACGTACTCCAAAGCGTATAGTTTATCCGGTATTTTAACTGTTTTTAATTCATAAATAAATATAAATTTCCACCACTGTTATTCCTAATACTACCGCCCGTAGCCCATTCAGGGGAGATGTCAACCTTCGGTTGACAGAGGGGTTTTCAACCTTTCGGGACTCCGGCGCACAGGCCTGCCTCGACCCGAAAGGTTTTATTGCACTGCAAACTTGCATTTTCCAACAGCCCTACCGTTACTGAAAACCACCGCAAGGTATATCCCTTTTAGCCAGCCGCTTACATCAACAATGCTCTTGCCCTGATAGCGATATATTTTCTCTTTGTGTACCTGCGTACCGAGGATGTCATAACATTTCAACTCCATATTACTGTTGTGTACGGTGTTTTCGTATTCAAAGGTAATGCTTCCCGCCGTGACGGGATTGGGATAGGCGTTAATTCTTTTTGTATAAAATTCATCAATACCGACGGAAATTGTAAGACTTACCGTGTCCGTTATTACGCAAGGCCCGTCAGTAACCTGAACCCAAATATCGAAATTGCCCAATCCGTATTCATTTCCAATGACTGTAATCATATTCGAGGTTGAACCGTCGGACCACAAATATGATTCATATCCATACGGAGCTTGAAAAACAATAGTGTCATTTTTTGAAATTGTTGTATCATTACCTAAATTAACTGTAAATGAAGGATGTATGGTGATATTTATGGTATCGTAAAGCCAGCAACCGTATTCGTCGGCACATGCAAAATAATATGTTCCGGTTTCATAAACGGTAATACCGTTTTCTTCGGAAACCAGATCATTCACACGGTAATATTGATACCCGTCGGGTCCGTAAATAGTGTATTCTCCGCAGGCAGTTGTATCCGGCCCGATATATACCTCTTCCGGTTCGTTTCTGATGAATTTTGCCATAAAACCGTCCTGAACAGTATAATAGAATGAATTAATAGTGTCGTTACCGAATATTGATTTACCTTTGAAATATCCGGAAATGACAGGATTTTTGCAATTATCCAAAATAAAGGAGAAAGATTTCAAAGTATTTGAAGTGTTGGTTGATTTAATATATTGAAGATTGCCCTCACCGTCAAATTCCCCTATAACAGTTTCCATTCCGGAATAAATATCAACAATGGAATCACCTATTACCACATCATTATCACTGCTTAATGTAAAAATTACATTATCATAATCCTCCTTAACATACATAATACCAAGATACTGACCTTCATTTCGCGGTATGATATAATGCCATAAAAGTTCTTGTTGTTGATTGTATTTACCGATAAATCCCCAATAATCATCCTTGGGAACTATTGTCGTATCCTTTCCGATAACCAAAGTATTGAAAACGGAACCCGTTAAATACATTTCTCCCGCCTCATTGACATCCATATTATGTACGTTCATAGGGAAAGTCAATTCAGGGAAAGTCAATTCCGAAACATTTCCGTCAGGTTCAATAATTGCATAGAAAAATTCATAAAAAATATCAGGATTATCGGGATTATATATGGTATCGCCGTTGTAAACAATATCTCCGTCCGTACTTCCGAAAAAATACAGATTACCGTCAGCACCTTCGATTAATCGTGATGAATAAGACAACACTTCAAAGTCATTATGCCACAATAAATTACCGTTATTATCAACTTTCGTTACGGAACAAAAGTCCTCGGTTGAGAATGTTGTATCTTGATCGAAAAATACAACAGTAGTGGGATTTTCATTACTTGCAACGTGTTCGGACAAGATATACAGGTTATCATCACGGTCTGATAGTATTTTGTAAAAATTATCCGAAAATGTTCCGCCTATAAGACCTGCCCATTTAATCTTCATATTTCTGTCAAATTTCATTAAAACAACATCGGAAAGAGTCGGATAAGGTGTTGTGCAATGATATATGGTAGTATCCTGTACAAAAAGTCTGTCTGAAAAAGAACACGCAACAAACATATTGTTTTCCTTGTCTGTTGCAATATGAGGATTATAGATGAAATTATAGGGTAACGTGTAAATATCAATAGAATTCAGATAATTACCGTCTTCATCATTCTTTATTATCCCTGCATTACTATAGGCAAGATGTTGTTCGGGATGATAATAGGTTGTATCCGGCAAAATCAAAATTGAGTCATATTGAATGACCGAATAGATATTGTTAAAAAAATCTACGTTATCAACCAAAACACCTGTATAAGGATTTTCATTGTGATAACTTGTAGCCCACTCCCAGTGCCATTCCTGAGCAATAGAGGTTGTAACGGAAATCAGAATCGTAGCAATGATTAAAAATAAATTCTTTGTCATGACTTTTATGTTTTGTTAATTCCGGCTTCAAAAATATAATATAAACAGTCAAAAGTCAAGAAAAAAGCGATAAAATATCTTCGGGATAGATTTATCCGGCGTATATAACTTTAATAAAACCAAAGTAAATTTAAAAACCATTATATTTGCAAACTTTCGGAACATTTATTGATAACGATTGATAAAAAGTCAATTTTATGAAAACGGCAATACTTACGGTTTTACTATCTGCAATACTTTTATCGGGCTTCTCACAGGACATTGAGGATTATATGAATGTGATGATCAAGCAGAAGAAAAGCATAAAGATGGCGAGGACGGTGCAGGAATTTCAGACTTTGGCCGATAATTTCGAGCAAATTTCGCAAGCCGAGTCTGACAAATGGCATCCGCTATATTATGCTGCATACAGTTATCTGAATATGAGTTTCATTGATAAAAACAACCAACACCGTGTAAAATATCTCAATAAAGCTCTATCATTTGTCGAACAGGCAATTGAGATTTATCCAGACGAATCGGAACTCTTTGTTCTTCAAGGATTTATTTATGAAGCATATATTCAGACAGACCCTGTCAACAAAGGCAAAGAGTATTCGCGAAAAGCAACCGAATCTCTGGAAAAAGCAATTGAATTTAACCCCGATAATCCGCGTGCCTACTACCTGCTCGGGTTGAACCTTCTGCATACTCCTGCAAAATACGGAGGAGGTAAGGAGGCTGCCTGTCCCTATTTTACAAAGGCAATAGATAAATTCAAAAAGGATATTCCCGAGAATGTGCTCTCCCCTACCTGGGGCGGTGAGGAGAATTACAGACAGTACGTAAAAAACTGCAAATAAACTGATGCTGAACGAATATGTAAATTTCTTCGAGTTATATTTGCTATAATTCAGGCAATTACATCAAAAAAAAATTGTAAAGTTTATGCGTTTCAGCATAAGAGTTAAGCTACCTCTGCAAACTCTTCAATTTCAACATCGGAGGAATTATAATATCCGGCAATCAAATCATCAAAGACCTCTTCAACAGTCTCTATTTTTGTTGCGCGGTAACCGTTACTGCCTGCAAAAGCGAATCCTCTTTCAAGATTGCCTTTTGCCGCATTGAACAATGCTTCGGCAATACAGTAAGGGATCTTCCTGTAATCGCAACCTTTCAAACATTGCCACGAGCAACTTACGGGCTTCTTTTCGCCGGCAGCTATCTGTTGAAGAAACTTATTGTTAATAGCTCTTCCGGGTAAACCGACGGGGCTGTCAATTATGATAACGTCTTCGGGTTTGGAAGCTTCGAGATACTGCATCTTGAAATTCATGTCGGCATCACATTCATAAGTTGTTACAAACCTTGTCCCTACCTTCACCGCATCGGCTCCTGCCTTCATCGTTTCATACATATCTTCACCCGTATAAATGCCTCCTCCTGCAATAACAGGAATCTTCCGGCCAAATTCATCTTCATACTTCTTCAAAACCTCTTTTGTTTCCCCGACTATTTCAATCAATGACTTTGTCTTGCCCGTCAATTCCTCTTTTTTAAATCCGAGATGTCCGCCAGCTTTCGAGCCTTCAACAACAACCGCATCAGGTACTCTTCCGAAATTCTTTGCCCAAACTCTGAAAGTCAAATCAGCTGCACGTGCCGATGATATTTTGGGGACAATTTTTGTTTTTGAGTTTACAAATTCATCCATTGTAACGGTTTCCGGTTTCTTGATCAGTAATCCCGCCCCGACAAAAACAATATCAAGTTTTTCGTCGAGTGCCGCCTTAAACATATCATCAAAATCGGTAATGGCAAGCATTATATTAGCACCGAGAATTCCGTTTGGTGCCAGTTCTTTTGCTTTTCTGATTTCCCTTATAAACCCTTCAAGGTTTGATTTTCTGGAATATTTTCCTTTTGACTCATAACTCATTCCTATCCCCACCGATGAAATAACACCTATTCCACCCTGATTTGCAACAGCAGATGCAAGTCCCGATAAGGATACTCCAATGCCCATACCTCCCTGAACAATAGGGACAGGTACTGTCAAATCTCCAATTTGTAATGCTTTCATATTTTAAAAATTATTTGCGACAAAATTACAACCGTATGGGCACTATTTGGTATCAAAGGGAGCAAACAGGTCTCAATAGTTTTAAAATAAAGGTTTAGGGACGAACTGCATAATGTAATAGTCTGTGATTCAGCAATCAAAGAAAATTGTTAAAATATAATTAGGGAGGAATGAAAGCTGCAATTTATATAATTTCCTGCAGTTTCGTTAAATAATTTCGTGAAACCGGCACTAAAAAATCCAGATTTTCAACCAAAAGTTTAACCCCCTGAGGAGATCCTTCCGCTTTCTTTATAAAATTTGTATTGACAAGATACGTCCTGTGGCATCGAAATATAAAATTATAATTTTCGAGCAGTTTTTCTGCGTAAGCAAGAGTGTTTCTCACATAATGTTTGACAATCTCTCCCTTGTCAATATAGTAAATCTCGATATAATTCCCTGCAGACTTAATCACTCTTATTGAATTTACCGTTAAAGATATTGAGTCCTTCTTATATTCCGACTCAAAGAAAATTTTATTGTGTCCGGTATTTAACTTTGATGATAACTTTTTATTAAGTTCAAGTGCCAGATGTACATTGAGTTTCATAAGTCTGTTTTGATTTAAAACAACCAGAATTGAAATAGCAAAAATACTTATCAAAATAATCTTTAAAGCATCATCCGGTGCAATTTCAAAGATCGGATTAAATCTGAAATAGACAAAATACCCGAACGCAACGGTTATCAACAACCATATATTCCATAGAATTTCCTTGAAAACATTCCACTTTTGCGTATCCATAAAAGATTTGATAAAAGAAGGAACGACAATCATATTAAAAGACAAGACAGCAAAAGTTATAACACTTATTACCAATGAAATGATAACCCTTTCGTTTAATGTAAATTCATTAAAGTTGAACGGCTCGAAGAAAAACAAAAAACCACCGATAATAACGCTGATAAAAAACACAACCTTTGCATTGTGCTTCAAATCGTTATTGAAAGGATACGGTTTTTTAAAAAACTTCAACATTTTTACAATTTTGATGCAATAGTATTACAAATTATCGAATTAATAACATAATTAATTATGTATTTAACAAATTGAAAATCCACTGTTATCAGACTTTCAACTTCTCCCCTTCCGATTTTGCAATGATAACGGCGCCGCAACTATCACTCCATACATTGGTTGCAGTACGGAACATATCCAGGATACGGTCAACGGAAAGTATCAATCCTATTCCTTCAAGCGGTAATCCTACCGCCGATAAAATAACGGTGATCATAACCATTCCTGCCATTGGTATTCCGGCTGCTCCAATTGAAGCCAGTAAGGCGGTAATTACAACGATTATCTGCTGAAAAAATGTCAGATCAACACCATAGGCCTGGGCAATGAAAATAGCAGCCACACATTCGTACAATGCTGTTCCGTCCATATTAATGGTTGCACCGAGTGGAAGTGTGAAACTGGTTATCTTGTTTGAAACACCGTCATTTTTTTCGACTGCCGTCATAGTTAACGGCAATGTTGCACTTGACGAAGATGTGGAAAAGGCTGTCAGCAAAGGCGTTGTTACCGCCCTGAAATGTTTTACCGGGTTTACTTTGCCGATAAACTTCGTAAGCAGAGGCAACGAAATAACAAAATGCACAAAAAGTGCCAGCAAAACCGTCAGCATATATATACCCATACGTTGAACCAAAACACCAAAATCCGGGGCTTTACTCACTTGAAGTGCAACGATTCCGAAAACGCCGTATGGAGTAAACTTTATGATGAACATTGTGATCTTCATCATCACATCAAAGGTGGCATTGAAAAAGTCGGTCATTATCCTACGCGGCTTATCTTTAATTTTGGTGATGAAAAACCCGAAAAGAACGGAAAAGAATATTATTGACAACATACTGCCCGTTGAAAAGGCATCGAAAATATTTGTAGGAACGATATTTATAAGTGTTTCGCCCAAAGAACGTCCCGAGTCGGCTATTCCTTCCACTTCCTGCGAAAATCCCAGATCGGCACCCACACCGGGTTTCAAAATATTAACAAAAAACAATCCGGTCAGAATGGCAATTATGCTGGTCATAACATAATAACCCATTGTTTTGAGTCCGAGTCTTCCAAGATTTTCGGCATTCCCGATATTGGCAACACCCGAAATTATGGATGTTAGTATAAGCGGGACTATGACCATACGAAGTCCGCGAAGGAAAAGGTCGCCCATCCAACTTATATAACTCACATAACCACCGAAGTATAACCCGAAAACAACCCCGAGCACCAGAGCTATGAGGATTTGCCAATGAAGTTGGATTTTTTTCATCTATCAGAATTTTTCGGTGGCAAAAATACATTATTTTTCTCTTGGAGAAAGGACGGATTTAAGAATGGGAAAAGAATTATCATAAATAAGGATATCGTCTCCTTTTTATTGATATGTAAACCTTTTCATTTTTCTACTGTTTATTTAACGTTTTAAAAACAGACTATTCCTGAGATAAACAAATGAACATACAAAACACGCGCAAAGAATATATGAAAGACAAGTTGTCGGAAAAGACAATTGACAAAAACCCTTTCCTGCAGTTTGAGAAATGGTACCACGAAGCTGCCCAATCGGAAATTGACCTTGTAAATGCAATGACCCTTGCAACAGCAAATAAAGACGGCTTTCCGTCGGCACGAATTGTTTTGCTAAAGGAGTTTGACGAAAGGGGGTTTGTGTTTTTCACAAATTATAATAGTCGCAAGGCCAATAACCTTAAACAAAACAACAAGGCATCTCTTTTATTATTCTGGAAAGAGCTTGAAAGACAGATAAGGATTGAGGGAACAGTGGAAAATATTTCATCAAAAGAATCGGATGATTATTTTCTTATAAGACCGGAAGAGAGCAGGATAAGTGCCATAGTTTCAAGGCAAAGCGAGGTTGTCCCTGACAGAGAATATCTTGAAAAAATATGGAATACATTTCGGGGAGAAAAAAATAACCTGAAACGGCCTTCCTACTGGGGAGGTTACCGTCTGAAGCCCGTCAGGATTGAGTTTTGGCAAGGCAGAGAAAACCGTCTGCACGACAGGCTGCTATACACGAAAACCGGCAGGAACTGGAAAATCGAAAGGCTGGCACCCTGATCGGAATATGGCATTGATGCGGTAGCCATTGCTATCCCATTCGGAATCTGAACAGGAATAGTAAAATTTAATGTATATTTGTGTACTGAATTTTCGAAGAACTCTGTTTCAATGGCAAAACATAACATTCTCGGTAAAAAAGGAGAAGACATAGCTGCAAGGTATCTTGCGGGTAAGGGCTACAGAATTGTGGAGCGTAACTGGCGCACGGGAAGGGATGAAATTGATATCATTGCCTACAACAACAAAACACTCGTAATCATCGAAGTGAAAACACGCAGTACAAACTTTTTCGGCGAGCCGGAAGAAGCCGTAACCGAACGAAAACAAAAGTTCCTCGTCAGGGCTGCAGATAAGTATGTAAATCAAAAAGAGATAGACGCCGAAATCAGGTTCGACATAGTTTCAATTATACTTGAACAGGGCAAGGAAACCGTCAGACATATCGAAGATGCCTTTTACCCTACGCTTTACGAATGAAATACAAGAAGCGGAATATTTGAATGAAACAACATCTGCCGTGCCAGACTCGGGTTAAACAATCGTTCAATCATTCCTCTTTTGTGAGTTGTAAGAGCCAGTAAATCTATTCCCTTATCCTCAATATAATCATCCAGGCCTGCCAGAACATCTTCGTGTTCATCAATATAAAATGTCATTTCCAACTCTTCATACTCTTTGGCAAAGTACCTTTTCAACTCATCCATTTTTGCTTTAACCAGTGGTTCGTCCGAATCTCCGGCAATATGAACAACATGAATTTTCATCTGAAACGGCTTAATATACGACAATAGCATCCTGATTGATTTATAATCGGAATCGCTGAAATTTGTTGCATAGAGCACATTACCGCCATACTTCACACCGGCATATTTTACTTTTCCGGGAATAGCGAGTACGGGTACAGTTGCTTTACGGATAACCCTTTTTGTAACACTTCCGATAATATCACTTATTTTGCCTCCCATACCGCTGGAGCCGATCACTATCATCCCGGGTTTGTACTCCCGGCAATAGTCGAGGATAGCATCGTCAGGGACTCCCCTGTCAAGTTTATAGGTAATTTTAACCGGCTTAAGTCCCTCTTTTTCAACTTCCTCCTTTAATTCTTTTATCAACCCCTTAATTTGCTTTTTAGCTTCATTTTCAAGATTGAAAACCAACCTTTCAAGCCCTATCTGATACGAATAGGTCTCATCGTAAGGTTCGGCAGTCATCACGGGATTAAAATAAGCATATAGCAGTTTCACTTCAGCTTTCAGTTTTTGTGCAAGACCGATAGCATAGCGGCAGGCATTTATTGAAGTTTCCGAAAAGTCAACGGGAACCAGAATCCGTCTGACGCTCATTAATCTTTCAAAAGACTTCTGCTTTCCGTCTCCGAAAGCATCTTTCATTTCATCAACAATTCTTAGAGCCTTTTCCGCATCTTTTTCGGCAACTCTGACCTCCACCCCGGCAGAAATGTCAGCCTGAATTAAATTTTTATTTGAAAGGAAGCATTCGATTCCTTCACTTTCAAGCCTGCTCAAAACCAGCAAAGCTCTTGAGTATGTTAAGGTTGCAATTGTTACTATATTGTTTTCCATAGTTAATGATTTTACGATTTTTTCCGATTATAAAAGTACAAAATTATTTGACATCTGTCAACAAATTTTTATAATCCGGAATATCTTTCAAATATTTAATCGTATTGTTTTGGTAATCAATAAAGCAGCAATAGTGATTAAGTCCGTTGGTAACTATCATATAATTAACTTTTAAAGCCATATTATATCTTGCAATCTGGTCAAATGCTTTCTGATTTATGACAACTTCCGGGGCCTTACATTCGGCAATTAGAAGGGGGTTACCTTTATTATTATACACAACAATATCAGTCCGTTTAGTACGATTATAAAGCTTTAATCCGGCTTCAACCGCAATCAGGGAGGCGGGATATCTCTTTTCATTTACAAGATACATTAGTAAATTCTGCCGCACCCATTCTTCCGGTGTCAAGGCAACATACTTCTTCCTGAAAGCATCAAATATTTCCGGTTTCCGCTCATTCTCTCTTATCCTAAAATCATATTCGGGGAAGTTGAGTTTTTTCATATTTCAAAAATAGAAATAATACAAATACCCTGACATTAAAAATTATTATTTTATTGAATGTTTGTTAATCAAAATATTATTCCTACTTTTGCACCCCAAATTTTAAAACCCGGGTTATAGAATACCGGATTTTATTTAAAGTGCTTGGAATTGAAGAAGTTGAAAGATTTTTTTATCCCTTATAAAGGGTTAAGTATCGGGATTCATAAGTACAATTTTATTGTAAATGATAAGTTCTTTGAAGAAATTGAATATTCCGAGTTCAGCAAAGGCAGTTTGATGGCAGACCTTAATCTGGAGAAACAGGAGAGGATGATCATTCTTCATTTCTCAATTAAGGGAAGTGTTGAGGTACAATGTGACCGCTGTCTTGAAGTGATGGATTTTCCGGTTGATATTGTTGAAACTCTTTATGTTAAATTCGGAGATAACAAAGAAGATGAGACCGACGAAATTCTTATTTTACCTGAATCGGAGTATCAAATTGATATAAGCAGACTGATAAACGAATATATCACTCTTGCGATGCCCATAAGACACGTACACGGAGATGATGAAAACGGAGTTAGCTTATGCAATGCCGATGCACTTAAAAAGCTTGAAGAGTTAAGCGAAAGACATACGATTGATCCCAGATGGGAAAAACTGAAAAATATAAAATTAGATTAATAATATAAAAACAAATTAAAATGGCACATCCTAAAAGAAAAATATCAAAGCAAAGAAGAGACAAAAGGAGAACCCATTACAAAGCAACTGCACCTACACTTGCTACCTGCCAGACAACCGGTGAAGTTCACCGTTATCACAGAGGATATTTTGTTGATGGTGATCTTTATTATAAGGGTAAGTTAGTGTACTCAAAAGTAGAGGCTGAGTAATCAGAGGATAAATTCCTTTTTAATCCGGTAAATACAAGATATGTCAAAAATTAATGCTGCGATCACAGGAATTCAGGGTTATGTTCCCGAATACATCCTCACAAATGATGAACTGGCCACAATGGTAGTGACATCCGACGAATGGATAACAACCAGAACCGGTATAAAGGAAAGGCATATATTGAAAGGTGAAGGACTGGGCACTTCCGATATGGCTGTCGAAGCCGTTAAGGGATTACTTAAAAAGACAAACACATCTCCTGATGAAGTGGATTTGGTAATCTGTGCTACCGTAACTCCGGATATGGTTTATCCGGCAACTGCAAACATTATCAGTGATAAGGTTGGTATAAAAAATGCCTTTAGCTTCGACATTAATGCTGCTTGTTCAGGTTTCATATATGCTCTTGTTACTGCATCAAAATATGTGGAATCAGGAGGTTATAAGAAGGTGATTGTCGTTGGCGGTGATAAAATGTCATCGGTGGTGGATTATACCGACAGAACAACCTGTATTATTTTCGGCGATGCTGCCGGAGCAGTTATGCTTGAGCCTTCGGAAGAGGGTTACGGTATTCAGGATTCAATATTGAAAGTTGACGGTTCCGGAAGAGTGCATCTTCATCAGAAAGCGGGTGGCTCGGTAAGGCCTGCCTCAATAGAGACGGTTACAAACCGCGAACATTTCGTATATCAGGAGGGTCAGGCGGTATTTAAGTTTGCCGTAACAAAAATGGCTGACGTCTCCGTTGAAATAATGGAAAAGAATAACCTGAAGTCGGAAGATATTGCCTGGCTTGTTCCTCATCAGGCAAACCTGCGAATTATTGAGGCTACGGCTCGCAGAATGGGGCTGGAAAAGGATAAGGTTATGATAAACATTCAAAAATACGGAAACACTACCAACGGAACAATCCCCATGTGCCTTTATGAATGGGAAGACCAACTTAAAAAAGGCGATAACATCATCCTTTCGGCTTTCGGCGGCGGATTTACCTGGGGCTCTATTTATCTTAAATGGGCATACGACGGGAAGAGGTAACTTGAAATCTAAAATTTCGCATTCAATCCAATCCTTATTATCCTTGGTTTTCCATAATAATTAGGATTTTTCAGACTTTGCTGATATAAATATCTGAAAGATTCGGGATTTACCTGATTTTCAATAACATATTGCCATTCAGGAGAAGAAAGAAACCCATCGTCATCAACTTTACCTGTTGCGGGATTAACAAAATAGAGGTTTTGCCGGTTAAAGAGATTTTCAACCCAGCAATATACACCGAGATTAAGTGATGCAGCCTTTATATAAAAACCTTTCTCAATCCGCAAATTAAAGAATGAGAAATCGGGAGAGTAATTGTAATTCCTTATCTGTTGAATATTCAAATCCAACTTAGCAACATCTGGAAGATATGTCCCGGTTCTGTATTGATAATATAATCCTATATTGAATCCTTCGAAAATATTTTTTAAAGTTTTATGGCCTGGAAATCTGAATCCGCTACCATAGCCGAAGTTGTAGTTTATATTGGCATTAGCAACGAAATCCGCAATATTAATAATTGTACGATCGAGACTGTCAATAAAGGACTTAGTTACAGAGACACTTCCACTAAATCCCTTAATTTCCGGTAAAAGTGCTATTGAACCTGTTATGCTGTTTATTTTCACATTCTCATCTCTGTTAACCAAAGTAATATAATTATGAGGGTAAGCTCCTATGATGGTTTTTGTAATAAAATAGTCTGAAACAATCATTTTTTGAAAAGAAAAATCAGTTAAAATCCCTTTTAAAACCTCATAATTTCCTCCGACATTTATTTTGTTGATTCTGTATGGCTTAAGTGCCGGATTATTTGTATATCGGTTACTATAATAATAATTTACGATATAATCATCAGGCATAAATACATTCATATAATAGGGATTTTTTGTAAAAGAATTATAATTGGCATAAATATTCATTTTCAAAAAAGAATAGTTAAGATTTATCTGCGGCAGAAAAGAATAAACGGGCTTATAATCCGTAAAGGTCATTTCCGGTCTCCAGGTTTTTCCTAAAAATTTAATATTAGGGTTTTTCAGATAAGGACTAACTCCCGCACCTACATCAAGATATTTAAATGGGTCGTCAATTGTTCTTCCATAACTATTATACCAAGTATCGCCATCTCTATAGCCTGTAATCGCACTAGGATTTCTTGCATCATCAACATAAACTATCCAGTCATCATCAATATTTGAAGGAAAAGTTACCGGATTACCACCAACTTCATTTATTTCACCTTTTGTATAAGCTTCATACAGAAGATACTTGTCTTTCATAACGGGCTGATTGGCATTATAATAATCCATCCTAATTCCAACTCGTACAGATAAATCTCCATATCCGAATTCATCCTGAATAAATGTGCCAGAATAAACCGGAGTAAAAGGATTCATACTGCCGTTATTATAATAAGAATAAGGATTAGAGCTATTATAGTTATTTCCATCTAACGTATATCCTTTATGTCTGACAGTTCCCCTTTCTGCAAAATCTCTGTCACCAAACATATCCAAACTTAAAAGGTTATCAGGAGTGGTAATTGTTTTCAAATTGCCATTCTCGTCATAATAACTGATGGTGTTGGCAGCCATATCATAAGAATCAATTAAAATGTAGTCGGTACCGTCAACCGGAAGTCCTAATTTCTTACGAAGATTAATGTCAAATGTCATTTGCTCATTCACCTGATATTTTCTCGGAAAAAATACGGTATCATTTATGATATAAGGGTTGTCTTTATCAAGTTCCAAAAGATGCAAATTTGTAAAACTCCTGGCAGCTACCCATAAAGCGTTCGGTTTTAATGAGTAATATCTTTCAACCAATTTGGAATACTCAAATCCAGTCGAAATTTTATGTACACCTGTATTAATATTTAATTGGAATATTCCCCTATATTTATCCCTGTTCACTTCACCCAAAGGATTATCATATATTGCTCCCTTACTTTTCCATAATCCCGAATAAACATTAGGGGGGGCCATACCGTTAATAAGTCCGCCCGAGGTTACCAATTGGGTACGGTTATTAATATTATCTTCTCCGAAATAGCTATAAACATTTTCGTTAAACATTGCGGCAAGATCGTTATATCCGGTATTCTCAAATATAAAAGCAGTATCATAATCCCAAGAGTTAAGGATTTGCACATTGTCATAAAAAATACTGTCAACCGATATACTTCCCAACTCAAAAGTAGGTGTTTTGTATGACGTAAACTTTCCGATATATCCGTACTCAAACCAATTATCTTTAAACTTTTCATTCTCGCGTTTGAAAAAATAATCAGAATACTGGAAAAATATTTTATAGTTTGCCTTTAGTTTATCATTATTGATAAAAGAATGCGTAAAACTAATGTAGTTATCGAAACTTCTGTAAACGGAATAAAGATTATTTTCGGAATTGAATAATGAATTTTTAAAATTAAACTCATTTCCGTAATCGTTGCTAAAATATGAACCAACGGAGAGGTTCATATTGCTACGCACAGGTATTTCAAATTTTGCAAAAATATTTTGTGACTTACGGCCTGCATTTTGATGAATATTAACGGTTTGGAAATCGCCGGGCATAGCAAATTCGGAGGTTAAGAATGTTCCGCTTCCCGAATTATCAGGTGTAAGAGGCTTATTGGCAATATATTGCCGGTATTGTTGAGTTGTGACAAACTTCTGCTCACTACTTGGAGAATAATCATTTGTACCTTCAAAACTCCCGCTAATAAGAAAAGTTGGATGCTTTTTCCATTTTCTTTCACTTTTTTTTCTGAAACTAACCGGACCACCTATTAACACTTCATAAAGTTGATTGTTATAATACTTTTCAACATCAGTCAGCACATCACCTTCGATATGTAATCTGTCATTAAAACTCCGGGTTGTTATCTCCACTGCCGTACCGGGAATATTTCCAATATTTATCGGCTGGTTTGTACGATAGTAATTTAGTTTTTGAATGGAATGGTATAAGAATCTTTTGCCATTCAAAATTTGCATCCCGTCAATGAACATATAATTACCTTCCGCTTTTATCCCATCCACTTGATAGTCTCTGCCTTTTAAGAAATAAGTGTTCGGTGCCGTTAACATAGCTTCGCCTGTATATCGAAACGGCATTATTCCGAGAACACTGTTTGGTACCGATGTTATTCCCGACTTCTCGTGTATTGTATCGTTGAAAACATTTTCAATTGGGTTTTGTGAATATACCGAATTAAAACCTCCTGTCACCAATAAAAACAGGATACCTCTTTTTATCAGATTCATTGACTTTTTATTTTATTGTTTTTGATTTAATAAATATTCTTCTTTCAATTTTGATAATAACGGCAAATATACAAATAATTAATGATTCTGTCATCACTATCAACAAATATCAGTTAAAAACTTTTTTTATCATTTCAGGGAAAAATTGTATTTTTGCGCACTGACAATAACTTATTTAAATTCTGAAAATGAAAAAGACGGTTTTATTATATTGGCCAAAAGGCGGTAATGTTGAGGGAGTTACGGCTATTTTTAAAAATAAATTTAATGGCGAACTGGATATCTATTCAATAGATAGCGTTGACAAAGATATTCTTGCAAAGTACGATAACTGGATCGTAGGCGGTTCCACTGTCGGTTCGCATGTTTGGGAAGATGCCGATGACTCAAACAAATGGCACGATTTCTTCAAATTGCTTGATGAGGTGGATTTAACCAATAAAACCGTTGCCGCTTTCGGACTTGGCGACCAGGTTTTGTATCCCAACCATTTCGTTGACGGACTTGGCATTTTCAAAGAGGAATTTGATAAAAGAGGTGTAAAACTTATAGGTGAATGGCCTGATGATGGTTATCATTACACCGATTCGGAAGGAGTAAAAGACGGAATGTTTTTCGGCCTTGCCCTTGACGAGGATAATGAAGACGAACTTACTGAAGCCAGAATAGAAAAATGGCTTGAAATGATAAAATAACAACTCTTCCAAATAACGATTATCAGATGTATTTGGAAATTGTCCCTTCCCCGTGCGGGAAGGGATTTTTTATTTCTCAAGTACCTTAAATTCCGTCCTCCTGTTTTTTTGTCTTCCCAGGGGAGTGTCGTTGGAAGCTATCGGCTGTGCAAAACCGTATCCTGCAAAAGCAAGTCTGCTTTTGTCAATTCCTTTATCAACAAGATAATCAACGACAGCTTTAGCTCTCTTCTCCGACAGTCTTTTGTTATATGACCTTGAGCCTACGTTATCGGTATGGCCTGATATCTCAATTCGCAATGTGGGCATATCATTCATCATTTTGACAACTCTGTTAAGTTCCGAAACAGATTCGGGTCTGAGGGTAGCCTTGTTGAAATCGAAGAAAATATTGTTCAGTACTATCTTTGAGCCGACCGAGACCTTACTCAGTAAAATATCCTTTCTCACCTTACGCGACGCTGCATTTTTAGGAATATCAAAATTTTCGGAATGGAACAGATAGCCCTTTTTCGTTACTGTTATTCCATAGTTGATTCCCGGTTTTAATGACAACAAATATTGCCCTGTTTTCTCATTGGACTCAAAACTTGCTATCAATTCATTTTTGGCATTATCGGTAATTTCAATAGTTGCCTGCAAAGGACTTAAAGTTTCTTCATCAAGAATCAAACCCGTAAAAATGATGTTCATTTCTATTTTCTTTTCAGGAGAAACAGCCACTACCGGATTTTCGTTTAGTGCCGACGAAGGCCCGTTTATATCATTAACCAAAGGTTTTACTTCGCCGAGGAAAGTTATCATATAGAGATCCTGATCACCCAAACCGTCCTTTTTCTTTGAAGAGTAATAACCCCGTTGTCCATTGGCAGCCATTGTAAAAAAGACATCGTTATCGGGAGTGTTTACAGGATATCCCAAATTAACCGGATTAGTCCATTCTCCGTCAACTTTTTCCGATTTAAAAATATCGAATCCTCCCATTGTATTATGCCCTTTCGAGCTGAAATACAGGGTATTGCCATCCGTAGTAATAAATACCCCTTCTTCGTCGTACGGTGTATTTATCGTTGCACCGATATTCACAGGTTCCGTCCATTTATCCTTTGAGTCTTTTTTACTGTAATAGATATCCATTCCTCCATAGCCGTCGTCACGCATAGTAGTAAAATAGAGCGTTCTTTTATCATAAGAAAGAGCTGCCGATGTCTGCTTCAATCCGTCATTGATAATTCCGGGAAGCTTATGAGGCATTCCGTAGGCATCATTTTCAAGTCTGCTTTCATATAGAACGTTACCTCCTGCCGATCTGTAAATATATATAATGGAGCCATCGGAAGATATTCCTGCCGTAGCCTCATGATTAGGTCCGTTTATGCCGAAATCGTTTTCCGGAACCGACCATCTGCCATCTTCATAGTATGTTGCGTAAACATCCTCAAAATAGAAGGAATCATCATCCCTTCTGCCGCCGGTAGTGTTCTCTCTTGCCGATGTAAACATAATCATATCCTCTTCCGGCACCACAAGTGGCCGGTATTCGGGGTATGCCGAATTGACAACCTCACCCATATTATCAATAAAAACCCTTTTTGGATGGGCAACCAACTCCTTGGCAGTCATACACTCCTGAATTTTTTTATTAATTGACTTTTCCTCTTTTGCAAGTTGTTCGGGAGTTAGTGCATTTTTGTGTTCCTTATATTTTTCGATAGCTTTATCAAATTGATAATCCAGATGATACGCTTTTGCCAGAAGGTAATTAATATCATTATACTCCATATCCAGACTAATGCGAGGGTCAAGATCATAGGCTTTCTCAAGATATTTTATAGCATTTGTTTTGTCATTATCATAAAGATAGCATCTTCCGATCTTGTAGTTTAGCAATGCATTATCCGGATTGAACTTATAAGCTTTCATATAGCTGTCAATGGCAAGGTGATACATTCCGGGGCCTGTTTTATAGTACTTATCTCCCTGATTTATTTGAGATAATGCATTACTGAGTTCCTGCCTGTTATTAGGGAAATTGTACTTTGTAAAGCCTACACTCTGACCCGAAACACTTTCTATTTCCGTCAGCAGCAAAAATATGAAACTTATATAAAATATACTTTTTGACATTCTCTAAAGCTTTAGATATTATTTATCACATTGATTTGTTACATAGTTTTCAGCTGAAGCAACCCCAAGAGAAGCTGCCTTGCTCCAGTCTCTGCAGGCACCGGCTTCATCTCTTCTCATCTCTTTCGTATTTCCCCTGTTAAGATAAGCGGTACCATACTCGGGATCAATACTGATTGCTGCTGAAAAATCCTCAATAGCTCCCTGAAAATCACCCAGCATATATTTTGCATTGCCCCGGTTATTGTATGCATATTTGAAGGATGCGTTAATACCGATTGCTCTTGTATAATCCTTAACTGCACCCTCAAAATCACCCGTCTCAAATTTTAATCTTCCTCTGTTATTAAGGGCATCTGAAAATTTCGGATTTACTTTTATTGCAGCAGTATAATCATCCAGAGCCGATTCTTTATCATCCATAACTTCGTGTACTTTTCCAAGATTGTTAAAAGCATAAACCAATGAAGGGTCAAGGGTTGTGGAACTGATAAAATCCGATAAAGCACCGGTAAAATCACCTTGATTCAACTTCAATAATCCTCTGTCGTTATATGCAGGAGCAAAATCCTTTCTCAAAGATATGGATTTATCAAAATCCTTTAGAGCACCCTGTTCATCTCCCTGCTCTATCAATGTGTTTGCCCTCCTATAATATGCTTCCGCATAGGTTTGGTCCAAAGCAATTGCCGAAGAGAAATCATCATTTGCCTTTGTATAATCTTTCTTCATAAAATAAGCGGTTCCGCGACCAACATATGCTTTAGCTTTCTTATCTTTTGCTATTACAGCATTAAAATCGTTTATTGCCCTGTCGGGTCTGTTAAGTTTCAGGAAGATATATCCACGGTTATAAACAGCTTGTGTAAGTTCGGGATTGAACGATATAGCCTTGTTTACCATCGAAAGGGCTTCATTATAATGTCCGTCCTCGCACTGCTTCAGACTTTCGTTATAAAGCTTTATTGCAATGCGGCTGTTATCGTCCGTTGTGTCATTACTTTTTATATCCTGAGCCGACATGTTACCTGTTAAGGAGAGAAGAAAACCTATCAGCAATACTATTCCTTTCATATTCAATATTTTATAAAATGAATTCTCATTAAAGGTTTTCTACGAAAAAAAATGATATTTGTTCCGCTCATCTTAGCCAAAGTTCAAATTTCAAAAATAAGAAACAGATATAAAGCGTTTGGGCACTATATTTGATTATATCATTTTTCAAATTTTAAAACGGAAAAGATATGATGACAAATAACAGTATTTTAGGAGGAACACGTGCAGAAGTTGATTCGGGTTCAATGTCCCGCACCTTTGTAGCCGGTGTGTTTTCTTGGATGGCTATAGCTTTGGCTATCACGGCTTTTGTTGCCTACTATTTTGCGGCAACACCATCGTTAATAATGTCGCTGTATAATCCTCAGGGAGGTATGACAATACTCGGCTGGGTTGTCATGTTGTCACCTCTCGGGTTTGTGCTTGCAATGTCGGCAGGATTTCAAAAGTTTTCATCCGGAACGCTTACGTTGCTTTTCGGAGCCTTTTCGGTTTTGATGGGAATGAGTTTGAGTTTCATTTTCATTGCTTACACTTCGGCATCCATATTCCAAACCTTTGTGGTTACGGCGGGGATGTTCGGTGTTATGGCAGTTGTGGGTTATACCACCAAAACCGACCTGACGAAATTCGGGTCCATTATGATGATGGGACTGATAGGAATTATCATTGCAAGTATCGTTAATATGTTTATGCACAGCGAAACTTTCGACTATATTATAAGTTTCCTCGGTGTGCTTATTTTTACCGGGCTTACAGCGTATGATGTCCAAACTCTGAAACGAATAGGAGCGGGCGTGGAATATGGACACGAAACAACCAAAAAACTGACAATTATGGGTGCAATGCGATTGTACCTCGACTTTATCAACCTGTTCCTGTTTCTGTTAAGATTCTTAGGGAACAGAAGGTAACATTGATTCCAAAGAAACAAAAAACCCGCTGAAAATTCAGCGGGTTTTTTTATTTCATAATTATTTCTATCTTTGCAAAGAAGATAAAATCAAATATTTAAAAATGCAAATTAACAAACAATATATAGTTGATGATAACAACAGAAAACTTGCCGTACAATTAAGTATTGAAACCTTTGAAAAAATTGAAGAGGTTTTGGAAAATTATTCCCTATATCAGTTTATGAATAGCGATGATGAAAAAGATATTTACAAATATTTTCCATAATCACAAAATCCAACTATTTCACATTATACTAATGCTGAACAGTTTGGGGCTCTGTTCAGCATTAGCATAAAAAAACCTCTAATATTCTATTCCCAGTTTTATGCTGATCTTTTCCAGCATATCCTTAGTCATTTCCTCGAGTTCATATTTTGGATTCCACCCCCATTCCTCACGCGCACAAGAGTCGTCCATCTTGTTTGGCCAGGTGTCGGCAATGGCTTTTTTAACCGGATCAGGATCATAATCCATAACAAATCCGGGAATATGCTTTTTAATCTCTGCCGAAATGATTTCAGGGTCAAAACTCATAGCGGTAACATTAAAGGCATTACGGTGTTTCAGTTTTGAAGGATCGGCTTCCATCAAGTCAATGGCAGCATCCAAAGCATCGGGCATATACATCATATCGAGGAAAGTACCTGCAGGCAGAGGACAGGTATATTTTTTATTCCTGATAGCTTCATAAAAAATCTCAACCGCATAATCCGTTGTTCCGCCACCGGGGAGGGTAACATTGGAGATAATTCCGGGATAACGCAACCCTCTTGTATCAACGCCAAAACGTTTGTGATAATAGTCGCTCAACAGTTCACCCGTAACTTTTGTCACGCCATACATAGTATTAGGGCGCTGAATCGTATCCTGAGGCGTGTTATCCAAAGGGGTTGTCGGCCCGAAAGCTCCTATTGAACTTGGAAAGAACACGGCACAATTATGTTCGCGTGCAACTTCAAGCACGTTGAATACTCCGTTTACACCCACATTCCAAGCTGCCTGCGGTTTTTCTTCTGCCACAGCCGACAATAATGCGGCAAGATTGTAAATCGTATCAATGTTATATTTCTTCACAACTTCGTTAAGTCTTTCAACATCCGTTGCATCCACCCTCTCCAGAGGTCCCGAGTTGGCAAGCTCTTCCGAAGGTTGTGTCTTACGAAATCCGGCAACAACGTGATCATTACCGTATCTTTTTCTCAATTCCATTGTCAGCTCCGAACCTATTTGTCCGACAGAACCGATAATCAGTATATTTTTCATTTTTTTTTAATTTAGTGTTATTTAATTAACAATTTTGTGGCAAAAATAGATATTTTTGCAAACTGACAAATTTAATTAGTAGGTTTGTAGAAAAATTTTACTTTTTTAATTTAAATTCGATATTAATACAAATTAAAATATATTTGCCGCTTTTAATAAATAGCATTTATCAATTTAAAACATACAAAAATGTACGGAAAAATAAAAGAACATCTTGCAACGGAACTGGCAAACATCAAAGAAGCCGGTTTATTTAAAGATGAAAGGATCATCACATCTCCACAGGGAGCTGAAATAGAACTGAATACGGGACAGAAGGTTTTGAACTTCTGTGCAAACAACTACCTCGGGCTTTCCAACCATCCAAGACTTGTTGAGGCGGCAAAAAGAACCCTCGACAGTCACGGTTTCGGAATGTCATCCGTAAGATTTATTTGCGGAACTCAGGATATTCACAAGGAACTGGAACAAAAGATCGCCGAGTTCTTCGGAACCGAAGACACAATCCTCTATGCTGCCGCTTTTGATGCAAACGGCGGTGTTTTCGAACCTATCCTGACTGCCGAAGATGCCATCATCTCCGACTCTCTGAATCATGCTTCCATCATTGACGGTGTCAGACTTTGTAAAGCTCAACGTTTCCGTTATCAAAACGCCGATATGGAAGACCTTGAAGTTCAACTGAAGAAAGCTTCCGAGACCGCACGTTTTAAAATCATTGTAACAGACGGCGTTTTTTCAATGGACGGAAATGTTGCTCCGATGGACAAAATCAATGAACTTGCCAAAAAATATGATGCAATGATTATGGTTGACGAATGTCACTCGGCAGGAGTTGTAGGAAAAACAGGTCGCGGAGTTACCGAACTGTTCGATATCCGCGGTGAAGTTGACATCATTACAGGTACACTCGGAAAATCATTCGGAGGCGGCATCGGCGGATTCACTACCGGACGTAAAGAGATAATCGAAATGCTGCGTCAGAAATCAAGGCCTTACCTCTTCTCCAACTCGCTTATACCCGCAGCAGTAGGTGCCGGAATAGAGATGTTTAATATGATGAAGGAGACTACCGAATTGCAGGATAAACTCCATGCCAATACCGATTACTTTATGGAGAAAATGAAAAATGTGGGATTTGACATTAAGCCTTCCAAATCAGCTATTTGTGCCGTTATGCTCTATGATGCAAAACTTTCACAGGATATGGCTGCCAAGCTTCTTGATGAGGGAATTTATGTTATAGGATTCTATTATCCCGTTGTTCCAAAAGGGCTTGCACGTATCCGTGTTCAGCTTTCTGCCGCTCACGAAACCGAGCATCTTGATAAAGCTATTACCGCCTTTACAAAGGTTGGTAAAGAGCTGGGAGTTTTGAAATAAATTGTAAAATTATCCCCGGATTGAATATTTCCGGGGATAATATTTTTTAGTGCGGTCTAAAGAGGTTCTTTGACAGCCTGCTGACTACTTTGAGCGGATTTTTCATTTTCCGCAAGTTTTCTTCTCAATATCTTACCAATGTGTGATTTGGGCAGGCAATCACAAAATTCAATTAATTTACTGAAATCAAGTTTTTTAACAAATATTTTTAATCATAATTTTTTTATATGGAACAGGAATAAATCTTTCGTAATTTTGCCGTCTTAAAATTTTAATCCGATGGAGAACAAGCTGTATCTTTACAATTCGCTGACCAGAAAGAAAGAGGTTTTTGAACCTGCCAATCCGCCCCACGTAGGAATGTATGTCTGCGGGCCTACCGTTTACGGTGATGCACATCTCGGACACGCCAGACCTGCCATAACTTTTGACATTGTTTTCAGATATTTAAAACACCTGGGTTACAAAGTCCGTTATGTCAGAAACATTACCGATGTGGGTCATCTTGAAAATGATGCCGATGCCGGTGAAGATAAAATAGCAAAAAAAGCGAGGCTTGAACAGCTTGAACCCATGGAAGTGGCACAGTATTATACAAACCGCTACCACGAAAATATGGACAGCCTCAATGTGCTGCGTCCAAGCATTGAACCTCACGCTTCGGGACACATTATCGAGCAAATCGAAATGGCAAAAAAGATACTTGAAAACGGATTTGCATACGAGAGGAACGGCTCTCTTTATTTTGACGTCGCCAAATACAACGAGCATCATAATTACGGAGTATTGTCGGGAAGAAAATTAGAAGATATGCTGACTACGACGCGTGAGCTTGAAGGACAGGAAGAAAAAAACAATACAGCCGACTTTGCCCTATGGAAAAAAGCCCAACCCGAGCATATTATGCGCTGGCCTTCACCCTGGAGCGACGGATTCCCCGGCTGGCACCTCGAATGCTCTGCTATGGGGACAAAATATCTTGGTGACAGCTTTGATATTCATGGCGGTGGTATGGACTTGCTTTTCCCTCACCACGAATCCGAAATTGCACAGGCTGTGGCAGCCAACGGAAAAGAACCCGTAAAATATTGGATGCATAATAATATGATCACCCTCAACGGACAAAAAATGGGTAAGTCCCTCGGCAATGCCGTGTCGCTGGAAAATTTCTTTAAAGGTGACCATAAATTGCTGGATCAACCATACAGTCCGATGACAATCAGGTTTTTCATTCTGCAGGCTCACTACAGAAGCACCGTTGATTTCTCAAATGAAGCTTTGCAGGCTGCCGAAAAGGGAATGAAAAAACTGTTTGCAGCAATGTCGCGACTCGAAAAACTCACTCCTTCCTCAAAATCGGATCTCAATATTCGGGAATTTACGGATAAGTGCTATGAAGCTATGAATGACGATTTTAACACCCCCATATTAATTTCCAATCTGTTCGACGGCGTCAGAATCATCAATTCGGTTTATGATAAAAAAGAGACATTAACGGCAGAAAACCTCGAACTGCTGAAGAAAACCTTTAACGAGTTCGTATTTGATATTCTCGGACTTAAAGACGAAGGAACATCGGATAAAAATCAACTTCTTGATGAACTGATGACCACTATTCTGGAAATCCGCAGGCAGGCACGCGCCGACAAAGATTGGGCAACTTCCGATAAAATAAGAGATGAGCTGAAAAACATCGGAATCGTAATTAAAGATACGAAAGAGGGAGTTGAATGGAGTATTGAAGAGGGATAATGACGTATCAATAAACGGATTGTCAAGAAATCAACAATGAATTCCCTTTTGTGGGATTTAGTGTCATTTGTGTTTTCGTGTTTTTATTTTACCACGAAAACACAAAAACCACAAAAATGTTAGCTTTACTTCAGAGGTTTTATTTTTCGACAAATCTTTCAT
>Ga0256841_1001020_pt1 | contig 25964 bp, 15 predicted proteins | sample 356308metaG_FD_185971 | JGI IMG/M metagenome (GOLD analysis project Ga0256841, IMG submission 185971) | Hydrothermal vent microbial communities from Mid Atlantic Ridge, Atlantic Ocean - 356-308 | ecosystem: Environmental > Aquatic > Marine > Hydrothermal vents | place: Atlantic Ocean: Mid...
TCGAGGGGCAGGCAGGCCGTTCAGGGTATGGAGAACAGTGAAAACCGGTTCCAGCTTCCACAGGGTATCCGTCTGGATGCCTTGGTCTGCCGCAATCTGGAGGACGCAGCGCAGCGCGAATGGTGGTTGGGGAACGGGCGGGGTGGATATGCCGGCGGGACCGTGGCGGGCGTCCGCAGCCGACGCTATCACGGCCTGCTCTTCGTCCCGCTGAATCCCCCACTGGATCGCCATCTGTTCGTCGCCAGCGCGGATGCCATCCTCGTTCTGGGGGACCGGGAGTGGCCCCTGCACACCCATCATTGGCGGGGCGGGGCGGTCGAACCGCAGGGGTACCGGCACCTGGTGGGGTTCCATTTGGATGGGCGGATGCCGGTGTGGCGCTACGAGGTCGAGGGCTTTCTCATCGAGTCACGCATCTGGCTGGAACAGGGCCGGGATGTGGCCTATACCGCCTGGCGGTTGATCGATGCGCCGGCGGGCGTGGATACGCCGCGACTCAGGGTCAACATCCTGGCCGACGACCGGGAGCATCACCAGCACACCGAGGCATTTTCGTTGCGCCCGAAGATCCGCCACCAAAACGGGCGGCTCACTGTGGCATTCGACAGAACCCGCCTCTATGTCTGTCCCGTCGGCGGCGGGATCGAGCCGGCAGAGATCTGGATCGAGAATTTCTTCTACCCGGCGGAGGCGGCGCGGGGGCTTGAGGCCCTCGATAATCACCTGATGGTCGGTGTTGCCGACCTGGCCCTGGAGACGGGGGTCTGGAGCGGGCTGGCATTTGCGCCCTCACCGTTGGAGGCGCCCGATCTGGGGGCCTCGATCAATGCCTTCCGGCAACACGACAGGGAAGTGCTGGCCGATCTTTCCCCACAGGCGCCCCCGTGGATCCGCCAACTGGCGCTGGCGGCGGACAGCTTTGTCGTCGAGCGGCCTTCCGCGGACCGACCCGGAGGCAAGACGGTGCTCGCCGGGTATCCATGGTTCGGCGACTGGGGGCGTGATACCTTCATCGCCCTGCCCGGACTGACCCTCGCCACCGGCCGGCCCCGGATTGCCCGCGCCATCCTGATGCGCTATCTCGATTTCATCGACCGGGGGATGGTGCCGAACTGCTTTCCGGACAGCGGCGAGCCCCCCGAATACAACAGCGTGGATGCAGCGCTCTGGTACATCGAGGCCTGGCGGGAATACCTGGAGTGGATGCGGGACCCCGCTCTCCTGCGCCGGGTCTTTCCTTTTCTGGAGCAGATCATCGAACATTACCGGAAGGGCGCCCGCCATGGTATCCGGATGGACCCACAGGACGGGTTGATACGGGCCGGCGAACATGGCGTGCAACTAACCTGGATGGATGCGAAGGTTGGGAGCGAGGTGATCACCCCACGCATCGGCAAACCGGTTGAGATCAACGCGCTCTGGTACAATGCGCTCTCGACAATGGCCTGCTTCGCCACCCGCTTCAGCCAGACCGGCGAACCCTACCAGGGTCTTGCCCACCGGGTCCTCGACGGGTTCAAGCGGTTCATCCGTGCGGATGGCCTCGGACTCTACGACGTGTTGGACGGGCCGGACGGGGATGATGCCAGTATCCGGCCGAACCAGATATTCGCGGTGAGCCTGTGCCATTCTCCGCTGGACGATGACGCCCGGCGGGCCGTGGTGGACACCTGCGCCCGGCACCTGGAGTGCGCGTGGGGGTTGCGCACGCTGTCGCCGGAAGATCCGGCCTACCGGGGTCGGTACGAGGGCAATGTCCGCGAGCGGGACGGCGCCTATCATCAGGGCACCGTCTGGCCCTGGTTGCTCGGCCACTACATTCTGGCCCGTCACCGGATCGACGGCGATGCGGAGGCGGCGCTGCGGCGGCTCGAACCGCTGCAAGGCCACCTGTCCGAAGCGGGGCTCGGCAGCGTCAGCGAGATCTTTGACGGCGATGCGCCTCACCGCCCGCGCGGCGCCCCGTCGCAGGCCTGGTCGGTCGCGATGCCGCTCCAGGTCTGGTGGCGGCTGACCCGGACAGCCGATACGACATGCAGGACGATCTGCAGGGAGAAAACATGAACCGTCCATCCCCCATTCGGGTTCTCGCCGGTGACATCGGCGGCACCAAGACTCGCCTGGCGATCATCGATGTGGATGGTACCCGGCTCCAGACCGTCGCCGAGGAGACCTACGCCAGCCAAGATCATGCTTCGTTGCGGGCGATCGTGCAGGCGTTCATCGGCCGCCACGCCCATCCCGTCGCCGCCGCCTGCTTCGGCATCGCCGGTCCGGTGCGGGACAACGTGGCGCAGGCCACCAATCTGCCCTGGCACATCGACGCCGCGGAGCTGGAGGCGCGCTTTCCCATCGGCCGGGTGTTCCTGCTCAATGATCTGGAGGCCAACGCCTGGGGCATCCCCACCCTGGGCGACGGCGACATCTTCGAGCTGCATGCCGGCCGCGCCAACCCCCGTGGTAACGCCGCCATCATCGCTGCCGGCACCGGCCTGGGCGAGGCCGGCATGTATTTCGACGGTGTCCGTCACCGTCCCTTTGCAAGCGAAGGGGGGCACGCCGATTTCAGTCCCAACAGCGACCAGGAGATCGAACTGCTGCGCTTCCTTAAACAGCGTCACCGGCATGTGAGTTGGGAGCGCGTGGTCTCCGGCCCCGGCCTGGTGAATATCCACGACTTTCTGCGCCACACCGCCCACTGCCAGGCGCCCGACTGGCTGGCGGAGGCGATGCGTGAGGGCGATCCCGCCGCCGCCATCTCCCGGGCCGCTCAGGCGGGGCGGGATGCGGTCTGCGAAGAGGCGTTGGAGCTGTTTATCCATCTCTACGGGGTCGAGGCCGGCAACCTGGCGCTCAAGCAGATGGCCACCGGCGGTCTCTACATCGGCGGCGGCATCGCCCCCAAGATCCTCGACGGGTTGAAGAACGGCGCCTTCATGAACGCTTTTCTCGCCAAGGGCAGGATGCAGCCCCTCCTGGAACAGATGCCGGTGCGCATTATCCTCAACGACAGGACCGCGCTATTCGGCCCGGCCCTGTATGCCTCAACCAACACATAGGAGTCCACAATGCAACTGGGAATCATCGGCCTGGGCCGAATGGGCGCCAACATGGCGCGCCGCCTGATGGCGGCGGGACAACACTGCGTGGTCCACGACCACCACCCGGAGAACATCGCCGCGCTGGAGGGGGAGGGCGCCGTGGGCGCGGGCGATCTGGCCGACATGATCGCCAAGCTCGATACGCCACGCCATATCTGGATGATGATCCCCGCCGCCTACGTGGATGGCCTGATCGATGACCTTGCGCCACTGCTGGCGGCCGGCGACACCCTCATCGATGGCGGCAACTCCTATTACAAGGACGATATCGCCCGCGCCAAACGGCTCGCCGGCCGTGGCATCCACTACCTCGATGTGGGCACCAGCGGCGGCGTCTGGGGGCTGGAGCGGGGCTACTGTCTTATGATCGGCGGTGAAGACGCGGCGGTCCAACGCCTGGAGCCCGTCTTCTCGGCGCTTGCCCCCGGCCTGGGCGACCTTCCCCGCACCGCAGGCCGCAAGGGCGAACCCACCCCTGCCGAGCAGGGCTACTTGCACTGTGGACCGGCTGGCGCAGGCCATTTCGTGAAGATGGTCCACAACGGCATCGAGTACGCCTTGATGGCCGCCTACGCCGAGGGTCTCAACCTGCTCAAGCACGCCAACGTGGGCAAGGCCTCCCATGACAAGGACGCGGAGACGGCGCCGCTGCGCCACCCCGAGGATTTCCAGTATGACATCGATATCGCCGAGGTAGCCGAAGTGTGGCGGCGGGGGAGCGTGATCGGCTCCTGGTTGCTGGACCTGACCGCCAACGCCCTGAACAAGAGCCCTGAACTGGATGCATTCTCCGGCCGGGTCTCCGATTCCGGCGAGGGGCGCTGGACCAACATCGCCGCCATCGAGGCCGGGGTGCCGGTGCACGTGTTGAGCAGCGCCCTGTATGACCGCTTCACCTCTCAAGGCAGCGCACAGTTCGCCAACAAGATCCTCTCCGCCATGCGCTTCGAGTTTGGCGGCCACCACGAGAAGAACGCCTCATGAACGAGCCGATCGAGACCCCTCCGGCAGAACCCGCGCCACCCGGCTTGATGGTGATTTTCGGCGCCGGTGGCGACCTCACCCGGCGCAAGCTGATCCCGGCCCTCTACTATCTGACCCGTGATGGCCTTCTCTCCGACCGTTTTGCCATCATTGGCGTGGACCACGTCGAAGGCAACGACGACAGTTTTCGCGCACGTCTCGACGACGCGCTGCCGGCCTTCATCGGCGAGGACTTCTCCCCCGATCTGTGGGCGCATATGCGCCAGCGTATCTTCTATCTTGAGGGCGATTTTCTGGAGGACGACGCCTTTACCCGGCTGGCCCGGCGGCTGGAGGAGATCGGGAGACAACGGGACATCCCCGACAATCACCTCTACTACATGGCCACGCCACCCCGCTTCTTCGGTGAGATCGCCAGCCGCCTGCACCGCGCGGGCCTGACCGCCGAAACGGAAGGCCACTGGCGGCGCATCGTGGTGGAAAAGCCCTTCGGCCAGGACCTGCAATCCGCCAGGGTGTTGAACAACACCCTGCACGATGCCTTTGAGGAGCGGCAGATCTACCGCATCGACCACTACCTCGGCAAGGAGACGGTGCAGAACATCCTCATGTATCGTCTGGCCAACAGCACTGTGGAGCCGATCTGGAACTACCGCTACATCGACCACGTGCAGATCACCGTGGCGGAGACGGTGGGGGTGGAGAACCGGGCTGGCTACTACGACCGTGCCGGCGCCCTGCGGGACATGCTGCCCAATCACCTGTTGGCGCTCATGTCGGTGGTGGCGATGGAGCCGGCCAACGCGCTCGACGGCGAGGCGGTGCGGGATGAACAGGCCAAGATTCTGCGCATCGTCCAGCCTATCGAACCGCAGCAGGTCCTGACCCAGGTGGTACGCGGCCAGTATGCGGCCGGCCGGACGGCGGACGGCACCCACGTCCCGGCCTACCGCAGCGAGCCCGGTGTCGATCCCGAGTCACCCACCGAGACCTTCGTCGCCCTCAAGCTGATGATCGATTCCTGGCGTTGGGCCGGGGTGCCCTTCTATCTGCGCACGGGAAAACGCATGCCGGTGAGATATACCGAGATCGCCATCCAGTTCAAACACGCCCCCAACATGCTGTTCAAGGACTCCTTCGTCAAACGCGAGAACATACCGCCCAACGTGCTGATCCTTCGAATCCAGCCCAACGAGGGGATCGGCATGTGCTTCAACACCAAAGTGCCCAGCCCCGTGCCCCAGCTCAGTCCGGTACAGATGGACTTCAGTTATGCGGACTACTTTGGCCAGGCCCCCACCACGGGCTACGAGACCCTGATCTATGACGCCCTTTGTGGCGATCCCACTCTGTTCAAGCGCGCCGATACCATCGAGGCGGGCTGGGCGTTGGTGGAGCCGATCCTGGATGTCTGGAGTGCCTTGCCGCCGCGCGACTTCGGCAACTACCCCGCTGGCACCTGGGGTCCGCCCGAGGCCGATGCCCTGATGCATGACGAGGGCCGCAGCTGGCGGAAGTGCTGAACCGTGACATCACCGTCCATGTCCGAATTCGGCCCTGAAAACGCCGAGAGCCGACGTCTCGAAGAGCAGCGCCGGGGCCGCGCCGATTGGCGGCTGTGGGGGCCCTACCTGGCGGAGCGTGCCTGGGGTACGGTGCGGGAGGACTACAGCGCCGATGGCACGGCGTGGGAATACTTCGATCACGAACAGGCCCGCGCCCGCGCCTATCGCTGGAGCGAGGACGGTCTCGGCGGCATCTGCGACCAGGAACAGCGGCTCTGTTTTGCGCTGGCGGTGTGGAACGGCCGTGACCGCATGCTCAAGGAACGCGCCTTTGGCGTGACGGGCACCCAGGGGAATCACGGCGAGGACGTCAAGGAATATTACTTCTACCGCGATGCCACGCCCAGCCACAGCTGGCTGCGTTATCTCTACAAATATCCCCAGGCGGCCTATCCCTATGAGGACTTGGTGGCGGTCAACCAGAGTCGGGGGCGTGACCAACCCGCCTACAATCTGCTGGATACCGGCGTGTTCGATGAACGGCGTTATTGGGATGTGGAGGTATTCTACGCAAAGGCCTCTCCGACGAGGATCCACATTCGCATCCGGGTCACCAACCGCGGCCCCGAGCGCGCCACCTTGCACCTGCTGCCGACCCTCTGGTTTCGCAATACCTGGACCTGGGAGATACAGAGCGATCGGCCCCGTTTGTCGGTGGGTCAGACATCGCCGCATGGTGCCTGGTCCGTGCGGGCCACGCACCCCACGCTGGGCGAGTGGCGTCTCTACGGCGATCGCAAGGCCACGTTGCTGTTTACCGAGAACGAGACCAACCAGGAACGGCTGTGGGGAGAGCCGAATCTCACCCCGTATACCAAGGACGCCTTTCACCGTCTTTTGGTCGAAGGCGAGAGCGGCGCGGTGAACCCTGAGCGCGTCGGTACCAAATGCGCGGCCTGGCTGCGGATCGACGCGCCGGGAGGGCAAGGCAGCCAGTGCGAGTTCGTCCTCAGCGCCGAACCACTGGAAGACCCGTTCGAGGATCACCAGCGCATCATGAGTCTCCGCCGGGGCGAGGCCGATGTCTTCTACGACGACCTGTTGCCCGATGCCAGCCCGGAGGACCATCGTATCATGCGGCAGGCGCTGGCCGGCATGATCTGGAATCAGCAGTTCTATCACTACGATGTCCAGCGTTGGCTGCAGGGTGACCTCACACCACCGCCCGAGGCTCGGAAGCAGGGGCGCAATCGGCGTTGGCGGCATCTGCGCGCTGCGGACATCATCTCCATGCCGGATACCTGGGAGTATCCTTGGTTTGCCGCCTGGGATCTTGCCTACCATTGCGCGGTGCTGGCGCTGATCGACGTGGACTTCGCCAAGGCGCAGGTGGAACTGATGGTGAGTGAACGTTACCTCCACCCGAGCGGGCAGATTCCGGCCTACGAATGGGCCTTCGGCGACGCCAATCCACCGGTGCATGCCATGGGCGCGCTGAAGGTGTTCCGGGGTGAACGCATCCAGCGGGGGGCAGGTGATCTCGCCTTTTTGCAAAGGGTGTTCCACAAACTGTTGCTCAACTATGCCTGGTGGATCAACCGCAAGGACAAGGAAGGCCTCAACCTGTTCGAGGGCGGTTTTCTCGGTCTCGACAACATCTCGGTCTATGACCGTTCCCGCTCTCTTGCCCCTGGCTATCATCTGCGTCAGGCGGATGCCACCGGCTGGATGGCCATGTTCGCCGTCAACATGACCGCCATGGCGCTGGAGATTGCCACCGAACACCCCGAATACGAAGACATTGCCATCCAGTGCTATGAACAGTTCCTCGCCGTGGCCGACGCGATTGCCGGAGACGGAGGCGAGGGATTGTCACTGTGGGACGAGGAGGCCGGATTCTTCAAGGACGTGATTACCACGCCCGAGGGGGAGGGGCATCATATCGATGTCTACTCCTGGGTCGGTCTGATCCCGCTGTTTGCCTGCGAACTGATCGACGCGCGGCTGCTGAAGAATGTCCCGCGCTTTCGGCGGCTCTTGCGCCGGCACAGGGGCGGCATGTTCCGGGGCAATCGCATCTGCGCCTGTCCTGAATGGGAGAATCCCCACGGTGAACATCTGCTGGCGTTGGTGGACGAACGCATGTTGCCGCGTATTCTCGAACGCTTGCTGGACGAGGAAGAGTTTCTTTCGCGTTTTGGCATCCGCAGCGTCAGCCGCCGTCATGCCCGGCACCACGATCTGGGTTATTTGCCCGGGATTGGCCAGGCGTCCATCGAGTATGTGCCCGGAGAATCCACCTCTGAGTTGTTCGGCGGTAATTCCAACTGGCGCGGTCCGATCTGGCTGCCCACCAACTATTCCCTCATCCAGGCGCTGGAAAAGTATCACCGTTTTCTCGGGCCGGGGTTCACCCTGAATGCCCCAAGCCTGGGGGAGAAAGACCTGAATCTGAAGGAGGTGGCTACGCTACTGGCAGAGCGCCTGGTCGACCTCTATCGCCGCAACGCCGAGGGGCAGATTCCCGCGTTGCGCGGCGACAGTCCGTTCCAGGATGACCCACACTGGAGGGATCTGTGCTTCTTCTACGAGTATTTCCATGCCGAAAATGGCCAGGGATTGGGCGCGGCCCATCAGACCGGATGGACCGGTCTGATGGCCAACCTGGTGATGCGCCGCTATCGGCGAGACATCCCGTCCTACTGGCAGTGACCCGCAACGGCGCCGCGCCACAGGTCGCGCAGGGTCACTTGGCCGGCGTGGGCGCTTTCTGTGATGCCGTTGCGCCCTGCGTGGACGCGCTCTTCCCGCCGTTTGTCGAGGACTTCGGGTTTGCCGCCTTGACCAGGCTCTTGCGGTCATAGCCTTTCAGTTCGTCGAAGGTGAAGTCACTGACCGTGAAGTAGTACGGGACAGTGGAGACCTTCAGCACATGGCGTTTTCCATCCTTTGATTTGAAGATGTCATAGTGGCGAACCTCGCCGGATTTCAGGGTGACCTGGAATGTGAGTTCCGGCGAGCCGGCGAGATCTTTCGGTCGCTCCTTGCCCAAAACCGAAGCGAAAGGCAGGGTTAGAACGGTGTGCACCAGATTCTTGGCCTTGGCTTCGTTGAGGGTTTCACCGTCTTTCAGTCCGGCGAGGGTGGGTTTCTTGCCGTCCCACTGGAGCGTCAGGCCGCCGATGTCGATCTGCTTGAGCTTGTCGCCGGTGAACTTGAGATAGTCCTTGTCCTCCCAGGAGGCAGCCGTGGCCTGCGCCTCATAGGTGCCCATCTCGATGGCATAGATGTCGTCGTCGCCCGCCACTCGCGCGTGGATCTTGCGGAAGCCGGGCGATGTGCCGAGGTAGAGGGTGATAAGCGGTTTGGTGCCCTCCAGCAACTGGATCTTGCGCTCGAAACCCGCGTCCGTCACCTTGAACCGTTTTGCAGCGTCTTTGGTGGTGGCCACCGGCCAGCCTTTGGTGAAGCCGGTCAATTTGTCCACCAACGCCGTCACCCGGTCGCTGTCGGCGGGAAAGTCGTCGTTGCCGGGCAGCACCCATTTGCCCTCCTTTCGCGCCAGCGTGATGGTGTGCTTTTCGCCATCCCAAATGGCGAGACCGTCTATTTTGGAGGTGTCCACGTCCAGCAGTTTTTCCTTGGAATGGTAGGCGCCGAAGTCCCGACCCGTCATGGAGAGGGCCGTGGCCAGCAGGATCTGCGCCACCAGCAGGGCGCCAAGCAAGGGTATCCATCCACGTTTCATCGTTATGCCCTCCCCAGTTTCAGAACGTCGGCGTAGTGCCGTTCACGTCGTTTCATCCAGAGCCTCCGCAGCAGATAGATCAGCACCAGACCGAGCAAGGCCAGGCCATAGTTTAGGTACTCCCAGAAGACCTGCTCACCATGTTTCAAGGGCGCAAGGACGCGGGCGAAACGGGCGCGTGCGCGGATGCCGAGCAGGCCCCGGTCCTCCAGTGACCAGTCCACTGCATTTTCCATCAGTTGCACTGTATTGAAATAGCGGTTGCCATTCGCCTGGGTGGCGAGATCGATCACCTCATCGGCCAGAAAGGTGTCGGAGGAGAACAGGATGATGCGGGCCGATTCCGGCGACTGTTCGATCACGCCGCTGACCATGGGGTTTTTCTGATCCTCCTTTTTCTTGTCGTCCTTTTTATCCTTGGCATCTTTTTCCTTGTCTTTCGCGGCTTGTTTTTCCTTGAGCAGCGGCGAAGGCTTGCCCTTGAACCAGGAGGTGAACCGTCCCTCGGCCACTACCCCCAGAAGTTTCTTGCCGATGTCGTCTCCCGGCGCAAAACCAAGAGGGCCGTGTTTCGCGAAGTCGGGCTGAATATTCAGATTGTCCGAGGTCCATGCCTGTGTGCTGCTGTGGAGCAGGGGCGTCACCTTGAGGTGGGCCTTTTTCGCGCCCTCCGCGTCGATCGGCGATGCCCAGTTGAAGGTGAGCTGTGGCAGGCCGGCGAACATGCCCGAGGCCATGTTCATTCCGTCGTTGCGGATATCGATGAAATAGGGGTATTCCACCATCCGCACTTCCTGGACCAGAAAACCGCCCACGTTGCGCTGGATGGGGATAGGAAACGCCGTGTTCTGCGGGTCGAGCACCATCCGGTCCCGGACTTCGAGACCGTTGTGCTTGAGCCAGTCGGCGATCGGGAAGGCCGTTCTGCGGCTGGCCGACAAGGCACCCTGCAGATTGATATCGAAAGGTGAGACTGCCATCAGCACCGTACCGCCCTGCATCAGGAACTGGTCGATGGCAAAGAGCTGCTTGTCGCTCAGTTTGTCAGGCGCCACCACCATGAGCATATCGGCCTGCGGGGGCACCTGTCCCGAAGCGAGATCGGTCTCCAGCAGATTGGCGTTCTCCTTCAGCTTCTGCTTGAGCAGCTCGAAGTTCTTTCCGCCGCCCATCATGCCGAACTGAGGCATCATGGGGGTGTGTTTCGGCAGCACGAGCGCCACCGTGCGCAGCAGCCCCTTGGCGAAGCGCTTGAGGCCGGCGTCGATGCCGCGCTTCAGGCTCGCATCGCCAAGGTCTTCCGGAAGAGGGACCTGCACGCTCTGGTTGCCATCTTCCATCACCATGTAGAACCAGAAGGTATTGGGATCGAGCAGTCCGAGGGCCATGGGTTTGAAGCCGTATTTGGCGCCGATCTCCTTGGCCACTGCGCCACCCTCCGCATCCGGGTCGACAAAGGCAAAGCTGAATTTGTCGCCCGCCTTCTTTTTTATGCTGTCGAGCTGTTTGCCGAGCGACTCGCGCAACTTTTGCAGCGGTTTCGGCAGCTTTGCGGCCGGTGATACGTAGGCCGTGAATTTCACCGGTTTTGTGATGTGCGAGAACAGATCCCCGCCACCCTGATAGGCGTACAGCACCTTTTTTATCGCCCGGGTGATGTCGTATTCCGGATTGCGCAGCTCTACTTCCAGTTCGATGTCCGTATCGCTGGCCACCTTGACCTCGATGAGATCACGGTAGGTGAGGACTTCGTACTGGTCCCCGTATTGCACCACCACGTCGAAGTAGGAGTTGACCAGCGAGGCGGAATATTTGCTGGTGGTCTGGAAGGCCACCGGTTTGATGCCGTACTTTTCACCGGCCTCTTTTTCCAGCTCGGGGTTTTCCAGCGGATCGATGAACTCCACCCGGACACGGCCCTTGCCGGCCACTTCATACTCCTTGAGCAGGTCCTTGAGCTGGGGGACCAGTGGAGCCAACAGGGGGTGAGTCTGGGCGCTGAAGTAGCCGCGGATGAGCAGCGGTTCCTGAAGTTGGGCCAGGTAATGACGAGTGGCCTTGGAAATGGAGTAGATGTGGCCGGCAGTGACATCGGCGCGGGCCCAGCCCACCTGTTGCAACCAGATGTTGGCGACGGCGATGTTGGCGATCAGCAGACCGGCGGTGGCCAGCCATACCCGGTGGCGGCCGGGACCGCACTTGCGGCTCCAACGGCCGCGCTCCAGGGTGAGGACGTTCAGGACCAGGAAGACGCCGACGATGCTGAGGTAGTAGTAGATATCGCGGGCGTCGATGACGCCCCGGGTGATGGACTCGAAGCGCGAGCCGGTGCCCAGCAGTTTGAGCAGCTCCGCGCCGCGATTGCCAAGCAGTGCGGTAAGGGTGTCCGAGCCGATGAGATAGAACAGACCGCAGATCAGGGTGGTGACGATGAGGCTCACGATCTGGTTGTCACTGCGGGCGCTGACGAACAGGCCGATGGCGATATAGGCGGCGGCCAGGAACAGGGTGGCGAGATAGCCGCCCAGCACAGGGCCCCAGTCGAGCGGACCCAGCAGGGATACGGTGATCGGCAGGGGCAGGGTGAGCAGCAAGGCGATGGCCACCAGCGCCAGGCAGGCCAGGAACTTGCCGAGTACCAGCCGGGCCGGAGAGACGGGCGAGGTCATCAGCAGTTCCAGGGTGCCGGCGCGCCGTTCCTCACTCCACATGCGCATGGTCAGCGCGGCGGTGAGGAAGATCATCAATACCGGCATCCATTCGAACATGGGGCGGACATCGGCAATGTTGCGGGCGAAGAAGGCCTCCACCCAGAAGAAGATGAACAGAGTGACGAGCAGGAAAGCGCCGAGAAAGATAAAGGCGACCGGCGAGGCGAAAAACGCGGCCAGTTCCTTCCGGGCGACGTGCAGAATACTACGCATGATCGGTATCCTCCCCCGTGTGGTTCTGCTGGGCGATGCCTTCATTGATTTCGCGGAAGACGGTTTCGAGATCGCGCTGCTCGGGCGTGATGGCCATCAGCTCCACGCCATTCTCGATCAGATGACGGGCCACGCGCGGGGTGGTTTCCTCGGGTGGGGTGTCGAGATCGACGAAATAGTGGGCGTGGGCGTCGTCGCTGGAGGCCCGGGTGACACCGCTTACGCCGGCCACCTCGTTCAGCAGATCTTCCACCCGCTGCGCCGGTTTGACCGTCAATATGAGACGGCGGCTCGATTGCAATTCGTCGAGCCTGGCGTCCAGGGCGATGTGGCCATTATTGATGATGATCGCCCGGTCGCACACCGCCTGCACCTCTTGCAGGACGTGAGTGGAGATCAGGACCGTGGCATTTTCCGCCTGGGTCTTGATCAGGCTTCGCATATGCTGGATCTGGGAAGGGTCCAGGCCGTTGGTGGGCTCATCCAGTATGAGGAGCTGTGGGCGGTGGAGGATCGCTTGGGCTACGCCGACGCGCTGGCGGTAGCCGCGGGAGAGGGTATTGATGAGTTGGGTGGCCTTGGGTTCGAGCCGTGTTTCACGGATGGCCTCGGCAACCGCCTGCTGTTGTGCCGGGCTGTCGAGTCCGTGCAACGAGGCGATGTATTCGAGATAGTCGATCACCGTCATTTCAGGATAGACGGGGCAATTTTCAGGCAGATAGCCGATCTTGCGCTGTACCTCGGTCCGGTGTTCGGCGATATCGAGACCATCGATCTCGATGCGGCCCCGATCGGGTTCCAGAAAGCCTGTCAGCACCTTCATGATCGTGGTCTTCCCGGCCCCGTTGTGGCCGAGGAGCCCGATGACCTCGCCTTTGCCAATCTGAAAAGACACCTGATCCACGGCGGTGAAATCGCCGTAACTGCGGGTAAGCCCCTCTACCTTGATCATTATCTGCTCCCGAATTATTCGTCTTGTTGTCCCCATGGATGAAGAAAAACGCCTCTTATGACATTCGAAGGCCACGGTTGGTTCAACCGGTCATGGCGAAAAGGTGGCCGGGGCGGGACGGGTGCAACCTGGTGTATCGGCCCCAGCGCAACCGTTCGGTGCGGTCTCGCCACGCGAGGCCGCGGCGCCCCCTGTTGCCTTGACATACGCACGAAGCCCGCCCCCCACGGAGAGGGCAGGCTTGTATGGAGGGCGCGATCGCCGGATCGCGCCGTGGCCGTCAGCTCGCCACTTCGATCCGGCGGGGCTGGGCCTCCTCGGCCTTGGGTAATGTCAGCGTCAGCACCCCATCCACCATGCGGGCGCTGATGCCGTCCTGGTCGATGTCGTTGGAAAGGGTGAAGCTGCGCCGGTAATGACCTACATTGTACTCGGTATAGAGGGGCTTCATGTTCTCATATTTGGAAAAGTTGATGTGTCCTTCCAACGTGAGGACGTTTCTGTCCAGCTTGATGTCCAGGTCGTCCTTTTCCACGCCGGGCATTTCCATCGTCAACACCAATGCCTTGTCGGTTTCGTAGATATCGGTGTTCGGTACGAAATAGCGTCCGGGTGTGGTCAACTCCTCCCGGGTCTTCAGCTCTTTCTTCTCTACGGTATCGAGTGCTTTGCTCTCCGTCATGCCTGTCACCTCGCGTATTCTTTGATGCTCGCACCGGCCTTTGCCGGGCGCATGGAGTCTGTCTGTTTGGACCTGTTCCGACCGGTGGTCATCCGATCTCGATCGCCCTGGGTTTGTCCTGTTCCGCCCGTGGCAGGTGGAGGGCGAGCAGGCCGTCGCGGTATTCGGCCTTGACCTCATCCGCGTTGATCTGCACCGGCAGTGTGAAGGTCCGGTCGAAGTCGCCTTCGACGCGCTCCCGCCGGTGCAGGCTCGCCTTTTCGTCATACTCCACTTTCTTGCTGCCGGCGATGCGGACCTGATCGCCTTTCACGGTGATCTGCATGTCCTCCTTTTTTATGCCCGGCAGCTCGGCGATCAAGACCAGATCGTCGCCCTGCTGGAAGATGTTCACTGGCGGGAAGGCGCCATAAGCGGTGGTCGAAAGGCCCAGCCAGTCGCTGAAACGGGACTGTTCAAGGGCATTTTGCAATTCGAGCAAGGCATCGAAGGGGTTGGTGAAACGGGTCGCCATAGGTCTTTCCTCCCAGCAATCCTGTTGTTGAACCTGTTCGCCGGTGTAGATGGGTGCGGGTTCGGGGTTTTCAAGGGGTCAGCGGGCCAGAAGGTAGAGCAGGATCAGGTTGGCCAGGAACAGGAGGCCGGCGAGTCCCCGCCAGAAGGCGACGGGATTGCGTTCCATGAGGGGCAGGTCCTTTTCCTTGAAGCCGGTGTTGGGGTGACTCAGGTCGTGGAGAAATTCGGAGAAATGGTCGTAGCGGCGGCGGGGATCGGGATGCACCGCCTTGGCCAATGCGCCATCCACCCACAGGGGGATCGCGGGCAGGTGGCCCCGCGCGGGACGGTAGATCAGCTTGCGTTGTGGATGGGGGGTGTCGGTTTCGCCATATGGGAGCTGACCGGTCAGCAGTTCGTAGACGATGACACCCAGGGAATAGAGGTCGGAGAGGCGGGTGCAGCCCTCGCCACGCAGGCATTCGGGCGCGGCATAGTTGAGCGTGCCCTGGGGCGTGGCGCGTTCGAGGTCCGAGTCGATCTCCTCGAGGCCGGCGATACGGGCGGAGCCGAAATCGATCAGCTTCAGGGTGCCGTGGCTATCGATCAGGATGTTGTCGGGCTTGAGGTCCTGATGCACCATTTCCAGCCGGTGCAGGGCGCGCAGGCCGTCGATGATCTGGGCGGCGAAGGCGCGCGTCTGGGCCAGTGTCGCCGTGCCGTTGTCCTGCATCCACTGGGCCAGGCTCATCCCTTCCACGTATTCCGAGACGTTGTAGAGAAAGCGTCGCCGCCGTGGTTCCATCACCCTCGCCACATGGGCGTTACGGACCCGGCGGCCCACCCATTCCTCATGCAGAAAGGCGTCCAGATATTCCGGGTCGTCGCGGTAGTTTGCCGAAGGGGTCTTCAAGACCACCTTGTCGCCGCTTTCGGTGTCGAGGGCGAGGAACACCTCGCTGCGTCGGCTGGCGTGGAGTTCGCGCAGGATCTCGTAACCGTCGATGCGCATTCCGGGCCGGAGATCGGGCGGGAAGGGCAGTTCGCTGAGCCGCAGGAGGATGTCCTCCTCCTTTTCGGAGGGCAGGGCGAGGATCCGCACGAGCTGGCAGGTGACATTGTCGCCGCTGCCGTTCTTCAACGCGGTCTCGACGATGCGGTTGGCGGCCTGCTGGAGGTTGTAGCCGAACTCTTCCACAAAACGCTGAAGCTGAGTGTCGGTCAGGTACTCGTGGACGCCGTCGGTGGAAAAGAGCAGCAGGTCGCCTGGTTCGAGCGCCACCTTGCGGTAGTCGATGTCCACGTGGGGGTCGGCGCCCATGGCCCGGGCGAGGAATTCACGCTCCTGCGAAAGCCACACCCGGTGATCGCGGGTGAGTTGCTCGAAACTGCCGTCGCGGTACAGGTAGATGCGGCTGTCGCCGACGTGAAAGATGTGCGCGGTGGTGGATTTGATCACCGCTGCGCTGAAGGTGGTGACCATTCCCTTGGCGGTGTCGTAGCGGCGCTGGCCCTGGCCGAACAGCCAGCGGTTGATGGCGCCGAGGATCTTGGCTCCCGAGGTGCGCACGGTCCAGGACTCGGGGGTGCTGAAGTAGTCGCTGAGGAAGCCGGTGACGCAGATCTCCGCCGCTTCGCGGCCGCCCTCGCTGGCGCTCATGCCGTCGGCGATGGCTGCGGCCACCCCCTTGGTCAGCAGCAGTTCGCCTTCCGGCACCTTTGCCCCGGAGGCGTCGGCATTCTCCGGCTTGTCGCCCGCCTCGGTGCGGCAGGCGTAGTCGATCTGTAGGGTTGGGGTCATGGGCGTCGGGTGAACGATAACAAACAGTCACAGGGGGTAAGCATACGCTATTTGGCTTACCCCCTGTGTTACGGCGTCAGCCTACGTCGATCATCTGCACCGTACCGTCTTCCAGCACCTCGGCGGTCTGGCCTTCGGGTTCATCGAGGAACTGCACGGCGATCAGCGCCACCAGAGCCGCCCCCGCAATGGTGTAGAAGAAGAACTGCGGCGTGACGAAGGAGAACACCGTGAGGAAGGTCACGGCGCCCACGTTGCCATAGGCGCCCGCCATGCCGGCTACCTGCCCGGTCATGCGGCGCTTCACCAGCGGTACGATGGCGAACACCGCGCCCTCGCCGGCCTGGACGAAGAAGGAGCAGGCCATGGTAGCGATCACCGCCAGGGCGATGGGCCAACCCGAGGTGATGTTGCCGAGGACGAAGTAGCCCACGGCGAGACCGGCGATCAGGAGCGTCAGCGACTTCTTGCGGCCGAAACGGTCGCTGAAGAAGCCGCCGCCGGGCCGCGCCACCAGGTTCATGAAGGCGAAGCCGGAGGCCAGCAGGCCCGCCTCCACCTGGCTGATGTCGAAGGTATTCTTGAAGAACAGGGGCAGCATGGAGACCACCGCCAACTCCGAGCCAAAGGTGACGAAGTAGGCCAGATCGAGGATCGCCACCTGCTTGAACTTGTAACGGTGTATCTCCGGGACCTCCTCGCTAAAAACGTGCTTGTTGATGCGCCACACGTGCGAGGCCTGATAGAGGTAGAGCGCGAACAGGCCGATGTAGATGGCGTCCGTGATGCCTGCGCCGATGATGTGCAGGTTGGCCGGTCCCAGCTTCCAGGCGAGGACCGCGAGCGCCGCATACATTGGCACGTTCATCAGCAGGTAGAAGAAGAAATCGCCCTTGCTGGTCACTTCCATGGCGCCGGTCTTCTTCGGCTTGAAGTAGGTGGAGCCCTTCGGCGTGTTGCGCGCCAGGCGGTAGTAGATAAAGGCGTACACCAGCGCCAGCGCGCCTGTGGCGGCAATGGCCCAGCGCCAGCCGTTGTCACCGCCGAACCACAGGGCCAGGCTCGGCAGCAGCATGGCCGAGGCCGCGGAGCCGAAGTTGCCCCAGCCGCCGTAGATGCCTTCCGCCAGCCCCACCTGCTTGGCGGGGAACCATTCGCCGATCATGCGGATGCCGATGACGAAACCCGCGCCGACGAAACCCAGCGCGAAGCGGGTGGCGAGCAGCATCTGGTAGGAATCCGCCAGGGCGAAGAAAAAACAGATCAGACTGGAGAAGAACAGCAGCGCGGAGAAGACGATGCGCGGGCCGTACTTGTCCACCAGCATGCCAATGACGATGCGCGCCGGGATGGTCAATGCCACGTTGATGATGAGAAGCGCCTTCACCTGCTGGGTGGTGAGATCGAAGGTCGCCTTGATGGAGGCCATCAGGGGGGCGTGATTGAACCACACCATGAAGGTGATGAAGAAAGCGAACCATGTCAGGTGCAAGGTGCGTATCTTGCCGCTGAATGAGAAGAGGTTGAGTTTCTGTTCGGACATCGTTGTCTCCTGATACTGCTGTTGGTATTTCGGGTCCGCCTGGCTTACTGCAAGGACGGTGCCAATGGGCATAAACCTTGTTAAACATGGGGTTACAGGGAAGGGGTGGGGGTTGGAGGTGGGAATTCTGCGCCGAATGGGAGCGTTGCGCCCCCAGAGGGTGCATTGCAGGCGCACTGAAGCTGGGCGGCCGGCGTGCGCGGGCACCGTTTTGGTGCGCCGGTGGCGTATGGCAGTGCCGGGTGAGGGTTATGGTGTCGTGCAACTGTTCGAATTATATAGATAAATTGTCAATTTTCGAGTCTTGGCACGACCGTTGCACTGAACAATGATGTATAGACCCATGGTCCCCTCGGGGCCTGCATCAAGAGGTAGCTATGAAAGAACGACTGGTTTTGATAGGTAACGGCATGGCGGGGGTGCGTGCCCTGGAAGAGTTGCTCAAGCTCGAACCCGATATGTACGACATCACCGTATTCGGTGAGGAACCGCATCCCAACTACAATCGTATCCTCCTCTCGCCGGTGCTGGCGGGGGAGAAGACCATCGACGACATCATTCTCAACAGCCGCGAGTGGTACGAGGAGCACGGCATCACCCTGCACACCGGCGATCCGGTGGTCGCCATCGACCGGGCAAAACGGCGGGTGCGCACCGACAGTGGCGTGGAGGCGCCCTACGACCGCCTGCTCATCGCCACCGGTTCGCGGCCCTTCATCATCCCGGTGCCGGGCGCCGACCTGGACGGCGTGATCGGCTTCCGTGACATCCACGACGTGGACGTGATGCTGGAGGCCGCGAAACACTATAAGCGGGCGGTGGTTATCGGGGGGGGGCTGCTTGGCCTGGAGGCGGCCAACGGGCTGATGAAGCAGGGCATGGACGTGACCGTGGTCCATCTGCTCGATACCCTGATGGAGAAGCAGCTCGACAAACCCGCCGCCGATCTGCTCAAGCGTTCCCTCGAGGCGCGCGGGATGAAGTTTCTCATGCAGGCCCAGACCAAGGCGATCCTCGGCGACAAGCGGGTCGAGAGCATCCGCTTCGAGGATGGGATGGAACTGCAGACGGATCTGGTGGTGATGGCGGTGGGTATCCGGCCCAACGTCGAACTCGCGCAACAGGCGGGTATCCACTGCGAACGCGGCATCGTGGTCAACGACACCATGCAGACCTACGATCCCCGCATCTATGCCGTGGGCGAGTGTGTGCAGCACCGCGGCGTCACCTACGGCCTGGTGGCCCCCTTGTTCGAGCAGGCCAAGGTGTGCGCCAATCATCTGGCCAACCTCGGTTATGGGCTCTATCAGGGCTCTGTCACCTCCACCAAGCTGAAGGTGACCGGGATCGATCTCTTCTCCGCCGGCGAGTTCCACGGCGGAGAAGGGACCGAGGAGATCGTTTTCCAGGACCCGGCCGGCGGGGTCTACAAGAAGATCGTGCTCAAGGACGACCGCATTCATGGCGCCGTGCTCTATGGCGACACCATCGACGGCGCCTGGTACTTCCAGCTCATGCGGGAGGGGACCGATGTGAGTGATATCCGGCCCCACCTCCTGTTTGGTCAGAGTCACCTCGGCGACTCCGGCCACGGCGGCGTCAACCAGGCCGCGGCCATGAGCGACGATGCCCAGGTATGCGACTGCAATGGCGTATGCAAGGGCGATATCGTCAAGGCGATCTCGGAAAAGGGTCTGTTCACGGTGGACGATGTCAAACTGCACACCAAGGCCGGGGCCTCCTGCGGCTCCTGTGTCGGCCTGGTCGAGCAGATTCTCGCCGACACTCTCGGCGGCGACTACTCCGCGCCAGAGGCGAAACCGTTGTGTACCTGCACCGATTTCACCCACGACCAGGTGCGCGCGGCGATTCGCGAGGAACATCTCACCTCCCTGCGGCAGGTGTTCGACAAGCTCGACTGGCGCACCCAGGACGGTTGCCACGTCTGCCGGCCTGCGCTCAACTATTATCTGATTGCGGCCTGGCCGGAGGAGGCCGGAGACGATCCCCAGTCGCGCTTCATCAACGAGCGCGCCCACGGCAATATTCAGAAGGACGGCACCTATTCGGTGGTGCCGCGCATGTTCGGCGGTGTCTGCACCCCGGCCGACTTGCGCGCCATCGCCGAAGTGGCGGAGAAGTACGAAGTGCCCGAAATGAAGGTCACCGGCGGTCAGCGCATCGACCTGTTCGGCATCCCCAAGGAGCAACTCCCTGCGGTGTGGAAGGATCTCAGTGACGCCGGTTTCGTCTCCGGTCACGCCTACGGCAAAGCGATGCGCACGGTGAAGACCTGCGTCGGCTCCACCTGGTGCCGCTTCGGCACCCAAGACTCCACTGGCATGGGGATCGAACTTGAGAAACTGACCTGGGGTTCCTGGATGCCGCACAAGTTCAAGCTGGCCGTCTCCGGTTGCCCGCGCAACTGCGCCGAGGCCACCATCAAGGACTTCGGCGTGGTGGGCATCGACTCCGGCTGGGAGTTGCATATCGGCGGCAACGGCGGGGTCAAGGTGCGCGCCACCGACATGCTCTGCCGGGTTGAAACCGAGGCGGAAGTGATGGAATACTGCGCCGCCTTCATCCAGCTCTACCGCGAGGAGGCGCGTTACCTCGAACGTACCGCGCCTTGGGTGGAGCGGGTCGGACTGACCTACATCAAACAACATGTGGTGGAGGACGAGGTCAACCGCAAAGCGCTGGCGGAGCGCTTCCGCCGCTCGCAAGAGATCGCCCAGGTGGACCCCTGGAAGCAGATCGCGGAGGGGACGGAGCGTCTCGGGTTCATGCCGCTGAAGGTGGTGGGTTCCAATTGACATCCGTGATCCGTACACAGACCAACGCAGGTACAGAGTGATGAGTGAAGAGTGGATCGAAGTAGGGCGTCTCGACGACATACCGCGGCTGGGGTCGCGGGTGGTGAAGTCCGCCGAGGGCGAGATCGCCCTGTTCCGTAACAGCAACGACGAGGTGTTCGCACTGCGCAACCGTTGTCCGCATAAGGGCGGTCCCCTGTCCGAGGGGATCGTGGCGGGGAAGCGCGTCACCTGCCCGTTGCACAACTGGATCATCGAACTGGAGAACGGCGTGGCCGCGCCGCCCGACGAGGGGTGCACGCCCGCCTATCCCGTGAAGGTGGAACGCGACAGTATCTTTCTGATGCTCTCGCCCGCCAGTGCCTGCTGAGTCCACGAGGAGAAAGCGTATGTTGTTCGGTCGTTCCAGAAAGAACCCCATCAAGCTGCCCGACAAGGGGGTGGTGGAGTGGAAATACGCCGCTTGCGGCTACTGCTCCACCGGCTGTTCCATCGAGGTGGGCTTCGATGCCGAGGGTAGGGCCGTCTCGTCCCGCGGCGTGGCCGATGCCGACGTGAACCGGGGTAAGTTGTGTCTCAAGGGCATATTCGAGCACGAATTGTTCAGCTCCGCGGGGCGGGGGACCGAACCGCTCATCCGTGAGCATTACCGGGATCAGTGGAAACCCGTGGACTGGGATAGCGCCCTCGACCGGCTGCACGACGAGATCCGCCGCATCCAGGGGCGGTATGGCCGCGACAGCTTCGCCATCATCTCCACCGGGCAGATGCTCACCGAAGAGTTCTACACCCTCGGCAAACTCACCCGTGGCCTCATCGGCACCAACAACTACGACGGCAATACCACCCTCTGCATGGCCTCCGCGGTGTCGGGCTACAAGCGCAGTTTCGGCTCCGACGGTCCGCCAGGCTGCTACGAGGACTTCGAGCACACGGATTGCCTCATCGCCTGGGGCTCCAATCTGCCGGAGCAGCATCCCATCATCTACTGGCGCCTCAAGGAGGCCCAGGAACAGCGCAACTTTCCGCTGATCGTGGTGGACCCCCGCGTGACCATGCTGGCACAGAACGCCAACCTCCACCTGTCCATCCGTCCCGGTACCGACGTAGTGCTGCAGAATGCCCTGATGCACGTCATCTTTGCCGAGAATCTTCAGGACGACGACTACATCGCGGCAAACACCGTGGGCATCGAGGAGCTGCGGGAAGAGGTGGCGAAGTGGGATCCGCGCACGGCAGCGAAGGTGTGCGGTATCGACGAAGACACCATCCGCGTGGTGGCGCGCACCTTTGCCAAGGCGCCGGCGGCGATGCAGATCTGGACCATGGGGATCAACCAGTCCACCCACGGCTCGGATGGTGTGGTGGGGATCAACAACCTGGCGTTGATCACCGGCAATATCGGCAAGCCCGGCGGTACCTCGTTGTCGATCACCGGCCAGTGCAACGCCATGGGCACCCGCGAGTGGTCCTCCTGCTCGGGCCTGCCCGGCTTCCGTTACCTGGAGGTGCCGGAACACCGCGAGGAGATGGCGCGGTTCTGGAACGTGGATGAGACGTTCTTCCCCAGGCAGCGCGGCATGTATCAGACCGATATCTATCAGGCCATGGAGGCGGGGCAGATCAAGGGGTTGTGGCTCATTGCCACCAATCCCATGAGTTCGCTGCCGAATACCGCGCGTATCCGCCGCGCCATGGAACAGCTCGAATTCTGCGCAGTACAGGATTGCTACGTGGACAGTGAGTCCAACCAGTATGCCCATCTCTACCTGCCCGCCGGCACCTGGGCCGAGAAAGACGGGGTGATGACCAATACCGAGCGGCGCATCAACCGGGTCAAACCCATCATGACGCCACCGGGACAGGCCAGACCCGACCTGTGGATCTTCAACCGGGTGGCCGAGCGTTTCAACAAGGAAGGGCGGGTGAAGTTCCCGGAGAAGGCCGCGGACATCTTCCTGGAGATGGCCGAGCTCTCCCATGGGCGGCTGGCGGACATCTCCGGCATGGACCACGAACTCATCGAGAAACATCGGGGCATCCAATGGCCCTACACCCGGGAGCAGCGCGAGCGGGGCGAGGAACCGCCCAAGGGCGGCAAGCGCATCTATACCGAACCGGCCAGTTTCCGCTACCCCGACGGACGGGCAAAGCTGATTCCGCTCCCTTTCGTGGACAACAACGAGCAGCCGGACGAGGAGTACCCCTTCTGGCTCAATACCGGGCGGCTGATCGAACATTGGCACGGGCGCACCAAGACGGGGAAGATCGGCAACAATAACAAGTTCAGTCCCATCCCGTTCATCGAGATCAACCCGGACGCGGCAGCGGAGCTGGGCATTCGGCGTGGCGAGTATGTGCGGCTGGTCTCCCGCCGGGGCGATGCCATCGTCATGGCCCAGCCGACCGGACGTGTGCCCCTGGACATGGTGTTCCTGCCGTTCCACTTTCACGACTGCGCCAACCGCCTGACCCTGGGCTTGCTGGACCCGTATTCGCGTCAGCCCGCATACAAACAGTCGGCGGTGCGTATCGAAAGGATTGAGGATCAGCTGCACGCGGCGCGTTTGAGCAGGGAAATGCGGAAGTTTTGATTTCGGTGTTTTTTGATCCCCTCGCACAATCCTGGCGTTCCCGCCGGGGAAAGGGTCGCGTGGCGGGGTAAACAGCACTCAGAATGCAGGTAAACGAGACACACTATGTTTCAACGAAGAGAGAACGAACCCGAATACGCCTTGCTCAACGACCCGGAGAGCAAGCCGCAGAATCGCTATGGCCGTCCCATCGAGACGGTGCCGGTGGACGATCCGCGGCGCCAACAGCCCTTCGTCATCAATGGCGAGGAGCTGCCACCGCAGAATCCCAACCGTTACAAGCAACACGGGTTCTACTTCAATGCCGACAACTGTATTGCCTGCCACGCCTGTGAGGCCGCTTGTTCGGAGAAGAACGATGTGCCGCCGCACTTGGCGTTTCGTTCGGTGGGCTTTGTGGAGGGGGGTACCTATCCCGACTACCGGCGGATCAATATCTCCATGGCGTGCAATCACTGCGACAACCCGGTGTGTCTCAAGGGTTGCCCCACACGCGCCTACACCAAGTTCGCCGAATACGGGGCCGTGTTGCAGGACCCGGACATCTGTTTTGGCTGTGGTTACTGCACCTGGGTTTGTCCCTACAACGCGCCGCAGCTCGACCCGGTCAAGGGCCAGGTGAGCAAGTGCAACATGTGCGTGGACCGGCTGGAGGTGGGCCTGAAACCCGCCTGTGTGTCCGCCTGTCTGGGCAAGGCGCTGGATTTCGGCGTGGTGGAGAACATCCCCGAGGGGCGCATCCAGGCCGAGACCGAGATCCCCGGTTTCCCCCGCACCGACATCACCCATCCCAACATCCGTTTTCAGCAGATGAAGTCTATCCAGCGCGAAATGGTACGAGTGGATGACGCGCCAGTGAAGTACCACCGTGCGGAGGACGAGAAACATTACAAGCCGGAGCTGGACCCAAAGAAGGGCTACCGTCGCCAATGGAACTGGCGGAAGCTGCTTGGTTCCCACGAAAACGCCCATATCGCCTTCACCCTCAGCGTGCAGACCGTGATGGGCGCCTTCGCCCTGCTGGTGTTGGGCGGCTGGCTGGATATTACGCCCGTGGTCGCCTTCCGGGCGTCCTCCGCCTGGTTGCCGACCCTGGGGATATTGCTGGCCGTGATGGCCTTCGGACTGTTCAAGCTGAACATGCACCTGGGAAAACCGCACCGTTTCTACCGGGGGTTCTACAACCTGCGGCTGTCGCCCGTCAGCCGGGAGATCGCCGGCGTCTCGGCCTTCTTCGGCGGACTGGCGGGGTACACCTTCTTCAATCTTTTCCCTGGGGGCTGGGCGATCGTGGCGCAGAATCTGTTCGCCCTGGTGGCCCTGGCCGGTCTGGGCTTCGGCGGGTACTACATGTACCGGCTCTATCGCATCCCGGCGCGACCCTTCTGGGATCATTGGCAGACCGCCTCCAGCTTCGTCGGCACCGGACTCGCCCTGGGGAGCCTGTTGATCGGTCTGCTGGCCTTGGCCTTCGGTGTGCTGGATGACCGTCTCGGGCGCCTGCTGGCAGGCATTGCGGCCGCCGGCCTGGCCCTCGAGGGTGCCGGTCTGCTGGCCCATGCCCGGGTCATGGGCAAGGCCGACAGCGAAGGCGCCGCCTCCTGGTACGAGCAGATCACTACCTACGGCGGCCCCTACTGGCTGCGCAACGGCCTGCTGGCCACGGCCCTGGTGCTGGCCTGTTGGCAGGCGTTCGCGGGCGCCAATCCGGGGTTGTTCGGCCTACTGGCGGTGTTGGCCGTGGGCGCCGCCATCATCGGCCGCGCCCTCTTCTATGTGCTGGTTATTCCCACCACCATGCCGGGCGCCTTTTTCTGGCGAAACAAGGGATTCGTGGAGCATGCCCGGGAGGTAGGCCTGGCCGAGATGCCGCAGCTCGGCGTCGCCTACGAACGGCATCATGCCTTCCGGCTGGACGAACTTCTGCAAACCATCCGCGAAACCCCTTTCTCCGAAAAGGTGGCGCAGTTCAAGGCTATTCTAAGAGGCTGATGCCGATGAAGCTGTGACGGCAGGGGTTGACCAATGCCCCGGTATTCGCCTCGCTATTGGTTGGATATGGTCGCGCGCCCAGGCAGTTACGATGTTGATAACAATGAGCGGAGATGCCTTTTCACCGCCTTCCGGAACAGCTTGAAACTCCCCTTCACCGTGTACATCTGTTCGGCCTTCTCCAGATACGTCTCGGGGTGCACGAGAGAGAGATACGGATATTCATCGGTGGCGCCCGATCCGGAGACCTCGAGTTGGCCAACGCGATCCTCTTTTACATAGACCAAGATATTCTGGCGATAGAAAACCGCGATGTCGTTATCCATCCAGATGGGTTTGCGCACCAAGTCGAAGGGACGAAAACCTTGTTCCCCGAACAGGCCGGCCCAATAGGCCTGCCATTGGAGATTGATGTGATGGGTGCCTTCCTGAAAAGGTATGGCGGCGGAAAAGAGTACAAAATCGGACGCCTGGGTAAGCGACTTCACGAAATCCCCCGCGACATCGGGCGAGAGGTGTTCCGCGACCTCCAACGAGATGGCGAGGTCATACCGTTTATCGAGATTGATCCGTTTTTCGAAATCGGCCTCACGAAAACATGCCTGCGGAATCTGCAGGAATTCCCGCTCCACCCAGGCACCGTCGAGCCCCAGGATATCGTCCGTCCCCCGATTTTTCAGCACTGACAGCCAAGTGCCGACGCCACAACCGAAATCGACCGCAGAGCGCACCGGGGGCAGAGCATCGGCAACGATCCCCAGGATCTTTTCTGCTGCCGGCAGGCTTTTCCGGTGCCGATTCTCATAAAAATCGCGCCCATAAGG
>Ga0256841_1001021_pt1 | contig 25961 bp, 28 predicted proteins | sample 356308metaG_FD_185971 | JGI IMG/M metagenome (GOLD analysis project Ga0256841, IMG submission 185971) | Hydrothermal vent microbial communities from Mid Atlantic Ridge, Atlantic Ocean - 356-308 | ecosystem: Environmental > Aquatic > Marine > Hydrothermal vents | place: Atlantic Ocean: Mid...
TCCCCGCCGGAGGCATGGAATCTCTTATGTCCCGTGTCCGCCGCAATAGCCGTTGCGCGCGGGTGGGCACCATGTGTCCAGCACCCCGTCGGCAGGCTTGAATACCTCGACCAACAGCGGATAACACGCCGCCGCATCCGAGGAATGTTCCGCCGAACAATCCCCGCCCGGACAGGCCGACAGCGCACCCAGCAGATCAATCTCGGCGAAAAACTCCAGATAATCCCCCGCCCGCACCGGACTGGCCTTCATGAAATACTGCCCTGTGTCGCGGGTGAAACCGGTGCACATGAACACGTTCAGCACATCATGCACATGCGCCTCGGCCTGATCCAGCGGCAGGCCGGTTTCGGCCGCCAAAGCGCGCGTCAGGTTGGAATGGCAGCAATGATGATAGTCACCGCCACTCAACAGGTTGTGCGTATAGGGATCACAGCGGGTGCCGATCACATCATGCACAGAACCACCAAATTCGTCGATCCCGTACCAGCCCAGCGTATCGGCCACAATCGTTGCCATCGGGCGCAGATGCGGAAAACTGCTCCACATCCGTTCCCCCGTGGTCAGATGGGTACCATGCAGAGCACGGGTCTTGCCGGAATAGAACCGCTCGGACAGATCCTTTGCGTTCCACAGGTTCAGATCACCGACCTGCGGTCCATCTATACAGGAAATCCGAAAGAAACTGCCCGCCGGGACACGGAAACACGCCGCTTCACGCGGCGGCACCAGAACCCCGGAAACCTTCACAGCCCCTTGCCGCGCTGCCCGATACAAAACCATATCCGGCACCGGCAAACCCTCTGCCGGATAGCAGATCACCGGCCGGACCGCACGTCGGGCTGCGCTGTCAGCAGGTTCCCGGCCCATATCTATCGCTGCCCCGTCACACGGCCACCAAACCGGCCATAGGAATTTGCCTGTTTTTCCGGATCACGATCCTGCGCCGGGTGAGCCTCGGGATGGGCGTTGTAGTCAAAGTTGATCCCGGTGCCCTCAATCATCCGGTTCATCATGTTGAACAGGCCACTGATGCATACAGCCTCATACAGGGCCTTTTCCCCCCAGCCGGCGGCAAAAACTGCATTTGCATCGGCCTGCACCATGCGGCTGGGCAGAGTATTCAGCTTTTTCACATAGCGCAAAATCGGGCGCAGTTTTTCACTGACGGGCGCGCTTTCGACATCTGCAACCAAGGCATCGATCAGCGCCCCGTCAATGCCGAATGTCTCGGCATAAACCTTGTGGCTGTCATGGCAAAACGCGCAGGCATTCAGACCGGAAACAAAAGTGGCAATCAACTCACGCTCGCCAATGCTCAGCTCTCCATCGCCCCGCAGCAACCCATCGGTGTATTCCATCAGCGGCTGCACATTCTCGGGAAACAGGCGGAACAAATCCGACAGATGGGCGTGGTCAGGCAGGCTGGGCAGAAGGGGCATGTTTTGCTCCATTGGTTGGTGGCGTCGCAATAGCTATCCTGTTTCTTTGCCCCGCCACAATAAAAACCCCGCAGGCAGCGGGGTTTTCACAGGTGGCGACAAGGCGGCGCGCCTACATCCGCCGCTCGATCATCAGCTTCTTGATTTCGGCAATTGCCTTGGCCGGATTCAGCCCCTTGGGGCAGGTATTGGTACAGTTCATGATCGTGTGGCACCGGTACAGTTTGAACGGATCCTCAAGCTGATCCAGACGTTCGCCCGTGGCCTCGTCCCGGCTGTCGATCATCCAGCGATAGGCATGCAGCAGCGCCGCAGGGCCAAGGTAGCGGTCCGAGTTCCACCAGTAGCTGGGGCAGGAGGTGGAACAACTGGCGCACATTACACATTCATACAAGCCATCCAGTTTCTTGCGGTCTTCGATCGACTGGCGCCATTCCTTTTCCGGAGCCGGTGTCACCGTTTCCAGCCAAGGCATGATACTGGCATGCTGGGCATAGAAATGGGTAAGATCCGGGATCAGGTCCTTGACCACTTCCATATGCGGCAGTGGGTAGATTTTGATATCGCCCTCCACCTCGTCCATGCCGTAAATGCAGGCAAGCGTATTGATGCCACCAATATTCATCGCACAAGATCCGCAGATCCCCTCGCGGCACGACCGCCGGAAACTCAGCGTCGGGTCTATATCTGTCTTGATCTTGATCAGCCCGTCCAGAACCATCGGGCCGCAATTGTCGGTATCGACAAAATAGGTATCGACACGCGGGTTGCCGCCATCATCCGGATTCCAGCGATAAATCTGGAACTTCCGCAGGTTCTTCGCGCCTTTCGGTTTGGGCCAGGTTTTGCCCGTGCGAATACGCGAATTTTTCGGGAGAGTCAGTTCGACCATGATTTACTCCTGTCCCTAGCCCGAGCCCAGCTCGGCCTTAACAATACATTCAAGCGTGCCGCGACGCGACGCGATGCCGACAACCGTCTGCACGGTTCCGTTGTCCACCCCGGTCACCGAATCCCTGGCAAGGCTGACAATTTCGTCCGTAGTGGCATTGTCGATCACGCAATCACTATAGGCGGCGGTGTTTTTCCCCGGAAACCGGTCGGCAATGATCGGGGTGACGACGCTTTTTGCCGCAGATCGGCTGGCATCCTGTACCAGATTGTCACCGCTCATGCAGCCGGACAGCGCCAGGCTGCCAACCAGAGGTGCCAGCATGACACGCATCAATACACCCTCTTCTTGGGGGCGAATTTCTTCATGTCCACACCGCCCTTTGATGCGGGGGTCAGAGGCTTTTCATGTACCGGACGATAGTAGATCGTGACCTTGCCGTTTTCATCCACCTTCGCCAGCGAGTGTTTGCGCCATTTCTTGTCATCGCGGTCCGGGAAATCCTCTCGGGCATGGGCGCCACGGCTTTCCTTGCGCGCCTCGGCGCTGCAAATCGTGGTGATCGCATTTGCCATCAGGTTTTCCAGCTCCAACGTTTCCATCAGGTCGCTGTTCCAGATCAGAGACCGGTCGGTGACTTTCAGATCACGCATTTCATCCCAGATCGCGTGGATCTTGTCGCAGCCTTCCTTCAATGTTTCCTCGGTCCGGAAAACCGCCGCATCCTCCTGCATGGTGCGCTGCATTTTCAGGCGCAATTCTGCGGTGGGGTGGTTTCCGTTCGCGTTGCGAATCCTGTCAAAGCGGTCGAATATGGCATCCACCCTGGATTTCGGCGCCTCAGGCACCGGCGCTTTCTTGTCGACAACTTCGCCGGCGCGGATTGCGGTTGCGCGCCCCAGCACCACAATATCCAGCAGGGAATTGGTGCCCAGCCGGTTTGCACCGTGCAATGAGGCACTCGCTGCCTCGCCCGCAGCCATCAGGCCCGGCACGATCGCATCCGGGTTGTCCTTGGTCGGGTTCAGTACCTCACCCCAGTAATTGGTCGGGATGCCGCCCATGTTGTAATGCGCCGTCGGCAACACCGGAATCGGCTCTTTGGTCACGTCAACCCCGGCGAAAATACGGGCGCTTTCCGAAATACCCGGCAGGCGCTCGTGGATGACCTCGGCCGGCAGATGACTGAGGTTGAGGTTGATATGGTCTTTCAGCGGGCCAACACCGCGCCCCTCGCGGATTTCGATGGTCATGCAGCGGCTGACCACATCGCGGCTGGCCAGATCCTTGAAGGTGGGCGCATAGCGCTCCATGAACCGTTCACCCTCGCTGTTGGTCAGATAGCCCCCCTCGCCGCGCACACCTTCGGTGATCAGCGGGCCGACGCCATAAATGCCGGTCGGGTGAAACTGCACGAATTCCATATCCTGGAGCGGCAACCCGGCGCGGGCCACCATGCCGCCCCCGTCGCCGGTGCAGGTGTGGGCCGAGGTGCAACTGAAATAGGTGCGCCCGTAACCGCCCGTAGCCAACACCACCATCTTGGCGTTGAACCGGTGCATGGTGCCATCTTCCAGCTTCCAGGCCACGATCCCGGTGCAGGCACCGTCATCCATGATCAGATCGAGCGCGAAATGTTCGATATAAAACTCTGCGTTATGCTTCAGGGCTTGCCCGTAGAGCGTGTGCAACATGGCATGCCCGGTGCGGTCGGCAGCGGCACAGGCGCGCGAAACCGGCACACCCTCGCCATATTCAGTCGTGTGGCCGCCAAAGGGGCGCTGATAGATCTTGCCGTCTTCGGTACGCGAAAACGGCACGCCATAGTGTTCCAGTTCATATACCGCACGCGGCGCCTCGCGGGTCACGTATTCGATCGTGTCGTTGTCGCCCAGCCAGTCAGACCCCTTGACCGTATCATACATGTGCCATTGCCAGCTGTCCGGGCCCATGTTGCCCAGACTTGCGGCAACCCCGCCCTGCGCGGCCACCGTATGGCTGCGGGTGGGAAACACCTTGGTGACACAGGCGGTTTTCAGACCCTGTTCCGCCATGCCCAGCGTGGCCCGCAACCCGGCGCCACCGGCCCCTACGACAACAACGTCGTAATGGTGATCTTCGTATTCATAAGCTGCCATAATCGTATTCCTCAGGCGCTGAATGCTATGCTTGCGATGGCGAAAACACCCGCTGCCCCAAAGGCAATCGTCAAAAGCGTATTCACCACCAGACAGACCGTGCGCACGGCCTTGTCATGTATGTAATCCTCGATCACCACCTGAAGCCCCAGCTTCAGGTGCCAGAACGCCGTGATCACAAAAAGGATCGCCACCAGCGCGTTCCAACCGTTCTGATAGGTCGCCACCATCGTTTCATGATCGCTCCCCAATGCGCGGGCAAAGGGAAACAGGAAAAACGGCGTCAGAAAGACCAGCCCAACCGCACTGACACGCTGCTGCCACCAGTGCCCGACACCATCATGCGCCACACCCAGCCCGTGAACCCGGGCATATTCGGTTCTATAGCTTTTCTGATGCATTTCAGCGCCCCCTCACACGATTATCGCCAGGATCACGGCCAGAACGGCCGATCCTGCTATGACGACCCAGCCACTGCTGTTGACGGTTTCGATATCCATGTTCCGGCCGGTATCCCAAACCAGATGGCGAATGCCGTTCAGCGCATGAAACATCAGCGCCCACAACATGATGAACATGACAAGATTGCCAATCCACGAGGTCATCAGCCCGTCGACAAAGTCGAAATACGCAGGCGAAACCGCCCCGGCAACAAACCACCAGACGATCAGAACAGCCCCCAGGGCCATCGCAACGCCGGTAATGCGGTGGAAAATGGAAACCCCCGAGGTCATTTGCGGCTTGTAGATCGTCAAATGCGGGGAGAGGGGCCGATTGCCCTGATTCAAGTCTGCCATGGGCGTAACCCTTAACTTACGGAATGTGACTCAGATTAACGCCATCAATACAGATTATCCCGGCCGAGTCACCCTATGCAAAGCCGATTTATGGCGATTTCCTGACTTCCGGGTCAATTTTTTTCGACTTGTTATAACAAAAATATATGTTGTGATCACAAGTCAGGTTATTTTGGTGCCTGATGGTAAAGCTGGTCAATATATTCGGTGCAAACTGTAATCTTGACCCGGCCGGATGTGTAAAACGCCGACAGCGAGCTGTCTTCGCCACAGTGTTTCACCACCACCCGCAGTTTTTTTGGCAAAACGTAGGATTTGTTCAGCCGTGCGACCTCTTCGGCAACAATTCTTGCCGCTTTTTTCTGCCGCTCCGTCCGTGTACGACTGCTGAAACCGATGCTGCTTCCCGGTGCGTTTGCGGTAATCCGGTCCAGTGCCAGCCCCCAACTGCGGCTTGCCAGGTCTTGCTCATCCACGCAGCTTTCCATTCGATCCCTGGGCAGCCCCATGTCATTGGCAAAATCTTCCCTGTTTTCGGGGTCGGCGCCATAATAGAGACAGACGAAATTATAGTAGCGCTGCCAATCCGGCCCATGCACGTCCGACCAGGCCCAGTCATCGCCTTCCAGTTCCTGATCCCGCGCATCCGCCTCAAAGCCCAGCGCGGTATTCAACGCGATCCGGTCCAGGGCCGGGCCTATGAAAAACCTTTCCAGCATGACCGCACTCAGCACATCTGCCGCGTCTTCCTCCTGGCCAAGCACCGGCAGGTCCAGTTCGTCAATCAGGGCATGCCCAAACTCGTGATACAGGGTCGCCACCAGATTGCTGCGCACAAAATCAAACTGCGCTTCGCTTACCTTTCGCGGCGGAGGTTTGCCCTGCTTGCTGCCTTTCTTGACGCTGGCGGAAATAGGTACGGCGGAGTGCTCTGTCTGGGTATTATCCGTCCCCGCAGCCAGAGACATCGTCGGCCCGAAAACCAGCGCGCCAAGCAGCGAGAGCGCAAAAGCAAAGGTATGCGTTGATGATTTCATCAGCAGATTAGTCGGGAATCAATGCCCAATAGTCAAGATCAAGCAGCACATCCGGCAGATATTTTCCATCCGCGCCGCGCAAGGCAAATGGCGCACCACCCTTGGTCGCGACCAACCGCAGCCGAATGGCCCCTACGCCGGGAGCCGTGGTTTCTGCCTTGTCCAGCACCTCGGACCAGGCGGTAACCGTATCACCGGCAAAACAGGGGTTGGCGTGCGCCCCGCCATTCAACGCAACCATCATCTGCGCGTTCGCCAGCCCGTTGAAAGACAGGGCACGCGCCAGCGAAATGATATGCCCGCCATAAATCAGCCGCCGCCCGTCCGGCCGGGCGCGGGTGTCAAAATGCACCTTGGCCGTGTTTTGCCAAAGCCGCGTTGCCAGCATGTGCTCCGCCTCGGAAATCGTCACACCGTCCACATGGTCGATCTTTTCGCCAACCTCATAATCGGGCAGGCGGTGCGGCTCACCGGCAAGGCCAAAGTCATAGGTGCTGAAATCCAGCCCGTCGGGGAGGACCAACCGGTCAGGCGTGACAGCACCAGCCAGATCGGGGATGACGGTTTCAGGGGCGGGGGCATTTTCATTGCCTTTGCGCACCATCACCCAGCGCACATAGCTCAGCACGCATTCGTCATGCTGGTTCAGCCCGTTGGTGCGCACCCAGACCACGCCGGATTTCCCGCTTGAATTCTGTTTCAGCCCAATCACCTCGGAAACTGCACGCAGGGTGTCGCCCGGATAAACCGGTGCCAGCCAGCGCCCCTCGGCATAGCCCAGATTGGCCAGCGCGTTCAGGGATATGTCCGGCACCGTCTTGCCAAATACCGTGTGAAAGACAACCAGATCGTCCAGCGGCGCCTGTTTCAAGCCGCAGTTATGGGCGAACACATCAGAGGAATACAGCGCATGACGCGCCGGATACAGTGCATGGTACAGCGCCCGTTCGCCCCCCGAAACCGTGCGCGGCACTGCATGGGCAATGGTCTCCCCCAGCCTGTAATCCTCAAAAAACCGCCCGGCACTGGTTTTTCCCATCACTGCTCTCCCAGCCGGGTGTCGGGCGTATAGGTGCCCTCGACCTCCTTTACCACCGCCTGACCGCAGCGCATCACACCGCGCTTGGCATCAAAGGCGTAAACCGGATCGCCTTGCAACTCCCAGCCCTTGTTCAGGGCATCGGTGACCTTGTGGCAAAAGGCAGATGTGTCATCCTCGGTCAGCAGGCGATAGAGTTTCATGAATATGTCCCCAGAAACGGGTTGTGGCCCAGCCAGATATGAATGACCGCGATCACCGCGAACAGAAACAGGGCTATGCCCAACCCCTTGATATCGTTGGTCACAGGGCCGACGGGCGGGCGCTGCCAGGGCCCTTCGGCCCGGTTGATCATCAGCATCTGCACCAGCGCCCACAACCCCAGACCGCCAAACAGGATCAGCGAAGCCAGATCACCGTTGACCAGCAGATGTGCCACCGCCCAGACAACCAGCCCCCACAGCATCGGATGGCGGATCATGGCGGCAACCCGTCCCTTGACGCTACCCGCACCAAACAGGAACAGCGACAGAACCATCAGCAGATTGTTCAGGTGCCCCATGCCCGGCAGCGGCGTGTAAACCGGTGTGACGGGGGCTGCCCGGTAACCCTTGACCATCAGCACGACCGAGCCGATCAGCACTGCGGCAACCAGCCCCTTGCCCGCCATACCCATGGCCGCGCGCGGCCCCGGCATGATCCTCTGAAAAAGATGTGCCACCCACCAAAGGGCGACTCCCGCTATCAACAGTGTCATAGGCTTTCCTCCAGCGCCCTGATCGCCGCTGCTCGTTCCAGCGTGCGCCGCGCCGTTTCAACATGCAGGTTTTCAACGATTCTACCATCCAGAACCGCAACCCCCTGCCCGGCCTTCTCAGCCGCTTCATGTGCCGCGATCTGGCGCTTTGCCAGATCCACTTCCTGTTCGTCGGGTGCGAATATCTTGTTTGCGACCTGCAACTGCGCCGGATGGATCAGCGTTTTGCCGTCAAATCCCATGTCGCGCCCCTGCAGGCATTCCCGTCGCAGGCCTTCTGCATCCTTATAGGCATTATACACGCCATCCACCACAATCACCCCCTGCGACCGGGCCGCCAGCAGACACGTCTGCAAGGCGGTCAGCAACGGCATCCGGTCCGGCCGCGGCCGGCAGTTCAGTTCCTTGGCCAGATCATTCGTGCCCATCACCATGCCACCCAGACGCGGATGCGCCGCAATATCCCCGGCATTCAGAATGCCCTGCGCGGTTTCCATCATCGCCCAGATCGGCATCTGCGGCAACATTGTCGCCAGGGCCTCGATATCGGCAACCCCGTTCACCTTTGGCAGCAATACCGCATCCGTCGCGCCGGATGTTGTCAGCGCCGCCACGTCTTTTGGCCCCCAATCCGTATCCAGTGCGTTTATCCGAACGATCCTCAGACGCGTGCCATAATCCGTATCTGCTAGCATTTGCCCCAGAAGCCCCCGTGCCGCGTCTTTCTCGGCCGGGGCAACAGCGTCCTCAAGATCGAAAATGATGGCGTCTGTCGCCAGCCCGCGCGCTTTTTCCAGGGCGCGCTGTTTTGAGGCCGGAATATATAAAACCGAACGATACGGGCGAAGCTGATGGTCCATTGATTCTGCCTTTCCGCAACAATGTTGCGCCAAATGTCCCCAATTCGTACCATTTGGCAAGCACCATTATGCCGCGACGCAGAAAAGGCGCGTTTCCTGCCGGTGAGTCGTTTTTCGGCCCGCCGGAAAAAACCGCGCAAAGCGTTCAGGCACGACAGCGCATCATGACCCGAGCCAATTAATTTCATCCCGCATTCAGCAATATTTTCTTGCTTGTTTTCCACAGGTTACAACTGCGTCTCGCTTCACCTTGGCTTGTGCCGCATTGCAGCACCCTTGCGCGGGCGCGCGCGTTTCGCTACCCAAACGGCGGTTTAAACGGATCGGAGATCAAACCCATGGCCAGAGCGAAAATTGCCCTTATTGGTGCGGGACAGATTGGCGGAACGCTCGCCCATCTCGCCGCGATGAAAGAACTTGGCGACGTTATTCTTTTCGACATTGCCGATGGTGTTCCCCAGGGCAAGGCCCTGGATATTGCCGAGTCCGGCCCAGTTGCCAAATTTGATGTGAAACTGAAAGGCACCACCGATTATGCCGGTATTGCCGGGGCCGATGTCTGCATCGTAACCGCAGGTGTGCCCCGCAAACCGGGTATGAGCCGCGATGATCTGCTTGGCATCAACCTCAAGGTGATGAAGGCAGTTGGCGAAGGCATCAAGGCGCATGCGCCCGATGCCTTTGTCATCTGCATCACCAACCCGCTGGATGCGATGGTTTGGGCCCTGCGTGAATTTTCAGGCCTGCCGCATGAGAAAGTCTGCGGCATGGCCGGTGTGCTCGACAGCGCCCGTTTCCGGCATTTCCTCAGCCTGGAATTCAACGTCTCCATGCGCGATGTCACCGCCTTTGTGCTGGGGGGGCATGGCGACACGATGGTGCCGCTGGTGCGTTACTCCACCGTGGCCGGCATTCCGCTGCCCGATCTTGTGGACATGGGCTGGACCACCCAGGAAAATGTCGATGCAATCGTGCAGCGCACAAGGGACGGCGGCGCTGAAATCGTCGGCCTTCTGAAAACCGGATCCGCATTTTACGCCCCGGCCACCAGCGCCATCGAAATGGCCGAGGCCTACCTGAAAGATCAGAAACGCGTTCTGACCTGCGCGGCCTGGGTTGACGGGGCATTGGGCCTGAACGGCATGTATGTTGGCGTACCAACCGTGATCGGGGCCGGCGGCATCGAACGCGTTGTCGACATCAAGCTGTCCAAGGCGGAACAGGCAATGTTCGACAATTCCGTGAACGCCGTGAAGGGCCTGGTTGCAGCCTGCAAGGAAATTGATCCCTCGCTTGGCTGAACGGAACTGACTTGTAAAACGACAAAGGCACTCCAACCTGTTTGGGGTGCCTTTGTTTTATTCGGAAAGGAATCTCATGCGTTTGTTTCAGGCTTTATCCGCCATCGGTCTGCTGTTCACAGCCGGCCTGGCCTCGGCGCAACAACCCGAGAGCGTGTCAGAGCTCATCGCCAGCCAGGGCCTGGCCGCGGCTCAGGAACAACTGGCTGCCCTGCCCGATCCCGGCCCGGATGATCTGTTTGCCCTTGGCGGGGTCCGGTTCTTGCGGGGCATCGAAAAAACCCTGCAACTGCGCTGGCAGCACAATATGGTGCTAAAGGGGGTGGACATGCCGGTTTTGCGCCTGCCGGTGCCACCCAACCCCTCGGCAAAACCGTTTGAACCGCAATTGATCACCGGGCTGTTTTCCCGGCTTCTGGAGGATATGAAATCCAGCCGGGCCGCACTTGCCGCCATTCCGCCCGACGCAGCCATTGCCACCCGGATCGACCTTGCCAGCCTGTGGTTTGATGTCAACATGAACGGCAAACGCGATGCGGGGGAGGATGTGATCGACCTTGGCGCCAGAACCCTGATGTCGCGCGCCGCGATCGGCACCACCGCCGTTGCGGATGATCTGACCGTTCAGTTCGATACAGCCGACCGCTATTGGCTCATGGCCTATACCGATCTTTTGTCGGGGATATCCGAAATTGTCCTGGCCTATGACCCCACCAAGGCAATCACCCAGGTTCTGGAAAGCGATACGGCGATGAAGGACTTTTTGGGTGACACGCCCCCCGCCAATGCGATGGATATGCAGTTTGGTGGCTGGGTTGATCAGTTCGCCATGGCTTACGGTGCGCTCAACAGCCCGCCGGATGCCGGCCATACCCGCGCCGCACATGCGTATCTGCTGCGGATGATCAAGGAAAACAAGTCTTTCTGGCAGGTTGTTGCCACCGAAACCGACAATACAGACGAATGGATTCCAAACCGGGACCAGACCGCGGCGCTGGGCTACGAGCTGCCAGCCAATGCGGGCAAAGCCTGGCAGGCGGTCCTGCAGGATGCCGAGGACATTCTGAACGGCAAGCTTCTGATCTCTTACTGGCGTATATCGCCTGCGGGCGGAGTGAATGTGAAAAAGCTGTTCATGGATCCGCCTGTGGTGGACATTGTCACATGGGTGCAAGGCGCGGGCCTGCTGCCCTATCTGGAACGCGGCCCCACCGCCACCCCCGATAGCCTGAACGGCTTTGCGCGGATCATGTCAGGCGATACCGCACTGTTTGCCATACTTTTCAACTGAGCCGGGCGATTCGAACTGCTCTTGTGATCACGCTCTGTCAAGGTGTGATCACAAGGGTGGAAAAATCGGTTCAATTTTCCGCATTCGGCTGAAAAGGCGTTTATTTCTTTACCCTTCTGGGGCTAACTGGCCGCAACAGCAGCAAAACGGGACAGGCTCGTGAATATACATGAATATCAGGCGAAGGCATTGCTTCGCAGCTATGGTGCTCCGGTTTCGGACGGCCGCGCCGTATTGAAGGCCGAAGACGCGAAAACCGCCGCCGGCGAACTGGACGGCCCGCTCTGGGTGGTCAAGGCGCAGATTCACGCCGGTGGGCGCGGCAAGGGCAAATTCAAGGAGGCCGATGCCGGCAAGGCCGGCGGTGTGCGGCTGGCAAAATCGGTGGCCGAAGCGGCTGAGGAAGCCAAGAAGATGCTCGGGCGCACCCTGGTCACCAAACAGACCGGACCCGCCGGCAAACAGGTCAACCGCATTTATATCGAGGATGGATCGGGGATCGAACGCGAACTGTATCTCGCGCTGCTGATTGATCGTGAAACCAGCCGTGTTTCCTTCGTCTGCTCGACCGAAGGTGGCATGGACATCGAGGAAGTCGCGGCAAAAACGCCGGAGAAAATCCTCAGCTTTTCCGTTGACCCCGCCACAGGCTATTCCCCCTTTCACGGTCGGCGCATCGCGTTTTCGCTGGGGCTGGAAGGGGCGCAGGTCAAACAATGCGTGGCTCTGATGGGCACGCTTTACCGCCTGTTCGTCGAGAAAGACATGGAGATGCTGGAGATCAACCCGCTGATCGTCACCGACAAGGGTGATCTCAAGTGCCTTGATGCCAAGATGGGGTTTGACGACAATGCCCTTTACCGGCATCAGGATATCGCCGCGCTGCGCGACGAGTCCGAGGAAGACCCGAAAGAACTGGAAGCCAGCAAATACGATCTCAACTATATCGCGCTCGATGGTGAAATCGGCTGTATGGTCAACGGTGCGGGCCTGGCCATGGCCACCATGGACATCATCAAGCTTTACGGCGCCGAACCGGCGAATTTTCTTGATGTCGGCGGCGGCGCCACCAAGGAAAAAGTGACCGCTGCCTTCAAGATCATCACCTCGGACCCCAAGGTGAAAGGCATTCTCGTCAACATTTTCGGCGGCATCATGCGCTGTGACGTGATCGCCGAAGGCGTGGTCGAGGCGGTGAAGGAAGTGGGCCTGAAGGTGCCGCTGGTGGTGCGGCTGGAAGGCACGAAAGTGGAGGAAGGCAAGAAGATCATCGAAAATTCCGGCCTCAACGTGATCTCAGCCGACAATCTGGATGACGCGGCACAGAAGATCGTCAAGGCAGTGAAGGGATAAAACAGATGGCCATCTACGTAGACAAAAACACCAGGGTAATCTGCCAGGGCATCACCGGCTCTCAGGGCACCTTTCACACGGAACAGGCCATCGCCTATGGCACCAAAATGGTCGGCGGCGTCACACCGGGCAAGGGCGGGATGACGCATCTTGGCCTGCCGGTGTTCAACTCGGTACACGAGGCCCGCGCCGCCACCAACGCCGATGCCACGGTGATCTATGTGCCACCCCCCTTTGCCGCGGATTCGATCCTTGAGGCAATTGACGCCGAAATCCCGCTGATCGTCGCCATCACCGAAGGCATTCCGGTTCTCGACATGATGAAGGTGAAACGCGTGTTGCAGGACAGCCGCTCGATCCTGATCGGTCCGAACTGCCCCGGTGTGATCACCCCGGACGCCTGCAAGATCGGCATCATGCCCGGCCACATCCACAAACGCGGCTCCTGCGGTGTGGTTTCGCGCTCCGGCACGCTAACCTATGAGGCGGTAAAACAGACAACCGATATGGGCCTTGGCCAATCAACCGCTGTCGGCATCGGCGGCGACCCGATCAAGGGGACCGAATTCATCGACGTGCTGGAACGGTTCCTTGCCGATGACGAAACCCAGAGCATCATCATGATCGGTGAAATCGGCGGCTCTGCCGAGGAGGACGCGGCACAGTTTCTGATGGATGAGGCCAGAAAGGGCCGCAAGAAACCCGTGGCCGGTTTCATCGCCGGGCGCACCGCCCCGCCGGGCCGGCGCATGGGCCATGCCGGTGCCATCATTTCCGGCGGCAAGGGCGATGCGGAAAGCAAGATCGAAGCCATGCGCCGCGCCGGAATTGTCGTGGCAGACAGCCCCGCCAGGCTGGGCGAGGCCGTCATGGAAGCGATTGGTTGATAATGACTGCGCAGCACAACATCAGAAGAACCGGGAACAGGACCCGCCCGATGCGGCGGGTCGGGTGCTGTCCGGTGTCACCCGACGGACAGGGCATGTTTCTGATGCGTCCGCGAACGGCCATACAAAACATCTTACGATCCAACCCCCAACAAATACGGCCCCAACCCTGACGAGGTCCCGACATGAACGACCAAAGCCCGAACGACGTTTTCCGTGCCACGTCCTTTCTGGAGGGACAGAACGCGGATTATCTCGACCAGCTTTATGCCCAGTATGCCCGTGACCCGAATGCGCTGGACGAGGCCTGGCAACAGTTTTTCAGGGGCATGGGCGACAGCGCCCCAGAGGTTGCCAAGGTCGCACATGGCCCCAGTTGGGCCCGCACCGACTGGCCGCCTGAACCAGACGACGAGCTGACCCACGCGCTTGATGGTCAATGGCCCGCGGAAAAACCCAAGGCCGAGAAAACGCCGGAAAAAATTGCCGAAACCGTGCGGGCAAAGGCCGCCGAAAAGGGGATCAGCCTCAACGAAGCCCAAGTGCGTCAGGCGGTCACCGACAGTATCCGCGCCCTGATGATCATCCGGGCCTACCGCATTCGCGGCCATCTGATGGCCAAGCTGGATCCGCTTGGACTGCGCGACGAAAGCATGCGCCCGGAACTCGACCCGGCCTCTTACGGGTTTAGCGAAAAGGATATGGACCGCCCGATTTTCATCGACAAGGTTCTGGGGCTTGAAATCGCCACCATGCGGCAGATCATCAGTATTCTGCAACGCACCTATTGTGGCACCTTTGCCCTGCAATACATGCATATTTCCGACCCGGAACAGGCCGCCTGGCTGAAAGAACGGATCGAGGGGCTGGGCAAAGAGATCCAGTTTACCAAACTGGGCCGCAAGGCGATCCTGAACAAACTGGTCGAGGCCGAAGGTTTTGAGAAATTCCTGCATGTGAAATACATGGGCACAAAACGCTTTGGCCTTGATGGTGGTGAATCCCTGATCCCGGCGATGGAGCAGATCATCAAGCGCGGTGGTGCACTTGGCGCCAAGGAAATCATCATCGGCATGCCGCATCGCGGCCGCCTTTCGGTGCTGGCCAATGTCATGGGCAAACCCTATCGCGCCATATTCAACGAGTTTCAGGGTGGCAGCTTCAAACCGGAAGATGTGGATGGGTCGGGGGATGTGAAATATCATCTGGGGGCCAGTTCCGACCGCGAATTTGACAACAACAAGGTGCATTTGTCGCTGACCGCGAACCCAAGCCACCTTGAAGCCGTGAACCCCGTGGTTCTGGGCAAGGTGCGTGCCAAACAGGGGCAGCGAAACGATACCGAGCGCACCGCCGTGATCCCGCTGCTGCTGCATGGGGATGCGGCCTTTGCCGGTCAGGGTATCATTGCCGAATGCTTTGGTCTGTCCGGTTTGACCGGGCACCGCACCGGCGGCACCATCCATATTGTCGTGAACAACCAGATCGGCTTTACCACGGCGCCACATTTCAGCCGCTCGTCGCCTTATCCGACCGACATTGCGATGATGGTCGAAGCGCCGATTTTCCACGTCAATGGCGATGACCCCGAGGCCGTGGTCCATGCCGCCAAGGTGGCGACCGAGTTCCGCCAGAAGTTCCACAAGGATGTGGTGATCGACATGTTCTGCTATCGCCGTTTCGGCCATAACGAGGGCGATGAACCGATGTTCACCAATCCCTTGATGTACAAGAAAATCAAAAAGCAGAAAACAACATTGCAGCTTTACACGGAACGCCTTGTCAAGGATGGTCTGATCCCCACCGATGAAATCGAGGATATGAAGGCCGCATTTCAGGCCTTCCTGAATGAAGAGTTCGAGGCCGGAAAATCCTATAAGCCGAACAAGGCAGATTGGCTCGACGGGCGCTGGAAACATCTTTCCAAACACGAATCCGATTACCAGCGCGGCGAAACCGCGATCAGCCCGGAAACACTGGAGGAGGTCGGCAAGGCCCTCACCACCCTGCCCGAGGGCTATCCGGCCCATAAAACCGTGCTTCGGATGCTCGAAAACAAGCGGAAGATGTTTGAAACCGGCCAGGGGTTTGACTGGGCCACCGGAGAAGCCCTGGCCTTTGGCTCGCTGCTGATCGAGGGCTTTCCCGTCCGCCTTGCCGGCCAGGACAGTACCCGCGGCACCTTCAGCCACCGGCATTCCGCGATCATCAACCAGGAAGACGAATCGCGGTATTACCCGCTCAATCACATCCGCGAGGGTCAGGCCCATTACGAAGTGATCGATTCCATGCTGTCGGAAAACGCGGTGCTTGGCTTTGAGTACGGCTATTCGCTGGCCGAGCCCAACGCGCTTGTCGGCTGGGAGGCACAGTTTGGCGATTTCGCCAACGGGGCGCAGGTGATGTTTGATCAGTTCATTTCCTCGGGCGAGCGCAAATGGCTGCGCATGTCCGGCCTGGTCTGCCTGCTGCCGCACGGGTTTGAGGGCCAGGGCCCCGAGCACAGCTCGGCCCGGCTGGAACGCTTCCTGCAAATGTCGGCCGAAGACAACTGGATCGTCGCCAACTGCACGACACCGGCCAACTATTTCCACATCCTGCGCCGCCAGTTGCACCGAAGTTATCGCAAGCCGCTGATCATGATGTCACCCAAATCCCTGCTGCGTCACAAAAAGGCCGTGTCCAGCGTGGACAATTTTACCACAGGCTCGTCCTTTCACCGGGTCCTGTGGGATGACGCCCAGAAAGGCCATTCCGACACCAAACTCAAATCCGACAGCAAGATCCGCCGCCTGGTGCTGTGCTCCGGCAAGGTCTATTACGATCTCGTGGAAGAGCGGGACAATCGCGGCATTGACGACATCTATATTCTGCGGGTCGAGCAGTTTTATCCCTTCCCCGCCATGTCCATGGTCAAGGAACTCAGCCGCTTCAAGAACGCCGATGTGGTCTGGTGTCAGGAAGAGCCGAAGAACCAGGGTGGCTGGACCTTCATGGAGCCCAATATCGAATGGGTCCTTGGCCGGATCAAGGCCAAGGCCAAACGCCCGTCTTATGCCGGCCGCCCCGCCTCTGCCTCCCCCGCCACCGGTCTGGGCAGCACTCACAAAGCACAACAAGCCGCGCTGATCAATGACGCGCTGACCATCAAAGGGTAAAGATCATGACCATTGAAATTCGTGTTCCCACGCTGGGTGAATCCGTGACCGAGGCCACCGTCGCCACATGGTTCAAAAAACCCGGCGATGCCGTCGCCGTCGATGAAATGCTGTGCGAGCTGGAAACCGACAAGGTAACGGTCGAGGTTCCCGCTCCCGCCGCCGGAACCCTGGCTGAAATTATCGCACCCGAAGGCGAAACCGTGGGCGTTGGTGCCCTGCTGGCCACCCTGAACGAAGGGGCGGCCGCGGCGCCGGAGCCGGCCAAACCCACCACAGCCGCAGCCCCTGCGGCCCCGGCTGCGGCCATCGGGTCTGGCGAAACGGTTGATGTCGTTGTCCCGACGCTGGGCGAATCCGTGACCGAGGCCACCGTCGCCACATGGTTCAAATCCGTAGGCGAAACCGTCGCACAGGATGAAATGCTCTGCGAACTGGAAACCGACAAGGTCTCGGTCGAGGTCCCGGCCCCCGCATCCGGTGTGCTGGCGGAAATTTTGGCGCCCGATGGCGCAACCGTTACACCGGGCGCAAAGCTCGCGGTCATTGCTGCGTCAGGCGCTGCAACCGCACCCGCTCCGGCACAGGCTGCGGCAACTCCGGCAGCAGCGCAACCCGGCGCTGGCAAAGACATTGAAAACGCGCCCTCCGCCAACAAGGCGATGGCCGAGGCCGGGTTGTCCCCCGATCAGGTCACAGGCACCGGCAGGGACGGACGCATCATGAAAGAAGACGTGCAAAAGGCGCAAAGCGCCGCATCAACGCCAGCCAGCGCCGCGCCGCAACCGGCGGCAAAACCTGCGACCGCGCCGCGGCCACCGGTCGCCGCACAGGATATTGCCCGCGAAGAGCGGGTTAAAATGACCCGCCTGCGCCAGACCATCGCCCGCCGCCTGAAAGAGGCGCAGAACACCGCCGCCATTCTGACCACCTATAACGAGGCAGACATGGGCGCGATCATGGGCCTGCGCAACGAATACAAGGAACTGTTCCTGAAAAAGCATGGCGTCAAGCTCGGCTTCATGTCCTTCTTTGTGAAGGCCTGCGTGCACGCCCTGAAAGAAGTGCCCGAGGTCAATGCCGAGATCGACGGAGATGAAGTGGTTTACAAAAGCTATGTCAATATGGGCGTCGCCGTCGGCACCCCGAACGGGCTGGTTGTTCCGGTGGTGCGCGATGCCGACCAGATGTCGTTTGCCGCGATCGAGAAGAAAATTGCCGAACTGGGCGCCCGGGCGCGCGATGGCAAACTCTCGATGGAAGACATGCAGGGCGGCACTTTCACCATCTCCAACGGGGGCGTCTATGGCTCGCTGCTGTCCTCACCCATCCTCAACCCACCGCAGTCCGGCATCCTCGGCATGCACAAAATTCAGGACCGCCCCGTCGCCCGCAACGGCGAGGTTGTCATTCGTCCGATGATGTATCTGGCGCTCAGTTACGATCATCGCATTGTCGATGGCAAAGGCGCCGTCACTTTTCTTGTGCGGGTGAAAGAGGCGCTCGAGGATCCGCGCCGCTTGCTGATGGATTTGTAGGTTTCAATACGACAGAACCGTCCAGTGCCAATCCCGGGCGGTTCTGTTTTGTGTTCACTCCGAGGTATTGAATGGCCCCAGAACTCACTATCCTCAGCTACGCCGCCTTGTTGCAGTTCGCCCAGCTCAGCCTGACAATTCTGTTCAGCGATGCACAGACCGGCATCAGCTATGGCGCCGGCCCGCGCGACATTCCGCAAAAACTGACCGGCCTTGCCGGTCGGCTGGATCGCGCCCTGACCAATCACTATGCCGCCCTTCTGCTCTTCACCATCGCCGTGCTTGTCATCACGCTTGGCGGTAAATCCGGCCCGCTTACCATCACCTGCGCCTGGATCTATCTGATCGCCCGCATGGCCTATGTCCCGGCCTATGTCTCGGGCATCCCCTACCTGCGCTCTGCCATCTGGACCATCGCCACCGGCGCCACTCTCACCATGCTTGCTGTGGCCCTGATCTGACCCATGCATTATCGTTCCGCAAATATCCGCGCCGCCGGCAAGAAATCTTTCCCCTGCCAAGCCGGCGCGCGTATGTATAAAATCCATACGAAACCCATACGTTTTCCATACACCGCTTCCCCAAGGAGAATTCCCAATGGCATCCTATGACGTGATCATCATCGGCGGTGGCCCCGGCGGCTATGTCTGCGCCATCCGCTGCGCCCAGCTGGGCCTGAAAACCGCCTGTGTCGAGGGCCGCGAAACCCTCGGCGGCACCTGTCTGAACGTCGGCTGCATCCCCTCAAAGGCGCTGCTGTTTGCCAGCCATCAGTTGCACGAGGCCCAGACGAATTTTGCCAAAATGGGGCTAAAGGGAAAATCCCCCTCGGTCGATTGGCCCCAGATGCAGACCTACAAGGATGATGTCGTTTCCCAAAACACCAAGGGCATCGAATTTCTATTCAAAAAGAACAAGATAGACTGGATCAAAGGCTGGGCTTCGATCCCGCAGGCCGGCAAGGTCAAAGTGGGGGATGACCTGCACGACACCAAAAATATCGTCATTGCGACCGGGTCGGAATCCTCTGCCCTGCCCGGCGTCGAAGTGGACGAGAAAATTGTCGTCACCTCGACCGGTGCACTGTCCCTGCCAAAAGTACCGAAAAAGATGATCGTCATCGGTGCCGGTGTCATTGGCCTTGAACTCGGCTCGGTTTACGCCCGCCTCGGCAGCGAGGTGACCGTGATCGAATTTCTTGATGCCGTCACCCCCGGCATGGATGGTGAGATCGCCAAAACCTTGCAAAGAACCCTTAAAAAACAGGGGCTTAAGTTCATCATGGGCGCCGCCGTTCAAAAGGTGGACACCACAAAGACCAAGGCCAAACTGATGTATAAACTGCGCAAGGACGACAGCGAGCACCAGCTTGACGCCGATGTTGTCCTGGTCGCCACCGGGCGCAAACCCTTTACCAACGGGCTGGGTCTGGAAGCGCTCGGCATCGGGCTTTCCCCACGCGGCCAGATCCAGACCGACAGCCACTGGGCCACCAATGTTTCCGGCGTCTACGCGATCGGGGATGCCATCGACGGCCCGATGCTGGCCCACAAAGCCGAAGACGAAGGCATGGCCGTGGCCGAGGTGCTGGCAGGCAAGGCCGGCCACGTGAACTATGGCGTCATTCCCGGTGTCATCTATACCAGCCCCGAAGTGGCCAGCGTCGGCCAGACCGAAGAACAACTGAAGGACGCGGGCCGCGTCTACAAGGTCGGCAAATTCCCGTTCATGGGCAACGCCCGCGCCAAGGCAATGTTCGCCGGCGAGGGCTTCGTCAAGATCCTGGCTGACGCGGAAACCGACCGCATCCTCGGCGCCCATATCATCGGACCAAACGCCGGTGAAATCATTCACGAAATCTGTGTGGCCATGGAATTCGGGGCAGCCGCCCAGGACATAGCCCTGACCTGCCACGCCCACCCCACAGTGTCGGAAGCCGTCCGCGAGGCCGCGCTCGCCTGTGGGGATGGCGCCATCCACGCCTGATGCAGATCCGTGTCCTGAAGGACTGGACACAAAGCTATGCCCCCGCACTGAAAGTGGCGCGGGGGGATCGGCTGCGCGCCATTCGGGAAGACAACAGCAAATGGCCGGGCTGGGTGTGGTGCGCGGATGCAAGTGGTCTATCCGGCTGGCTGCCCGTTCAGGTGTTCGATACGGTCAGGATGGGCGAAAAGAACACCTCAACAGACGATTTCGACACAGTGGAACTGACTGTGACTGTCGATGAAACCCTTACCGTTACCGACCGGCTGAACGGCTGGTCATGGTGCCGGAACACCAATGGCCAATCAGGCTGGGTGCCGGATTGCTGCCTCGCCTATCCCGACTGATGCGGCGTGATACCGCAGCGCCCGCGCTTGGCAAACAGAATGGCAAAGCATACCTTACGAAAAAAATCGGAAATTATATGGGTAGAGCGCACAGATGAATCCGCCAAAACTGAAACATCATGGCTCCAGACGCGAGCGCGCGTGGGACGGCCATCCTGTTTTCAGTGGCGGGTTCCGGCCTTTTTTTCTGTCTGCTTCGCTGTTTGCGGTTCTGGCAATCGCCCTTTGGCTGGCCAGTCTGTTGGGCTTTGACAGCCTGAACACTACCCTGGCCCCGGTCGAGTGGCACAAACACGAAATGCTGTTTGGCTATACCTCTGCGGTGGTTGCCGGTTTTCTGTTTACGGCGGTGCCGAACTGGACGGGAAGACTCCCCGTTGTCGGCCGCCGCCTGATCGCGATTTATGCGCTTTGGCTGGCCGGGCGCCTTGTCATGCTGCTGGGCGAAAGTCTGCCCTATGCCGTCAGCGCAACCATTGATGCGGCCTTTCTGCCGGTGCTGGGCGCGGTGATTGCCCGCGAAATAATCGCCGGAAAAAACTGGCGAAACCTCCGGGTTCTTGCGCCGGTATTCGGGTTCGGACTGGCAAATATCTGGTTCCATATTGATATGCTCACCGGCGGCACAGGTGCTGCCCCGGTTCGCCTGGGGTTCACCGCGATCCTGATCCTGCTGATGCTGATCGGCGGGCGCATTATACCCAGCTTCACCCGAAACTGGCTGACACGCCGCAGCCCCGGAAAGATGCCCGTTCCATTCAACCGCTTTGATGCCGCTGTCATCGTGGGTTCTGCCGGTTCATTGGTCCTGTGGGTTTTCATTGACATTCCGCCGCTGGGGGCACTGTTCGCAATCCTTGCCGGGTTGCATTTTATTCGCCTGTCCCGCTGGGCCGGTCTGCGCACGCTCGGCAACCCGCTGTTGCTGGTGCTGCATGTTTTTTACGCTTTCGTCCCGATCGGGTTTCTCACCCTGGCGGTCGGTATGCTGTTTCAGTATCCGGCTTTCAATATCGCCGCGCTGCATGTGTTTGGCATAGGGGCAACCGGAGGCATGACCCTAGCCGTCATGGTTCGGGCCAGCCTGGGCCATACCGGCCGCACACTGGCATCAGACCAGGTTCTGAACATAGCCATGGTTGCTGTTGGCCTGAGCATGCTGTTGCGGGTCATTGGTGCAATCTGGCCCGCCTATGACTGGGCGATAACCGGATCGGCCATCAGCTGGATTGCGGCATTCGGCTTGTTTGCCTTCCGGGTAGGGCCCTGGCTTTTAGCCCCGCGTCAGGCTTCCGGAAAACGCGGCTAGCTTGCCAGCATCCGCAGCCCCTGGGTAACGTCCGAGCGCACAGCCAGCCGCAACCCCGGTTCGTCCCCGGCGCGCAGGGCCGCCAGGATAACCTTGTGATGCCGCGGCGGTTCCGTCCGTTTCAGGCGGCTGTAGAGTACGCACATACTGGGCCCCATTTGCAACCAGATCGTTTCCGCCATGGCCAACATCGCCGGCGCCTGTGCGCGCAGATACAAGGTGCGGTGAAACTCCAGATTGCTGCGCAGATACCCGACCGCATCGTGTTTTACAACGGCCTCGGACAAAGACTGGTTGATCATTTGCAGGCGCTCGATCAGCGCCACATGCGCACGCGGCAAGGCGCGGCTCGACAGCTCCGGCTCAAGCAGGGCACGCAGACAGGCCAGTTCCTCGATCCGTTCATTTGACAGCTCAGGCGTGGAAACCCGACCAGAGGCCGACAGGGTCAGGGCGCCCTCGGCCACCAGACGGCGAACCGCCTCTCTGGCCGGAGTCATGCTGACACCGAATTCCTTTCCCAGCCCGCGCAGAGTCAGCGGCGCGCCGGGTGGGAGTTCACCATACATTATCCGGCCACGCAATGAGCGGTAAACTTGTTCATGCGCCGCTTCGGTCTGACGTGGTAAGGGCGATTTCGATTTCATTTGTCCAGTGTGATCACGATGTGCGGCTGCGTCAATCCTTGAACACGTAACGATGTAGAGAGGGGCCATGCCGACGCAACCACTGTCTGGCTGTGCGGTGGTCGGGAAAAACACGCTCGACCACCTGCCAGTAAGCCGGCGAATGGTTCAGTTCGATCAGATGGGCAACCTCATGCGCAGCGACATATTCCAATACGAAAGAGGGCGCCATGACCAGGCGCCACGAATACATCAAATTGCCCTGCGATGAACACGACCCCCAGCGCGATCGCGGATCGCGCAGGCTGATCTTGCCAAAACCGCAGCCCAACTGTTCGGCATAGTGTTCCGTCGCGGCGACCAATTGTTCGCGGGCGGCATTCTTCAGGAATGCTGCAATCCGTATTGCTTGCCTGTCCGGCTCTGGCGGAACACGCAAGACACCGTCCACCAGACGCGCTGAACGGCCGGCGCCCTCGCCAATAGGTATCTCATGGCCCCGCCACATGATACGGCTGCCGATCCCCGGTTTTGAGCGCTGCGGTCGCTGTTGCAGATAGTCGCGAATCCAGCCTTCTTTTTCCTGGGCAAATGCCTGTGCCTCGCGCAGGCGGGCGTTTTTCGGCAATGTCATGGTCACCCGGCCATCCAGATGCGAAATGCGCAGGCTCAGACGCCGCGCCCGCGCAGAACGGCGCAGGGTCACCTCGACGTCCGGCTCACCGCGAAGAACAATCCGATCTTCTGCTTTCGACCTCAGAAATCTCATACAGCTACAATAGGCCTTCAATCGTGCCGGTCCATGCGATAATCTGCCATCTGACAAAATGATTCACCGGAAAGGCAGGAAAGGCTTTGACAGCCTGCGTGACTTGTGGCAGTTGGCTTCGACTCTCAGAAAACGACGACTGATTGAAGGGAAAATTCATGCCCAAAGAAGAATGGGGTGTTAAGCGTGTTTGCCCAACAACGGGCAAACGGTTCTATGACCTGAACAAAACCCCTATTATCAGCCCCTATACCGGGGAAGAGGTGAAGATAGACACCGGCAACAAATCCCGCGTCATGGTGGCTGACAAGGAGGATGCAGCCTCCAAGCCGAAAGAGACTGTTGTGGAAGAGGATGCTGTTGTTCTGGAAGACGATGTCGATGTCGATGTGGATCTGGGCGATGACGTTCTGGATGATGATGATGACGATGACGTCGAAGTTCCCTTGGAGGAAATCGCAGACGTCGCCGTCACGAGCGACGACGACGACAGTTGAATACAGGCACCGGGATTTTTCGCTTGAACTGGTCCCTGTGCTTGCCTACATAGCGGAACGCGGCAATTCGCCTGTCCGCAACGGGGCCATAGCTCAGATGGGAGAGCGCTTGCATGGCATGCAAGAGGTCGGGGGTTCGATCCCCCCTGGCTCCACCACCCCCCTTCAACACGAATTGCATGTCACGCCGGAGACCCGCCGGTTTCTGCTGTGGCCCGGTTGAAGCTGACAACCTGACCCATCACTCGGATCTCCTCGACGACACATGAGGCGTAGGTCTCGCGTCCAATCAACCTATGATTTGGAAGGGGGAGGCGTCCCGGCAAAACAGGCGAGAGTCCGCGCCGTGCTGCGCCAGATCGAGACCGAGTTGAAGGGCGAGACCATGACCGGGGTGCCCGCCGCCGGCAAGGGACGTGGCGGGGCGCGATTGACGCCGGGGGAATGGGAAAGGCGGCGGGGGATGCGGCTCAGGTTTGTCTATCGCCGCCGTGGGCCCAGCCTGCTCGTCGCCGACGGGCGGTTGAACAGCCGTGGCCTCGGCGTTGCCTCCCGCTCGAAAACCGGCCGGGGCCGCGCCACCGTGCCGATCTTCCTGCTGGTGCCGCAGGTGAAGTTGCCGAAGCGGTTGAACCTCGACCGGGACGCCGAACGGGCGCTCGACAGCGTGCCGGGGCTGATCGTGGCGAATTGGGTGGAGGGCAGATTGCGATTGTAGGCGAGCACTATGACAAGGATGAAGCCCATGCCTGAAAATCCTTGAAAAGCCGCCGAATACCTTCGCTGGAAATGACCCAGTCAGCTTTGGACTCTTTGAACCACAGTTCCTCAAGGTCGGCATCCCCGTCGGATAGCAGCCTGCCGAAAAATGCATTCAATTCACGCACCGCCTCGTCACCGTACCTCCGGCGGAAACTCTGGTAGATGGCATGGCGCGCTGTAGGGGACTCAGTTCCCCAGTCCGGATAGACTAAGTCTATATCCTGATGGAACTGCAACGCAAAATCACGGAAGGCCTGCGGCAGTTTCATGTTACTCGTCCCTTGGATAGGAGGTTATGATTAAGAAGCCGTTCGGCATGTCCGGTGCATGGCGAATATACGTCCCTACGCCGTAGGTTGTCCGCAGCCGAATCGGTGAAGAAGCTCTTCGGGTCAACCGATATGCCTCTTGGCCAGTGATGCTAGAAAAGGTACTTGTAATGAAAGCGTCCTCCATTCGTCCAGTCGCGACTGCATTCACAACGTCTGCATTGCGGGACAGGTTCGCGTTAGTCAACCTCTCGGCGGCCGCGAGCGAACTGAAGGTACCGTGGCGCCAGCGGTAGACCGTGTAGAACAGCGTCCGGGCTTGCGGCACGGTGACATGCCGATGAGGAAAGCCTCGCTCTTGCCGACGTGCAATTCAATTGTGTGCCCACCCCCAGCCTCATGCTCGGCGAGGTCTTGGAGAGGATCGCCCCCGGCAATGGGGACGTAATCCACATGCGTGACATCGTTCGGTGTACTGGGGCTCACTGGCTCGGCACAGCACCGGCAGTTATGTGCCTGACCCGGATGGCCGCCTGAAGGAGGTTGGTCCCAGCGAAATACGTGATCGTCGTACTCGGCATGGCTGTCGCGCACTTTCGCGTCATCCTGGGATCGCTAGATGTACCGCTCGATTCCCAGGTCTTGCTGCCGAAGCTGGTTGATCAGCCCCGCAAAGGCCCGAAGGAGGCGTTCTTCCATGCTTGTTCGCAATGTGCGAAGGCGCTGCGGATGAGTTTGATACGCATCGTAAATGGCAGTCAAACGCGCATCCCACTGGCGCAGCGCCTCTTCCTTCGTGTCGGAAACATCCCGCAGGTCGGCTTCCGTCACCATGACCGACGAAACCACAAAACTACCGCTGGCAATCCGCGCCGCCGAGGTGGCCCCGCGCAGCGGCTCGGGCTA
>Ga0256841_1001022_pt1 | contig 25931 bp, 17 predicted proteins | sample 356308metaG_FD_185971 | JGI IMG/M metagenome (GOLD analysis project Ga0256841, IMG submission 185971) | Hydrothermal vent microbial communities from Mid Atlantic Ridge, Atlantic Ocean - 356-308 | ecosystem: Environmental > Aquatic > Marine > Hydrothermal vents | place: Atlantic Ocean: Mid...
CCTTATCCCGTTTACATTGCCAAGTGCACAGGTGGTCGAATTTACCTTTAGAAATGCGCAGGGAGATATCGTACTTAGAAAGGTTATACAAGGACAACGGGGAATGAATAGATTGGAATTTGCCCAAGGAGAATTGGGTACGGTAGAGGGGTTAATCTTTTATGAAATGAAGTCTAGTTCTTTCCGAGCAGTAAGAAAAATGATTATTATTAAGGGGTGATCTAGCCTTTTGTTTGTGTAAGTAAAAAAATCAATGGTCTACTTTCAAATAAAGAAGGTAGACCATTGTTGCTTTTGTGTATAAGGGGCGTTTAATTTTAGGCACGTGGACAAATTCTTATGGGTTGTATACCATCCAATAAAATATTCCCTTTTCGGCCCGTCTCCCCATTTTCATACCATGCTTCAAGATACAAGTACTTGTAATTTTTGTTAGGAGTAAATTCCAAATTGTATTTTTCCCAACTATTTGACTTTATCAGAGGACTTTCAAATATAAGCTGCGCCTGTTTACACTTTCTATTGCCTAACCAGACACGAAGATGAATGGGTTTTCTATATCCCGCGTAGGTTTTTGAATGGGCTAAGTAGATCGAAGTAGTGTAGCACTCCTTCTTTTTAAGGCGGGGGTGTAGTCTCTGGAGGATATGCTCATGTGAGCCATCAGCTCGAGTTATCAATCCTACAAAAGTTTCTCCATCTACAGCTTCTAATTCGACACCAAATGGTCCGGGAAGAATATCGGGGGTACTTCGTTCACTACACCGGTTCCAACCGGATGGGAGAAGAGCTTCTTCCGGATCTTCTTCAAAGGAAGGATTGTTTAAGTAAATGACTGGAGATTTAGATGGGTTAAAAACGGTTTTCTCTTTGTTCCAACTAATTGTAAGTAGGATTATTAAAAGAATCAAGTTCATATTCGTGTGATTTTAAATATAGTTGAGCAGGAATGGCTTATAAATAATACACTTCTGATGTAAAAATGGAACTTTAAGAAATACAAAAGTAGGAATTATTTCAGTTCTAGTCTCAGAGGTTTAATCCTCTCCTTAATGACATTTAAAATAATCAAAAGGTTGTAGACAGGATTTGCAGCGGTAAAGGGCCTTGCATGCTGTTGTTCCAAAGTTACTTAATAACTCGGTGTTTTCACTTTGACAATATGGACAAGGTACTGTTTTTGGTGAGTCAAGCACAAAAGATTTGTCTGACGTGGCTTGGACAGGTGGTGCAATTCCATTGTCGCGAAGTTTTTTTCTTGCTTCTTCAGTAAAGTCATCCGTCGTCCAGGGAGGAGAAAGCACATCGATGATTTCAAAAGCTTCAATTCCATTTTCTTGAAGTACAGCCTTGATATCTACTTTTATGAGATCAGTAGCGGGACAGCCTGAATAGGTGGGGGTAAATCGTATGGTTACTTTCCCCTCTTCTGAAATTTCAACCCCGCGCAGCATTCCCATCTCTCTTATGGTTAAGGTAGGTATTTCAGGGTCGAATACCTGGTCAAGGAGTCGTAATATTTCCTCTTTTGAAGTATGTTTTACCATTCTAATCCCGGATGTGTCCTCTGCAGACTTTGCATTTCAGCTAGTATATATCCCAAGTGCTCGGTGTGAATTCCTTCGGATTTTCCTTTGCGATCAATAAAGCCAGGAGCAGGGATTTCTAGCGTAGCCTGCTCAAATAACTTCTCCATTCTATTTAGCCATACAGGCCTTAATGCATCTAAGTCAGGACCGATCCCATTTTTAAACGCCCAACGATCGATGGGGCCCGGGGTGAGTGCTTCAAATGCATAATCCCATATGCGCCCCAATGCGTTTTGAGCTTTTTTGTGACTCTCCTGTGTCCCGTCCCCTAATCTCAATGTCCAGTTGCGACTATACCTGATATGATAATTGATTTCTTTGATCGCACGTGCAGCTATTGATCCGATCCGTGCATCGGAACTTCTTGTAAGCTCTTCGTAAAGTAACTGATGGAAAGTGTCAAAAATTACTGATCGAATTATCGTATCCGCAAAATTTCCGTTGGGCAATTCAACTAGTTGAACATTGCGAAATTCATGTGCCTCTCTGAAAAATGCAAGCGTGTCGGGACTGCTATTTTCCCCTTTTATCTCCGCGGCATATTCATACCATTGATTGGACTGCCCTAAAAGGTCCAAGGCGATATTGGAAAGAGCTAGGTCTATTTCCAATTCGGCTGCCACCCCAGTCCATTCACATAATCTTTGACCTAATATTAATGCATTATCCCCTAATTGAAGGAGATATAAATATAAATTATTTTCCATGTGTTAAAATTTTACATATTGTTAACTTCATCCGGGAGTTGGTAGAAAGTCGGATGTCGGTAGATTTTATTTTTAGCCGCTTCGAAAAGCGTGTCTCCATCTTTCGGATTGGATGCTGTAATTTCAATAGAAGGTACTACCCAAATACTATTTCCTTCATTTCTACGGGTGTAGACGTCCCGAGCATTTTCTATTGCCATTTCCGCGTCGGCAGCATGTAAACTGCCCGCATGTTTGTGGTGAAGTCCGTTTTTACTTCTTATAAATACTTCCCATAAAGGCCATTCGTGCATGATAGTTGTTTTTATTTATTATGAAATGGTTGATTTATTATGAAACGAACATGAATTTTATTAAACATAAATTTCACACAGAAGTATGTTTAAAAAAATTCATGTGAGAGCGCAGTGGTTACATAGCTGCAGAAAATTTATAATACATTTATTTTTAATTTATTAGAAATTTTTAAAGATATGAAATGGTTGATTGCTGTATGAATGCTTTGAAGATCTGTTGATAGATAAATAATTTTAAAATATTTATATAAATTAATATTTAATTATATAATTTCCTTAATTGACAGTATAATATTCGTAGAAAGCATTTATATAATGTTAAATGTCGACTTCTACACGAATACTCATAACTAAAATTAATTGCTTTTCTGCTAAGCATCCCACTAAATTCACTGCGATAGTAGGAGTGTTTTAATTATACTTATTTGCATATGCCACTGCAGCATCGCGTACCCAAGAACCATTTTTATGCGCCTGATTACGCACAGCAAGCCGCTCTTTGTTGCAAGGGCCTTTGCCTTTGACCACTTGCCAAAACTCTTCCCAATCTATCTCTCCAAAATCATAGTGACCTCTTTCTTCATTCCACTTCAATTCAGGGTCGGGAATGTTCATTCCCAAGAAGTTCGCTTGTGGTACGGTTTGATCGACAAATTTTTGTCTCAAATTGTCATTCGAGACGCGCTTGATTTTCCATTTCATACTATCTGCTGAATGTGCAGATTCACTGTCATGTGGCCCAAACATCATTAAGACAGGCCACCACCATCTGTCAATGGCATCTTGTAGCATGTCTTGTTGCGCCTTGGAGCCTCTCGCAAGTTGTAAGCAAATATCATATCCCTGCCTTTGATGAAAACTCTCTTCCTTGCATATCCTGATCATGGCTCTGCTATAGGGCCCATAGGAAGTGCGTTGTAAGGCTACCTGATTGACAATCGCTGCTCCATCCACTAACCACCCGATAACCCCCATGTCCGCCCAATTCAGTGCGGGATAGTTGAAAATACTAGCATATTTGGCTTTTTCAGTCAATAATTGTTGGACCATTTCTTCTCGGCTTATCCCCAGTGTCTCTGCGGCGCTGTAAAGGTATAGACCGTGCCCCCCTTCGTCTTGTATTTTAGCTAATAAGGCCATTTTTCGTTTGAGTGTGGGGGCGCGGGTTAACCAGTTTTTCTCCGGTAGCATCCCTACTACTTCTGAGTGAGCATGTTGAGAAATCTGACGAATGAGATTCTTGCGATATGCCTCTGGCATCCAATCTCTAGGTTCGATTTTGATTTCTTTATCAATGCGTTCTTGAAACGCTTCTTCTAAACTCTGAATATCTGCTTTTTGCATGGCAATCTATTTTAAGGCTCAAATATAAGTATTTTTTTTATATACAAACGAACAGTCGTTCGTATTATTCAAAAAAACTGTATTTTTCTTGATATTTAGTCTGTCGGATAGATTTGTATCAAAATTAGCTTGTTATGCTCAATGAAATTTTGATATCTTTGTTTTACTTTAGTTTTTTATCTTAAAACGAGTCATAATGAATAAGAATAGATGTGCTTGGGTCGGTAAGGACCCTTTATATATACGATATCATGATGAAGAGTGGGGAGTGCCGATTTACGATGATAAGACTTTGTTTGAATTTTTGATACTAGAGACTTTTCAGGCTGGTTTGAGTTGGATAACTATATTGAGAAAACGAGAAAATTTTAGAGCAGCCTTTGACGATTTTGACTATTGTAAAATAGCGAGATACGATGATGAAAAATACCGCGAACTCCTGCAAAATGCTGGAATTGTGCGTAATAAATTGAAAATTAGAGCCGCCATTACTAATGCTCAAGCCTTTTTGCGCATTCAAAAAGAATTTGGTTCTTTCTCCCAATATTTTTGGAGCTTTACCGACCATAAGGTGATTTACAATACTTTTCATGATCTATCGGATCTTCCCGCCAAAACGGCGCTTTCCGATAAAATTAGTATGGATCTAAAAAAGCGGGGATTCAAGTTTGTCGGATCAACCGTAATCTATGCACATATGCAAGCTACGGGTATGGTTAATGATCACACGGTAAACTGCTTTAGGTATCAACAGTTAAGGGAGGGCAAGTTTCGAATAGATTAAAATAGATCACCGTTCTGAAATTCTAACGATAACTTTTTGGGAGTATTCTTCTGATAGATTTCTAAAGGGAGCGAATACGTGGACAGCTTCTTCATAATATAGAACACCTTCAAGCACATTAGACCGATAATTTAGAGAGAGCTCACCCTAGTAGTATTCAGAATAGATATGTTTTGAGCATTTTCCGGAAGAGCTTTTTTTAGATATATATATCATTCTTATAAGTCAGTGAATACTAAATACTTGCTTTTTTGCCCCAAATGCACCTCATTGCGAATTCTAATACACATTGGGTAGCATAAAGTAAAGATATTAGTAGTATCTGTAGGTTTTCTGCAAAAGGTAGGGTGTATTTCAGACCAATGCGTATCTTTGTAGGGCAGTCTTTAAATTATAGTGAAGATTGATTGATAGGCGTATGAAATGAAAGCGCATGCATCATCTTTAAAGTCGCATATTCCAAATAGATGAATCAAGCATTTTTTACCGGTGAGATTTTTAAATTTTTTGGCCGGAGCATTAAAGGCGGGGATGTTGTAATTGGATTCTTTTCCTTGCTTTTAGTGTTATTTTTTTATGTCCGGTATAGAAAAAAAGTAGGACAGTACTTATTTAAATTTCATCAAATTGACCGCGGGGATTTGCGAAAATTTCACCGTTACTTGTATTTCTTTTTTATTTTGCTCTTAGCTTGGATTGTTTTGGGGATTGTAGGAGTAGATGCTGTCTTTATGGATAGAACATTCCTTTATCTAACCCTTCAAAATATACTCTTATCTTCCATCCTATTGGTTGGCGGACTTTTGGCTGCTTGGGTTTCTGAACAGTTATTTCGCGAATATTATATGAGAAAAAAGGATGGGGGAAAATACTTCATCTATGATGAGCGTAACGAAGCAGTCATGAGATGGGTGGGGCGTACTTTTGTGTTTTTGTTCTCATTGTCCTTTGTCTTTGAGTTGATACATTTTAATCCGGAATGGACCCTTTCTGTCACTGAAAAGGATGGCGAGACCTTTAAACATACGTTGAGCCTGATAAGAGTGTTAGGTGCTATCAAAATTATTCTTTTGGTCAGACTTGCCTTATGGTTTTTTCTTCATATGATGATGCGAAAGCTCTATGAATCCAAGGCGTTGGATGACTCTCACAGATATGCCATCAATAGATTGATTAAGTATTTTGTCTATTTGATAACCATTTCTGTGATTTTTGAATACCTGGGGTTTAATTTGACCTTGTTGTGGGGGAGTTTGGCCGCCTTGATGGTTGGAGTCGGGCTTGGTTTGCAGGATTTTATTAGAGATTTTGTGTCCGGTATCATGCTCTTATTCGAACGTTCAGTCGGGGTAGGGGATACCATTGAAATAGACGGTAAGCTCGGTCGTGTTCTATCTATCGGTACACGTGTATCCATGATTGAAACGAATTTTAAGGCTACCCTCATGGTCCCCAATTCAAAGCTCGTCAACAATACCATTTTAAATTGGTCCTATGTCGAACCCGTTTCCAGACTTGTCGTGGAGGTCAATGTGGCATATGGAAGCGATATCCCCCTTGTACAAAAACTTATGATTGAGGCGGCAATGGAACAGGATGAAATTATTAAAGATCCTCCTCCCATTGTCTTGTTTACCGATTTTGGGGAAAATGGGCTGTTTTTTAAACTCGTCTACCTGGCCCCGGATGCTATGATTCGTCCATTCATCGCCAGCAATATCAGATACTTAATCGATCAAAAGTTTCGTAAAAATAATATTGAGATCCCATTCCCTCAAAGGGATATTCACATTATAAAAAATAAAAAGCAAGTCGACTAAATCGCATTTTGTGGTTATTGTTGGTGTTATGGTTTAAGTTGTTATCTTGGAAACTCATTTAAAATGGAGTGTTTAGTATGACCGTTTCATATGTTTAAAAATTTCTAATAAATTGAAAATAAATGTATTACAAATTTTCTGTACATATGTAACCGCTTCGCTCTCACTCAAATTTTTTTAATCATCTTTGTGTGTGAATTTATGATTAATAAAATTCGTGTTCGTTTCATACCCTTAATAATTGTAAAATATATTAGTAGAATATCTATAAAATGATTCACATTATTTACCGGATATGAATAGATAATTCTCCTGTTTAAACACATTTTATAAATTTTAAATTAACACAATATGTTTAAAAATAAGTATTTAGTCCTCTTAGTATTTATCTCAACTTTTAGGGTAGCTTGTGCTCAATACCGCTTTGTGGATGAAACCATTTTGCCACACACAGCCATAGAATCTCAGGATCGGACAGGAACTTGCTGGAGTTATTCTACAGCTTCGTTTGTAGAGTCTGAAGTCATTCGCAAGGGACATAAGGCCGTAGACTTGTCTGAGATGTTTGTGGCGCGTAATGTGTATAAGGATAAGGCCAGAAATTACATGTTAAGACAGGGCAAAGCCAACTTTAGTCAAGGGGGGCTGGCCCATGACTTACTGAGAGAAGCGGGCACAAATGGGGTGATTCCCGAAGTGGTTTACTCGGGTTTACTCCCGGGCCAAACAAAACATGATCACACCGAGTTAGAACATGCGATGAAAGGAATGCTGGATGGCATTCTTCAGAGCAAAAAACTCACCCGTATCTGGCCAACTGCTCTGGAGGGAATCCTAGATGCCTACTTAGGGAAGGCTCCTGCTAGTTTTGATTGGGAGGGGAAGACCTACACTCCTGCCCAATTTGCAAAGGAGTTGGGTATCGCACCGGAGGAATACGTTACCATTACTTCATTCTCACATCATCCTTGGTATAGCCGTTTTGTACTTGAGATTCCGGATAATTATTCCAACGGGTCTTATTACAATGTCCCAATAGATGAATTGATTGAAATGGTAGACCACGCTATTGAATCCGGATATTCTGTTGTTTGGGATGGCGATGTCAGTGAGAAAGGGTTTAAGATGAAAAAGGGCTTGGCCATTCTCCCTGCCAATCCAAAACGAAAGGACTTGTGGAGCACTCCGGGTCCGGAACAACAGGTCAATCAAGATAGGAGGCAAGCCCAATTTGAGACGCTTCACACCACAGATGATCATCTGATGCATCTCATAGGGACAGCTAGGGATGCGCGTGGTGGTAAATACTATGTCATAAAAAATTCTTGGGGTGAGGTAGGTCCTTATGGAGGATTGCTCTATATGTCAGAACCCTACGCACGCCTAAAGACTGTTGCTATAACGCTTCACAAGGATGCGCTTACTACGACGATGAAGGAGAAGCTCCACATCCCTTAGTCTTTCTAAATTTATACGAATGCAGGTCAATTTAATTAGTGATACGGTTACGAAACCTACGCAGGAGATGCTCGAGTATATGATGCGTGCCGAAGTGGGAGACGATGTTTTTGGCACAGATCCTTCTGTCAATGAATTGCAAAAAAGGATGGCCGAAATGTTTGGGATGGAGGCTGGTCTCTTTTGCCCTTCCGGGACGATGACCAACCAAATTGCGATTAAATGTCATACCCGCCCTCTGGATGAGATTATTTGTGAAGAAGGGACGCATGTCTATCAGTACGAGACCGGTGGATATGCATTCAACTCAGGTGTTGCGGTCCGTCTATTGCAGGGGAAAAACGGTAAAATATCAGCCGATATGTTGACGTCCTGTGCCCGTCCACTCCAGGACTGGTTGCCGGAATCCCGGCTTGTCGTTATAGAGAATACGACCAATAGGGGCGGGGGAAGTTACTATACTTTGGATGAGATGCAGGCGATTAAGAATGAGTGCCGGAAACAAGGTTGGTATCTTCATTTGGATGGTGCCAGAATATTTCATGCCATAGTAGAGGCAGGGTATTCTCCAAAGGACCTCGGCCCGTTATTTGATTCGATTTCGGTGAGTCTTTCCAAAGGACTGGGGGCTCCCGTAGGCTCTGTTCTTTTAGGTGATGAGCAGATGATAAAGGCTGCCAGAAGGTATCGTAAAGTAATGGGGGGCGGAATGCGTCAAGCCGGATTTCTCGCCGCTGCTGGCATTTTTGCCCTCGATCATCATGTTCTTCGATTGAAGGAAGATCATAGAAGGGCTAAGCGTCTTGAAAGCGTTCTGAAAGCATTGGATTATGTATCTGATGTAAAGCCGGTTCAGACAAACATAGTAATCTTTGATCTCAAGGCTCCTTTAACTGCAGATGTCTTCCTTTCTTATTTGGAGGAAAAGGGAGTGTTGGCTTCCGCGTTTGGCCCTTCAACTATTCGATTTGTGACTCATTTAGATGTCGATGATTCTATGATAGATCAAGTTGTCGACGCTTTGCAGAAGTATAAGTAGATTCTTATGAAAATTAAAAAAGCCCTTGTTCGATCAAAGAACTAAGGGCTTTTTTGTTTTTAGTCGTAAATATTAATTAGTTTCTTTTAGCATTATCATTTGCATCGCCAAAGTTGAACATCAACCCAAATCGCAAAGTATTGGTCAATGGACTTCGAAAATACCCGGTCGGCACCAAGTAGGAGAAATCCATATTGTATTCTCTGTATTTGAGCCCTACTCCCATGGTAAGAAATTGACGGCCTCCCTTCAGATTATTTTCATAAAAATATCCTAATCGAATTGCAAATTGTCGATCATACCAATACTCTAATCCGGTAGAGATCATGATCTCTTGGAGTTCCTCCGTAAACCCACCTTGGGCATCTGTAAAAGAACCGAATATTCCTGAAAGTAGCGGTTTATCCCTGAAGTTGGGGTCGTAATTAGCAGCGGTAGAATCCAATTGAGGGGTAGGCACCAAGTACTTATTAAAGTCAACCGTGAAGGTTAAGATATTGTAGGCATCCAAATTGTAATCCAATGCTGCTCCTACACCCAGATTGGCAGGCAAAAAGTCCGAGTATCCTTTGACATAGGATATTTTGGAGCCTAAATCTGTAGCAGAAGCCCCAATAGTAAGGTTGTGTTTTCTTCCGGCTAGGGAAATAGGGGTTTTATAAGTTACACCCAAGTCGACTGCGACTGATTTCCCTGCATTTACTTCTTGTCCCCCTACTGTTTGACCATTGGCAAGATTCGAATAGATGAATTTTGCAGCAAACGAGGCAGAAAAATTGTCTGATAATTTTCTGGCATACGCTCCTGTAATATCGAATTCTCTAGGACGACCTGTTCCTAGAGATTGACCTGTATCGTCTGTAAAATCGATACTTCCTAAAGAGAAAAAACGCAATGCTACCCCTGCGGTGGATAATTTGTCTATTCGTTTGGTGACAGACAAATAACTGAGATTGATGTCGTCTATCCCTAAGGCTCTAAGCCAGGGCGTATAAGACAAAGCAATAGTTAAATCTTGATCTATGAAAGCAAGGTTAGCAGAATTGTGATGCATCGAATTGGCATCAGGAGATAATGCTACTCCGGCATTGCCCATCGCACCGGAACGTGAATCCGGAGTGATCTGTAGGAAAGGTACGGCAGTAAGCAAATTGTTGTAGGTACAATCCTGAGTGGATTCGTCAATATAACAACGCTTGTTTGGATTCCATTTCAGCTGTCCCTGAATATTTGGAAGAATGCCTATGAATACTAAAAGTGAGAAAATTGTTTTTTTCATGTTACACGATTATGTGTTGGTCGGTTATTTCTATTGATTCAAATGTCTTTCTAAATCATTTAGTATAAACACCTCTAAGATCGTTTTTAGTATAAAAATGATTTGAAAAATCTTGTTTTATCTGCAAGAATACAAGTATTTCAAATGCAAAGGTAGCAATATGATGTCGATTCTATGATATATTATAGATTATTTTAATATAACTAATTTACTCAAAGGGCTCTCTAGCTGGCTGGAAGGCTCACCGACGTGGTTGGCTTTAACATAGATTTTGTATAGGTATACCCCCCGCGCTAATTTGTTGCCAAAATCATCCCTGCCGTCCCAGATAATATCATCTACTCGATATCCGCTACTAATTGCACGGGTCTCAATGGTTTTTACAAGACTCCCCCGGACAGTAAAGATCTGTATCATAACGTCTAGGTCAGCATCAGATTGATTGTGCTCGAATTGAAAGGCCGTCAAAGTCGTAAAAGGATTGGGAAAGTTAAGTACGTGCTTTAGTGTAGGATCACTTCGGTCTATGACCACAAAGTCCAAAGTAGCTGCAGCAGAATTATTGGCTATATCCCAAGCCGTTACTTTTATCGTGTGCGCTCCGGGTTCAAGTTCAGACAGAGGGTATTTGATTTGCCCCTCCTTGGAATTGTCCAATGTGGGCTCAAACTGCTCGTTGAGAATGAGCTTTTCCTCTGATTGATCTAGCCTGGCTGTGATGTCATGACCGATGCTGCTTCCACTAAAATTAATGCCGTAATCGTCTTTTAATTTAACTAGTAATACTGGGCTTGTTCCCGCTATTCCTCCATTAACAAACTTTAAATCATTTATATATAGTTTTATCTCAGGTGGGGTGTCATCTACTATTTTGCCATCGCCTCCTCCACCAATTAATACATCATTTTTGTATCCTCTAGCCTCTCGATCTTGTTCATCCGTAGCGTAGTAACTCAACTTGCCCGGCCCAATTCTAAAATTCAGTTCTTTAGGTAGAATGAAGGAGAGCTTGAACTTGCCTTGCTTTATGGACACCAAACCCTTGTATAGAACACTGTTTTGCAACTCAAATGTGGCAATATTACTCCCTGCGTCATTGGCTCTTGTTCGCAAGGTGCCGGGTTTGTCAAACAGGGTGACGTAGAGTTTGCCGGTATAATCCGGAATGGGCTTTCCCTCATGATCTTGTATGATGCCTTCTATAGATACTTGCTCTAAGGCTCTTAAAGTGTCTTTAAAATCTTGCGCATCGATACCATTGATTTTAGTAGTCCGGACTTGATAGGTCGGTACCATTAAGTTCATGGCTGGATCTCCAAATAAGAAAAACTTTTGGGAGTTTGCAGAACTACCACTGTTATTGTTTTTACTGTCAGTAAAAAGCTTTCCGATCTTTGGGCGTTGACCATGGTGATCTTTGGTGATTTCTCCGATGATATAAGAGGTCAACTGGTAGTTGGAATTAGCAAATACAGCCCGCACTGTGGACAGAAGGGCACTTACTCCCCCGGTCGGATGAAAGATGGTTTGCTCCCCGACAGATACAAAACTCGGATCGTCAAATGGAGTAAACGAACAAGTAGCAGTGATAAAAATAGGGGTCTTCTCCTTATTGTTCCACTGTAAGATGTCATTGATCTGAAGAATGCGTTCTTGAGCCAATCCTGTTGGCCCCCCATGCCCTAGATAGGTGTAAGCGAACACCCCTTTGAAGATGCTCTGATTGATGGATTTTGTGACTTGAGGGTACCGCTGTCCACCTGAAGTATTAAACTGTTCGTAAGCGTCTAAGTAAATCTTATTGATATTGTAATTTGGATCTTTCGATTGGATGATTCTACAAATGTTCTCTATATCGATCAAATGTCGGTTGGAGTCCTCATCATCAGCTGTGACTAAAAATCGGTTTTTCCAATCCTTAAAAGTTTCAGGATCGGTCTCATAGGCGATAATCCTGTTGACAAACCGCAGGGCATCTTCATTATTCCGCGCTGGAATTCTACCTACAGATACATCCAGAAGACCATTCAGATTGTTGCCTTCATTGTCACTTATAAGACCGAAGTAATCATCGGAGGGAAAGGCGGTAATAGGATTTAAAGATTCCTTGGTTTCATAGATGGGCAAATAATTCTCCCGCGGTACATCTTTGTGAATGCCTCTGGCATCATAGGAGCCATCTCCAAATAACAGTACATATTGAAGGGATTTTGAATGCTTGTAGAGTACTCGAATGAAGTCCCGAAGTCCGGTTGGATCTGACTTGCCTGCAGAGAATTCATTGTATACTTGTGCGATATCTACTAGCGCCACACGGAGATTGCTGTAGCGTTCTCTATGTTGAGCTAATTTTTCAGCAGCCTCTTTGATGTCGGCGAAGTATACGATTAACTCGTCTATATCTTTTAGGCCATGGAGGTTTTGTTGGGCTACTGCTCCTACGGGTTCTGGTTTTAGAAGGCCGGCATCTTTGTTAAAGGCGAGGTGTTGCCAGACACTTTTATTAAGGACAAAACTCGTCTTTTGGCCACCCGATTCTTCTTGGGTCGGGAGAAGGATGGGAGCCAATGGGTCCGATATGTCCCACACCGTATATCCGCTTGGGGTCTCTGCCATCGTATAGGAAGCTGAGTTGTACGCTAAAGTGGCCGGATCATACAGCCGTATTTGATTTTCGTTGGCATAATTGTAGCGTTTTTCATGATTGATACTTATGTAGTTGATCCATCCGGAGCTCACATTGGGAGAAGTAGGGTAGGTGACCTTCACCTTCATGTCTTTCGGCGTGAAATGTTCATTAATAGTAATAATTCTAGCATATAGAGACTCGACACTTGTGATATTGATATTCGATATTCTTTTTTCAAAGGATTGTCCATCTACATCTAGAATAACTTTATTGGTAGAGCTATTCCTCGCCACAAATTGCATTTTGATACTGGCTTCAGCCGATGGATTTAAATGCAGTGTATTGAATTTATCACTGTAATCTCTTGAGCGCACATTGGTGAATTCTTCTCCTACCCATAATTGCCCACTGCCCTCATGTGCTCTCGAACGACCTAACAGGTTGGATTTGTCTTCTTCAAAATGTTGAAGATTTAGATAACTGTTGGAGACATAATCTGTTTGTTTAGGCACAGTAGCGGTCTGTATTCGCTTTCCCCTCTTCGTGTCTATCTTGATATAATAATAGCTCTGTAAGGCATAGATGTTCTTGGTGTAAGTATATTCTGTACCATCTTGTGTGAGTTCTATTTTATCCGGTCCTTCAGCATAGAAAAGAATGCGATCTCCCGAATCCCATTTGCCATCGTCTTCTCCCTCAACTCGTATGGATAACTCCTCCAAATCATCTACTCTTGGCGTTGAGATACGTTCAGGTAAAACTCCGCCGGGATGACCAAGAATACGAATATTGCGAGGGTCCAATCCCGCTGTCTGAATACCCAGAGACTGCAAAAACGCACCGTCAATAACATGAACCCCATAGGAGTTGACAGCTATTTTATAGACTTGTCCGTCTGCTAGTTCTGATTTGGTTTTTGGGTCTTCTCTGTATGAAATGGTAGAGGATTGGCGTTGCGCTGATATCTTGATCGATAGCTGAGCGGAATCCAGCCGATAGACCTGATCACCGATTTTATACAAGGTAGGGAAAGTCACTTCTCCATAGAATTGGTCCCCTTGCTGGAGGATACTGGTTTCCGGCGTAATTTTCGAAGGAAGGTTGACGGTGTAATCTGAGGGATAGTCGATCAAAGAATGTCTTATAGGAGATACAGTGGCATGAAGGTCCATGGACTTGGTAAGAGGGAAACGGTAAGACCAAGAAGGTATTCCGGGATGTTGGGTAAGGTGTTGTACTCCGGTAAAGGAGGGAATCTCCTTCGCAGATGTTCTAGTATTCCAATGTATAGATACCGGTACGTTTAAAGAAGATTGACCGGAAGCAATAAAACTCCAAGCAAATGCAAAGTAAGCTATAAATACCCATGGCGCTATGAATTTCCATTGTCTCCACCTATCCAAATACGTAGGTGTTTTGCGCGGAATCAAATGGATCGTTTTAGGTATGAAATGGTTGTATACTGTCATTGAATTTAGCTGAGTTAATACTTTGGAATACGCCATTTAAACGCTGTAAATTACTGAAAATTGTAAATAATCACCAATCACACAAATATTAACATTTGAAGTTATTTTTAGTTTTGTAGAGGTGCCCGGACGGAGTTTATCCCCTCTATCCTCCAAGGGGTTTTGTCGAGACAATTATTCTGAATCACCCCACTCGGAAAAGCGGGGAAGAGGGGGTTAAAAGCCAATAATGCTTGTCCCGTCTTTTATCGGGAGGTTATTTTTTTGCCCTAGCTCGGACAGACTGACCAGAAAACGACGATACATATAATAAAAAAAGAGATAAACCAATAGTTTCAATTATCTTAGCGACTAAAATCTATATGGATAAACAGAATTAAAAAGTGCTTGAAGAAAAAGGGGACAAGCAAACTGGGTTGGAAGAAAAACTTGTAAATTCTTACAACAGGTCCAACGACTAAGTGCAAAACGAACAGCAGCCGAGACTTGAAGTGCTTTTTGTAATTACCCAAATTTTAGAAGTATTACCAAAGGAATTTCTAAAAGACAATTAAACACCATGCCCTATAATCCTGACATACATCATCGTAATTCTATCCGGTTAAAAGGATATGATTATTCGCAGGCAGGGTTATATTTTATTACCATTTGTTGCCAAAACAGAAAACGGTTATTTGGCAAAATCCGTAGGTGCGAAATGATATTAAATGAAGCAGGCAAAATGATTGAGAAATGGTATTATGAATTGGAAAATAAATTTCCCGATATCCGTTGCCACGAAATGATAATCATGCCCAATCATTTCCATTGCATTATCGAAATCGTAGGGGCAGACCTACGTGTCTGCCCTAATAACAACCCAACGGCCGCAGAACATAACAACCCAACGGCCGCAGAACATCAAAACCCAACGGCCGAACACATTGGTTCGTCCGTACATCGTGTGGTACAATGGTTTAAAACAATGACCACAAATGAATATATACATGGGGTAAAAAAAATGAGTTGGCCATCATTTGATAAAAAATTATGGCAACGAAATTATTGGGAACATATTATTCGTAATTCCGATGAATATCAATCAATTTCTAATTATATCATTGCCAACCCACAAAATTGGAATGGCGATAAATTAAAAAAATAAAAGGTCACAATACAAAACCATAGTAGAATCAGAAATATTATAATATTTGACAGATACAACAAGTAGACAGAAGCGTATAAATCACAGGCAAGCTATCAGACCTTCTCGGCATTGGAGCGAGAATTTATCCGAGATTTACTCCATCATGGATAGGTGAATCCAACAAACCTAAAAATCCGCGAAGCCATGCTTACCACCAATGTGAAGGGGCAACTTTAAGCTTTGAACGACATGGCATTAGCCAATGCTGAATGGGCACATGTTGTAGAAGAATAACTCCGGACGGTAGCATTATTGACAAAGCAAGATAGGTACATGATGACTATATCTAGGATTTTGTGTTTGATGTAGGGCATATTCATAACATCTACTTATTGGATAAAAAAATCCTATGCAACTGTGTAATTCGGTTCGAATGGTGCCAGTGATTTCGGGCAAATAGTGCTGATGATTTGGGTTTAAATTTCGGGGCTCCTACAATAATAGTTGGGGGAAATTCGTACATAATGGAAGACAAGCCTTTAGAATTTAAAGTAGTCTGTGTGATTCGTGTGTTAACAATATGATGTATCTTTGAGGGTATTGTCCACTTAATTGCTAATGAGAATGTTGCTAAAACTTGATACAGAAACGTGGTTTCTCGATGAGCCGAGGCAGGCGCATTGGTGGTTAATAGCATTTTTGACATGGGGGTCTTTCTTCCCATCCACTTCCGGGCAAGATCCTTTTTTTAGTCAGTTTTTTAATGCACCGGTATATATGAATTCCGCTTTTTCGGGCATATCCGAACAGTATAATTTTTCGTTAAATTATCGCAATCAGGCTCCGTTTTTCTCAGACCTGCTACAAGTGTATAATAGTTATTCCTTTACCGCAGACAAGTTTTATAAATCATACAATAGTGGACTAGGAGTTAGCTTCTCTGGAAGCCAGTCAGGAGCGGGGTTGATAGGTACACTGAATGGCGCCATCTCTTATTCCTACAGAGTGCGTCTAAGCGGGGAGAATTATGTGAGAGGAGGAATGGAAATCGGATTTATTTCCAGAAAGTATGGATGGAATAAGTTCCTTTTTCCCGATCAATTGGCCCCGATCATTCAAGGAGGAGCGGCAGGGACGACGAATGAGCTGCCCAACGACCAATTTTCAGTTCTCCAACCGGATTTTTCATTCGGCATTTTGTTTCACAGTCCTGTATATTATGCAGGTATCTCATGGAAGCATTTGAATACTCCCGATCTGTCTATTTTGCGCCTTCGTCCTCAAGAATCACGGAATATTCCCCTTCCTCTTCGATGGAGTGTACACGGTGGGTATAAATGGATATTATCTGGTGGTAATATTTCGGCATCTTACTTATCGCTCAATGGTGTATATGTACAACAAGCTGCCCTTCGTCAGTTAAATATTACAGCATTGTATAAATTTAGCAGGATTTTTGCAGGAGTAGGTCTTAGACACGCATTTCAAAATGTAGATGCAGCGATTCTTTCGACAGGTATATTGATAGATCATTTGAATATTGGTTATAGTTTTGATTGGACGCTGTCTAAGTTTGGTGTAGGTAATGGAGGAAATCACGAGGTGAGTTTGAGGTACCGATTAGGAGATCCGGTCAGCGAGGAAGGAAAGACGGAGTGTTATAGCTTTTACTAAGGTTGTCAAAGTTTTATCTCAGTTAGATTGGAATATAGGGAAGTGTCCTGTTTTAGAAGGAATGGTCATCTGTATTTTTGTGGTATGAAATGATACTTTTTTTAAGAAAAAAGAGAAAAAAAATAAAGAATTGTAAAAAATTCGTACATTTGTTGCCTTAATTGAAAAAACGTTTACTATTATGAAATTGAAATTATTTGGTACCGTGCTGGCTTTGGCTGTTATGCTGACCTCCCAGAGTTGTAAGCACACCGAAAAATCCAGTACCACTGGATGGCATTACAATGAAACTGAGTGGGGTGGATTTGAAAAATTGGATTATGAGGATCAAATTACAGGACCTAATCTGGTGTTTGTTGAAGGGGGAACCTTTACAATGGGGCAAGTACAGGAAGATGTGCCTTATGATTGGAATAATATCCCTAGAAGAGTGACGGTTTCGTCTTTCTACATGGATGAAACTGAAGTATCCAATATCGCATATAGAGAGTACATTTACTATCTCAATCGAGTATATGGAACCAATTACCCGGAAAGGGTTAAAAAAGCTTTACCTGACACCTTGGTCTGGAGAGATGAGCTTACCTATAATGAACCCTTTGTGGAGACATATTTCCGTCACCCCAATTATGATGAATATCCTGTAGTGGGTGTAAATTGGCTTCAAGCTACTGATTATTGTAAGTGGAGAACCGATGTCGTTAATGAAATGATTCTGATCGAACGTGGAATTCTCAACCCCAATCCTGATCAAATGGACTCAGATGTATTTACATCCAAAACGTATTTGGCCGGGCTGTATCAAGGAAGCGTAAAGAAAAATTTACCTGATTTGAAGACAGGGGGTGAAAGACCCGTACGATTTGAAGATGGAATTTTACTTCCCGATTATCGGCTTCCGACGGAGGCGGAATGGGAGTACGCAGCTCTAGGGCTGGTAGGCAACAATTCCTTCTCTGGAGATGAAGTAATTACTAATAGAAGAATTTATCCGTGGAATGGATTCGGTTCAAGATACCGAAAACATGATAGAAAACAAGGAGACTTCTTAGCTAACTTTAAAAGAGGGGCAGGTGATTATATGGGGATAGCTGGTGCATTGAATGATGCGGCTCACATAACGGCTCCTGTCAAGTCCTTTATGCCCAATGATTATGGACTGTATAATATGGCCGGCAATGTATCCGAATGGACTTCTGATGTTTATCGTCCATTAACGGCAGAAACATTATTCGATGAGGAAAACCATGATCTTAACCCATATCGAGGAAATGAATTTAAAGAAATCCTTAGAGATGAAAATGGTACCCCGGTCAAAGATAGTCTTGGTCATATGGTGTATTTTGTACCGGATGATACTACTGCGGCAAGAAGAGAAAATTACAAACGTAATTACTTGAAAAACTATCAGGATGGTGATGATGAATTTATCAAATATAACTATGGTAAGAGTTCGTTAGTGAACGATAAGTCGAGAGTAGTCAAAGGAGGATCTTGGGCAGATAGAATATATTGGATGTCTCCCGGAACCAGAAGGTTTAAAGATGAAGATAAGGCAGATCGTACCATTGGTTTTAGATGCGCCATGACCAGAACAGGTTCGCCAAAGGAAAATGGAGATCCTGCCGGTAAATACTTTAAATCAAAGAAGAAGGTTAAGAGGAAATATGATTAATCCCTCTGATTAATTAAAGATATAACATAAAAGTCCTTTCCTTTGCGGGAAAGGACTTTTCTATTATGAGGTCTATTCTATTTAACCACTTACAATTCAGATCTACGCATGAATCGAAAAGCGATATTCGAACTGTTCATGGAAAGTGATGGGATCGCAACGGACTCCAGATCTATACGACGGGGACAGCTTTACTTTGCTCTGAAAGGTGAGCGATTTGACGGCAATTTATTTGCGGAATCTGCTTTGGAAAACGGGGCAAAATGCGCTATTATTGATGACCCTAAGCAGAAAAAGGGAGATGTATTCATCTTGGTAAAGGATGTATTGAAGACCCTCCAATCCCTCGCTGAGGATTATCGGAATTATCTTAGTGTTAAGGTGATCGGGATAACTGGCACAAATGGTAAAACTACTACAAAAGAGCTGCTCAATAAGGTTTTGTCTGCCAGGTATAAAGTGCATGCGACTTCCGGAAATCTCAATAATCATATTGGAGTTCCTTTGACGCTGTTATCTGCTCCACAGGATACTCAAGTGCTCATCGTTGAAATGGGCGCCAATCATCCGGGGGAAATAGCAGAACTTTGTAGCATAGCTCATCCGGACATTGGCTATATTACCAATATAGGCAATGCGCATTTGGAAGGGTTCGGGGAGATTAACCAAATATTTCATACAAAAAAAGCACTATTTGATGCAGTAGAAGAAAGAAAGACCGGATGTATATTTATTAATTTAGAAGACGCTCGTTTAAGACAGCTAGATAATAAATACGAAGGATGTTCTGTTCGTATCGGAGGAGATAGCAAATTACATACTGACGCTGTAAATACAAAGCAAATATCGTGTAGTCCTTACTTAACTATGCAACTCCAATATAAGAATATTTCTTACGAGTGCTCCACCCATTTAATAGGCTGTTATAATAAGATGAATGTCCTGGCAGCACTGGAGATTGGGCGCTTTCTCGGTGTTACTTTAACAGATGGAATAGAGGCTATTGGTGGATATACCCCTAGTCAAAATCGCTCGGAGTTGAAGCGGTTAGGGCGGTTTAATATAATAATGGATGCATATAATGCAAACCCGTCTAGTATGCGAGAAGCTATTGAAAACTTTTTTCAGCTACCAGGCAAGGATAAGGTTATGGTCTTAGGGGATATGTTAGAATTGGGGGAGGAAGAATATCCTGCCCATCAGGAAATAGCAGACCTGATAGCGCAGAAAAAGTCATTGGCATTGTATTATGGTCCACGTTTTGGAAAGGTCAACTTGCATGGCCAGCGTCATTTTGAAGACGTAAGAGATCTGACCGATTATTTATCTGCGATGCCAGGGCAAGAGTTATGGATATTGTTAAAAGGATCCAGAGGTATGCGTCTAGAGCGCGTGTTGGAACAACTCCATTAGTCTTTCCGATATTGTGTTATGTGTGCACCCTACATAATCTTCATAAGAGCAAGCACGTAAAGGATTGCCTTTTTCTGGAATTGAATTTTCATGTTGTTTTTTTACCCACCATCTACCGGTTTGTTCACTTTTATAAAATATGAATCCCTCCTCCATATTATCTGGTTGGACCATGTATTTAGTAAAGTGTTTTTCTGCAAGGTTAGTTTCGTACATTCTATTCTGGTATCCATACATAAAATACCATATCATTTGGGCGATTAAGGCAGCACTTTGCTTGTGAATGTCATATTGAAGATCATAATTACCAACAGCAAAAAAACAGAGATTTTCGTTAAGGCCTGCGTATTTGGAAAGCTGGCAAGCTTCCTCTGAAAATAAGCCACTTGGATTGGATTTTAATTGTGCTGGAGCTTCAGCATGTTTGAGTGCAGAAAGCATAAACATCATAACATCTGCATCTCGGATAAAGGGCTCAGCTTCTTGGATAGCACTTCTTAATGACCCAAGCCTCAATCCATGAGTAAAGGGAAATAACTTTCTCGCATGTTCAATGTCTGAGTACTGTTGTTGAAATGCCAATACTGCCAAATCATCAATTAGTGGCACCTCCTTCTCAAAAAGAGGGTTGATATAGGAACGAGAAAACCCTTTGCCTAATCCTATTCTATCATCGACAAACAAAGGTCTAATGCGTTTTTTCATAACCTTTGAAATACCCTCGATAATAGCACTTGAATCTTCACTTTTAAATCCTATTAGAACAGGGTGAATCCCCACTTCTATTAACTCTTTAAAAAGAGGAATAGTGGAAGAAGGTTTGAGGTTGACAAGATTTCCAAGATCTGCAATCTCAACATTGATATCCGCAGTATTCATCCTGTATAGCGCACTTCTCACCGGGTCTGCTTGGTCACCGATCCCGATAATTGCTATTTTAATTCCTTTGAGGGATGGAGTATCCTCGTTAAAAAATCGAACCTGAGCCCCTAATTGGGTAGGGTCGTATGGGATTTCTCCCATAATTTTGCTTTGTTCTGTGGGGGTTAACCAATTTGCTATCATAACTAGTTTTATTTCCGCAAAGTTACATATTATATTTATTTCTAATGTAAAATAAAATAAATTTTTTTTCACTTATTTGCGTTGAGAAAAAAAAGTTTTGTTGGATGATTTGAAAGGAAAAGTAAAGATGAAATTGTGTTTTGAAATTATCAGGTAAGAAAAAATAACGCATTTCATAAGAGTTAAATATAAAATTACGTATCTTTGTGCTGTTAATTCAAAAAGGCTTTTTTTGGCCGGATATTTGATTAATAAAGGACGAACAAAGTTTATAAGCGTAAAACAAATCTACTATTATGTGCGTAAGGTACTGTAATTTAGTTAAGTATAATCTCCTTGTACTGTTGCTAACTATGGGGTTTTCCATAGTGGCTTATGGTCAGACAGGGGAACAAGACACAGTTGAAGTGTCTAAAACCACCTCTTTTTCAGCAGGAAGGGGGTTATTTGGAATTTCGGATGATCAGACCCTTGATCCTGAAAATCACAGACAATGGAAGACCGGAAAGGCGATTTATCCTTCAAAACCAAGGGATATGTGGGAGTTGGGTGTACATCTTGGACATTTCGCTATTGATGGAGATGTGGATCGATTGACCCCTTTCTATTCAGGTTTTGGGTTTGGAGTCCATGCAAGAAAATCTATTTATTATATTTTCTCACTTAGATATAGTTTGTTTTATGGTCAAGCATATGGTTTAGAACCTCAGCCCTATCGAAGTTCATTGCTTCCGGAGCAAGATGTGTTTAAGGGATATGGTCCGGAGAATGCTTGGTTTCCTTCCTATAGAACTCGGATGGGAAATGCCAGTATAGAAGTAGTTATGAATCTAGGTAATCTACTCTTTCATAAAGCGAGTAACAAATGGAATCTCAATGTAGCAGTTGGGACAGGAGTGGCCGCTCATGATACCTATTTAAACTTGCGTGATGAGAATGGTCGAATATATAATAATCTTATTGGATCGTCCGGATGGACGCTAGATAAATTTGATACTCGTCAGGGTAGAAAGGATATCAAGTCTCAGTTGAAATCTATTTACGACAATACCTATGAAACACAAGGTCCCAAGAAGAAGGGACTTTTTCGATTTCAAGATAAATACAACGTAAATGGTTCCTTTACTGTTTCTGTAGGGATATCCCGAAAGATTAATGATCGATTCAATATCGGATTGGAACATAAAGTGCTGACGGTCGATAATGATTATCTTGATGGAATTAAGTACAGAACCAATGTGGACCAGACGAATAATCTGGATATAGGACATTATACTCGACTTATCTTAGCGTTTAATGTCGGCAATAAAAAGAAAAAAGTGGAACCCCTTTATTGGCTAAATCCTTTGGATTTTGCCTTTAATGATATGGCGGAACTCAAAAAGAGACCTAAACTCGATCTCACAGATTCTGACGAGGATGGAGTGTTGGATATGTTTGATGAAGAGCCTGAGACACCGGCCAATTGTCCGGTTGATGTCAAGGGACGTGCCTTGGATAGTGATGGAGATGGTATCATTGATTGCAAAGATGATGAGCCATATTCTCCCTTTGGATATGATGTGGATGAGAAAGGGGTTGCTCAAATTCCTGATGATGTAAAACCACTTAATAAAGATGAAGTGACCAAGATTGTTGAAAATACAGTAACGGCGCAAGGCCCAAGGTGTTGCACACCTAAATGGTTCTTACCCATGATTCATTTTGATTTGGACAAGTACTGCATCAAACCTGAATTCTATCCGCATCTTCAACATATTGCTACTGTGATGAAGCAAAATCCTGACTTATGTGTTACAGCACTTGGCAATACGGATTCTAGAAATAGCAATGATTACAATAGAGTTTTGTCTTACAATCGAGCAAAAGCAGCCATCGATTATCTTACATCAAACTATAATATTCCTCGCTCCAGATTCAAATTAATGTACGGAGGAGAAGAAAGTCCCATGGCTAAAAATGCTGAAAATCTCAGAGGCAAAAAGAAAGAATATGCAGAGTATATCAATCGCCGTGTTGAATTTAGAGTGTGTGAAGACGGAGATGTAGATATGGCTAGGCCTGAAGGGCCTGAAGCGGGCCATTGTGATGAGTACAAACCTATGGACGACACTTATGTTCCATCGTCTACTAGCCCAATGTATAGAGGAAATAAAACATCAGGATTTTAATCCGAAGAAGAACCGATAGAAAGAAGGCGCATCTCAGTTTGTAGATGCGCCTTCTTTGTTTTACAAAAATTCTTTCATTTCCTACCTAAGAGCTTTCCATTTCCCCAGATTAGATTTCAACCTGTTTTAGATGGTCATTCCCTTTCGTCGTGAACAAGATCCTAGCTAAATATTTCAAGATTCATTGAAGCATGATTCTGCTTAATTTCTGTTAAAATATAGAGGTAATTCTGTGAGAATTGCAAATTTATTATATATTAGCGGCCAAAGTAATCGCAATATATGATCTGTCTGGTAATATAGTATGTACGCACAGATGTAATCTTCTAGATCTCAGGCAAATGATTTTTGCGAATTTCATTATTGTTCATAAATAAAATTCTTTAGCTATGAAGAACGCGTTAACCGTTGTGTTTTCTTTTTTGGTCCTAACTGCAATAATTGGTCAAAATAATATTTCTCAGCAATTTTGGCAAAAGAGTTCAATCTCAATTTCTCCTGCCAACTATTTCATACAAAATAAGCATCAACTGGGACTTTCTACCGGTACCACTATGGAGAAAATTAAAGAAATACAAGGGGTAAATGGCATGAAGCATCTCAAGTACCAAGAGTTATATAAGGGGCTAAGGGTTCTTGGTGGAGACTTTTATATTCACTCTTTGAAAGGAAATGTTCATTCTGTCAATGGATATGTGTGGAGGGGATTGGATCTAAACACTACTCCCGCCATTACTGCTCAGACGGCTATTGAACTGGCGGAGCAAGCATGTAATGTGACGATGTTGCAAAAGGAAGGATTGAAAAACGAGATCGAATATTCGATAGAGCACACACCGGAATTATGTGTCGCAGATCGGCAATATCCTAAGTATTCAGGAGAAGTCGCTTTGGTTTGGATGGTAGATATATCCTATCAAGCGGGATATCCTCATAAAGATAGAGTACTTATTGATGCCCATACCGGAGTATGGGTTACGACCATTCCCCTAGTTATGTCTGAAAATATTGAGGTGGAAGTTGCTACCAAATACATTGGAAAACGGTCTATCAAAATTGATTCTCTTGGCCCAAGTACTTATAAGTTGCAGGATTTTACTCGCGGAGAAGGGATTATGGTTATTGATGGTTATATAGATGATGTTTACACTTCCCAAGATAAAGTAAATTGGTTTATATATGATAGAGATTATGAGTCTGCACAAGATGTACATTATGCCATGGAATCCTATTATGACATGCTCCAATCCAAGTTTGGGTACAATAGTATTAATAACTCCGGAATGAAGTTAGTAAGCAATCTACACACTCTGGGTGAAAGAAGTTTTGTCAATGCTTACTGGAGCGGAGTGGAAGCGACATTTGGAGACGGTAACTGCCGGGGGTATGGTCCTCTGACGACCTTAGATGTGGTAGGACACGAATTCACACATGGTCTTACCCAATTTAATTCGGGGCTGGTCTACCAAGATGACCCGGGAGGGTTAAATGAGGCAATGAGTGATATTTTCGGTAAAGCACTGGAGTGGTATTACGATAGCGCTCATTTTACTTGGGAGATAGGAGAGGCCTTTATCCAGAATGATGATCTGGACCCATTCCGATCTATGCAAGATCCGAATAAATATATGAACCCCAAGTATTACCATGGCCAATTTTGGCATGCTGAGGTGCATAACTCTTCCGGCGTCCTCAACTATTGGTTTTATCTGATATCCGATGGTGAAAAGGGAACTAATGAGAAAGGCGTTGATTATGATGTTAAGGGTATAGGGATAGATAAGGCAATTCAAATAGCCTTTGCGATGAATACGCGTTATTTGACATCTACATCGACTTATCCGGATGCCGTAATTGCCAGTATGGCAGCTGTTGAAGAGTTGTATGGTTTTTCCGGAGAGGAGATAAAGGCGGTAAAGGAAGCATGGAAAGCTGTCGGATTAGAAGCTTACAGTGAGAAAGAGAACGACTTAGCGATCGAAGTGTTACCCCCTTCGAGTACCAATACATTTTTTGGCTTTTATAGAGCTTGTCAAAGTGAAATGCCGAGCTTACATTTTAGGATTTATAATCTGGGGACTAATACCCTGACTGCCGGGACTTCGATTCGTATTGATCTGACCTCTGCAAGTGAACCTTTTGTTGACGTAGTTCTGGATAAAGATCTTTTGCAGGGTGATAGTGTTGATGTCGAAAAGTCAGGAATACTAAACTTTGAACAGATGGCAAATCGTGTTTTAGGAGTTTCTGCTACTCTTCCCGATGATGAGTATTTACTCAATAATAGTTCTTCGATATCCTATTATGTCTTGGATAACCATGAAGGGGTTGATATATCTGCTAATGGTATTAGTCTGGATTTTAGTGAATGTATAGAAGAGGAAGAGGTGATT
>Ga0256841_1001023_pt1 | contig 25921 bp, 16 predicted proteins | sample 356308metaG_FD_185971 | JGI IMG/M metagenome (GOLD analysis project Ga0256841, IMG submission 185971) | Hydrothermal vent microbial communities from Mid Atlantic Ridge, Atlantic Ocean - 356-308 | ecosystem: Environmental > Aquatic > Marine > Hydrothermal vents | place: Atlantic Ocean: Mid...
TGCGAATGGGAACCGGAATCGTGTTGCCCCGGCACCGATTGCCAACTACATGACCCCCACCATGTTGGTGAATATTCCTCCGATTGCCGGAGGGATCAGTGAACCCTTTGTTCCGCAGGGATCCCGTTTGCAAATGACCTATCTCGAAGATGATTTCCAGCTGGGCAATGCAGATCCCTTTAATTTTGAGCTGGATGTGGAGCAGCTCAACTGGGCGCCTTTTATCGGGAGGCAGCCGTCCCTCTTGACCTTTGATACCTTTGACAGGGTCAGCATGGTGCTTTCCACGACGGAAACGCGCCCGGATTTTATTGCCGGAGTCGCTGGCAACCCCCCCAGGTGTGTGATTGTCGGGGGTGGGAATACCGGCTTGAGCCGGATCTTCGAGGACAACTATTTGGATGGGGCTCCTCGGGTTCAAGTTGTAAAGGACCGGGTCTATAAAATTGATCCGAGCAATGCCTTTCTGAGTTCTACCCAGACGACATTCATTCCCTATCCCAAGTTTTCAAAGACCTACACTTGGAGGGATCGAAGGATTGTCAGTTACGATCCGGTCAACAAAAAGGTGACCGGTCTGGGCGGCGCCCAAAAACCTAAGGATCCTCAAAATGCCGACATCACGAACAATGTCACGAGTCCATGGATTCCTGAGGCTGATGACCTAACGGTAACGCCGAAAACCTATAAGGATCCCTTGACAGGGGTGAACAACAGCCAAGCGGATGATTTCCTGGGAACCATCAAAGAAGACCATCATCCCATTGCTCTTCCTTTGCTTGTCGATTTCTTTGTCTTCCCTGATGACCCGCAGAATGGGACAGCTAAGGGGGCCAACCTCTTTCAGATCGGTTACCACGGCCCGATTTGGCCCACCCGGGTTCCTCCCCATGGGTTTTATAATGGTCCCTGGCCCAGGCGCCGGGCTCATTCCACAGGGGGCATTGATCTTCAGAACCTCGAAACCCTTGTGGACCCCAAAAACGAAAAGGTTGCCCAGGGTGGATGGCTCCAGAATGCGGTTCTAGGTCGCTTTAACGCTCCACCGACCGACGATCATGTCCATTGGGCGCAGGCAGACTTTGTCCGGAAGATCTCTGTAGCCACCTTTGGCTATGTGGATTTGCTACAACCGGGAAAGAACGCGGTCAATGGTCCTTCGGGTTGGCCCAAGGATCCAGTGGGGTATCCGAATCTTCTGGCGATCGGCCAGGATCTTCGTCCTGCGCAGTTTTCGGTTCTCATGGAACCTCGTCCCGAGACGCTTCCTGAGGGAACCAAAGTGACGATCGAGTTCAGGGGGAGCGAAGGATTCGGTAAAGATGACACGCTTTATCTTCCTACGGCTACAGAAACGGCTAAGTCCCGGGGAAACCTTTTGAACCCAAACTATGCCTGTGAGCAATATCGATATTCTAAGGGGCGAGTTTTAGCGCGAGGTATGACGCCCTATTTCAAGAAGATCGAAAAGCTGTTCAATAACCGGACGGGTGGAGCCCCTCGATTTTTGAACTGGCGTATTACCTTTGTCAATAACGTCAGCGTGACGCCTGCCCGGGTCCCCTTTGTGGATTTCCTGGGTATTGTCTACCGAGTCCGGAAGACAAAGTAGCTTCTTCCTAACTCCTGCTTGATTCGAAACCAGCTCAGTGTGTTTCTTCCGGGAGGTTCTTCCCCGGGTTTCTTCCCGGGGATTCTTTCGGAGGATTCATCTTGGAGCACTGGCCGTTTCTCTTTCTTTGAAAGCCCTCCTTGCGGACCTTCTTTGAAAGGACGACAATCCTCGATGTTTTGAAAGGTCTCAAGAATCCTAAGGGAAGGGGGACATTGCTCTCCTACAGGAGTGGTTCCTTTGGCATGGGCTTCCCCCTGCTGAGTGGGCTTTTTCTTTTACTGTTGGCTTCCAGTTGTGGCAGGGGAGGGCTGGATCCCTTTTCGGATGAAGAGGAAGGTGAGATTCATTTAGTTCGGATCGAACCTCGTTCGGATCAAGTATTTCTCAACCAAAAAATCCTCTTGGTTTTCGATAAACCGCTAGATCCCCAGTTTGTCACCGAGGGGACATTGAAAATCTTGTCCTCCGATGGGACACCGGTTCCGGGGGAGCGTATCGTGCGGGGAAATACGGTTGAGTTTGTGCCTGTTCCCCCCCTTGCTCCAGACCTTCAGGATGGTTCTTTTCGTCCAGGGGAACACTACCGCTTGTATCTGTCCCACTTCCCCTTGCCGATTGCCATCAGAGGATCCCAAGGAGAGCTTCTTTTTAAGGTGCCTTCCAAGTCCTGGACAGCGGTTGATCCCAAGAATCTTCCTGAGGGTTACCCTTCACCCCTTTTGCCGAGTGCTCCCTCGGGGCCCTTTGTTTTGATTCCTCCCCCCAAGTTTGTTCTCCACCATGGAGAACCAGTCCTTAGGGTCCGCTTCAACCACAGTCTTTTTCCTCCTACGGTCAGGCCTGAAGCTTTTCGTATTCTCTCGACATCTGGGTTTTCTCAAACTATTCCTATCGCAAGAACCCGGATTCTCCCGCGAGAGGGACCGGGGGGGGTTGGATCCATGGTCGAGATTTCGCCAGCTTGGGATTTGGCGCCGGGGCTTTATCGACTCTTTTTTCAACCGGGGATCCGAGGAGTGCAGGATGATCGACTCCAGCCCTTGAAGATATGGGAGATCCAGCCAGGAACCGGTCTTCCCAAACTTCGAGATCTTTCCCAAAAGGGAGCATGGGTGGAATTCTTGGTCGACAAAAGGATTCCTCCCAAGGTTTTCCATGATTTTGAACCCCCCAGGTTGGGGCTTGTATCCTTGAGCCAAATCAAAGGGACTGGTTGGAATCCTGAAGGTCCCCTCCAATGGGGCCCCAAGGGGCTTTATGCCCCCAATCTGGACTTTCAAGGCTTTCGGAGTATGGGGGAGTTGAGGGTGGAAAAGGAGCTGATCCTGAAGGCTGGAAAACGCCTGCCTGGAACGGATTGGATTCTTCCCGAGGATGGGAGGCCTTGGGACTTTGACCGTCTCATTCTTGCTCCTGGAGCCAGATTGGTTCTCTTCCTAAACCCAAAAAGGCCCACAACCATTCGTGTTGCGGGGAGAGTGGACCTTGGGGGGATCCTCCAGTTCCATTGTCCCGAAGATATCAGCTTTCACGAAGAGAGCTCAACAAGTGTTCTATTGGGAGATCCAAGGCCAAGTTGGCCGCAAAAGAGGGGCCAGCTCCGCTTGTTTGTGGGAGGCTGGGTAAGGACAGCTGATTCCCTGGTTGTGGAAACCCTGGGATCCAAACAAAAAGGCTTGCTCGGTTTTCTTTGGGCCAGAGGCCCCCTTTCGGTCGGAGCAAGCCTCAAGTCTCGAGTTCAGATATGGGAAAAACCTCCTCCGGCGACCCCCCCAAAAAAGGATCCCAGCCCTCTCCAGCTTCCCGGCTCCTGGATGGCCATAAGTCCCTGGTTCCCCATCCCCCAGAAGGTGGATGGAATGTATTTCGAGGGGTTCTCCCAGGATTCCACCAAGAATCTCCTCAAGGGCATCCTGGTGGGGATTCCGAAGGAGAGAATGGATCTTCAATTTCTCCTCCAACTGAGGAGAAGAGATGGAACGGTCTTGGATTGGGAACCTTCGAGTGGTCTTAAAGGCCTGGGGGATGCCAATTTTATTCGCCTCGCAGTTCTTTGGGCAGGAGGATTGGTGACAGCTGATCCTCTTCTGCGGTCCTTTGGGATTCGGTAGCGATGGGGTCCATGGACTTTGAGGAAGCGAAAATCGGTTGATTGCTTGGATGCTAGGGAGATAAGAGATTGGAAACGGTTTTCGCCATAGCGGCTTTTACCTTGGGGGCCTGTATTGGATCCTTTTTGAATGTGCTGATTTATCGGCTCCCAAGGGGGATCTTTTTTTCAGGCGGGAAGCGTTCTCACTGCCCTCATTGCGGAGCATTGATCCCATCTTATGCCAATCTTCCCATTCTTGGATGGGTGTTTCTGCGGGGGAAAGCACTCTGTTGTAAAGAGAAGATTTCTATCGAATACCCCTTAGTGGAATTTGTTACCGGGGCGGCTTTTTTGGGGCTCTTTCTCTATCGAGCTCCGTTTGTCGGGGGACAGCTGAACAGTGAACGCATCATTCTCTTTCTGATCGATGCTTTTCTTGTTTCCAATTTAATTGCTGCATCTGTGATTGATCTGCATCACAAGATCCTTCCCGATGTTCTGAATTATTCCGGTCTTGCGGTGGGACTCATCTTGGGCCTTTTCCTTCCCGAATTGCATCAAGACCACTTTGTCTTCCGCCAGTTGACTTCCTTGGGGCCTGGAGCTCGGGGTTTTATGGACAGCATCTCGGGGGCCATCGTCGGTGGAGGCCTACTCTATTCGATTGCTGTTTTGGGGCGCCTTGCCTTCCGAAAGGAAGCCATGGGGCTGGGGGACGTCAAATTCATGGCCTTTGCAGGAGCCTTTCTGGGGCCGGAGGGAGTTCTCCTCACTCTCCTGCTGGCGGCAATCCTTGGATCGGTGGTCGGGATCCTTGTTTCCCTGCTCACCGGAGACTCCCTCATTCCCTTTGGACCCTTCTTGGCCCTAGGTTTTTTAATGACTTATTTCCAGGGTCCCAATCTCTCCCAATTCGCCTTTGAGACGTGGCCAAAATGGCTTAGGACGAGTCCGATCGCGGTTCCCCTTGTTTTGGGCTTCTGTGGACTCTGTCTTCTTGGTCTTTTCTGGCTCAGATCATTGCGAAGAAGGGGCGGTTCAGATTAGCCTTTGGGCAAGAATCCTCTGCTTCCAAGACCTGTAGTCTTGTCAAACCCTCTTGAGGGACGGCTGGAGGATTCGGGCGGTGCCCGGCTCTCGGGCTTAGACCTCCCCTTCTGCGTTTCGTTCATGAGAGCGGGGGAGGAGTTCAATGGAGGATATGATGAATCGACCGAAGTGGATGTCCCGCGGATTTGCCCGCATCTCCCTTCTCTCCCTGCTGATGTTACCAGCAGTTTCCTGCACGGCTCGCTACCAGGATATGATCCGGGAGCGGGATGAAAATATTCAAGAACTGGAAGCAAGTCTGGCCGGGCTTCGAAACCGGGAGCGGAACCTGACCAATGAGAATGCCAGCCTCAAATCCCAACTTGCTCGGTACCAATCGATGGCTCAAGCGGCTTCGGCGCATAAGGCGAAGGCCGCCCAGAAAGATCCTCTTGCAGCTTTTCGAAAGAAACTGGGGGAGAGTGTCGGGACCAAAAATCTGAATGTTCGCTATGTGAATGGCAGGATTTCGATTGGGATTCCAAATAGGGTGACCTTTGCCTCAGGATCCAAAAAACTCTCACCCGAAGGAAAGGCCCTCCTTGGGCGTTTAGGGCGCTTCTTGAGGTCGCGGTTTCCCGGAAAACGGATTTATGTTGAGGGTCACACGGATTCCGATCCCATTCGTAAGGCCAAGGGCTTCAGAAGCAATCGTCACCTCTCTGCCGAGCGGGCGGATGCTGTTGCGACTTATCTGATCAACAAGGCAAAGGTCCCCGAGTCCCGGATCGTAATTGTGGGATTTGGCCCGAATGAACCGATCTCCCGGACCAACAAAGCCTTGAACCGAAGAGTGGAAATCGTCGTGGCAAATTGACCCGCCTGGGATAAAAAAGCCGCAATCCGGGGGGGCTAGGGGAGGTTTTTTCCCTCTTCGGAGGTGAAGGGAGGAAATGAGGTCCTCAATCGCTTAATCTCTCCTTTCCCCGTTCTTTGCATCCTGTCCTCTTGATGGGTTTATTCATCTCGGGTCGGGATTGTTTTTTCTCTCCCTTCTTCCCCCAGAGGAGTTCCTCATGGTGCAATCTATGGAGAATCTGCGGACCTTAACTTTCGTAGGTCATGGTGGTTCCGGCAAGACAGCCTTGGTCGATGCCTTTGCTTTTCTTTCCAAGGTCAGTTCACGGCTTGGTAATCCAAATGATGGGACCAGCATCAGCGATACCGAGCCCGAGGAGAAGGAACGCCACCACACCTTAAGCTCCCATATCTTTCATTTTCCTTGGAAAGGGAAAACCCTCCAAGTGATTGATAATCCTGGGCACTCGGATTTCATGGCGGATACTCTTGCCTCTTTCCGAGCCGCGGATGCTGCCCTTTTTGTTGTGGATGCCCCTACGGGGGTTACCTTCAATACCAGGCAGCTCTGGAAACGAGCGAAACGCGTGGGCTTGGGGAAGATTCTGGTCCTCACTCGCTGCGATGCTGACAACATCGACCTGAATGCCTTGATCTCTGACCTTCAAGAGAATTTTGGGGACCAGGTCCTTCCTTTGACCCTGCCCAACGAAACAGGTTCCGGGTTCTCCTCTGTGGTCTCGGTCCTTCGAGGTGAGGGAGCTGCAGATTTACGAGCGTCCTTGGATGAGCATGTCGCGGAAGCGGACGACGCTTTGATGGAAAAATACTTTGAGGACGGGGAGATCTCTGACGAGGATCTGAAAAAGTTTTTACCTGTTGCCATCGCCAAAGGAACAGTCGTTCCCCTCTTTGTTGCATCGGGTACTTCTGCAATTGGAGTTCAGGAACTCTTGGACTTTATCGCCGAGGATGGTCCCAATCCAAGCCAGGTACCCCATCGCCGAGTCGCAAAAACAAAAGACTCAAAAGATTACGATTGCGAGGTTCTTGCTGATCCAAAAGGTGAACTACTTGCTCTGGTCTTTAAAATCGTCTCGGACCCCTTTGTGGGGAAAATGAGTTATCTCCGGGTTTTTCGTGGGACCTTAAGAGGCGATTCGACGCTCACTATTTGCGATACTGGGAAGGAAATAAAGCTCAACGGTTTATTGAGGATCCAAGGCAAAGAAAGTGAGGCCGTGGATTCGGCTGGTCCCGGCGAGATTGTTGCTTTGGCCAAAATCGAAGATTTGGAATTGGGAAACAGTATTGCCGATGAAGGGCATTGTTATTTCTTCAGACCTTTGGATTTCCCCTCTCCTATGGTCACCTTGGCGGTTGAACCCAAAAGCCGCAGCGATGAGCAAAAAATCGGCCCCTCTTTGGAAAAGTTAGCTGACGAGGATCCAACGTTTAAGGTGCATCGGGATCCTGAAACGGGGGAGACTCTTGTCGAAGGACTTTCGCAGCTTCATCTGGATGTGATGTTTCAAAAACTGAAGCGTCGCTACAAAGTGGAAGTCGAAACGCATCGCCCGAAGGTCCCTTATCGGGAAACCATCCAAGCTGAGGTAGAAGGCCATCACCGCCATAAAAAACAATCGGGTGGGCGCGGGCAGTTTGCTGAGGTGTTTATTCGCGTGAGGCCCTTAGATCGGGGGGAAGGGTATTCTTTCCAAGACAAGATTTTCGGAGGATCCATTCCGAGGCAGTTTATTCCGGAGGTGGACAAGGGGATTCAATCCGTCATGGAGAAAGGGATTTTGGCGGGTTACAAAGTTGTGGATTGCGAAGTTGAGCTCTACGACGGGAAGTTCCATGATGTGGATTCGGATGCACTTTCCTTCCAACTTGCGGGTGGGAAGGCCTTTATTGATGGTTTCAAAAAGGCTAAGCCTATTTTGCTTGAGCCTATGATGAATGTTGAAATCCATGTCCCCTCCAGGTTTACCGGGGACATTACCAGCAATCTGTCCAATCAAAGGGCTCGCATGACCGGCATGGATACAGAGGGGGACGATCAAATCATCCGCTGTACCATGCCCTTGAAGGAGGCACGGGGCTACCAAGCTCAGCTCCGGTCCATTACTGCAGGTGAGGGAAGTTTTTCCATGACCTTCTCCCACTTTGATCCGGTCCCATCGAACCTTGCTCAGGAGATCATTGCTCAAAGCAAGCCGGAAAACGGTTGAAGAGGGATTCTTGAGAGATCCTTTTCCCTCGGTTGTTTGAATTCCTGCCCCCCTGGATCCCTAGCAATGGGGGGCAGCTTTCTTGCCCCGCCCTTGTTTTTTCGCCCATTTGTGGAGAATCCCTGCTCCTGAGTCAACCCTCCCCCCTCCCTGTGCCGATACAGGGGATGGATCCCCTTAAAGCAAAGGTGGAGGAGGATAGATGGCTTCGCTTGAAGAACTTTTGACCCTTATGGTGCAACGTGGTGGTTCCGACCTTCATCTCTCAGTGGGTGGTCCGCCCAAGGTGCGGGTCGATGGGAAACTTCTGGATACGGAACACGAAATCCTGACGCCTGAGGTGACCCAAAAGTTGGTGTACAGCGTCCTCACCTCCGATCAGATTGCCCGATTTGAAAAATCCCTTGAGATTGATTTCAGCTTTGGCGTTCAAGGCCTTGGGCGTTTTCGAACCAATGCATTTATGCAGCGTGGGACCGTTGCTGCCGTGTTAAGGGTCATTCCCTTTGAAACCTATGATTTTGATCAATTGGGTCTTCCAAGCAAGATCTGTGAATACATCTGTGGTTTACACAAGGGCTTGGTCCTTGTGACAGGGGCAACAGGATCCGGAAAATCAACGACCCTCGCGTCCATGATTGATTTTATTAACCGTGAACGCCAGGGGCATATCATCACCGTTGAAGACCCCATCGAATTTCTTCACCGAAATCAAAATTGTTTGGTGAACCAGAGGGAGGTGAGATCGGACACCCTAGGTTTTGGCCCCGCTCTTCGATCGGTACTTAGGCAGGACCCTGACATTGTTCTTGTGGGAGAAATGCGGGATTTGGAGACGATTGAAGCTGCTCTCACCTTGGCTGAGACGGGCCACCTGACTTTTGCCACCTTGCATACCTCGGATTGTGTGCAGACCATTAACCGCATTATCGATGTCTTCCCTGCACACCAACAGCAGCAGATTCGCACGCAGTTATCCTTTACCTTACAAGCGGTCCTTTGCCAGCAATTGCTACCTCGCTCCCAGGGCAAGGGGCGGGCTCTGGCTGCTGAGATCATGCTTGTGAACCCCGCCATTCGGGCCCTCATCAGGGATGACAAAGGGCATCAGGTTTACTCGATCATTCAAACCTCCGGGAAAGTTGGGATGAAGACCATGAATCAATCCCTCTATGAACTGTATCGGGCAAGCCTTGTCTCTTATGAGGATTGCATCTCGGTGAGTCAGGACCGAACCGAATTCCAAAGGCTTGTGGGTAGATAGGAGGTAGGTTCAAAGCGAACCGGGGGTTCATGGCATCATTCGATAAAAAACTTTGTTCTATCCTTGTTAAGGCCAAGGCGCTCTCCCAAGAGGAGGCAGAGCGTCTTTTCGGAATTTCCGTCCGTGAGAAGGTTGGGCTGTCGAGTGTTATCCTGAAAGAGGGAGCTCTTACGGGAGAGGAGCTTCTTGGAGCCATTGGGATTCATGCCAATATTCCACCCATCGATCTGGATCGGGTGCATCTCAACATGGAATTGGCCGAAGTCCTGCCTGAGGAGGTGGCCCGCTCTTACAAGGTCTTACCTTTGGATCGCATTGGGGATTACTTGTCTCTTTGTGTGACCAACCCTTTTGACGTTCTCAAGCTGGATGATATTCGGATTATTACCGGTTGTGAACTTCGTCCCGTCCTGGCGCTTGAGGACCAGGTTGAAGCCAAATTGGATCTCCTCTACAAGTCGGATACCGAAGCGATCGGGGAGATGTTGGATGGCTTTGACGACCAGGAAGTGGAACTCAAAGAACAGGAGAATAGCAATTCGGATATGGATCTTGGGGCGGCCAACGATGATGCTGCCCCAGTCGTCAAGCTGATCAATAAGATTATCTCGGATGCAGTGACTCAGGGAGTCAGCGATATTCACATTGAGCCCTTTGAAAAAACCATTCTTGTTCGTTATCGGAAGGATGGGGGGCTTGTTGAGATTCTCCGTCCACCCAAACGATTTCAGAACTCCATGGCATCCAGGCTCAAGATTATGGCCAAGTTGGACATCGCGGAGAAAAGGAAACCCCAGGACGGGAAATTCCAGATGAAAATGGGGAAAAAGGCGATCGACTTTCGTGTCTCCACGCTTCCCACCGTTTGGGGCGAAAAGGTTGTTCTTCGTATCTTGGATTCCTCAAACCTTGCTCTCGATATCAAATCCTTGGGTTTTGAGGAAAAGTGTTTGGATGACTATCTTTGGGCATGTTCTCGCCCCTTTGGGATGATCCTGGTGACGGGGCCGACGGGGTCGGGAAAATCCACAACACTGTATTCTGCCCTCAGTCACATTCATGAGCCTGATGTGAATATCGTGACGGTCGAGGATCCTGTTGAATACACAATGATGGGAATCAACCAAGTCCCGGTGAATCCTGCGGCAGGTTTGACCTTCGCTTCAGCCCTGCGATCCATTTTGCGTCAAGATCCTGATATCATCCTCCTTGGAGAGATCCGGGATAAGGAGACGATCGAAATCGCAGTGAAGGCTGCTCTTACGGGTCACTTGGTCCTTTCAACTCTTCATACAAATGATGCACCCTCGACGATCACTCGAATGGTGGACATGGGCTTGGATCCATTCATGGTCGCAAGCTCAACACTGGTGATTTGTGCGCAGAGATTGGCGAAAAGACTCTGTATGAACTGCAAAGAAAAAGCTGAAGTTCCTACACAACGCCTGATTGAGTTAGGGCTCCCAAAGGCTGACTTGGAGTTGTTAAATGGGATCGAGCTTTTCAAGCCAAGTGAAAAGGGTTGCCCGAAATGTAATGGTGGGTACAAGGGGCGATTCGCCTTGTTGGAAACCCTTAGGCTTACAGAGCCGATTAGAAGACTAATTGTGGCAGAAGCCAATGTCATGGACATAAAAAAGCAGGCCGTAGATGAGGGAATGTTGACCCTCAGGCGTTGCGGGCTACGGAATGCCCTCCGGGGTGTGACCTCTCTCGAAGAAGTGATTCGAGTGACCATGGCGGATTAAACCAGGCCAAGTTCTTCTCTTAGGCTCCTTGCGGCCCTTGCTCCATTTTTAGATTTTTTTGTTCCAAGAGGGCTTTTTTAGGAAGCCTTCGAATCCTTGTTTGCCTTGGAATCTGTATACCGGAGAGGGGTTCCAAGCCTCCTTGCCTTGGAACAATTACTCTTCTTCTGGACCTTCACTCATTACTTGGGACGAAGCCATGGTTCCCTCGAGCTGATCGCAAAGGTTTTCCTGGATCCCATTTTTCTTCGTTAGTTTTTCTTTCTCTTTGCCGAAAAAGAGACGAAGCCCATGGCCGCTTATATGTGGCCGATTTTCTGGGGTCAAATCGAGTAAGGCCGGGACCGAGAGCAGGAAATGAGCCAGAACTATTCCTACACCGCAAAAGACCCAAAAGGGAAAACCATATCTGGGACCATGCATGCGGATTCTCAGGGAGATGTCGTCTTTGAGTTGCGACGGAAAAATCTCATACCAGTAAGCATCCAGGCTGGATCCGGAAAAAAGAAGTTGAAGGGAGGGCTCTCAGTTGGGAAGCGAGGCAAAGAAAATGCCTGGATGAAGGCCAAACCCAAGGCCGGATTACAGGATGTTGTTCTGTTCACTCGTCAGCTTTCCACAATGTTATCCGCTGGTATTCCTATGCTGGAGTCCCTGGAGATTCTCGCAGACCAAACTGAGAATCCAGGTTTTAAAAGAGCCTTAAAGGGCGTCGTCGAAGATGTGAGGACGGGTCAAGATTTCTCTAACGCCTGTGCGAAATACCCTCATTGCTTTTCAGATATCTATGTAAGCATGATCCGTGCCGGTGAAGTCTCAGGACAAATTGATGTCATCCTTGAACGGCTGGCTGAGTATGTTGAGGCAGCACAAAGACTGAAAAATGAGATTAAATCCGCGATGACCTATCCGGTGATCTCCCTTGTTCTTGTGATCGGCATTGCTGCCTTCCTGATGATCGGGATCGTTCCTCAGTTCAAACCTGTGTTCGAATCTCTTGAAGTGGATCTTCCAGGCCTAACCCAAATGGTCATGGATGCTGCCTTCTTCTGTAAGAACAATTGGTACTTGATGTTGGGTGGGGCTGTCGCTGCCTTTTTCGCTCTTCTGGCATACAAAAAGACCCCCAAGGGTGCCTACGTCATTGATGCTTTCATGCTCAAGATGCCCATTTTCGGCCCCCTCTTTCAAAAGGTCGCGATTGCTCGTTTCTCTCGGACTTTTTCTACCCTGATTAAATCCGGTGTTCCGATTTTGGCGGCCATGGAAATCGTTTCCGATACAGCGGGAAACCGAGTGATTAAGGAAGCGGTTGAAAATGCACAGGAAAGCGTGAAACAGGGCGATACCCTTTCGGATCCCCTTGCCGAATCACCAATTTTTCCACCGATGGTGACGAAAATGATTGGAATCGGAGAGCGCTCGGGTTCCTTGGAGACTTTGCTGGAGAAGATTGCCGTTTTTTATGACGAGCAGGTTGAAACCAGTGTAAAGAGTCTGACCTCCATGATCGAGCCGATCATGATCGCTTTTATGGGCTTTATTGTGGGCGGTATCGTCCTCGCTGTGTTCCTTCCGATCTTTAAGCTTCAGGAGAAGCTTGCTGGATAAGAGTTTTTCCCCCAAACCAGGATTCACAACATGAACGAAGCCTTAAAGAGGACTTTTCTCTATGGCTCGGGGGCAGTGCTGACCCTCGGATTGATTTATGCGGGTTTTATCTACCCTAAAACGGTTTCTGCCGATCCGGGGACCCTCCTTTCTATTGCAGAGTTGAACATCGGTTTTGCCGAAAGGCTCAATTCCACGGGAGCGGGAGACAAGATCATTAAGTTTCGAGAGGAGAGGCTCCGAGAGGCAGAAAAACGCTTGGATCAAGTCGAAAAAGTTGCCCCGGGACTTGCGATCACCAGGGAGCTTCGGGGCTTTGCCGATTGGGTTCGGGAGGATTTTGAAGGGGCAGAACACTGGTACCGAGAGACTCTTGAGGCTTGTAAAGATGATCTGCCCTTGGCAGTGAAGACCCTGGAAAACCTATCAGAAATATTGGTCATTCGAAAGAAAGGCCTGGAAGCCCTTGAAGTTCTGAAGAAAGTTAGGCCGGAGAATCGAAGGACTCGATGGTTTTTGGTAAATGCGAGGGCTCAGAATCTTCTGGGGAACGCAGAAGCCCGGGACGCTTCCTGGAAAGCTGCCTTAAAAGAGGCTGGAACGGATCGGGAAAAGAAAAAATATTGCGGGGATGTGGTGGCCGAATGGGACCGTAACAAGGCTCTTTCGACCTATCAATCGATTCCCGAGAAGGATGTTTACACTTTTTATCGGATCTCTTCGCTCAAGATCTCTGGGGGAGAGCCCGATAGTGCTGGGGACGCGCTTCGGCGTGCTGCTTCGTTGAACAAAAAGGTCCTTTCATTTCTGATTCGGAGGGACAGGGCCTTTTGGGACAAGTGGGACAAAGAAGGCATTTGGAAAGGAATCCTGCAAGGGGGGGCCAAGGGGGATGCGAAGGCCGATCCAAGGGCAAACCCAGGCAGGTAGACCTTCCGGTTACAAGAAGGATGGAGAGGTTTCCGTTTCGGGTGATAACGAACTCAAGGAGCTCGCAACATGAATAAAAAACAATCTGGTTTCACACTTATCGAACTGATGATCGTTGTCGCGATTATCGCTATTATTGCATCAATCGCTATCCCCAATTTGATGGGCGCGCGGATTAACGCCAATGAATCTGCGGCGATTGCTACCCTTAAGAACTTGAGTTCCTCTCAGGCTCAACTCCAGGCATCAGGCGCGATTGACGGCAACACGAACGGTGCCGGCGAATACGGCTACTTCCAAGAGCTTTCGGGCGTCCGCGGAGTCAAAACGGGCTCGACAACGACGGTTGCCGCCGGCTCGACCCGCCTCTCGCCTGCTTTGCTTTCGGGGGCCTTTGGCAAGCTGGATTCCGGAGGACGCGTCCTGCGCTCGGGTTACTATTTCCAGATGTATCTGCCTGGGGCAGGTGCTTCCTGGTTGGCTGAGGCAGCTACCACGGCTTCCTATCCCGCAGTCGACGCTTCCTTGTCCGAGGTCCTTTGGGCTTGCTATGCTTGGCCGTCTTCCTATGGAAACAGTGGCAAGCGCACCTTCTTCATTAACCAGGCCGGGGATATTCTGCAAAACAACAACGTGACCAAGCGTTACAGCGGCACGACCAACCCGCCTGCGGGAACCGCTGCTCTGCTTGCCGGAAAGACCTCCATGTCTCACTCGGTGGCGATCAACACCACTGCTGCTGATGGAACAACCTGGACCGTCGTCAACTGATCCAAAGGGTCTGAATGGACCGCAAGGTTCTCAAAAAACCCGGCTTTTGCCGGGTTTTTTTTGCTTTGAGAAGAGCCCAAGGAGCTTGGGAACTCCCTGGGGGGAATCGAAGTTTGTTCCGAGAACGAAGGCACTGATTCCTTCGCATGGATCCTTGGGAAGCATGGGACTCAATTTGGATTCGAATCCTGCCGATGTATGGGCATGGGATCAAAGACCAAGATGCAGCAGGGGCATACGACCCTGCTTCCCAATATTGTTCCCTCCTTGGGAGAACAATCTGCCATAGGGGGAGGGCAAGGTGCGGAGAAACGCAATAAGGTCCTTGTGTCCATTGTGCTCCCTGTTTTTAACGAAGCGGGGAATTTGGCCACCCTCCTGAAAGAACTCTTTGCTGTCCTCTCCTCTTGTGAGAGTCATAGCTTTGAGGTCCTTGTGATCGACGATGGATCCAGTGATGGTTCCGGGAACTTGGCGATCGAAATGGGCGCAAAAGTTCTTCGGCACCCTGTGAATCTTGGGAATGGTGCTTCCATCAAGCGAGGGATTCGGGCCTCCAAAGGAGATTGGATTCTTCTGATGGATGGGGATGGGCAGCATCCTCCCCAAGAGATCCCCAAGATGTTGGAGTTAGCCAAAGAATATGACATGGTGGTCGGTTCCAGGGATGGGAGCGGCGGTTCTTTTCATCGCAACCTCGCGAATCGGATTTATAACGCATTGGCCAGCTATGTGACCCATCGAAGGATTCCCGATCTCACAAGTGGGTTTCGTTTGGTTCGTGCAGATGCTTTGCGTTCCTTTGTTCATCTTCTTCCGAATACCTTTAGCTATCCAACGACGATTACTCTGGCCATGTTCCGGGCAGGTTATGCAGTTAAATACATGCCCTTTCGGGTCCGAAGAAGAGGTGGGCATTCCAAGATTCATCTTTTTGCGGATGGATCCCGATTTTTTTTGATCATTCTCAAAGTTGCCACCTTCTTTGCTCCCCTCCGTGTTTTCCTCCCCCTTTCGGCTTTTGTCGCTTTGCTGGGAGTTGCTTGGTATTTGGTGACTTGGTGGACGACCCATCGCTTTACCAATATGGCAGTCCTCCTCTTGGTGCAGTCTTCCGTCTTGTTCTCTTTGGGATTGATTTCGGAGCAGATCGCCCAGATGCGTTTTGATCGTCCTCTCTCCTTTTCCTCCTCTGAAGCGAAGGAAAAACCCGAAAGAGGGAGAGGGGGAGAGGGGGGATGAAGCCGAGGATCCTCTTCTTCGGGACCTATGACGAAGGACCCGGGTATCCCAGGAAAGACGCTCTCGTTTTGGCCCTCGAAAGGTTGGGTTTTTCGGTTGAATCCCTTCGGGTCGAGATACTTCCAAAAAGCGGAGAGCGGAAGCGGGTCCTGCAGGATCCTCTTGCACTCCTCCGATGGGGGGGGCGTATTCTCGGGGGAAGAAGGGCTCTGGATAAGGCCCTTAAGAAGGCCTTAGGGAAAGGCCCGGTTTCCGCAATCCTCGTTGGCCATCCCGGGCACTTTGCGATTCCTCTGGTCCGCAAGCGTTTTACCGGTCCCATTCTCTTGGATTTTTTCTTTTCTTTGCAGGACACGGTTGTTGGGGATCGAAAACTCTTCAGGGATGGCGGGTGGATGGATCGGTTTTTGACCCATTTGGATCAAAAGGCTTGTGAGGCAGCGGATCTCATTCTTGTGGATACTCCGGAGAACAGAGAATTCACATCCAGGTTGACAGGGGTTCCAAAGGAACGGATCTCTTTCGTTCCGATTTCCTTACCCCATCCTCCGGGCGCGGCGGTCCCTCTTCCCCGGATTCAAGATGACTCGATCGACATTCTTTATCTGGGCACAGCTGTTCCCCTGCATGGGACCGAGACACTTCTGTCAGCCGTTTCTCGTTGTGATCATGCCCGCTTGACCTTCGTGGGAGGGAGTGAAGAGACAAGGCTCCAGGCAATGGCTTTGGGACCACATCGTTTGCTAAGTGTCCATTCTTGGTTGGATTCTGAGGGAATCCAAAAAGCAATGGAGCGAGTTCAGGTCGTTGCTGGAGTCTTTGGAACGAGTGAGAAGGCCGGACGTGTCATCCCCTATAAACTCATCCATGGTTTTGCTGCGGGCCGCGTTGTTCTGACGGGGGATACCTCGGCAGTGAACACCCTTTGTGAACCCGGAGGGGATTGTATGACAGTGCCTGTTGGAGATCCAAGCGCCCTGGCGAGAGCCCTGGACAATCTATGGGAAACACCTCATCTACTTCAACGAATTGGAAGCGCAGCCCGGAAACGTTATGAGCGGACTTTTTCCATCCAAGGCATGTCGGAACGTCTTCGTTATGCTTTGGAGAAGTTTCCTTCTCTTGAAGAGGCCATGGGGGAGGGGGCCAAATCGACAGAGACAGGTTCCTCCGATAAGCCTGAAGATAAGGTGACGGGTCGGACAGAAATCTTTTCAACTTCGGCTAACTTGTAGGCTTCTAAGTTTGCAGCGATGAGGGCAGCCTCGCTTCGGCCTGCAAGAATTTCATGGCCTCCCTCGATCACTCTTCTTCGAAGAGATCTGTTTCGAACCATTTTTTCGATGGCCAGAGCCAAACGACCCGGATGTCCATTGGGGACCTGGATGCCGCTTTTTTCATGGATGACAATTTCTTTACATCCTCCCTCGGTTCCTGAAATCACAGGAATGCCCGCTGCAAAGGCTTCGAGATAGACAAGCCCCAAGGCTTCGGTTTGGGAAGGGAGAACAAAAATGTCGCTTCCAGCCATCATCGCGCGAACTTCTTGAGGAGAAACGCGACCGTAGAAATGGACTCGGTTTTCAAGTCCAAGCTCTTGGGCCATTCTCCGAAAAGCTTTGAGCTTTTTATCATGGCCTGCAACATGGAGAATGGGGTCAGGGACTCGGCCCCTTAAGATTTGTAAGGCGAGGAGGACCTGATCCAGTCCCTTGCGCCAGAAGTTCCCTCCTGCAAAGAAAAGAGCGGGGTTTCCGTCCAGAATCCTGGGTTCGGGGTTGGTGAGGCCTCGATCCAATGTTAGGGGAATGGTTTGAAAGAGAGTTGGTGGCAGCCCGTAAGTATCGCGAATGGCCTTCGTTGTGGAATCGGAATTGGAGAGGCAGAGATCCAATCCGGAGTATGTTTTCTTTTCTAAGTGGCGAAGATACGAATACCAAAGCCAACGACGAAGAGGGTCTCCACATGAGCCGAAAAAGGCTAAAAGCCGCCTGGGAGCTTTGGCTGCGTAGTCGTCATGGACGGTTCCAATCCACCTGCAAGTCTTGAGCCTTTTCTTGTTTCGAAGAGGGGCAAAGGCTTCACGAGCATCCAGGAAATGAACCACATCGGGTGAGACACCCGCAATAGGGAGGGCACGAGCGAATCGCCTGGAGAGCGTTAGGAAGGCACCCGGGCTTGGGTCAAAAAGAGGTTTCTTGCCCAAAGAGTGGAACCTGATTGCAGGAAAACCAATGGGATCGCACTCTTCCTCCCAGGTGGCAATGTGGACCCTGTGAGAGGTTTGGGACAGACCCTTGCTTAGGATCCGTGCATAGGTCCCGACTCCGGAGCGAACGGTTTTGAGTTGCTGTGTAAGAAGGAGAATGGTGGGGGTGGGCATTGTGTTGCAGTTATCGACAGTCTCGGTTTTTACCTTGAGTGCCAAAGTTCCTCTTCATCGGGCTTTTCGCTTTAGACGATAGAAGGAATATCATGCGGAGCCGAACAGCCTTTGTTCTGTTGATCGTTCTCGTTGCGGGGTTTCACCTGACCTCCCTCTTCGGTCCTCTTCTTTACGATGATCAGCATGCAATCGTGATGAACCCCGCGATTCGCGAGATTGCCCATCTTCCCCAATTTTTTATCAACCCTGATCTTTTCTCGGCACATGCCGGCCGGATGTATCGCCCTCTCGTTCTTGCAAGTCTTGCTTTCGATCATTTGCTTGGGAATGGGGCGGCTTTCTATTTCCATTTGGGGAATTTGTTTCAGCACCTTCTCGTGTGCCTTCTCTTCTTACAGCTCTTGCTTGTTTTCATTCAAAGGCAAGGTTGGGAAGGGAAAAGAAGCACTCTCCTCGCTCTCATGGCGAGCTTGACCTTTGGGTTGCATCCCTTTCATAGCGAAACGCTGTGCTTGGTCTCCTCCCGCTCCGAAATCTTTGCAGCGATCGGTCTTCTTGTAAGCCTTCTTTCCTGGTTTCAATCTGAAAGTCCTTGGCCCCGAGCGCTGGGACTAGGTGTTGGAACTCTGATAGCTTGCCTCGGCAGGGAAACCGGAGTCCTGGTGCCCGGCATTGTCCTCTTGGTGAGTTTTCTTCTTCCCCACCCTGATCGGCAAAGGAATGGGTTTTGGTCCTCTTGTCCCTCGTCAAAAGAGTGGCTTCTTGCGGCCCCTTCTTTTTTCTTGGTCATTGTTTATTTGCAACTTCGTAAATCTTTCTTCCATTTGACAACGGTTCCGTGGCAAGTCATGAAGGTTCATGGAGATCCCATGGCGGGGGGAACGCGCAGCCTTATAGACCAACTCCAGGAAATGGCTGTGGCACTCCCTCGTGCTTTCTTCTTGTGGGCCCTTCCTTTGGATCTCAATGTGGATCATCCCACCTTCTTTGGGCTTGGTTGGACGCATCCAATCATCATCTTTGGGATCTTTCTTGTCGTCACCCTTCCCCTTCTGGTGTTTCTTCGTAAGAGGCAACATCCATTGAGAGCCGTGGCGGTCCTCGGTGCTCTCGCCTTTGCCATGCCCTGGGTTCTGGTGCCGCTGAATGTTCCCTTTGCCGAACACCGGATGTATGTCCCCTCTCTCTTTCTGGCGATAGGGGTTTTGGGGGCATTCCTACTTCTTGATGGTGTTCGGACGAATCTTGGGCGGAAGGTGGGGATCGGAGCAGGTTTTGTTTTTTTACTGTTCCTGGGGCTTCGATCCACAATTCGGAATTTCGATTGGTGGAGTGGGAAAAGACTCTGGACTTCTGCTGTCAGAAAAAATCCTCAATCTTTTCGTGCTTGGAGCGGGCTTGGGGAGATTGCTCTTCGCGAGAAGAACAATCTAAAGGCCATCCGCTACCTTGAACATGGAAGGAGGGTTTATGGTCGCTACCAACCCCTCTTGCAGAATTTTTTCGAGGCCCATGTTCGGAACCTCGAAGATAGGCATGTTCCCCGAGAAACTAGGCGCCTATTGCGCCTTGCTGGAAGCTATGTGGATGAACGTTGGAAAGACCCCTTTGCCCGCCTCCTGATGGCTCGGGCGTATCGAGGCGTCTTTTTGACGACAAAAGATGCCTTGGATCTGGACCGAGGGAGGGCTTGGGCTCTCTCGTGTTTGGCGATGGTGGCACCCAAGATGCTTGTGTATCGAACGGCTGCAGAAGTTCTTCGGGTGGGGGGCCGCTTGGATGAGGCCCTGGCCTTGTTGGAGGCTTCGATTTCTCGTGGACTGGTGAACCAGGACCTTTTGCAGCATAAGGCAGAGATCCTTGTTCAAGAAGGTCGCCATAACGAAGCCATGGCCGTCGCTCGGGAAATCCAGAAGAAAAACCCCATGGATCCAAGGGCCTTGGTCGTGGAGCTGCGGGTTTTTGCTGCGGAGGATCGGGTAGAGGCCTGGAAAAAAGCCGCGGGGCTCTTGAAGGGGTTCGGCTACAACTTAAACAGTTTGCCCCAGCCACCTTCTTTGCCGGGGCGTTAGGAAGCTTTATTCGAAAAGGGACTCAGCGTTCTGAGCGCAGAGCTTGGCGCAGTGGGCGAAACTCTGCTTGCGGACTTCCGCCATGCAAGCGATGGTGAGTGGCAGGAAGGAGGGTTCGTTTCGTCGCCCTCGTTTTCCTTGGGGAGAGAGGAAGGGAGCGTCGGTCTCAGTCAACAGGCGGTGATCGGGAACCAAGGCTGCCGCTTCACGCAAATGTTCATTTTTCTTGTAGGTAAGAGGTCCCGCAAAGGAAACGTAGAGGCCAAGGTCCAAGCAGGATGCTGCCTCCTTGGGGCCGGCCGTGAAGCAATGGAGAATCCCGTGAACGGGTGACCATTCTTTCAAGACTTCCACCATACGTTCAAAGGCATCTCTGCAATGGAGAATAACGGGTTTACCTGTGCGCTTCCCCAGATCCAGGTGGGCTTCAAGAGATCGAACCTGGTCCCGCTCCGGGACCCGGTCTCGATAAAAGTCCAGGCCCGTTTCACCAATGGCCACAATCCCCGGAGTCATGCCCAGAGCTTCCAACTCCGGCCACTCCTCATCAAAGACTCCGCAATCGTTGGGGTGGAGTCCAGCACTGGCGCTGAGGCCCTCGTGGGTTTTCGCCCTCTCGCAAGCCTCAAGGCTCGAGGCCAAATCGATCCCGACATCCAAGATTCGAGTCACGCCATATTCGGCGGCCCTTTGAAGGATCTGTTCCTGTTTTTCGATGTCCTTTTCCAAGCCGATGTGGGCGTGGCTATCAAATATCTTTATGCCAGGCTCGGGAAGAGGGACTTCTTTTTCCTTACTCATTTGCTGCAAAACCTTCGATAGAGCTGCTTCAGTCGGTTGAGGACCATGTTATCTCCCTCAAAACGGATACGTTCCTCCAGCCATTTGCAGCTCTTTCCCTTGCTGATGAGAGCGATGGCCCTTGCAATATTCATTCTTAGGAGCGGGTTACGGGCGCTATCCCTCCCTCCGAAAAGGTTTTTGAGGGTAGGAACCGCTTCTTGATAGCCGAGTTCTTCAAGGGCTTTGACGCATTGATTCTTTGTTGCCATATCTCCCCCCGACTGGTTCAGGACCTGAAGGATGACCTCCCCTTTGTGAGGATAGGGGGTTTCCTTAAAGATCGGGATCAGATCGAAATAGCCGGGAAACCTTCGATCATTGTCCGGGACCACCTTGCCCGGTAGCGGATGCCGAATCCCTCCCAAGCTTTCACTGAGGAGGACCTTTGCCAAGATTTGTCCGGCCAGTTCCGAGTTGTGTTTTTTCAAGATCCCGGCGGCAAGGACTCTCAGTTGTGAAGGAACTCCGGGAGTCTCCAGGGTTTTGGCGGCAACTTCCTCGATTTCCTTGGCGTCGATCTTGTCGAGGGCGAGAAGCAGATTCCTCCGGAACTCTTCCTTCTTTCGGTTTTTTGGATCCCAGAAGGTTTGAATGACAGCCTGGATCCCCCTCTTCTTGAGCCCTTTGAGGGCAGTGGTGGCGTTGTCTAAGTATTCATTGACCAACTCGCGTTCAATGACACTGGCTCCTCTCTTTTTCATTCGCTCGGACCAATAGAGAATCCCTTGAATGATTTCCTCTTCCGGTTTTCCTTTTGGATTCCCGGAAAAACGTTGGAGGGCAATCCAAGACTCGATGCGATCCAGGCGTAGGTTCAACTTGGCTAACAGCTTTGCATTTTTTCTCATTTGGGGAATGAGCGTGCTTTGAAGCCAAGCTCCCATTCCAAGGACCAATGCGATCATCAAGACAAAGCTGAGGATGGGATTACCATTCCACGTGGATCGAGATTGTGAGCTAGAATCTTGCATTCTTTCTTTTCCGCTGCCTTAAAGGTGGATGCGAGTCGAGTGTAGCCCAAAAAATTGGGCGGAGTTAGGCATGTTTTGAGCGAAGTCGCACGTATTGAAAGGGATCCATCCCTCAACCTAGAGTTCCAGTAACCTTTTCCTACCTAACTCCTACTTCCTTTTGTTCCGTTATTTAGGGATGTTTTCGCCCCTTGTGAACCCTTGCGCTATACTTTTCCGATGCCAACTCTTGGGCCAAAGCCCCACAAGGCACGAGAATTGGACCGAAACAAGAGTTCTTTTGGGGGATTCGATGGTTCCAGGGCCTCAAATTCCGATATCCCTAGTATCCATCTCCCTGTCCTAAGGGGGCTAATGTTAGCTCCCGTTTTTTGGTTTCCACTGTGAATGTGAGGACTGCATGAAGGCCCTCTGGACCGCTATTCGAACCCTTTCTTTGATCAGCCTTGGCCTTATTGGTTCTTGTGGGGGGGGGAGTTCTCCCACGAAGACGGCTTCAGCCGGATGCACCAATGGTGCAGGCCTTTGTATTACCCGATGCAACCTTGGCTGTGGCCCCACAGGATGTGGGTTGACGGATATCGCGATCAACCAACCCTTGATCTTCACGTTTAACCAAGCCATCGATGGAACTACCCTGAACTCCGACACCTTTCAGTTGCAGACCTCTAAAGGCCTGAAACCCGTGGGATCCTACTTTGTCCAGGGGAACGTGGTGATGTTTATCCCCGAGGTTCGAAGTTCCGGCGGTAAGTCCCAGATAGGTTTCAAGGCCCAGGAAACATACATCCTGAACATTCCCGGACGTGGCAAAGGATTACAGACCCTTGAGTCCATGTCGGGAGACCCTCTTGAACAGAGTTTCACTTGTGAGCTCAACGTCACAAAGGGTGTGGTGGATTTCGATAACCGCGCTCCCACTGCCCGCTTGCTCACTCCGACCAAACTGACGGATGTTCCCGTGGATTCGATCATAGTTCTTGAGTTCTCGGAGATCGTGGATACCTCGAACCTTCTTCTTTCTCCTGAAAACAACGCAGTCAAGTTCAAGATTGCCAAGAAAGCCCCCAACGGGAACTGTTCCAGCAAGGACCTTCCTCTTCCCGGGACGGTTCAGGTCGCTGTGGACCAGGTCTCTCAACGGACGAGGCTCATTTTCCGCCCCTTAGCCAATATGCCCGGCGGGTTTTGCATCCGGGCGATTGTGACAAGCGAGGTTCGGGATCTCTCGGGGAAACGAGCCAGTCCCGTAACCTTTGAGTTTTCGACCAAAGCCGGGCAGCTCTCGGAAGGCTCCATCGTGGAGGAGTTTGACAAGCCTCAAGATACGCGGGACGCCCTACGGGACGGGTCTATCTGGAAGAATGGTAAGGTTGTTCCTGGAAAGGTCGGAGGCTCCGGCATCTTGGGGGACTTTGATATTCTGGCTGGTGGCAAGGTCTTCGATCCCATCGGCACGTATTCGAAGACCATTGTGGTTTGGAATACTGATGGGACAAAGATCCCCGGGACGCATACAAGAACGGGGAAGGATATTGTTGTGACAGATGGAGTTTATGAGTTCACTTCTTTTGTCCTGGATAAAAAATATCATCTTCGTTTTGTTGGAAGTCATCCCCCCGTGATCAAGGTTTCGGGCAAGATTGACATCAAAGGCACCATCGATGTGTCCGCCCCCGATGGCACTTATTACAAGATCAAGCCCACCCGCCCCACAAAGGCTCAAAAGGGCAGCCCCGGAGGTCCAGGGGGCGCCAGCGGCGGAGATGGGGCCCAGGTTCCTTTCCTCGCCAGTGCCACGAGCAAGGTGATGGGCAAGATCGACGGGTCGGCGGGCAATTCCGTCAAGCTCCCCGCGGGGCACCCCCTGAGTTCCTTGGTTGGAAATACGGGAGGAAAAGGGGCCAAGGGTTGGCCCCAACCGACAGCTTCCGTGAAGGATCTGAAGGGGATGGAAAAGCTTGTCACCTTCACCGCATTTAGTGTGATCTCTCAACAATTGGGTGCGGGGGGAGGCGGTGGCGCCTTCTTCACGGATGGGGGAGGCGGAAAGCCTGTCAAAAATTCAAGTTTCGCTGCCCCCAAACCTGCGGATTTTGGTCCTGCTTCTCAAGGGGGAAAGAAGGTGAGTTTTGCTCCCCTGTTCAGCTCTTCCCTACCCAGTCGCAAGCTCTATCAAATGGGAGGCTCAGGTGGCGGGGGAGCGGGCTACAATGTCTCTGGATCCCTTGCGAATACCTATAAGTGGAGCCCCGGACACGGAGGCGCCGGCGGTGGTGGATCCCTCATCCTTATGGCTGGAGGTCCGATTGTTCTCCAATCTACTGGGGTCATTTTGGCCGAGGGCGGTTCTTCCCAGGGACAGGTCCGCTGGGAAAATCAGGCAAAACAAATCCCGGCCATTGATCCGGTCACAGGCAAAGTGGCCCTCATCAATCCTGCCTATGAAGTTTCCGATTTTTGGAATCCCCTCTTGGGAGGAGCCGGGTCCGGTGGAACCGTCCTTCTTCAGACCGGTGGGTTCTTAGATCTTCGGGGCAAGATCTCCGTCAAGGGAGGTGCGAACCACAGAATCGAGGGCAACTTCATTGGGATTGATTCGGAGAGCGGGAAAGGGGGCGCAGGCTTTATCCGGGCCGAAGCCAATCCCAAGCCGAACTATAAATCCTTTGTCTCTTTCGACCCTCCGGCTCAGGCGGATAACGCCGGGCTTTTGCGGAGCGTGGATCAGGACAAGACCAGCTCGGTTGTGACCAACTGGTATTTCACCAAGACCCTCTTTCCTCCGACCTATCTTTTTTATGTGATTCAAGCCAAGGTCGATGGGAAGCTCGTGACCTTTAGTGATAATGTCTCTCTTGGGAAGAGGGCTCAAACGGGCGAACCGATCATTCTCTACCTTCAGGGTGCCCAGCTTGATCCCAAGACTTTGATTCCCCTCCCAAAATCCAAATCCCGTTGGTTCGAGGGGCTGATTGATCCCCTGAACACTGATGGAGGAAATGGGATCCGTTTCCACATGGTGATGGATCGCTCGGCCACAGCAACGGGGCAAATTGAAATCCTTTCCCTCAAAGTATCCTTCCGGGGCTAGTGTTAAGGAGTCCTTATCGCTTCCCCTTTACTTTCACCAAGTTGAACGAAACATGAATATGCGAACCCGCCTTCTTGGAATCTCATTGCTTTCGACCGCACTCCTCACTGTAGGAGGATGTGGGGGAGGGGGCTCGGCTAATACGGGGAACCTACGGGCTACATGCACAGGCCGAGGGAATCTCTGTATTACAAGTTGTAACCTGGGATGTTCCATCTCGGGGGGTTGCAGTATCAGCGATATTGCTGTGAACCAACCTCTTGTGTTTGTCTTTAGCAAGCCGATCGACAAGAACTCCGTAAACAGCACGAGTTTCAATCTGCGTGGGAGCTTGGGGGGGGTGCCTCTTGGTGACTATGTTGTTCAAGGGAACAAAGTTTTATTTGTTCCAAGCCAGATGACAGTGGGAGGGCAGCCTGTTTTTGGGTTCAAGAAGGGTGAGACCTATTCCATTCATTTCGAAACGGGACCCTCGGGGGTCCGTTCGGTCGGCGGAGGAGTCCTGACCAAGCCCTTTGATTGTTCCGTCCGAGCGAGCCTGGGAGTGATCGACTTGGATGGCAAACCTCCTGAGGCCCGATTGCTTCTTCCCAGCAAGCTGACGAACGTTCCCGTGGACAGCCTGGTGATCCTCGAGTTCTCTGAGGTGATCAACACGGCCACTTTCCAAAATGGTGGAGCTGGCAATGCTCTCTTCTTTAAGATCCGTCTTCCTGCCGCCAACGGTAAGTGCAGTTCTCGTGAACTCCCCCTCCCGGGGACAGTCTCGGTGAGTGTGGATCCGGTGAACAACAGAAGTCGGGTCGTCTTCCGGCCGGCCTTCCTCCTTCCGGGGAATTCCTGTGTGCGGGTCCAGGTGACAAACCAGATTCTGGATTTAGCCGGGAATGGGAGCAAGGAAGCATCCTTTGAGTTTCGGACCGAGACCCGCGCGTCTGCCGAGCAGTTTATTGATGAGAATTTTGCGAGTAAGGGGCAGTTTGATCCCAGCGCTTCAGGGGCCATCTGGCTTGGGAATGGCAAGCTCCTCGCCGGCAAGGTTGGAGGGAGTGGCATCCTGGGGGATTTCGATGTGCGCTTGGGTACGGATAAGGGAAAGGACAAAAACGGGAACCGCGTTTATGAATGGGATACGACCAAGATCGATATCCCCGCCCGGCT
>Ga0256841_1001024_pt1 | contig 25914 bp, 18 predicted proteins | sample 356308metaG_FD_185971 | JGI IMG/M metagenome (GOLD analysis project Ga0256841, IMG submission 185971) | Hydrothermal vent microbial communities from Mid Atlantic Ridge, Atlantic Ocean - 356-308 | ecosystem: Environmental > Aquatic > Marine > Hydrothermal vents | place: Atlantic Ocean: Mid...
TGTCTCCATCACCAGAGTTAGCGTGCGCGCGATTTCATTCCCAGCAAGGCGAGAAGAGGCCATGAACTCACTTATCAAAAGAACCAGGACACCACCAGTAACAATAGAATTAATCTACTGCGCCTTCCCACCATGCTCGCGACGATCACCTAAACCCGACAGACTCCTCCTGGACGCGCGATAATGCCGAGACTTGGTTTACTGTGGCTATACGTCCAGGTTCTCTACCAACAGTGCATTTTGTTCGATGAACTCTCGCCGAGGCTCGACCTCGTCGCCCATCAAGGTCGTAAATACCTCATCCGCGCGGACCGCATCCTCGATGTTCACACGGAGTAGACGCCGGTTTTCCACATCCATCGTGGTCTCCCACAATTGATCGGGGTTCATCTCCCCTAACCCTTTATATCGTTGTATATGCTGGCCTTTCTTAGCCTCATCCATCAACCAACCGATCATTTCCTTGAAGCTGTCCACCGGGACGGTTTTCTTGTCACCCTTCGCGACATACGCGCCTTCTTCGATCAGACCATCCAGATGAGCACGTAGATCGAGCATCTTCTTATAATCGGCACTCTGAAAAAAATCACCAGAGATCAACTGTATCCTCTCGATCCCATGTGTCTTTCGCGTCAACTGGATATCATATCCACTTTCGGTTTTCACGCGTTCCAGGATGTACTGGCTATGCGGCGGTTCGTCGGCATTCAATGCATCTGCCATATCGGCCAGCCATTGATCCAATTTCCCCTTATTTTCAAGCAAGGTTTCGTCCACCGGCTCGCTATGGATGAGTCCTTCCAGGAACTTTCTATCGACGTAGCGCGCCCGGCGATCAATGATGCTGCTCACCATGGCATGAAATTCCGCGAGTCCGGAGAGTGCTTCCGATGACATCGGTGGCGCTTCCGCGCTGACATGAAAATAGGCGTAGTCCAGTGCTCGATGCAATAGATACCTGCGTAGCTCCGCATCATCCTTGATATAGGTTTCTTGCTTTCCCTTTTTGACCTTGTAGAGTGGTGGCTGGGCGATATAGATATGGCCCCTCTCGATAAGTTCCGGCATCTGACGATAGAAAAAGGTAAGCAATAGGGTGCGGATATGTGCGCCGTCGACATCCGCGTCCGTCATGATGATGATTCGATGGTAGCGGAGCTTATCGGGGTTGAACTCTTCACGACCGATACCGCAACCCAAGGCGGTGATCAATGTACCTACCTCGGCTGAGGACAGCATCTTGTCGAAACGCGCTTTTTCCACGTTCAGAATCTTTCCCTTCAACGGCAGAATCGCCTGAAAGCGTCTGTCCCGACCTTGTTTTGCCGAACCGCCTGCGGAGTCGCCCTCCACCAGGTAAAGCTCGGATTGCGCTGGATCTTTTTCCTGGCAATCCGCTAACTTGCCGGGCAGTCCGGCAATATCCAGAACGCCCTTGCGACGTGTCATCTCGCGTGCTTTACGCGCTGCCTCGCGAGCGCGCGCCGCATCCACCATTTTATTCGCAATCGCTTTGGCTTCACTGGGATTTTCAAGAAAGAAATCATTGAGATGCTCTGAAACCAGTCCCTCGACTATCCCTTTCACCTCGGAGGAGACAAGTTTATCTTTTGTCTGTGATGAAAATTTTGGGTCTGGAACCTTGACCGACAACACGGCGGTCAAACCTTCTCTGGCATCATCACCAGTAGGATGTATCTTACTTTTTGCTGCCAAGCCCGATTGTTCGATGTATTGATTCAGCGTGCGTGTCAGGGCGCTCCGGAAACCAGACAGATGACTTCCGCCATCGCGCTGAGGAATATTATTGGTAAAGCAGAAGATATTCTCTTGATAGGAGTCATTCCATTGCATTGCAACCTCAACGATCACCTCGGATTTCGTATCGGTGAAGTGACACACCTTGTGATGCATCGGGGTTTTATTTCTATTCAGATGCTCTACAAAGGCTCTAATCCCGCCCTCATACTCGAAAACATCTTCGTTTTCGCTAGCCTCCTCCTTCAGAACAATCCTGACGCCTGAATTCAAAAAAGAGAGTTCTCGCAAACGTTTCGCCAGAATATCGTAGTGAAACTCGGTATCGGTAAAGATATCCTTGCTTGGTGTGAAGCGTACCTTCGTGCCTGTTCGCTCGCTGTCGCCAATCACCTTCAACGGTTCCTGAGGCTCTCCCAAACGATAGTTCTGACGATAGATCTTGCCATTACGGTAAATTGTTAGTTCCAGTTGTTCCGAAAGCGCATTGACAACCGATACCCCGACACCATGCAAGCCACCAGAAACCTTATATGAGTTGTCATCAAACTTGCCTCCAGCATGCAAGACCGTCATGATAACTTCCGCTGCGGACTTATTCTCTTCGACATGCATATCAACTGGGATGCCGCGACCATTATCGCTCACACTAACCGAATGATCCGCATGGATGATCACCTTGATTTCGTTGCAGTGGCCTGCCAGTGCCTCGTCGATAGCGTTATCCACGACCTCGAAAACCATATGGTGTAGCCCGGTACCATCATCGGTATCGCCAATATACATTCCAGGGCGTTTGCGCACCGCATCCAAGCCCTTGAGAACTTTAATATTCCCCGCGTCGTAACTGTCACTCATTTATTTTCCAGTGATTGTAAACCGTCACATCATGACTCGTTTATTATATACCTGCGTCGGTAAGATTGCTGAGCCGGCACGGAACTTGGCTCAATAGAGCAAAGCATCATCATTCACGTTCCGTATCGTGGAACACTCCATGTTCCACGTGGAACACTTTCGCGGCTGACTCTAGGATATCAGGGATCGATAATCCCGTCGCCATACACTGAACAGCGGCGCTATCCACTGTAGCCAGCACCTTTTTTTGACTTGCTTTATCCAGCTCGGCTGCAAAATCATCGAGCAATAGAACAGGGGAAACCTGGAAGCGATTTTTGTATTGGATCAATTGAGACAACAATAAAGCAAAAACGATAAGTTTTTGCTGCCCATTCGATGCAAAGCCATCCAGCGAATGATCATTGATCCTCAAACGAATATCCGCTCGTTGCGGCCCGATACGGGTATACCCAATTTCCCTGTCCTTTTCGATCGTTTTCACTAAGGAATCCAACAGCTTGTTGTTGGTGTCCCAGCCAGGCTTGTACTCCAGATCAAAGTCATAGCCTGGGAGTAGTTGAGTGAGCAAGGGTAGCAGGATCGACCGTAGATCATTGACATATGCCGTCGCATACTGAAATATCTCGGCCGATGCGCTAGCAATTTGCATGCTCCAAACTTTGATCTCATCATTGCGTTTACCGCTTCGCAAAGCCGCGTTCCGTTGCGCCAGACCTTTGGCGAATCTTCGATAAACATCCAAAAAAGAGTGTTCCACGTGAAACAGTCCCCAATATAGAATCCTCCTCCGATACTTTGGCCCAGCGGTTAGCAACTCGTAAGAGCGAGGTGTTATGAGTTGCACAGGAAAGGCTCGACTCAGCTCAGAAAGGCGGGAAACAGGAGTACCATCCAGTTTTGCCATGGAGGTTCCGGGGTTGAGCGACATTGATAGGCTTCGTTTTAAGACCCCATCCGATATCTCGGAAAAGAGCGAAGCGTACTGTTCTCTACTCCTGATCAGCGACCTTAAGGTGCGAGTCCGAAAGGAACGGCCTCTACTGAGTAAATAGATCCCTTCCAACAAAGATGATTTCCCTGATGCGTTCGCTCCTATTATTAGATTGAGTCCGGGGCCAGGTTCAATTCCGACATTCTCGATATTACGAAAATTTTTTAGCTGTAACCGCTTGATAATCATGTTTTCCCGAATAGACTCTCGACCAGAAGTGGGTTGAGCATAATCGTTTCGTGTTAACAGGCCCTAGCCCGGATTTCTCACCGGGTCGCGTAGCGAGGCCGCTCAAGGTGGTGTGATGGCAGGCGTTCGCGACCGAGGGCCGCGCAGGCGTAGTCGACACTATGTTGAGCAGCCCGACCGAGTGAACGCCAGTCAGCGCGCCGCATTGGGCGGTCGCAGTCGTGAACGGGTGAGAAATCCGGGCTAGCTCAGATTTCCGTTCAGCTTCGGAGCTTTCCCGAAGAAATTTCCGGTTCGGGCCGTATTGAACTGGAAAAACCTGTGTCTTTCAATGACGTACAGACTATTCCGGTGCGAGACGAGTAAAAAGATCTGGGGTAAGCCGAAGAGCACTATGGGATATCCGAGTCCCCGACCTTGCTCGATTCAAGGCTTTGGACAGGAGAAAAACATCCAACTTTCAAGCGAGATATCTGGCTGAGAAATCCGCTCAGTGTTCCGTTCCCCCGTCGGCGGGGAATCCCGCCGCGCCAAGATGGTTAAAGACGCATCGGCATGATGACGTAATTGGTTTTTTGATTATCCATATCATCGATCGTAGAACTACTATTGGCATCATTGAAACCGATTCGAACACTGTTCGAGTCGATGACATTCAAGGTATCGATGAGATAGCTCACATTAAAGCTGATCGTCAAATCGTTTCCCTGGTAATCGATCTCGAAAAATTCCTCGGCTTCTTCTTGCTCTGGATTGTGCGCCAATAGGTCGAGTCGGTTTTCCGAGAGTTGGAATCGTACGCCACGATATTTTTCATTTGACAATATCGCCGTGCGCAGCAAAGCTTCTTTCAGAATTACCTTGTCGATGACTGCGATATGACTTACCGATTTTGGGATCACTTTCTGATAATCTGGAAACCGACCATCGATCAACTTACTGATAAACAGGGTTTTTCCTAGATGCAATCGAAGATGATTCTTGCTTATCTCCAAAGTCAGCAGTTTATCGTCATGCGTTAACAGTTTGTTCAACTCGCTGACGGCCTTCCTCGGCAGTATGATTTGCTTCGATTCTCCAGCCTGGACATCGATCTCATGATGAGCTGTGGCCAAGCGGTGTCCGTCTGTTGCCACTGTTCTGATGCCTCCGTTTTCCATTTCGAACAACATGCCATTCAGGTAATAACGGACATCTTGCTGGGCCATCGCAAAATGGGTTTTTTCAATTAATGTCTTCAGCGCAGTTTCCGGCAGGGTCAGTTGAACGACATCTCCACTGGGTTCGATCGCTGGATAATCGTTTGCATCCAGAACGCCGAGACTGAATCGGCTATTCCCAGAACGTAGTATGGCTTTATCTGCACCGATCTCCAGAGTAACTAGGGCACTATCCGGCAAGGCGCGACAGATGTCGATCAATTTACGCGCGGATAGAGTAAACGTAATTTCTTCCTCCGCATCGATATTTATCGATGTCTGGATCTCGATCTCGAGGTCGGTCGCAATAACCGTTAATTCGGAGTTAGCCACTTTTAAGAGAATATTGGCTAATATCGGCAACGTTTGACGCTTTTCAACGATTCCACTAACGGCTTGTAGAGGCTGAAGCAAAGCCTCCCTTGGAATGGTGATTTTCATTATGTGCCCTCTAATAATATCTAGAATATATATATTACTTATTATTGTTATTAGCTAGCGCTATTTCTGTGGATAAGTTGTTTTTTCAATTTTTTTCATGCGCTTAGGCTATTTATTCGAATGGAAATACGGTGTGTAACCTCATCCGAGGATTGGGAGTGATATGTGGGTAACTCTGCTGTTGGATGCTTCACCGATTTATCCACAGTTTTCCATGCCCTAACTACTTAGGATTCTTAACAGGTTAGTGTAGTCTTCCTCGATTCGCGTATCCGATTCGCGTAGTTCCGCGATTTTTCGGTTCGCATACAATACGGTCGTGTGGTCACGCCCGCCAAAAGCATTGCCGATCTCAGGGAGACTGTGATTGGTCAGCTCTTTTGCTAGGGTCATCGCAATCTGGCGTGGCCTGGCGATCGTGCGGCTGCGTTTCGCCGAGGTAAGATCGGAAGTACGAATCTTGAAATACTCGGCAACGGTTTTTTGTATGTTGACTATCGTCACCATCTTATCCTGAGCGGCGAGCAAATCCTTCAACGCGGTGCGAGCGAAATCCAGCGTGATGGGTTTGCCGGTGAACTGAGCGTTCGCCATTACCCGTCGCAGCGCCCCTTCCAGTTCGCGTATATTCGAGCGGACACGTTTTCCAATGAAGAAAGCTACTTCGTTTGGTAACTCGATGGAGAACAGCTGAGCGGCCTTGCTGTGCAGGATGGCGACACGCGTCTCCAGGTCGGGAGGATCGATGGAGACCGTCAGACCCCAGCCAAAACGGGATTTCAATCTCTCCTCCAGTCCAGGCACCTCCTTTGGGAAACGGTCACTGGTGAGAATGATTTGTTGCTCGGATTCGAATAGTGCGTTGAAGGTATGGAAGAACTCTTCCTGGGAACGCTCCTTGCCGGCAAAGAACTGGATATCATCAATGAGTAGGGCATTCACCGTACGGTACTTGCGTTTGAAATCCTCTATCGTATTGTGTTGCAGCGCCTTGACCATCTGCGCGACGAATCCTTCGGAATGCAGATAGACCACACGAGCGGAGGGATTGTTGAGCAGGATGGTGTTGCCGACGGCATGCATCAGATGTGTTTTCCCTAGCCCGACGCCGCCGTAGATGAACAAAGGGTTGTAGACCTTGCCAGGGTTCTGGCCGATCTGTAGTGATGCGGCGCGGGCAAGCTGGTTGGATTTACCTTCGATAAAGGTGTCGAACGTGAAACTGGCATTGATATTGCTTTGCAGCGCTTCTCGTGTCGTTTCCGGCGTCCGCGCGGGTCTTGGCTCCCTGGCGTTTGACTTGGATGCCGAAGTCGTGTCACCGCGCGTACCGGGTTTGCTGGGACGTGATCCGATCTCCAGCACGACGCTGAGTTGCTGATCTGCAACGTTGTGAGCAAGGAAGGTTTCTATCAATTCGAGGTAATACGCCCTGACCCAATCCAGGACGAAAGAGTTGGGCGCCAGCAAGCGTATCCGATGCGGTTCGGAGATGGCTTGTAGCGGTCTGATCCAGGTATTGAACTGCTGGGCGGATAGTTCGCCCTCGAGAAATTCCTGGCATTGGTTCCAGATATCCAATATAACTCTCCAAATCGACTTGCGGGAAGGTCACTGCGCGCTTTAGCAGGATGTTGAAAAAGTCCTTCCATGGACTTTTTCAGCGACGGAACCGGAAAATTCGATTTCCCGGTTCCTTCATTTTCAATGACTTGCAGTCATCGAATATGGCGGTACATCTGTGTACCGGCATTTCTCACTGGGCTGGCGCGTTCTCGCTTGTTCTCAGGAACCAAGAGGATTTTGTTCAGTTGGAAATACACTCGGGTATTTCGCTCCCGGACGAAATCCTCTTGGTTCCAAAGCCCCGTGCGACGTATGGGCTAGCCCGGATTTCTCACCGGTTCACGACTGCGACCGCCCAATGCGGCGCGCTGACTGGCGTTCACTCGGTCGGGCCGCTCAACGTAGTGTCGACTACGCCTGCGCGGCCCTCGGTCGCGAATGCCAGCCATCACACTACCTTGAGCGGTCTCGCTACGCGACCCGGTGAGAAATCCGGGCTAGTCGTTGCTTCCGCAACGAGGATATCCCCAGGTGCTGGATGAAGCGTGTGGGAAGGTGGCGAAAAGCGCGTAGATAGAGCGGAAAATCTAGATATATTATTGATATTAATCAAATTAATGTGGCCGTGTAACTCAGATCCTGAGCTTTGACAACACCCCGAACGGACCTGATTCTAATCGTTTTCCACGGACTTATCCACAGTTGGAGCGGATGCGTGCGCGATGCCCTGGATGGGTTTGCGGCGGCTCCGGGTGTGTCTGTTTTGCGGTTACACTGACATGCCTGGGTTCACTGGTGCATCCGGCTCCAGTAACATAGCCATAGCATTTCAGCGCTTGTGGGATGAGTCCGATATTTGTTTTGGCTGACCGTGGCGATATGGGCTTGTGTTACCCCAATTCCTAGCGGATGACGAGGAGAAAGAGGATCAGATGAAACAGGATTTTTGCAAGATGGTGGCGGTATGTGCGATATCGATCTTCATTTTCGTCGGACTTGGCGGTTGTCAGACGATTGCGGAGAAGCGCGAGCAGACGCGGTTGGAGAAGGCTCTGCATGCCTACGAACTCACGTTTCGATGGGGAGATTTACGCAATATCGATAACTTCGCGATGGCATACCAGGGGCGCATGCCGTTGGGCGTAGAGAATGCAGATCGGGTCAGGATCATCAGTTACGAGGTAATGTCGGGACCCGAGGCCATCGATGAGACAACGGCTGTTCAGGTCGTTGCCATTCAATATATCGTTCGGGATACTCAGGTGCGTAAGAAGATCATCGATCGGCAAGTGTGGCACTATCTGCCCGAGGAGAAGGCTTGGAAGCGGATCAGCGATGCGCCGGTTTTCGCCTTATATGGGCATGGCCGACCGCACGTTGGATTTTAGCAGGCCATTGAAAAATGGCATTTTTCAATGGCCTGTGTGCGCTACAGGGAGGTACCGCCATTTTCGATGGCGGCAAGTCATTGAAAATGAAGGAACCGGGAAATCGAATTTTCCGCTTCCGTCGTTGAAAAAGGCCATGGAAGGATTTTTTCAACATCCTGTTAGTGTAAAAGTACGTGGTCGGTTGCCGGTGATTTGTCCGCCGGAACGCCGTGAGGACGTCCTTGTAGGCTTGATTTCGGCCTTCCTGCCTCGGATATCCCGCGGCCGGACCACGGGAACCCTTCCATGATCCAGGGCGTTTCTGCTTCTATCATGAAAATCAGGATGAGCCACTCGATAGCCACAGTGGCGGTTTTCGCCCCCGTCAAGCGTCTGTTCGATTATCTCATCCCGGACGCGCATAGCCCTCGGTTGTCCCCGGGGATGCGCGTGCGCGTCCCGTTTGGCCGCGGTTGTCGCATCGGTCTTGTTGTCAGGCGCTCGGCGCGGAGCAAACTCGATCTGGATAGGCTGAAGCCGATAGAGAAAGTGCTCGATAGCCAGCCGTTGATTGGCGGGGAGATGCTTGATTTCTATACCTGGGTGAGTACTTACTACCATTGTCCGATCGGTGAATTAGTGGCAACTGCGCTACCTGTTCGATTGCGTCAAGGGAAGCCGGTGGCGACTGACAAGGTGGTTGCCGTCCAGCTCACCGAAGCGGGGCGACAGACGCCGCCAGAGGCGCTGAAACGGGCTAGGAAGCAACGCGAGATATTGGCTTATCTACAAGCTGGAGCGGCATCGCTGAGTCTGGAGCCAATGCGGGAAAGATTCACCCCATTGGGAGCATCCTTGAAGGCGCTCGTTGATAAAGGCTATGTAGAATGGCTGACTCGCCCGCCGGCCTTGGCGACTCAATTCGGTGGAGGACTCCTGACGCTCCATGACGAACAGTTGGCTGCGGTGCGGGCCATTCTTGATGGCATGAATGCGTATGTCCCCTTCCTGCTCGATGGCATCACCGGGAGTGGTAAGACCGAGGTTTATCTACGTGTCATCGCGCATGTCCTGGAACAGGGCCGACAGGCCATGGTGCTGGTGCCAGAGATCGGTCTGACGCCGCAGTTGGTGGAACGCTTCGAGCGTCGTTTCGGCGCCTGTCTTGCTGTCAGCCATTCCGCCATGTCGCATGGGGATCGAGAATCCGCCTGGAGACAGGCCGCCGAGGGGCGCGCTAGGATCCTGATCGGCACGCGCTCGGCGGTGTTCACGCCAATGCCGAATCTCGGCTTGATCATCGTCGACGAAGAACACGATAGCTCGTATAAACAACAGGATGGATGCCGTTACTCCGCGCGGGATCTGGCTATCGTGCGCGCCCGGCGATGTGATTGTGCGGTGGTGCTCGGAAGCGCCACGCCGTCGTTCGAAAGCCTGCACAACACTCAGAACGGGCGTTACCGACATCTCAGGCTGACGCAGCGCGCGGCTGGCGCGAAACCGCCGAGGATACGCTTGCTCGATGCGCGTGGCCTGAAATCCGACCAATCATTAACCCGTTCCTTCCTGGAAGCGATGCACAAAGCATTGGATGCAGGAAACCAGGTGCTATTATTCGTGAACCGGCGAGGATATGCACCGATATGGACCTGTTTCGATTGCAACTGGATAGCCGAGTGTCGACGCTGCGACGCCCGCATGACAGTACACTTGAAACAGAATCTGCTGTGGTGCCATCACTGTGGCTTGCAACAGGCGCTACCCCGGCGCTGCCCGAAATGTGATGGAGAGAATCTCAATCCCCTTGGGCAAGGTACCCAGCGGAGCGAGGAAACCTTGCGACAACTGTTCCCCGAGGTGGCAGTGGCGCGTATCGATCGAGACAGCGTCAGGGGCAAGCAAAAGCTCGAAAAAACCCTTGCCGAGATTCATAAAGGTAAGCACTCACTTCTGATTGGAACCCAGTTATTATCGAAAGGGCACCATTTCCCGAATGTCACCCTGGTGGGCATGCCGGATATCGATCAGGGGTTGTTCAGCGTCGATTTTCGCGCCACCGAGCGCTTGGCGCAGTTGATCGTTCAAGTGTCCGGGCGTTCTGGCCGAGAGGAGAAAAAGGGAGAGGTCCTGATCCAGACCCGATATCCTGAACACCCGATGCTGCACCTGCTGTTGGAGAAAGGATATGCCGCATTTGCACGCCAGGCGTTGCGTGAACGACGTGAAGCCGGTTTTCCACCGTTCAGCCATCAGGTGTTGCTGCGCGCCTCCGCAATCTCCCAGGGTCCGCCGATGGCGTTTCTTCAAGAGGCCAGGGATTGTCTGCGGGATGCGGGAGAATCTTCCGTGGAGGTCTGGGGTCCGGTGGTTCCACCAATGGAGAAGCGCGCCGGTCGTTTTCGCGCCCAGCTTTTACTTCAGTCCAGCAGTCGCGGTTGCCTGCACAGCTTGTTAGATGCGTGGTTGCCGAAGGTGGAAAAATTGAAGCTGGCGCACAGGGTTCGCTGGTCGGTGGATGTCGATCCTCTGGATCTGTATTAGCAGGCCGTTGAAAAAGTCCATGGAAGGACTTTTTCAACATCCTGATAGCGCCTGTTAACAGGCGCTATCGTGAAAGTGCGTAATTGGTCTTCGGTGATGCGTCTGCGGGAGCGTCGTGGATAGTCCGTGTAGGCTTGGCTAATGCTCGGGCATCCCGCAAGCCGAACCAGAGGCAATTTTCATGATGGCGGGGTGTCGCTTCCATCATGAGCACCAGCGTCGCGCGACGCTGGTGGGCTATCGATGATTCCTGTTATCCTTCCGGGTTCTCTCAATCATTCCCACGCCACGACATGAAAGCGCAGATTCAAAAGCTCCTCGCCGAGGCTCTCCAGTCCCTGGCGGACCAAGGCATACTTCCGTCGCCATCGATCGAGCCGCCATCGATCGAGAATGCCCGAGATCTGGCGCATGGCGATTTCGCCACCAATGCCGCGCTGGTGCATGCCAAGGCAGCGGGCATGAAGCCACGTGACCTGGCCGAAAGGATCGTTTCCGCCCTGCCCGCTTCCGAGCAGATCGCGCGCGTCGAGATCGCCGGTCCGGGCTTCATCAACTTTACGTTGGCCGATGCTGCCTGGCAGGCGGTCGTCGTCGATGTGTTGAGTCAGGGCAAGGAATATGGCCGCGCTGATCATGGCAAGGGCGAGCGGATCCAGGTCGAATTCGTATCGGCGAACCCGACCGGTCCGCTGCATGTCGGGCATGGCCGTGGCGCGGCCTATGGCGCCGTCGTTGCGGAACTGCTACGCAGTGTCGGTTATGGCGTGCATACCGAATATTATGTAAATGATGCCGGTCGGCAGATGAACATACTCGCGGTATCGGTGTGGCTACGTTATCTGGAGCTCTGCGATGAATCGCTGCATTTCCCATCCAATGCGTACAAGGGCGACTACATCTGGGATATCGCCGCGAGACTACATCGCGAACACGGTAATGCCTTCCACCATCCGATGGCGCAGGTGTTTGCCGATATCCCGCCGGATGAGAGTGATGCGAATCCCGATGGCGACAAGGAAGCACACATCGACGGTTTGATCGAACGCGCGAAGGCGCTGCTTGGCGAGGCGGGCTATCGAACCGTGTTCGATACTGGCCTGAACGTCATACTCGATGATATCCGCGACGATCTGGCACTATTCGGCGTGACCTATGACAATTGGTATTCCGAGCGCAAGCTGGTGGATAGTGGCGCGGTGCGACATGCGCTGGACAAACTGCGCCAAGCTGGTTATATCCATGCCGATGATAAGGGTACATTGTGGTTCCGTTCCACCGCGTTTGGCGACGAGAAAGATCGCGTCGTGGTGCGCGAGAACGGGCAGCCGACCTATTTTGCCTCCGATATCGCCTATCATCTGCAAAAACTGGAACGTGGCTTCGACCGCGTGATCGATGTCTGGGGCGCGGATCATCACGGCTATGTTCCCCGAGTGAAGGCGGCGGTCCAGGCCTTTGGCGAGGATCCAGAACGGCTCGAAGTGTTGCTCGTGCAGTTCGCCGTGTTGTATCGCGGCAGCAAGAAAATCCAGATGTCGACTCGTTCCGGGCAGTTCGTCACGCTGCGACAGCTACGCAAGGATGTCGGTCGCGACGCGGCGCGTTTCTTCTATGTGATGCGCAAGTGCGAGCAACATCTGGATTTCGATCTGGATCTGGCCACGTCGAAGTCGAACGAGAACCCGGTCTATTATGTGCAATACGCGCATGCGCGGGTGTGCAGCGTGCTGCGTCAGGCCGAGGAAAAAGGCTACGCGACCGAGTTTCCTCTGGATGATGCCTATCTCGCCCTGCTGGGCGAAAAGCAGGAGCTCGCGCTGCTCAGAGACTTGGCTCGCTATCCAGAGATCCTATTGAACGCCGCATTGCTACGCGAACCGCATCAACTGCCGCATTTTCTGCGCGAACTGGCGAATGACTTCCATGCCTATTACAATGCCTGCCAGTTCCTGCTGGATGACGAAGCACTGCGTGGCGCCCGCCTGAAACTGATACTTGCCGTTCGCCAGGTATTGCGGAATGCTCTTGCCATCATCGGCGTGTCCGCGCCCGACAGCATGTAGTCGCGGAACCCATGCCCCGTGACTACAAAAAAAATCCGCCACGTCGCGGTTCGCAATGTCGCTGTCGCGGCTGGTTTTTCGGCGGTCTGATCGCCGGGGTGTTGTTGACCGCGATGATCTACTATCAGTTCGTCATACCATCGGACAACAAGCATGAAAAGACGGTGAAAAAGGTTAAATCGGCGTCGATCACCGCTGAAAAACCACGTTTCGACTTCTACACCATTCTTCCCGAGATGGAGGTCGAGGTCGCCGACGACGAGGTCGTGCCAGATTCTAAAGCCAAAGTGCGACGGTCCCGGATTGTAGCGAAGGAAAAGCCGGTATCCACGGTGCCGAGGGCGCGGCAAGAGCGGAAGCTCGTCGGTAACAAGCTGTATATGCTACAGGTTGCGTCATTTCGTCAGGTTCGGGACGCGGACAAGCTAAAGGCCAAGTTAGCATTGAAGGGAATAGAAACCCGCATCGAAAAAGTCAGCATCAATGACAGACAGACCTACCATCGCGTGCGTGTCGGTCCCTTTCGTGGCGAGCAACGGATGAAGCAGGTAAGATCGCGGCTGCGCAAGCTGGGATTGCGTAGCATCGTCATTCGCTTGAAAAAAGTGCCCAAATGACACACGGACAATCGAATCGCCATGGGCGACCAGGGAGATATCAAGACCCCTACTGGTACCTTGAACGCGATATCTTTAGCAGGATGTTGAAAAAAGTTCTTCCATGGACTTTTTCAACGATGGAAGCGGAAAATGCGATTTCCCGGTTCCTTCATTTTCCATGACTTGCCGTCATCGGAAATGACGGTACATCCCTGTACCGTACACAGGCCATTGAAAAATGCCATTTTTCAATGGCCTGTTAGATCGCCGAGTCAATAAAATGCGCGATTTTTCTGGCGAGGCACAAGTAGACCACGGGTCGCCTCTACAACGACGAGCAGCCGCGAAGAGCAGGTGCAATCCAGACACTGCTCGCATGGCGCATGATTCATGGAGGTACGATAAAATGATGAAAACCCGTTTTTGTTCCGTTTTTCTTACGCTATTGCTGTTGGGAACGTCGGCATCGTGGGCGTCGGAAGGCCAGAACCATTGGGGCTATAAAGGGGAGACTGGGCCGGAACACTGGGCCAAGCTCAGTCATGCATTTGCCAATTGCGCGCTGGGCAAGAACCAGTCGCCGATCGATATCACGGATACCATTGAGGCGGAGATGCCTCCGTTGGCGTTCTTCTACAAGACAGCCGCGCGCGATATCGTCAACACCGGTCACAGTATTCAGCTAGACTTTCCGAAAAATGCCGGTATCGTAGTCGATAATCAGACATTCGAACTGAAACAGGTGCATTTTCACAGCCCTTCCGAGAATACAATCGATGGCAGGCATTTTCCGATGGAGGCGCATTTCGTGCATGCCGATGAGAGAGGCAACCTGGCCGTCGTGGCGTTGCTGTTCGAGATCGGTGGAACCAATCCGGTGCTCGGCAAGCTATGGAGATTCATCCCTACTCATCGGGGAGAGGCCTTCGGTATCGCGGACAAATTGCCACCCAGCCGTCTGCTGCCGAAAGACAAGGATTACTATCGCTTCAACGGTTCTCTGACCACGCCACCTTGCACCGAAGGGGTCTATTGGTTCGTGCTCAAGCAACCGGTTACCGCCAGCAGGGAGCAGATCGAGCGTTTCTCTCGTGTCATGCGGCATCCCAACAACCGCCCGATTCAGCCGACCAACGCACGTCCGTTGCTGCGATGAAGATTCAGGTCAGCGAGCTGATGGAGCGTAGCAGTGTCGGTTTCGGCACCAGTGGCGCGCGTGGACTCGGCGAGGCGATGACCGATGGCGTTTGCCGTGGCTACACGCGGGCCTTTCTCGATCACCTGCGCGATACCGGTCGCTACACAGGCGGTAGCGTGGCGCTGGCCGGCGACCATCGGCCGAGCACGCCACGCATCATGCGGGCAGTCGCGGCGGCGATTCGCGATGCCGGTGGCGAGGTGATCAATTGCGGCGCCATCCCGACCCCGGCGCTGGCCTGTTACGGCATTCGCCAGCACATGCCGAGCATCATGGTCACTGGCAGTCATATCCCGGATGATCGCAATGGCATCAAATTCCATACCGCTGATGGTGAGATTCTGAAGGCGGATGAAGCCGGCATCGCCGCGCGCGAGATCGACATGCTGGAAGCCGTCGACATGGCCGATGGCCTGCCAGATGTCGACAGCGCGGCTGCCGATGCCTATGTCCGGCGCTATGTCGACTTCTTTCCACGAGACATGCTGGCCGGCTGGCGACTTGGGCTGTATGAGCACTCCAGCGTTGCTCGTGAGGTCTTTGCACGGATTCTCCAGGGCCTCGGCGCCGAGGTCGTCCGGCTCGGCTATTCCGAGCGCTTCATCCCGGTGGATACCGAGGCGATCCGCGACGAGGATATCCGTTTGGCCCGGAAATGGGCCGCCGAATGCCAGTTGCGGGCGATCATCTCCGCCGATGGCGATGGTGACCGCCCTCTGATCAGCACCGAAAGCGGAGAATGGCTGCGCGGCGACGTGGCTGGCATACTGTGCGCGCGGCAACTGGGCGCTCGCGCCGTGGTCACGCCGGTCAGCAGCAATACCGCGTTGGAGAAGAGCGGCGATTTCGATGAGATCCGGCGTACCCGTATCGGCTCGCCCTACGTGATCGAGGCGATGCGCGCGGCGCGCGCGGCCGGGTTCGCGCCGGTCGTCGGTTATGAAGCGAATGGCGGTTTTCTGATCGAAACCGATATCGAGCAACAGAGCCGGGTACTCCCGGCGCTGCCGACCCGAGACGCCATTATCGTACCGCTTGCGCTGTTGGCGATGGCGGGTGACAAGAATGTCAGCGTATCCGGGTTGCTGGATTCCCTGCCGCCCCGTCACACCGCCAGCGACCGCATCAAGGAGATGCCGACCGAGATCAGCCAATCGCGCATCGCCGAGCTGAAAACCGGTGGAAAAGTGGCTGTTTCCGCATGGCTTGGCGAGGAACTGGCTCCGGTTTCAAGCATCGATACCACCGATGGGCTGCGCCTGACATTGGCAAACGCCGAGATCGTCCATCTGCGGCCGTCAGGAAACGCGCCGGAACTGCGTTGTTATACCGAGGCGGACAGCCCATCCCGAGCCATCGAGCTGAACCGGCATTGCCTTGCCAGGATGGCCGATTGGCGAAAGTGAAGTGAGGCATTGCGATCGATGAGTCTATTGTTTGGCGGGCATTGCTAAGATAGCATGGTAATTTATCCTGTTGCTGGCTCAAGTAAGCTGGCGGACGGTCGCCTTCAGTCAGGTGTTCCCATCGAAGTCACGGAAACCCTGATGCTGAAACCCAAGGAGCAACGCCAGTACTATCGCATGCAGATCGAATGCCCGGCCAGTTTTCGCCTGGTTGGCGAGACCGATTTCGCTGGCGCCGTCGTGAAGAACCTCAGCAGTGACGGGATGCTGGTATGGATGGATCGCTGGGTCGCGCCGGGTTCCTCGATCCAGATGCATATCGAACCGGCATCGAGCATCACCCCGTCGCTGGATGCCCATGTGCGGGTTTTGCGTTGCGACCGACTGGATGTCGACGATCAAACCTATGCAGCGGCCTGCCGGATAGAACACATCTTCGATCCGGCGGGTTGACGCGCGTGAGCGTTGCTTGCTATTTGTCCGCGGGACCGCCGCGAATACTTCCTGTAGGCTTGGGCAACATCTCTCGGTTGTAATCTCCGCGTCGGTGTGTGGAAACGCGGCGCGTCCAGCGATATCCTCGCCGGATATGCGGGATTCCGCGTTCCCATCTTATCTTTACGGTTTTTTCGGGATTGCGCGTCGACTACCAGGACATGCGTCGAAAAAACCAGCTGTGCCCTCTCAATATCCACGACCCGGTTCGACGACGGTCAAAAGGATCGCTATAGTCTAGGCTATGGGTACACGAATCTTGGGTCAAATTGTCGAATTGATTGAGGAAAACCCGCATTCGGCAGCGGCATTGACCCTCTATGCATTGGTCAGCACGATGGAATACGATGGTGCTGGCTGCCTGTTCATGTTGAGCAAATTATCCGATCTGAGTCCGGAGCAGCGGCAACTCGCCTATCAACTGATGGAGCTGATGGTGGCTGGCGCGCCGAATGAAGATGGATGGAAGAAAGCGAAGGTAAAAATGGATACTGCGGTACGGCAAGGATGATCAACCATGAAATATAACATAACTTTTTATATATTCAATCATGCCAATAACAAATATACTTCAGAGCGATTCCCTATCCGATACCCAAAACGGGAACCCAGAGAGCGCCCAGCACGTCATCATCATCGACGATCAGGCAACTGGCCGTGTGGTGCTGGAACACATTATCCGCGATGTTTCTCCACTGGTGAGTTGCGAGAGCTACAGCGATCCACATAAAGCGCTCAAGGCCTGCGTCAGTCGCCGACCGGATCTGTTGATCACCGATTACAAAATGCCGCGGATGAACGGCATCGAGGTGATCCGCCATTTCCGCCAGCTTCCCGGTTGCGAGGAGATTCCGATCGTCGTCGTCAGCGTCGTTGGCGAGAAACGCGTGCGCTATGAGGCGCTGGAGGCCGGCGCCACGGATTTTCTCGCGAAACCCATCGACCCGAACGAGTGTCGCGCCCGCTGCCGCAATCTGTTGTTGTTGCACCACCATCAGAAGGCTGCGGCGAGTCGCGCCGATCTGCTTGAGATCCAGGTCGAGAAAGCGACCCGGCAGATTCGCCGACGAGAGCGCGAGACCTTGTTGTGTCTCGCCAAGGCAGGTGAGTTTCGCGATGCCGGTACCGGCAACCACATCTTTCGCATGGCCAAATACAGCGCCGAGATTGCCCAGTCCATGGGCCTGGGCGAAGCGCATTGCGAGGAGATCGAACGGGCCGCGCCGATGCACGATATTGGCAAGATCGGTATTCCCGACCACATCCTGCTGAAGCCCGACGGCCTGACGACCGAAGAAAATCGCATCATGCAGACGCATACGCTGATCGGTCACGATATCCTGATCAAGAGCCATTCGCCTTACCTGCAAACAGCGGCGCGCATCGCGCTCTCGCATCATGAACGCTTCGATGGCAGCGGCTATCCGCTGGGTCTGAGCGGCGAGGACATCGCCATCGAGGCGCGCATCGTTGCATTGGCCGATGCTTTCGACGCACTGACCTCGGCGAGACCGTACAAACGCCCCTGGGGGTTCACCGAGACCCTGGAATACATCGATCAGCAGTCTGGAAAGCACTTCGATCCGGCTTGCGTGGAGGCCTTGCTGAACTGCGCCGATACCATTGAACGCATCTATATGGCCCTGTCCGATTCCCCGGACGCGTTTCCGTCCTGACCCTCGGTTTATGTCCTATCTTCTCATCGCCGAGGACAATCCGACCGAGCAACTGATTCTGCAAGCCGTGTTGAACAAGGCCGGGTACAGCGTGTTTCTTGCCTCTGGCGGGCGCGAGGCGTTGGATCTCATGACTCAGCTGGCGTTCGATCTGGCCGTCATCGATATCCAGATGCCCGAATTGGACGGGCTGGAAGTCATGCGGCGTTTCCGTTCCTCGGATACCGCATATGCCGACAGCACGCCGCTTCTGGCGATCTCGGCGGATGATTCTCCAGTGGTGGAGGCGCGAGCCTTCGAGGCCGGCGCCAGCGCCTGGCTGGTGAAGCCGCTGGCCGCAGATGGATTGCGTGAAGTGGTTACCAACCTGCTTGCCGACGAGCTGCTTGCTACCGGCGCGATCCATGAGCGATCCGACAACCATCCGCGACGCACCTTGAACACCGCGCTGCTCGACCAACTCCGCGAGAATATCATCGACCAAGGATTCATCGCGATCTTGGCGGAACGCTTTCTCCGGGACACCGCCGAGAACATCGCGGCGCTGCGTGATGCCGGGGATGCACAGCGCTGGGAAGAACTGCGTGATCTGGCGCATGCGCTGCAAGGATCGGCCGGCAGTGTCGGCGCGGAACGGTTACAGGCCCAGGCGCGTCGTCTGTGCCGTGCCGATGATGTCGCGTTGCGAGCATGTACCAATGAGCTGATCGCAGAGATGGATGTAGAGCAGCGCCGCTCTACATCCATCTTGTTGAACTATATCGCTACGGCTAGCCTGCGGCCGAACCACGGGCAGTCGTCATGATGGCGGGGTGTTGTTTCCATCGGGAAAGATAGCGTGCGTGCGATAATGCCGGCGTTTGACCAAACATGGCGATATCGTGGATCCCCTGTCCTTTCAGTAGATTATCTGAGTCCGGCGGACTGTTAGCAGGCCGTTGAAAAATGGCATTTTTCAACGGCCTGTGTGCGGTACAGGGAGGTACCGCCATTTTCGATGACGGCAAGTCATTGAAAATGAAGGAGCCGGGAAATCGCATTTTTCGCTTCCGTCGTTGAAAAAGTCCATGGAAGGACTGTTTCAACATCCTGTTAGAATAGCCGCTGTTCCCCAGCTCCCGGCATTCTGATCATGAGCGATCGCATTCGCGAAATCCCCTACAACTATACCTCTTTCTCCGATCGCGAGATCGTCATTCGCTATCTCGGTAAGGACAATTGGAGGCTGATCGAGACACTGCGTGGCAGCCGCCGCACCGGACGCTCCGCGCGTGTGCTCTTCGAAGTGCTCGGCGATCTGTGGGTGGTTGAACGCAACCCCTATATTCAGGACGACTTGATCAACCACCCACGGCGACGCGATTCTCTGATCCAGGCGCTGAATCATCGCCTCGACCTGTTCGAGTCGAGATTGAACGACAATAGCGACGCGGCGCATCTGTTGAACGCCGCGCGCCAAGTCGTCGGCGATTTCTCCCAGACCCTGAGCGACTACCGCGCATTGCGCCACAAGGTGCGTCGCGCGCTGAGCGGCAAGACACGCAAGGACAACATCGATTTTGGCGGCTTGGCGCGCGTGTCGCACGCTACCGATGCGACCGACTGGCGCGTCGAGATGCCGTTCGTAGTGATCTCGCCGGATCGCGAGGCCGAGGTTGCGGCCATCGTCCAAGCGTGTATCGATTCCGGGCTTACGATCATCCCGCGCGGTGGCGGCACCGGCTACACCGGCTCCGCCGTGCCGCTGCACGCATACTCGGCTGTGGTCAACACCGAGAAGCTCGAAGACCTGTCGGCAGTTGAGATGCGTGCCCTGCCCGGCGTCGCGCGGCCGGTGGCGACGCTACGTTGTGGTGCTGGCGTGGTGACCAAGCGCGTGTCCGAGGCGGCCGAGCGCGAGGGCTTGGCGTTCGCGGTTGACCCCACCTCGCAGGATGCCTCGACCATTGGCGGCAACATCGCAATGAACGCCGGTGGTAAGAAGGCCGTGCTATGGGGCACCACCCTGGATAACCTTGCCAGTTGGCGCATGGTCACGCCGGGTGCCGAATGGCTGGAAGTCGAGCGCCTGGATCACAATCTTGGCAAGATCCATGATCAGCCGACGGTGCGTTTTCGCATCCGGCGCTATGCCAAGGACGGCGAGACACCGATCGGCGAGGTCAAAACCCTGGAGATGCCCGGCGACGCGTTCCGTAAGACCGGGCTCGGCAAGGATGTCACCGACAAGTTTCTCTCTGGGCTGCCCGGCGTGCAGAAGGAAGGCTGTGACGGTCTGATCACCTCGGCACGTTTCATCCTGCATCGCATGCCGGCGCGTGCGCGCACGGTCTGCATGGAGTTCTTCAGTCAGGATCTGGCCAGCGCGGTGCCGGCCATCGTCGAGACCATCGACTATGTCGACGACCTGGATGGCGTATCGATGCCCGGCCTGGAACACCTCGACGAACGCTATCTGCGTGCTGTCAACTACGCCACCAAGGCAGCGCGTCGCGAGCGCCCAAAGATGGTGTTGATCGCGGATCTGGTCAGCGACGAGGAAGAAACGCTGGACACCGCCGCCCAGCGAGTCGTCGAACTCGCCGCAGCGCGTGGCGGCGAGGGTTTCATCGCCAGCAGCCCAGAGGCCCGTCGGCAGTTCTGGCTCGATCGGGCGCGAACAGCGGCGATCTCCGCGCATACCAACGCCTTCAAGATAAACGAGGATGTGGTGATCCCATTGTCCAGGCTGGCCGACTACAGCCAGGGCATCGAACGCATCAATATCGAGCAGTCCATCGGTAACAAACTGCTCATCATGCGCGCCTTCGACGACTTCCTCGACTGCGACCTGGAAGCGCTGTGCCGTTGCGAGGATGCGGGTCAATCGGAAGAAAACCGCGCCATCATGCAAGCCAAGCGCGAAGCCGCCAAGCAGGCACTGGATACGGCCATCTCGCGCTGGCGGAAGGTACTGGCGCATCTCGACGAGCCGGCTGTCGAGCACGGTGAACTGCTGCGCGAACGCGAACGCGAATGCATCCGTTCCGGCGACACCTTGCTCGACATGCTATTGCGCCGCGATCTGCGTCACAGCTTTCGCAAGGAGATCGCCGCGCGGTTGGCGGAATTCTTCAGCGGTCAGGAACTGACGCCGATCCGCGAGCGTTTTGACCAGATTCACCACGAACTGCGCGCCGAACGCCTGTTCGTCGCCCTGCACATGCATGCCGGCGACGGCAATGTGCATACCAATATCCCAGTGCATTCGCACAATTATCGCATGCTGCAAGAGGCCGAGCGCATCGTCGACCGGGTCATGGCGCTGGCGCGCGAACTCGGCGGTGTGATCTCCGGCGAGCACGGCATCGGCCTGACCAAGATCCAGTACCTGGAAGACAGTAAGTTGAACGATTTCGTCACCTACAAGGAAAAGGTTGACCCGCAAGGTCATTTCAACCGAGGCAAGCTGCTGCCCGGTTCCGGGCTGGACAACGCCTACACCCCGTCGTTGCGGCTGGTGCAGCAAGAGGCCATTCTGCTTGAACAGAGCGAACTGGGCGAACTCAACAACGATATTCGCCATTGCCTGCGCTGCGGCAAATGCAAGCCGGTGTGCATGACCCATGTGCCGCGTGCCAACCTGTTGTATTCACCGCGCAACAAGATCCTCGCCACCGGTCTGATCATCGAGGCGTTTCTGTACGAGGAACAGACTCGCCGCAGTCTGTCGCGCCAGCATTTCGACGAACTGAATGATGTCGCCGACCACTGTACCGTGTGCCACAAATGTCTGAATCCCTGTCCGGTGAACATCGACTTCGGCGATGTCACCGTGCGCATGCGCAAGATACTCACCCAGCGCGGCGAAAAACGCTTCAGCCCCGGCGCCTGGGCGGCGATGCTGTTCCTGAATGCCAAGCGGCCGCGGACCATCAAGGTACTCCAGAAGGCCATGCTCGACTGGGGCTTCAAAGGAATCGCCCTGGGCCACGCAGTGATTGCCAAGACCAGGCTGTTCGGCAAGCCGGACGAACCCCCGGCGGCGACCAGCGGTCGGCCCGGTGTAGCCGATACCCTCGTCGAATTGGTACGCCGTCCAGTACGTGTCGCCCTGCCGAAACGCAACTATCGCAGCGCGCTCGGACTGGAGGACGACAGCCATGTACCGGTCATCCTTGATCCCGAGGTGAATGCCGAGGAAGCCGAAAGCGTCTTCTACTTCCCGGGATGCGGCTCCGAGCGGCTATTCTCAGATGTCGGCCTGGCGACCATCGCGATGCTTTGGGAGAGCGGCGCCAGAACGATTCTGCCGCCCGGCTACCTGTGCTGTGGCTACCCGCAGACCGCCGCCGGCCAGCACGCCACCGGGCAGCGCATCACCACCGAGAACCGCGTGCTGTTCCATCGCATCGCCAACACCTTGAACTACCTGGATATCGACACCGTCATCGTCTCCTGCGGCACCTGCATGGACCAGTTGTTGAAATACCAGTTCGACGAGATCTTCCCTGGTTGCCGCCTGTTGGACATCCATGAATACCTGTTGGAAAAGGGCATGCATTTGTCCGGCAACGGTAAAACCGAATACCTGTATCACGACCCCTGCCACACCCCGATCAAGCAATACGACCCGTTGCGGGTTGCCCGCGAACTGACCGGCAAGGCCGTGATGCTATCCGACCGTTGCTGTGGCGAAGCCGGCACCTTGGGCACCGCGCGACCGGACATCGCCAACCAACTGCGTTATCGCAAGGTTGAGGAGTTGCGCCAGGGCATCAGCGGGTTCACCGGCGGGCGGGAAGCGCGCGACGGTGCGGTGAAGATACTCACCACCTGCCCCGCCTGCCAGCAGGGTCTCGCGCGCTACGCCGACGAAACCGGACTCGATACCGACTACATCGTCGTCGAGATGATGCAACAACGCTTTGGCCGCGACTGGCAGAAGCCATTCATCGATCGGATTCGTCAGGGCGGAGTGGAAAAAGTGCTGTTATAACAAAAACATGGTATTTTCCATCGATGGCGCCCGGGTAGGAGAAAAATAATCTGACGAGATGTTGAAAAAGTCCCGTCAAGTTCTGTTGCCTCTGCAATGTTGGAAACAACATCCCGTCCGCGGCATGAAGGTTGGCCGTGGATGTCGACGCCAAGCCGGCAGGGAGGTCTGCATGGCGTTCCAGGAGATGAGTAGCGGGCAACCAGGGATACTTTCGCGGTAAAGCCACAGCGCGGTTGGTTCAACAACAACTGAATAACCTGAACACTCAATTTTGGAGAAAACGTATGGCAAAACTTTCAGAAATCGAAGGCATCGGCGAGACCTATCAGGCCAAGTTGCAAGAAGCGGGTATCAAATCGATCGAAGCCCTGCTCGACAAGGGTAGCGAGAAGAAAGCGCGCAAGGAACTTGCCGAGAAAACCGGCATCAGCGAAAAGCTCGTGCTGAACTGGGTGAACCGCGCCGACCTCGCCCGCGTCAAGGGCGTCAGCACCCAGTATGCCGACCTGCTCGAAAGTGCCGGTGTGGACACCGTGCCAGAACTTGCGCAGCGCCGGCCCGACAACCTGCACAAGAAGATGCTGGAGGTCAATGAAGAGAAAAAACTGGTCCGGCGTCCGCCCTCGGCATCCGAGGTCGAGAAATGGGTCGCTCAGGCCAAAGAGCTGCCGCGAAAAGTAAATTATTGAGGCATGGCCATGGCCAGTCGAGCGGCGGAACCATCGCATGCTCCCTAACAGGATGTTGAAAAAGTCCTTCCATGGACTTTTTCAACGATGGAAGCGGAAAATATGATTTCCCGATTCCTCCCTGTACCGCACACAAGCCGTTGAAAAATTCCATTTTTCAACGGCCTGCTAACAAGCGCATTTCCCGCCTTGATCTTGCATATTTCAGCGGCGGTCCGCGTGGTGACTTGTCACGAAACTTCTTGACAAGGCCGGGGTGGTTTGATCAATGCGTGTTGACATGATTAGAATATCATAATATTCTTATCTCATGTTCTTGAACAGGTAGGGAGAAAGACGATGAAAAAATACATACTCTTGGCACTGTTGCTTGCCGGTGTGGCCGGCGTCGCCAACGCATCCGAGGAAGATGGACTCTACAATCTCGATGCCCGGCAAACCCAACCCGGGGAATCGGGCAATGTGTCGGCTGATCAGACCGATTACACGGCGTACGACGAGCTGTCCGATGATACGGCGCGCACTGCCGTAACGGAAGTGGCGCCGACACCGAGTCGTGACGACATGGAGGCAGTGGTACCGGGCGCCAATTGGCCCGAAGGCACCTGATGCAGGATGTGTTGTTGATGTGGAAGTCACCTTATCGATTGCTTGTGATCCATCCATGGGCGCGCCGGGGATAGCTACCTGTAGGCTTGGCTTCGGTATCTGCGGCCAAGCCACGGGCGGCAACTTTCATGATATAGCCACGCGCGGCCAGGCCGTGGAATGATCGTACGCGTACCGAGTTTCTGCTCGTCGTGGCTCCCACGAGTTTCTCGCGTCTTGGTGGGTACGAAAAAGCCCCGCTTCCGAGAGGAAGGCGGGGCTTTATTTTGCGTGAAATCCTCGAAACGTCCGGTTTAAATCGCCTTGGAAAAGCGTCCCTTGCTTTTTTCCGGATCCAGATAGCGATCGAACACCATGCAGATATTACGAATCAGTAGTCGCCCCGGCGGCAGTACCTCGATATGATCGGTCCCGATGCGCACCAGCCCGTCGGTCTGCATTGGCTGAAGGCGCTTTATCTCCTCAGTGAAGAAGCGCGAAAAATCGATGTTCCAGCGTTTTTCCAACGCGGTGGTGTCCAGCGTGAAATGACAAATCAGGCTGTTGATGATCTCGCGGCGCAGTTTGTCGTCCGGTTCCAGTTCGTAACCACGATAGATCGGCAGGTGACCGCTGTCGATGGCTGAGGTGTAGTCGTCCATTTTGCGGTGGTTCTGCATATAATTGCCGCGCACCTTGCCGATACTGGTCATGCCCATGCCGATCAGGTCACAGTCGGCGCGCGTGGAATAGCCCTGGAAGTTACGGTGTAATTCGCCGTTGCGTTGCGCCCTGGCCAGTTCGTCATCGGGCTTGGCGAAGTGATCCATGCCGATATAGACATAGCCCGCGCTGCCCAGTTTTTCGAAACACATTTCCAGAATCGCGAGTTTCTCGGATGGTGATGGCAGCGCCAGCGGATCGATCTGGCGCTGCGGCTTGAACAGATGGGGTAGATGAGCGTAGTTGAATATCGACAGGCGGTCGGGTCCGGCATCAATGATGGTGTCTACGGTTTTGGCGAAACTCTCCAGGTGTTGTTTCGGCAGACCATAGATCAGGTCCATGCTGACCGAGCGGTAGTCGTTGTCGCGGGCGGCCTGCAATACCTCCATGGTGATGGCCATCGGTTGTATCCGGTTGACCGCTTTTTGTACATCGGGGTCGATGTCCTGTACGCCGAGGCTGATACGGTTAAAGCCGAGATCACGTAGAAAACGGATACCGTCGGCGTTGATTTCACGTGGATCCAGCTCGATCGAGTACTCCCCTTCATCGTCTTCGCGCAGGTTGAAGA
>Ga0256841_1001025_pt1 | contig 25906 bp, 17 predicted proteins | sample 356308metaG_FD_185971 | JGI IMG/M metagenome (GOLD analysis project Ga0256841, IMG submission 185971) | Hydrothermal vent microbial communities from Mid Atlantic Ridge, Atlantic Ocean - 356-308 | ecosystem: Environmental > Aquatic > Marine > Hydrothermal vents | place: Atlantic Ocean: Mid...
GCGTTGTATCATGAGAGGACCCGCCTCGCGCCCGTCTCTTGACCGTCATGCCCTCATCCCGCACACAGGACTATCACCTCGTCATCGTCATGGGCGCTTCGCCGGCGGTGCTCACCGAGACGGTGTGGTCGCTGGCGCGGCAGCACGATCCGCCCTGGCGGCCCGTCGCCGTCGACGTGATCACGACCGGGGTGGGGCGGGCCTTCGCGGAGGCGCGTCTGTTCGGAAAGGCGCGGAACCACCCGGTGGAGGGCGCGCCGTTGCCCGTCGGGGACCGGTGGCGGCGCTTCTGCGAGACGGTGCTCGAGGGCCGCCGCCCGCCGGTGCGCTTCCACGTCCCCGTCCATTCGGACGGCGCGCCCCTGCTCGACATCCGGCACGCCGAGGACGACGTCCGCTTCGCCGCATGCTGCTACCGCGTCGTGGCCGAACGCGTGGCGCAGGAGCTGCCCGTAGTCGGCTCCATCGCCGGGGGACGCAAGACGATGAGCGCCCACCTGATGAGCGCCTTCACGGTTCTGGCCCGTCCGATGGACCGGCTCGTGCACGTGCTCGTCGCCCCTCCGGAGCTCGAACGCGACCCCGCCTTCTTCCACCCCTCCCCCGCCCGCCCCGGCTTCGTCCGCCTCGACCGCGTGGACCTCCGTTTCCCGCGCCTGCGGGATCATCTGAAGCAGCCCTTGTCTCCCGGGGGAGCGTCGCCGGACCCGGCCCGTCTGCTCGACACGCTCGTCCCGGCGCAGAGCCCCGAGGACACGCCCGCCCGGGTCATCTGCTTCCTCGGCAACCGCGCCGCCGGCGGCTGCCGGGTGGTCCTCTACGACCGCGACGGCGCCCGGACGGCCGAGGCGGCCCTTCCTCCCGCGGAAGCCGCCACGCTTCTGACGCTGGCCGAGGCCTCGGCCGAGGCCGGCGGGCCGGTCGCCAACACCGCCCTCGCCGGCAACCCCGTAGTGGAGGCCCGGCGGGCCGCCGTGCGGCAACACGCGGCCCGGTACGCCCCCCCGAAGCCCTGGGAAACCACCGACGACGTGAGCAAGGCCGTCAGCGCGCTCAACCGCAGGCTCCGGCGCCATCCGCTCACGGCCTACTTCCTGGTCCTCCACGCCACCCCCACCGCCGAGGCTACGTATTACGGTCGGCCCGTGGCGCTCCCGCCGATCGAGGTCGCGCCGCTGCTCCCCGGCGACGCCGCCCTCCCCTGGCCCTTCGAGCGCCTCAAACGCATCGCCCCTTCCGAGGCGGCCCCCCGCTGACGCCCCTCGCGCGCGCCGGAGCCGCCCCGCTTCGCCCGCCACGCAGGCTCCCCGTAGATGCGCACGAACCGGCGCGACGAGTTTTTTCCCGGTTCCCCGTAATTTTCCCACCCTTTCCAGAACCTACGAAAACACGGGCATGTAAAAGCAGATATAGCGGCCCTTCGGCGTCAGGTTTTCCCCTACGCCTTCTTCTCAAAATGCCCCACATCCAATGAGGGCAACGGGCTGTCTTCTGCGAGATCACCTTCTCGTATCATGTTCTCCCGGACGTCGTCCTTTCTCATACTCACCCTCTCCCGTCGATCCCGGAAGCGTCCGGGCGCGCCCGCTTATTTTCTGATCTGACGCGCGCCCCCTGCAGTCGCTCCGGCAACGGCGGCCGCCCAGACCCTCCTTCCGTGCCATGCTGCTTCTCAAAAAAATTCTCGTCCCCACCGACCTCGACGATCCCACGGCCATCCTCCGCGCGCTCTCGCTCGCGCGTCCGTACCGGGCCGAGGTCTTCGTGCTCCACCTCACGGACCATCCCGAGCATGCTCCCGAATGGGATGCCGAACGTTTCCGGCGTTGGCTCGGCTCGGGCGCCACGAAGTGCTCCTATCCCATCGACGAATGGATGGAGCACCTTCGCTTCGAAAGCCTGCCGCTGGGCGAGCGGAACCCCGCTGAGGTCACGATCGATTTTGCGGAGCGGTATCGGTTCGACCTCATCGTGATGGGCACGCACGCGAGAAAGGGCTTTGCCCGGGTGCTCGGCGGGAGCGTCACCGAAGAGATCGTGCGCCGCGCGCCGTGCCCGGTCCTCAGCTTTCACCTCGACGAACCGGTGGAAAAACACCCCTGCATCCCCCGGCATCTGCTCGTCCCGACCGACCTTTCGGATTGCTCCCAGCATGCCCTCATGCATGCGAAGGAACTCGCCGCCATGTTCGAGGGCCGGATCACCTTGCTCCACGTGATCCATCACCGCAGCCTCATCCCCAACCTCGACGATCCCATCTATCAGCGTTTGCTCAAGGAGATGATGCGGCCCGGCTTCTTCGACGAACACCTGCGCGCGCTCGACGAGGCCGTGCCGGGACCGGACGTGGAGGTCTCCTACCGGATCGCGCACGGGAACGTGGCCGAGCGCATCGCTGCCTTCGCCGACGAAGAAGACGCGGACCTCATCGTCCTGGCGACCCACGGGCTCACCGGCATCCGGCATTTCCTCATGGGCAGCGTCGCCGAAAAGGTGGTGCGCACGGCGAAGAAGCCGGTCTTCACGGTGAAGTCGTTCGGGCGTTCGCTCGTCACGGCCACGCCGGCCTCGTTCAAGCAGCCGGAGACGACGAGCATCTTCCACATGCTCCGCTATCCCCTCGAAGAGCTTCCCGGTGAGCAGCCGCCCGTTCCGAGCGTCCGCGCTCTGGAAGTGCCGCTCGCCTCGTTTGCCCCGCCGATCCTCACGCGCACACCCGTTCCGGTGGAATCGGTGACCTCCACCGCCGGACAACCGCCGGCGCCCCGTCCCAAAGAACCGCCGGTGAACCGCCCGCCCGTCTCTCACGCCGGGTGACCACGCCCGGGCTCAGTCTTCGTCGAGGATGTAGATCTCCGGCAAATTGCGCCCGAGCTGGCCGTAGTCGAGGCCGTAGCCGATGACGAAGAGGTTCTCGATGCGGAAGCCCACGTAGTCGAGCTCGACGTCCACGCGCGTGGCCTCGTATTTATGGAGCAGCGTGGCCGTACGCACCGACGCGGGGCGATACTCCCGCATCTTCTCGATGATGAACCGCATCGAGAGGCCGGTATCGACGATATCCTCGACGACGATGACGTGCCGCCCCTCGATCGGCGCGTCGATCTTTTTGAGCTCGTGCACGACGCCGCTCGAGATCTTCTGAGCGCCGTACGAGGAGAGCTTCAGAAAGTCGACCTCGCAGTCGATGTCGATGGCGCGCATGAGGTCGGCGAGGAAAATGAAAGCGCCGTTGAGCACGCCGATCAGAATCGGGCGTTTGCCTTCGTATGCGCGGCTGATCTCGCGTCCGAGCTCCTCGACCCGTCGTTGAATGGTTTCTTTGTCGAGATAGAGGCGGAAGCGCTCTCCCCGGCACATGACGGTTTTTTTCACGTCGGGAATGTTTAGAGACATAAAGAAACGCCCGGTATGGATGGTTTCAGGTGGAATACGACGTCCTCGGGGGTCGCCATCCGGAATCCCGGGAAAACTACGCCACGTCGCCTTCGGATGGAAGCGATCGGGCGTCGGGGACGGTTCTCTTCACCGGGAATGAACAAGCCGTCACGCGGCCTGCCCGTCCCGGGGAGTGAACCGCAGACGAACGCACCGGGTGGAGCCGGGACGGAGGCGGACCTCGTCCGAGAGGCGAAGCCCGACCACCCACACGATCTTCTCCCGGTCGGAGAGCACGTAGACGCCGGACCGCTCGTGTGCCGGGATTTTCGCGTCCGTGAGAAAGTCGCTCACTTTTTTGTGATGGCGCATGCCGAGGGGACGGAAGCGATCGCCGGTGCGCCAGGGACGCGCGAGGAGCGGCGGCGCGATCCGGTCCGCATCGGCGTATTCGACGAGCGGCGCGCCGGCTCCGGGTGAAGCCACACACGGGGCTTCTTCGACGAGGAGCGCGCCGCCGGGGAGCGCCACGGGCGCGCCCGGCGCCACGGGCGTTTCCGCCCCGCCCTTGCCGGGGCCCGGCACGAAGGCGAGTCCCTCCCGCTCGCGCCACACGCTTCCCTGACCGAAGGTCACGCGGCGGCCCGTCTGCGCGCCGAGGAGCCGCTCGACGGTCTCCGCCGTCGTCTCGCTCAGGGGCGCGCCGGGGAGCCACCGGCGGAGCGCTTCGAGGATCAACCGGCGACGCCATACGGTCGGCTGCGCTTCGAGCGCCCCGGCGGAGAGCATCCCCCCGCCGCCCGGCAGCTTCTGCGCGCTCGTTGCGAAGCGTCGCGTCAGCTCCGGGTGGATCGTGTCCGTCACGTAAGCGCGCACGAGCGCCGCCGAACGCGCGATGTTCTCCACGGCGGCCGGACCGAAGTGCTCGACGATGCGCGGGAGGAGGGCCTCCCGGATCGCGCCGCGCCGGTACCGGAAGCCCGCGTTCGAGGCATCCTCCCGCCACGCGAGCCCCTCCGCAGCCGCGAACGCCTCGATCTCGGACCGTCGGACGTCGAGGAACGGGCGCACGAGCGTGATCGCGCTGCCGCGCGCGAGCGGTCGCCGGACCGGCATGCCCGCGAGCCCCTCCACCCCGCTGCCCCGGAAGAGGCGGAGCAACACCGTCTCCGCCTGATCGTCGCGGTGGTGGGCGACGGCGACGTGCGAGAGCCCCCCGGCCCGGGCGAGACGCTCGAAGAAAGCGTATCGGAGGTCCCGCGCCGCGGCCTGCATCGACTGCCCGTGTGCGCGCGCGTGGGCCTTCGTGGCCGGGCGGTCGACGTGCAGCGGAACGCCGAGACGCCGGCAGAGCGCGCGCACGAGCGCCTCATCCGCCTCCGACGCCGCGCCCCGGAGCCCGTAGTTCACGTGCGCCGCCCGCATCGCATACCCGAGCCGGTGAAGCACGGTCAGGAGCGCGACCGAATCGACGCCGCCGCTGACGCCCACGAGCACCCGCGCCCCCGGTTCGAGGAGCCGGTGACGGTCGATGAACGCGCGGACGTTTTCGATCAGCATGGGACGTGCGGGAGCGCCTTCGGGAACGGGGCGCGAGACGGCTATGCCCCGCGCCCGAACCGCTTGTTCAGTTCGTCGATGGTGATCTTGACCATCGTCGGGCGGCCGTGCGGGCAGGCGTACGGCATCTCGCAAAGAAAAAGCTGATCGATCAGCCCGCGCATCTCCTTCACCGAAAGCGGCTCCCCCGGTTTGATGGCGCTCCTCCGGGCCAGACTCCGGGCGAGCCGCTCGCGCTTCTTCACCTGCGGCGCTTCGCCGTACGACTTGTACTGCGCCAGGATGTCCTCGATCATGGAACGCTCGTCGCCGGCGCGGATCTCCGCCGGCACGCCTCGCACGACCACCGAACGCCCGCCGAAAAACTCGATGTCGAACCCGAGCGAGCGGAGATCCGGCAAGAGTTCCTTGAGGATCTCGTAGTCGGCGGGTGAGAAGTCCAGGGTGTGGGGAAAGAGCAACTGCTGCGAGAGGTCGAAGCCGTTTTCGAGGCTGTGGAGCGCCCGTTCATAGAGGATGCGCTCGTGCGCCGCGTTCTGATCGACGACCATCAGACCCGAACGGATCTGCGTGAGGATGTACGTATGGTGGAGTTGCCAAAGGAGCGTCTCGGGGCGGTCCGTTTCGTCGTCCTCCACCTCCGTCGTCGCGCCCGAAGCGATGTGCCGCCCGACAGTGTGCACCTCCGGCGCGGCATAGAAGCGTTCGGAGAGCGCGCCGAGCCCCCCGGTCGTTCCCGTTGGACTCGTGCGCGGCTCGGAAGGCTTGCGCCGGGACGGAGCGCCGACGACCGGCGCTTCCGGAGGATGCACCGGCGAGAAAGCAACCGGCGGCGCATAGGGGCTCGCGCCCGGGAAGGTGATCGACGAGCCGACGGCGCGATCCGGATCGTTCCCGAGCTGCGGGGTCAACTCGGAAACGCCGAGCGCCTTCTTCACCACGGCCCGGAGGAAACCGTACACCCCGCGCTCGTCGTCGAACTTGACCTCGGCCTTCGTCGGATGCACGTTCACGTCCACATGGCTCGGGTCGAGGTTCAGGAAAAGGGCGAAGAACGGATGCGAGCCCTCGGGCAGCGCGTCGCCATAGGCGGAGGCGACGGCGTGTTCGAGGCGGCGATGTTTGACGAATCGGCCGTTGACGAAGAGGAACTGCTCGCCCCGGCTCCGCCGCCGAAGGCTCGGATGCCCCACGAAGCCATACACCGAAAGGTAGCTCGTCGATTCCTCCGCGGGGATGAGTTTGTGCTCGTAGGCTTGTCCGAAGATGCCCGTGATCCGCCCCCGGAGCGCTTCGTACACATCGTCGTCGTCCACGCGGTCGAGCCGATGGACCTCGTTGCCGTCGTGGTGGAGCGTGAAGCCGACGCGCGGATTCGAGAGGGCCAGAAACTGGAACGTCTCGACGAGGTGCTTGAATTCCGTGGCCGGGGACTTCAGGAAGTTGCGGCGCGCCGGCACGTTATAGAAGAGGTTGCGGACCGCGAGGGAGGCGCCGTTGGGGGTGGCGCAGGGTTCGGTCGATTGGAGGACCCCGCCCGCGACGCGGACGCACACGCCGGCTTCGTCGCGGACGCGCTTCGTGCGAAGCTCGACCTGCGACACGGCGGCGATGGAGGCGAGCGCTTCCCCGCGAAAACCAAGCGTGAGGATGCGTTCGAGATCGTCGATGGAGCGGACCTTGCTCGTGGCGTGGCGTTGGAAACAGGCGACGGCGTCCTCCGGTCCCATCCCGCAGCCGTTGTCGATCACCTGCACGAGCTCGCGCCCGGCGGACTTGAGCACCACCTGCACCTGATCGGCGCCCGCGTCGAGCGCGTTCTCGATCAACTCTTTCGCCGCCGATGCCGGACGCTGCACGACCTCGCCCGCCGCGATCTTGTTGGCGAGCGTCTCGGGCATCACCCGAATGATACGTTCCGGAACGATCGAGACCTCGGACACGCGATACTCCTCCTGTTTACGACCTTTCCGCCCGTTGTCAACCAAGCTTCAGAAACACATAGACGATCAGCGCGAGCATCACGAGGAAATACACGATGCCCGCCGGACTCCGACGCCGGGCGCGCGACATGCTCTTGACGCGCATCCGATGCTTCAGCCTTTGCTCCTTTTCAGGGTTGTAGAACCGCGGCTCATAGGAGAACCGCCTGTGCCGCGTCCGGCGATTGCTTGGAATAAAGATACCCATGCTCTTCGTGGTCTGTGTGTGGCGCGAGCACCCGAACGGCCCCTGCGGAGGTCTCGTCAAACGCTCGAAGCTCAAAAAACCCGCGAACTTATGCGCGTTATACAGGCCCCCGATGCCGGCGTTCCGTTGCCGCGAGTGGACTTCCACGGGGGTTAACCTATGAAAAAGAGGCGTTTCGGGATCGAAAAGTTGCTCACTTTTTATCCACGGCCGCCGGGGTCAATCGAAGAGCCGGGCGACGTAGGCGAGGTAGAGGTACACCATTGGGGCGGCGAGGATGAGCGCGTCGAGGCGGTCGAGGAGGCCGCCGTGTCCCGGGAGGATCGTCCCGGAGTCCTTCACATCCACGGCGCGTTTCATCTTGCTCTCGGCCAGGTCTCCGAGTTGACTGACGACGCCGCAGAGGAAGGCCACCACCACGAGGTGGGGCCACGGCAGGAAGGCGAGCACGGTCAGTTTGAGCGCCACGGCCACAGCCAACGCGCCCAGCGCGCCGCCGATGGAGCCCTCCCACGTCTTCTTCGGCGAGACCCTGGGCGCGAGCGGATGCCGCCCCACCGCCTTGCCGGTGTAATAGGCGAACGTGTCCGTCGCCCAGATGAGGACCACCGTGGCCAGCGTCAGATAGAACGCCTCGAGGTCGCCGACGCCGGGCCCGCGCGCCAGGCGCAGCTTCACCAGGAAAGCCAGGAACAGCGCGGGATAGATCGCGCCGGAGATGGTGGCGGCAAAAGACGCGAGGGGGGTCTTCAGCGCCGTCCGCATCGGGCTCACTGCCAGCCACAGGAGCGCCGCCGCCAGCGCCAGCGCGCCCGCTTCCGGCGCGAACGCCCAGCCGGCCGTCAGCGCCCCGATAGCCAGTCCGGCGCGTCTGTCCGGCGCAAGCCCGCCCGCTTCCATCAGCTGATACGCTTCCAGCTGCGCGACGAGGGCCGCCGCCAGCATGAGGCCGCCGAACCATCCCCCCCCGAGGTAGGCGGCGAGCACCACCACGGGAATGCCGATGACGGCCGTGAGCAGACGAAGCAGAGCGTTGGACACGGGGCGGGAGATTCCGTGAGCGAATGGGTCGCGGAGAGGCGTTGACGACGACGCGGACGGGCGGGTTATGCGTTCTCTTCCCCGGCTTCTTCGTCCGAAAGACTGAGGTTGATTTTTTCGATGCCGGAGTCGAGCATGGCCTCTTCCGCGGGCGTGTGGGCCGCGGGCGCATCCGGGTCGGCGGCGAGCGCGGCGGCTTCGAGCTCTTCGTCGGAGAGGGGCTCGCTCTCGAGGATGTGGCGCGCCGCTTCCACCTGATCTTTCGGCACCATCACGTGCACCTGCGCAAACCCGTCCACCAGCGTCAGGTTAAAGGCGTGGTCACGCTGGGTCAGAACGACGGCGGGAATGCCGGCATCGTCGAGCCGGTCGCGCACGAGATCGGCCTCGTAGTCGGTGCCGCTTCGAAAGATCGAGACCCACCCTTCATAGGTTGACTCACGCATGGCGTCGTACAGGTGTGTTCATGGGAGGTGATCCGGCGGGTGATCCGCCGGGGCACGCCGCCCCAGGGCAGCGTGGGCCGTCTGATGAATAGCATACACGAACAGAAGGAAAAACACCAGCGCCGAAAGGAGAATAAACCAGGGCACCTCCATTTTTTCGAGGTCGGCGGCTTCGAGGTCGGGGCGTTTGGCCACGTATGCGCCGAGGAAGACGGCGAAGGCATTGTTGGCGAAGTGCACGGCGATCGACGTCCACAGGCTGCCGCTGCGCCAGGCGACGTAGGCGAGGTAGATGCCGAGCGCCATGAGCGGTAAGGCCTGCGTCAACCGGAGGTGATAGAGCCCGAAGACGATGCCGGTGAGCGCTATGCCCCAGAACACGCCCAGCCCCCGTTCGGCCTGACGCTGAAAATAGCCGCGAAAAAGCAGTTCTTCGCAGAAGGCCGGCGTGACGGCAAGCATGAGAAGCGTGGGAAAGAGGCCGATTTGCTGGTCGAGCACCTTCTCGATGAGTTCGAGTTGCGCCTGTTCGAACTGCCGGATGGCGTCGGGCCACGGCAGCGCGTCGCTGACTTGCCCGAGCCACTGCACCACCGGCACGAGGGCCGCGAGTCCGAGGAGTGCGAGCAGGAGGAGCGTCCAATCCGGCTTGCGCAACCGAAGAAAAGCCCACGGGCGAGAGGAATGCATCCGTGCGAAAACGTATGCCGGAAGCGCGATTCCGAACACCTGCCCGACCGTGTTCGCCACCATCAGCACGCCCGGCTGCTCATCGACCATGTTCATCAGCGCGGTGATCATCTCGCCGGGCGGCGTCCCGTTCATCAGCAGAAGCGCCACCACCACCAGCGGCGCGATCACGACCTGAAACAGGATGAACACGAGCACGAGGCCGATCAGGGCCGTCAGCAACGGCGGGTACTTGTTCCGCTCGAGCATGCCGTCGAGCGGGATGGGACGTCGGGGCTCCCAGGCATCGATCAGGGCGGGTTTCGTCTCGGCGGCCGGCTGAACGTCGAAGGGGTAGGTCTGCTCCATAAACGAAAGGGAGCGCGCGCCCCCTGCCTCGTGCAATCGATAAGTGATCCCGTGGGGGGATGCCAACCGTCGAGCGAAAGCCGGTGTTCCCCGCCGGCATGCTCAGGCGCCCGTCATCTCCCGCCGGAGCCGGTTGACGATGGTGCGCAGGCGCGTGTACACGTATTTGTGGTTCTCGTACCGCATCACCCGGGCGATCTGCTGGGCGCGCATGCCGTGTTCATAGCGAAGGAGCACCAGCAATTGATCCTCCTCGTCGAGCTTCGCAATCGCCGCGTTGAGCCGGCTGATCTGCTCCCGCTCCCCCAGCCCGGCTTCCAGGCTCCCGTACGCGTCGGAGGACGGCTGAAACCCCGCCTCGCGCAGATCTTCGATCGAGAGGAAGGTCCGGTTCATGTTCAGCGCCGTCAGCAGGTGCCACCGCTTGTTGACCGTCAGCAGGTCGTTGATCTTTTCGATGGCGCGCTGGACGTCGAGCCGGGTGCAAGGCCTGCCATGCTTGCCGCTGATCAGCTCGGCGATGTCTCCGTAGGGTAGATTATCCTGATAATAATACTTGAAGACCAGTTTCTCCTGATCATCGAGCTTCGCGAGCACCGACTGCGGAGCCGACACCATGCGTTGCTTGCGAAAACGATCCCGGCAGGCGTTGGCCACCACCACGCTGAGCCACGGCGCGAGTTCACTGTTGATCCGAAAGCGACGGAGCGCCTGAAAATTGTTCGCGCGGAGGCGCTCGGCGATCGATGTGTACACCTCCATCACGTCGTCCGGGTCCTTCATGAAACGCCGAATCATCCGCAAAAGGATCGGGGAATAGTGCTCCAGCAACTCGGCGTAAGCCCCTTCCGGATCCTGTTTGAATCGCTCGATGATGGCGGCATCTCTGCTCATATGCTCATTACCCTGGGAAAGGAAGGACGCCTGATCCGCATCAACCGTTTGCTTTTCCATAATGCATCACGCAGCGGCGACGGACGAAGAGAGCTCACGTTCGGCGCGCCCTGGAACCACACTCACCGTCTTTGCATAAACTTTGCCGTGCGCCGGGTGTGCGCCTCTTGACCACCCTGTGCAGCCGTCGGTATATTGCGGTTTCATGCGCTTGTAGCTCAGTTGGATAGAGCGTTGGATTCCGGTTCCAAAGGTCGGGGGTTCGAATCCTCCCAAGCGCGCATCGCCCCGGAGTGTCTCACACGCTTCGGGGCGTTTTTTATCCCTTCCGCCGCGCGACGATTTCCCGCCAACCCCCGTGAGAGCCAACGTCTGACGAACCCTTTCACGAAGATGATGCCAATTCCATTGCACGGGCTTCTAAACGGCCTTTCCGGCCTCAAAGGACCACTTTTCCTTCCCGACGGACCCGCGAGAGGGCTCGGAATGAGTCAGCAGTTTTGAAATGAGACCCGGACGGATCTCACGCCGCTCCGGGTCTATTCTGGAGAAAGGGGGAATCAACCAGGGTCTGACGAACGGGGGAAGGCGCGAGACCGCAGGGCTCCGGCATCGACGGGAGCCGCGAGAAGATGCCGAATGCGCACGCGGGTGGGGGGTCGCGCCTCGGCTCCTTTGATACGAATACCGCCGCTGATAGTCAATAACGGGCGGCCCGCCTCAGGAAAGGGACCTCCAAATTTAATATTCGCCGCACCGCGCGTTCACCGAATCGCTCCCCCCTCATCCGAGCGCCTTTTCCAGTTCGAGCGGCGCCAGATCCAGCCCTTCGCCGGGCGGCGGGACGTGCAGCTGCCGCTCGCTTGCGGCTACCACGGTCGATACGGCCAGGTCGCCGGTGACGTTGGTGACCGTTCGCATCATGTCGAGGATGCGATCGACGCCGAGGATGAGCGCGATGCCGGACGAGGGCACCCCGACGGATTCGAGGATGATGACAAGCATGATGATGCCGGCGCTCGGAACCGCCGCCGTGCCGATGGAGGCCAGCACGGCCGTCAGGATGATGGTGATCTGTGCCCCGAGGTCGAGTCCCATCCCGAGGGTCTGCGCGATGAACACCGCCGCCACCGCCTGATACAGCGCCGTCCCGTCCATGTTGATCGTCGCGCCGAGCGGGAGGGCAAACGAAGAGACCTCCTCCGAGACGCCGAGGTTTTTCTCCGCCACCTCCATCGTCACCGGCAACGTCGCCCCGCTCGAAGAGGTGGAGAACGCCACGAGCTGCGCCGGGCTGATGCTCGAATAGAAGCGCTTGAGCGAGAGCGGCGTGAAGAATTTGATGAGCGAGGAGTAGGTGATCCCCATGTGGAGGATGAGCCCGAGCACGACCGCGATGCAATAATATCCGAGCGCCGCCAGGAGCTCGCCGATCTGCGCCAGATTGTCCCCGGCGATGGAAGTGATCGTGTCCGCCATCAGGGCGAAGACCCCGATCGGCGCCATCAACATGATGATCTCCACCATCTTGATGACGAGTTCGTTCAGACTCTCGAAGAACCGGACGAGCGGCCGGGCTTTCTCTGCGGGCACCATCAGGAGCGCGACGCCCGCAAAGATGGCGAAGAAGACCACCTGAAGCATGTTCCGGTTGTCGGAGGCGGAGTCGAACAGGTTCGACGGCACCATGTCCACGATCGGCTGGAGCGGCCCGCGTTCTTTCGCGGCTTCGGCCATCCGGGCGCGGCCGGCGGCGTCGCTGCCGTAGGTCTCCTCCAGCTTCTGCTTCATGTCCTCGGGCACATGCGCTCCCGGCTGCATGAGGTTGACCACCACCAGCCCGATGATGAGCGCCACCACCGTCGTGGCAATGTAAATGGCGATGGTCTTTCCACCGATACGCGAGAGTTTCTTCAGGTCGGATAACGAAGCCACACCCGTGATGAGCGAGGCCAGTATGAGCGGCACCGCGATCAGCTTCAGCAGATTGATGAAGATGTCGCCGAAAGGCGCGATCCAGTCGTCTGTGAACCGGCCCCATCCGGACGCCGCCGCGACGATCCCGTAGATCAGGCCCAGCACCAGACCGAGGATGATCTGCCAGTGAAGCTTCTTATACCAGGGCATTGCGCAATTTCTTTTGGTGGAACAACGGGAGCGGCCGCCGCCCCGTGAAGAGGGCCGGAGCCCCCGGGACGCAGCGCGGATCGCCCCTTAAGAACCTAATCCCGCCGCTCGAAAGCAAGCCATCGCGAGGAGGGCTCCCAAAAAGGCGCCCCAGAGATTGACCCCGTCGTTGTCGATCCACGATAGCCCATGGACGAGGCGGAAACCCTCCCCCCGCCGCTCGGTCACCGCGCCGGTGGCGGGATCCCGGTAGCGGGCCTGAACGGCGGCTCCCGCGAGGCTGTCGCCGAAGGAAGCGACCACGCCCGAACCCGTGAGGAAGAAGAGCGTCACGCCCGGGCCGAACCGCCCGAAGAATGCCGGCGCAAAGGGCCACGCACTGATCGCGACCGAGGCCGCGCCGAGCGCCGCGCCGAGCGTCCCGAGCGCCGAGACGGCCCCCGACGTGCCCGGCGGCGCTTCCCGCCACGTGGTGACGAGCCTCGGACGCGCCCGACCGAGCGTGCCGATCTCGGTGGCCCACGTATCGGCGGCGGCGGCGGCGAGCGCGCCGAGAAAACCCGCATACCACAGACTCCCGGGCGCGACGGCGTGCCCGAGCAGAAGCGCCCACGCCACGCCGCCGTTGGCCAGCACCTGCCGCGCGTCGCGCACGCTTCCCTTCTCGCTCAGCGCCAGAGCCGCCGCCTTCCGCCCGCGCCCCAGCTTCGAGAGCAGACTCGACAAAAAGAAGAACGCAAACCCCGGCGCCGCCCACGCCCATCCGCCAAACCCGACGAGCGAGGCCGCGAAGAGCCCGCCTGCCACGGCGCCCGAAGCATCGAGAAAACGGAGCCGGAGAGCAAAGAAGCCGAAGGCCGCGCCAACTCCGAGGGCGAGCAACGGGCGCACCCACCCCTCGGGGAGGACCTCCGGGAAGAAGAGCGTCTCGAGCGCCACGGTCACGACGCTCAGAAGGAGTAGCGGATCGAGGCCGCCGGCTGCGGCGCGCCGTTCCGGTTATACGCGAGCCCGAAGCTCGTGCTGATCCGCTCGTTGTGGAGCTTCGAGGAGATGGCGGCGTCGATGCCCGCCACGAGGTGATTGACGATGAAAAGGAGCGACAACCGGGAAGCCCTCCGAAGCAGATCATTGGCGTGCGCCGTGTCCTCGGCATATGCGAAAAACGTCTCCGAGACGTTCGGCTTCTCCCCGTTGGGACCCGTCATCTCCGGATCGATGGCCACCGTAAAATTGCCCTCCGCATCGACCCAGGCGGGATAGTCCCGCCAGCCGGGTGCGAACTGAAAATACTTGCCGATGAGTTCGTAGTATTGCTGATCGCCGAAGTTGGGAAGCTGATGCGAGAACGCGGCTCCCGTCTCCGGATGGAAAAGGCGCCGCTCGACGCTTCGGATCTGCGAGAAGAACGCATCGACCACCTGCCGATCCGCCGAACTCCACGCGCCGGGGTTCGTGAAGTCGATGCCGGAGGGGACGGCGATGTCGACGGTGCTGATCCCGGCATTGAACTGCTGATTGAGGAAGACCTGATAGTCATTCAGCCAGGAGGCGTACCGTGCCGGGTCCCACTGCGCGTTTGCGAACGCCTGATAGGCGCGTTCCTCGTCGAGCCCCTGCCCCCGCCACACGGTGTACCCCGTGATCAGCGCCGCTTCGACGGCGATGCCGACGAGCGCTTTCACCCACTGCCGGTTGTAGGCCTGACCCGCGCCCGGAACCAGCGCCGAGAGGGCGAACGCGAGCGGCACACTCCGGCGTCCGGGCGCTCGCCGAACCAGCCCTTTCGCCCGCGTCGTTTGCCCCGCGTGCAAAATCGCCATCCGGAGATCGGCCTGCGTATACGTCTGCTCGTGGTCCGGCTTGTCGCGTCCCTGCCCGTCGTCGCCCGCACGGGCGGGACCGGCCGTCGCCAGGGTAAGCACGGCGCACACGGCGCACAAATGGCGGAAAGAGGTAAAACGTGTCATAAATCTGGAGGGTTGGGCCACTCGCGGCCGGGGAAAACCGCCGGGCATGCACACACGAAAAGCCGCTATAAGTACGGCATGACGGCGCGCTTGAAAAAGTCATAATCGCGTGCGCCGAGGAGGTAGCGTCGCACGACGCCTTCCCGGTCGATGACGTACGTCGTCGGGCGCACGTCGAAGCCGCTCCGGAAGACCTCCGGCATCGTCTCGGGCGCATCGACGTACCCGCTGACGGTCCGAAGCGGAAGGTTCTCGTGAAAGTCGAGGAGCACCTGTCGGGGCTCGTCGGAGATCGAGAGGATCACCAACCCCTCCTCGGAAAGATCTCCGGAGAGACGGTTGAGTTCGGGGATTTCGGCGAGACACGGCGGGCACCACGTCGCCCAGACGTTGAGCAGAATGACCTTACCCTCGAACTCCTCGAACGCGTGCGGGGAGTCATCGGAGACGAGGCGAAAGGAGAAGTTTTCCGCCGGCACTTCGAGGGGCACGTCCTCGAAGGCCGAGCGATCCGCGAAGTTGACGACGCGCGCTTCGGGCTCCGAACGCATCGCGAGGATCAACAGGGCGCTCGCGCTGAGGATGAGCAGCACCGAGAGCGTCGATCCGAGCCACTCGACGGCGTTTTGCGGGCGTTTCCGCTCGTGCCCGCCGATGAGGGCATACAGAAATCCGAGGCCGACGACAATCATCACCACGGAGGTGACGTAGATCAGAGTGAGGTTCATCGTTTCGTCTTCATCTTCGTGCGTGGGGGAGCTTGCGGTTCCGGCTTCTCGCTCATAGTTGGTCAAACCCGAAAATGACGCCGAAGTGCCAGAGGACATCGCGGCCATAACGAACGGTGTCGCTGCCGTCGGGCGTCACGAACCCGTCGTCGAGCTTGAAGTCGAACGCATCGAGGCCATAGGTGGCGCTGAGGAAGACGGCGGTCGGCAAGAGGTAGAAGGAGCCGATGCCCAGCCGGAGTTCCGCGCCCACGTCCTTGCGGGCCTGTCCGAGGCCGGGCCACGCGCCGTTCCATGCCATCGCGGCGTCGGCATAGACCCGCGTATAGATCTTGTCGAAATACAGGAAGCCGATCTGCTTTCGGAAACGGGGCAGCAGCGGCAGCGTGTACGAGAGCTGCCCCCACACCGTCTCATTGCCGCCGAGCGCATAGAACGGATACCCGCGCGCGCCGATGAGGCCGCCCACGTAGTCGTCGAAGAAATCGTCCACCGGACCGCCGAGGATCGAGCTGGCCCGGAGGCGAAGCCCGAACCCGTGCGCTCCGCCCAGAGGGTTTCTCCGAAGCCGGGCGCCGTAGCGGACGTCGAGCGTGACGCGGTGGTTGCGGAAACGCTCGTAGACCGGCTTCAGGAACCCGTTTTCCACGTCGAAGCGGTCGAGCAGGCGGCTCGGCTCGTACTCATAGCTCGCCGTCACTCGCAGCCCCTCGGGAACCATGTCGGCGTCGCGATACGGGTGAAACGCCTCGTAATACGCCGCCAGCCGGAGCGCCCGCCCGACGAAATACCGCGCGGAGGAAGCGTCGATGCTCTGATTGAACTCTTTCGAGAAAAACCGCTCCGTCGTGACGCGGTACGGGCTGATCCGGAAGCTTGCTTCGAGGAGCAGCGAGCGACTGACCTTGCTCCGCGCCGCGAGGTTGAGTTCCCAGATGTTGTATGAGAGGTCGGCAAGGGTGGTATCGGGGAAGCACGCCGTACACGGGAATTCCTCGATGGCCAGGCCGTTTTCGACGTTGCGCCGTATGTTGAACAGAGAGACGGAGAGTTGCGGGGACCACCGGTGCGGGATGAGTCCGAACCCTTTCTTGTAGTCGAACTGAAGGAAGATGTCGCGTTCGAGCTTGAGGAGGTTCGACGGGGAGAAGTAGTCGCCGGCGGAGACGCCTTCGCGGGAGCCGGGTCCGACGAGGATGCCGCCGAAGAACGTGAGCCCGTCGAGCACTTCTCGGGAACTCATATACACGCCGACCTTCGTGTTTCGCCAGAGCGTCTCGCCGCGCGTCCGATCCTTGAGGCGCACCTCGGCGCGGCTGCGCTGCCGGGAGACGTACTGATCGAGCCGGAGCGCCGGGAAGAAGCTGAAAGAGGTGAACGTGCTCTTGTATTTCGTCACCTGAAGCGCGTCCTCCGCCGGAGCTTCGTCGGCGTCGCCCCGAGCGCCGGGCGGAAGCGGGAGCCGTCCTTCGGTCCGCACGGCCGTGACGGCGTCGACGGCGAGCGGACGCACGTCGGTGTCGTCGAAGGCGTTGAGCTCGGCTCCGGCGTCGGCCAGGACGGGCGGGCGCGGCTTCTCGAGGACCTCGGGCGAGACGTACGTCACACGAGCCGCCTCGGGCACGGGCGCGGGCGCTTCGATCATCGCGATCTTGTAGCCGTCCCACCGGTACTGCGCAAAGGCGAGCCGTCCGTCCGAGTCCACCTCCGGCATGAACGCCCCGCCGAGGACGTTCGTGAGGCGCTCGACCCGGCGCTCGTCCGGCGGCGCGCTCGTCCGTGTCGCCTCCTCCGCCGAAGCGGCCACCGGCATACGGTACAGGTTGTAGATCCCCGAGGCGTCCGAAGCAAAATACAGATACCGCCCCTCGCGATCGAAGGCGGGCGAGCGCTCGTCGGCCGACGTGGCGCGTACGGCTTCGAGGTCGCGCCCGTCGGGACGAACGCGGTAGAGGTCGCGCCCCTCGCCGGTCATCCGCCCGAAATAGATCCACGCGCCGGAGGGATGCCAGCGCGGCTCCGTGGTCTGCGCACCGTCGGCATGATGCGTGAGCTGCGTCACCGCCTTCGTGGCAAGGTCGAGCACGTAGAGGTTCGTCGAGCCGTCGGCCTGACCGATGAAGGCGACCTTCTCGCCGTCGGGCGAGACGTCCGGCGCGGCGGCGCGGAGACCGTGTGTGAGGCGGGTCTCCTCCTTCGTTTCGAGGTCGAGTTCGTAGAGGTCGGAGACGAGGTGCCCCTCCTTCGTATCGCGGATGCGGGCGTAGAGGAGCGCCTTGCCGTCGGGCCGCCACGCGAACGCCCCGCTCGTGCCCGAGGTGACGCGGCGCCCGAAGGAGCACGTGTACGACGCCCCCACCCCCGTCGTCAGCCCGTCCACGTCGTACGCCGTCGCCCGGCCGCTCCCGAGGTCGCGGACGTACAGACTCATCCGGTTGAAATCCTCGCCCCGGTTCGAGAGATAGGCGAGGCGCGTCCCGTCCGGAGAGAAGCGCGGGTAAAAGTTGCTGAACCCGTCCGCCTCGATGATCTCGCCCTCGACGAGCGCCGCCCGGATCGGAGCCGTGTTCCGTTCATACGCATCCCGGAGCGACGTCATCCACTCCGCATACAGCTCCTGCCCGGACACGCCGAGCGCATCCTTCGCGGCGCGCTCGAAGTTCCAGTTCTTCCACTTCCCGAGGCTCTCGCTGATCTTCCGGAGCGCGTCCTCGCCGTACGTCCGGGCAATGTACCGGGTGAAGGCATAGCCGTGGTTGTACACGCCCTCGCGGAGGAGGCTCGTGTGCGAATAGAAGCTGCCCATGTCCGAGAGCGACATCTCCTTGCCTGCCAGCACCCGCGTGCGGAGGAGCATGTCCCGGTGAGTGTCCCAGCGGTCGTAGTCGAGGTATTCGCGCTGATACTGCGCCGTGCCCTCGGCCAGCCACGCCGGGTTGTTGAGCACCGGCACGGGATACGTGACGAGGACGTTCGGGTAGCCGTAGAGCACGTCCGGGCGGCGCACGTCCTCATAATCGAGGAGCTGAAAATAGAGGAAAGGCATCCGGCGGTCGGCCTTCATCGTCGTCTGCACCTGCACCATGTGGGTGAATTCGTGCGTGATGACGTTCCGGAGCCAGTTGTGATCGCCGCGCAGGGGGGAATCGAGCGCGGGGGCCCATATCTCGATCATGTTGTCGAAGAAGTACGCCGCGCCGTTCGAATAGTCCTCGTAATCCTTGAGGATGAAGGAGACCTTCGTGTCGGGTTCGTGCCGGTAGAGCGACGTGATCGGGCCGTAGATCTCCTCGGCGATGCGGGCCACCACCTGCGCCGTCCGGCTGCTCCCCCGCCCCTGTTCGTCGGCGTGGAAGTGCACCTTGAAATGCTCCGTCTCGATGGTGTACCAGTCGAGGTCGCGGCGGACGTAGTCGAAGAAACCGGGGCGGACCTGCGCCTGCGCCGCGAGCGCAACGAGCCCCCATGCGAGGAGGATCCACCAGCCTTTTCGTGCGCGCACAAGCATAGGAAAGAGGGTCGAGGGTTCCGGTCGTCGAACCGGAGACGTTTACCGGATGATGGCCATTTTAACCATGCGGGATTGCGTCTCGCCGTCGTCGGCGACGGCGGTGATGCGGGCGAAATAGAGGCCGCTCGGCGCATCGGTCGTCCACGCGTACTCGGACGGCACGCCCGCCGGCACGTCGTCCACGGTGATCTCGTCGATGAGCGCGCCCGCGGCGTCGATGATGGTGATCCGGACCCGGCACGGCTTCGCGGGCTTGAACCGGAGGTGGGTGACGCCGTCGCGGATCGGGTTGGGCCAGTTATACGTCTCGCGCGGATCGAGAAGAGCCGCGGCCACCGGTCCCGGCTCCGGATCTGCAACCAGTTCGACGTAGCTCCGGTTCTGGACGTCGGCGTAAAGCTGCCCCCACCAGACGGCCCCGAGGTCGTCGAGTTTCCACGCCCGAAGGGCGCCTTCGCGAGAGACCACGTAGAGCTCGCCCTCGCGCAACAGCGGCGTGGCCTCGACGCTCAGCCCGACGGCCAGCGGGAAGCCCGGCGGCGGCTCGCCTCCCCGCCCGAGGTCGTACGCATAGACGTACCCGTCCGTCGCCGCCGTCACGACCGACCACGCGCCGCTGTCGCTCAGCTCGGCCACCAGCGGCTGCGCCGCCGACGGCGCGGAGAGCGCGATGGGGAACCCGTCCACGACGCCCCCGGCCTGCGTGAAGGCGACGAGAGAGCGGTCGTAGGTCGTCAACACGTCCAGCCGCTCATCCCCGTCGAGGTCGGCGAGCACCGGAAATTGCGAGAGCGCCCCGCCCGTCTGCCCGAGGCTCCCCCCCACGTCGATGCGCCGAACGCTCCCGTCGGCGAGGAAAACCAGCAGTTCGCCGGCACTTACGATGGGCGTCACGCCGACGAGCCCGCTCGCGTCGCGCCCGAAGGCCGGCTGCCCGATCACCGCGCCCGCGGCAAGGTCGGCCGTCCACACCTCCTCCTGCCCGACCCACACCCCGGAGCGCGTCACGACGATCAGCCGTTCGCCATCGCTCGCCAGCCCCACCGGCGCCTCCGACTCCGGGAAGCGCACGTTCGACGTTCCGTCCTCGAACAGTTCGAGCACGGCCGCCTCCGACGATCCTTCCGTCTCCGTCATCACGTTAAAGACCGCCTGCCCCGACCGCTGAGAGACCACGAGGGGCGAGAACACGTCTACGGCGTCCACACCCACGTTGTCATACCTCACCCTGTCCGTACCCGAGGCCCGGTGCAGGTCGAGCGAGACGCGCGAGCCGAAGTAGGCCACGGCGGCTCCTCCTCCCGGGAGTCCCGCCGCGCCGATTTGCCCGCCTCCGTTGACGAACCCGAACAGCGCCTCCTCGGTCTTCTCAACGAAGACGTTCAACTCGGTCTCGCCGCCGTTCGGGATCGCGTTCCCCGTATAGAGCATGAGCCAGGGAGCGCCGTCGTCGGTGACCTTGACGAAGCCGCCCCTCGTGAAGGAAGCGCCGGGGCCGGCGATTTGCTTCGTCTGAAACTTCGTCAGCGGCGTGACGCCCGCCTCTGCCGCCCGCCGGTACGTAAAGCTCATCTCGACGCCGGGCGCGGAGAAGTCGTCGAGCGTGATGAAGCTCGGCCCGCCCTCGTTCGAGCGGCTGTCGGGGAAGGTGTCCGGGCCGAAGCGGTTCTCATAGAGACGGATCTCGCGGCCGGTCTGCGTGACGACGACCACAGGGTTGTCCCGGAAGAAGAAGTCGAAAGGGGAGCCGAGATCGAAGGCGGGCCCGAAGGAGCCGGGGATCGGGAAGCCGATGTCCTGCGCGCCGTCGGCTTCCTCCACGTCCACCGCGCGGCGTTCGGGGTCGGCGTTGACGCGGTTCGCGGGCATCCCCTCGGCCAGTCGCCGCTCGTCGACGTGCCAGATGAGGAGGCCGCCGTTGAGCTCGTTCCCGTCCTCGTCGAGGCCGCCGGGCACGGCAAAGTCGTAGTCGTCCACGCCCACCACCACGCCGCCCTCGAAGCCGCGCGTGTCGAGGCGGTTGAAGGATTCGTCGCCGTTGTCCACGCGCACCTCGCGGAGGGCGCCGTCCCGCCACACGCGCATGACGAGCCCATCGCCTTCGGGGTCGCGGTGGCGGTTCTCGACGAGGAAATACTCGCCGCCCGAGATCCACGCGCGCGCCACGTCAGCGCCGGAGGGATCGGACGTATGCCGAAGCGCGACCGTCTCCGGCCCGTCTCCGCGAAGCTCCTCGGCGCTCGTCCATCCGAGGAAGAGTTTCGTCCAGGCGCTCGGTTCCGGGGGAAACAGTCCGTTGAAGGCGAAGATGCCGAGCGGATCCATGAGCCCGAAGGGACCAATGGCGCTCTCTCCGGTCGTCGTATTGAACAGGTCGGGCACGCCGAGGGCGTTGAAAAAGCTCGAGGCAAGCAGACCGTTGATGGTGAACTCGGCGAGGAAGGGCGCGTCCCGGATGAAATCGAAGCCGGAACGGGTCTCGGTGCGCGGGAGCAGGAGCGTGCGCGTGACCGGCATGCCGTTGAAGGTGATCGCAACCGGTCCGAGCAGCCGTCGGAGCGCGGCCTCGTCGAAGAAGAGCGAAGGCAGATCCTGCGGCGTCTTGTCGAGCGTGGTGCCGATGAGCTCGACGTCGCGCCCGACGCCGGCGTGAAAGAGGACGAAAACGGTCGTTTCCGGATCGAAGGCCGAGAGGTCGAAGGTGCTGACGGCGTCGGCGCGGGTCCACGCCTCCTCGACGAGCCCGGCGAGTTTGGCGAGCTCTTCGTCGGAGTCCGAGTCCGGGCCGGTGGGGCTGTAGGCGCCCATCTCCCGGGAGACCCGGACGATCTCGGGCACGAGGTGGGTGGTCACGGTCGTCCGCCCGTCCGAGACGCGGGCTACGTAGTCTTCGAGGAAGGCGAGGTGCGCCTCGAAGTACGCGGCGTCATGCGGATACGGATCCATCGCCGGGACGAGGCCCTCGGGGTAAAGCGCGTCGTCGAAGGTCCCGTCGCCGGTGGTGAAGCGGGAGGTGTCCGGTTGAAAAGCGACCCGGAGAGCCACCACGTCATAGTGCGGGGCGGCGGGACGCCGGACGGGCGCGGCCCCCCTCGTGCGGACGGCCTGCCGGAGCGCGAGCGCCTCCGCGGCAAAGCGGGGCGTCTCCTGCCCACGCACGGCTCCCGGCATGGACAGGAAAAGCAACAACAGGCCGCACCAGGCATGCCCCCATTGGAAGAGCGTTCGCGTCCCTTCCCTTGCCGAACCCGTCATATGCGGCCCGTTCCCTTTGGCTGGACGCTCCGGAGCGAGGTTCCTCTTTTCGCCCGGTCCCCTCCCGATCCCGGAAGGGTCCGGCCCGTCGAGGCCCCCCTCGAACCCTAATTCCGTCCGAAGTTGAGCAGAAGCGAGAACCGCATCGTATTGGCGAGCGGCGAGTTCTCTTCGAGCGCGTAGATGTACGAGAAATCCACCCCGATGATGTTGTACCGCAGGCCGGCGCCCAGCGTGAGGAATTTCCGGTTGCCGTTGAGCGGGTTCTCGTAGAAATAGCCGGTCCGAAGCGCGAAAAGGTTGTTGTACCAGTATTCGAGGCCGGTGCCGATGGTGAGCTGATCGACGACGCTCAGTTTCTCGAGCTTGCTCGGATCGTCGAGACAGTCGTTGATCGAGCTCGAACACACCTCGATGGATTGCCAGGACGAGAAGATCGCCTTATAGAACGGATCCACGTCGTTGCCGAGCGAATCGACGCGCACACGGATGAGGTCTTTGTTGAAGTCGTTGACGATGGTGAGTTTGTTAAACTCATCGAACTCGAACGTGAAGGCGTACCCGAAGCGGAGGTTGGTGGGAATGGGGTCGGCCTGCGCGTTGTCCGAGTACTGAATCGTCGGTCCCATGTTGGCGAGGTTGAAGCCCGCCGAGAAGGTCGTCTGCATCCCGCCGAGAGAGAACTTCGAGGTGCGATAGAGCGCCGCGACGTCGAAAGCCGCCGTCACGCCGGCCTTGGTGCGCTGTGCCCCGACGGTCTGCCCGGGCGCGAGGCTCGAATAGATGAACCGGAGGCTCGTGCCGAGTCCCAGGTGTTCGGAGACCTTAAAACCGTACGATCCGCCGAGCGCGAGGTCAAACGAGCGAAACGTCCCCGTTGGATTGTTCTGGGCGTCGCGCCCTTCGTGCTCGCCGAGGAAAAGGTACGTCAGGTGCGCCCCGAACGTGCCCCAGCCCGGCACGTGATGTTTGGCCACGAAGTACTCGTAGAAGAGGCCGGCATTGAACTCGGGAAGCCAGTTCGAGTGCGTCAGGCCCAGTTCGGTGCCTTTCTGAAACGCCAGCCCGGCCGGGTTCCAGAACATCGCCGAGGCATTGTCGGCGAGCGCGACCCCGGCATTGCCCATGCCGGAAGCGCGGCTGTCCGGTTCGATCTTGAGGAAGACGACGGCGGCCCCGCCCACCTGTGCGGCTGCGGTCTGGTAGAAGCCGGCCGCTAAGACCAGCATGAACAGAAAGCCCGTCAGTCGTTGGACCGGGCGCGGGAAAAATGCACGCATGGCGCTTGTTTCGGTAGGTTGAGGGGAGTCGTACGCGGTGGCGTTTTGGCTCGTTTGCATAGACATTTTATAATGCTTGAATCGGTTAAAGGTTGCCTTTCCTAAAAACATGATCTTCACCTCATCGGACTATTATCGAATGACGGCCAGTTTCTCGATCCGTTCGACCACGTCGCGCGCGCCCTCTTCTCGGGCGACTTCGACGCGGACCTTGTAGAGGTAGATGCCCGTGGCGACGCGGTCGCCGTCTTCGTCGCGCCCGTCCCAGGGGATCTGCACGGGGCCGCCCGAGAGAACGCCGCCGAAGAGCGCCTCATCGCCTTCGAGTGTGCGGATGGGACGCCCGTTGAGCGTGTAGATGCGCACCTGTATGCGCGCCTCCGTGCCCGGCGGCTGATTGTGCTCGAAGACGAAGCGTGTGAACCGGCTCATGGGGTTGGGGTAATTGAAAACGTTCCTCAGTTCGAGCGTCTCGTTCTCGGCCACGTAAAAGGCCAACTCGGCTTCACCCGAGTTGTTGAGCACGTCCCAGGCGCGCACCGAAAGCGTGTGGAAGCCCGGTTCCAGGCGGGGCAACGCCCGACGCACTTCACCCCGCTGAAAAGAGTTCTCGGCGCTTCGGAAACCGTCGCTGATGTCAATCGCATCGCCCTCGTTCCCGTCGATGACGAGGAGCATCTCGTGGCCCACCCCCGCGCCGACGGTGTTGAGGCCGCTCTCGTCGAAAAACTTGACGATGAGTTCCGGCTCGGGCGTGGTCATGCTTCCGGAGACGAACGTGGTGTCGTTCAGGAAAAGCGCGATCTCCGGTCCGACGGCGTCTATCGGAGGGGTTGGCGAGGTGCCGCCCACGATGAAATTTTCCGTGAAGCCCATGGCCTGCGCCGCATCCGAGGACGCATAGAGCGAGACCCGCCCGGATTCATTGCTGTACGAGATGTCTTTCGGCACGACGAACGTGGCGGTAAAGCGCCCGTCGTTGGCCTGCACGTCGCCGCGCCAGATGAGGTCCTCGCGCACGGTGTAATAGGGCGTCGGCATGTAGACCTGCTCGATGAGCGAGACCCGCCGGACGGCGTCGAAGACCGTCACGTCCACCTGACCGTCGAAGCCCTCGTCCACGCGGCCGTCGGGCGTTCGGATCGTGCCGGCAAGGGTGATCTGGTCGAGGGCGCGCATCTGTGCGTTCTCTGCCGCCACCTCGACGCCGTTGATCGACTCCACCGCCGCCGTGCGCTCGGGCATCCCGAGCCGCATCGAGGGATCGCCGAGGAGATTGAACTTCCGGCTGTTGCCCTGCAGGCCTACGCTGGTGTTCTTCGTGAGCCGCATCACGTCGCCGAGCCGGCGCGGGCGCCCGTTCTCGTCGGGGGTGAGGAGATGCTGGTTCAGCGCGCGGTTGAGCCCGGCATTGAGCGAGGTCGTATCCCCCGAGGTGTACACGAGCCGCACCGTGGTCATGAGCGCGACGACCCCGCCGTTGGGGTTGAGCAGGAGCACCTCCGCCCCGCTCTGCTCATCCTCGATGTCCCACCATCCGAACGAGCACGTCGCCGTCACGAAGATGCCCTGCCGGTCCTTGTTCGTGAGCGCCGCCGCATCCTCCTTCGTGAACAGCTCTTCCTGCGCCAGTCCATCCGGGCCGCCATGCCCGCTGTAATTGAAAAGCAACGTCCCTTCGTTCAGCGCCGCGATGATCTCACGCCTGGCTTCGGGGATGCGAAAACCATTCAGAAACACCCGTTCGAATGACTCCGCATAAATCTTCTTCACGTTCAACGAGGGACTCAGCGACGTGCGGATCAGTTCGGCCACCTGATCGACGTTCTGCATATGCAGGTCGTAGTCGTTCTGCGTACCGGCGAGTCCCGTGGGACCGTCATCGGCGACGAAGGTATAGAGGCTGCGCCACGGCCCGAAGGTGGAAGGGTCCTCGTATCGCTTGATCTTGTCGACCATGAGTTGCGCTTCCTCGACGGTTTGTACGGGGAACCGCCCGATGCCGATGTCCACCCGCTCGGTGCTTATGGCCCGGAAGTTTTTATAGAACCACTCGCCCTCGTCATCGTCAAGCAATCCGAAGTAGTCATCGCTCGTGAAGGATTTGTCGGGGACAAACGACTCCTCGGTCTCGTACGGAAAAATCAGGTTGTTGAGTTCGTTTTCTTCGGCTGCGAGGCCCCGGAAGTCATAATGCCCGTCGCCGAAGAAGAGGACGTATCGGAGCATCGTGTCCTCGCTCGTGGCCCGGTCATAATAGAACTTGAAGAAATCGCGCGCGGCCCGCATATCGGGCAGACCGCCGGAGAACTCGTTATAGATCTCGTCGATGACGGCCACGAGCACGTTCAGCCCGTCCTGTCGCCGGTACTCGGCCAGTTCGTTGGCCTGTTCGAGGAAGACGCTGGGGGCGACGATGATGAAGTCGGGGAAGCTCTTGTCGCCGTGGAGGTTCTGGTTCGGCGTGACGGCGACGGTCTCGGCGTCG
>Ga0256841_1001026_pt1 | contig 25895 bp, 25 predicted proteins | sample 356308metaG_FD_185971 | JGI IMG/M metagenome (GOLD analysis project Ga0256841, IMG submission 185971) | Hydrothermal vent microbial communities from Mid Atlantic Ridge, Atlantic Ocean - 356-308 | ecosystem: Environmental > Aquatic > Marine > Hydrothermal vents | place: Atlantic Ocean: Mid...
GCCTTCTTCTTGGCGACCTTCTTCTTGGCGACCTTCTTCTTGGCGACCTTCTTCTTGGCGACCTTCTTCTTGGCGACCTTCTTCTTGGCGACCTTCTTCTTGGCCGCCTTCTTCTTGGCTATCTTCTTCTTGGCGACCTTCTTCTTGGCGACCTTCTTCTTGGCGACCTTCTTCTTGGCCACCTTCTTCTTGGCCACCTTCTTCTTGGCCACCTTCTTCTTGGCCGCCTTCTTCTTGGCCGCCTTCTTCTTGGTCGCCTTCTTCTTGGCCGCCTTCTTCTTGGCAACCTTCTTCTTGGCAACCTTCTTCTTGGTCACTTTCTTCTTGGTCACTTTCTTCTTGGTCACCTTCTTCTTGGCGGCTGCCTTCGGCTCTGCCGTTGCGGGCAGGGCATCCAGAATCCGCACGATGGCCTGGAAGATCTCCTCTACCTCCCCGACACCGGGCACGGTGCGCAGGATCCCCTGCCCCCGGTAGTAGTCGATGAGCGGCGCCGTCTGCTCCTGGTAGACCCGCAGGCGCTTGGCCACCGTCTCCTCGTTGTCGTCGGCCCGCTGCACCAGTTCGCCGCCACACTTGTCACAGCGACCGGGCACCCGAGGCGGATTGGTATAGACGTTGTAGATGGCGCCACACGCGGAGCAGGTGCGGCGGCCGGTGAGGCGTTGCATGAGGATGTCCAGCGGCACGTCGATGAGCAGGCTCACCTGCAGGGGCTTGCCCATCCGCTCCAGCATCCGGTCCAGCGCCTCGGCCTGGGGAATGTTGCGGGGGAAGCCGTCGAGGATGAAACCCTTGTCGGCATCGGGCCGGCCCAGCCGCTCGCTGATGAGGTCCAGCACCAGCTCGTCCGGCACCAGCTGACCGGATTCCATGTATTGTTTGGCCTGCAGGCCCAGGGGCGTGCCCTCGGCCACCGCCTCGCGCAGCAGATCGCCGGTGGAAATCTGGGGAATGCCGTATTTCTCGACCAGATACTTGGCCTGGGTACCCTTGCCGCTGCCCGGCGCGCCAATCAGTACGATTCTCATGATGCCCTCGCTCCCTAGTTCGGTAGGTGGTTCGTTGCTTGTTCTTGATTCGGGGCGGCCGTCTGCGCCCCGGCCATCGCATGTTGGTAAAACTAATCCCTCACCTTGACCAAGTCAATGAAAAGGGAAGGGAAATGTGGCCATTTGCGGCCTTTCCCGCTCCCGGGAATGCCCCTGTCCGGATCCGGTTCCCGGGGACGGTCGCCCGGCAGCCGGACCCGGTCCAATTCTGTTTTTCCCTGTCGGCTGCTAGAATGCCGTTTTTCCCTTGTCGGGCGCGAATCCCGACTCACGACGAGGACGAGCATGAATCTGGACAGAGTGGGCCCTGGCAAGCAGGTGCCGGACAGGGTCAACGTCATCATCGAAATCCCCTCTCACAGCGATCCCGTCAAGTACGAGGTGGACAAGGAGACCGGCGCCATGTTCGTGGATCGCTTCATGAACACGGCCATGCACTATCCCTGCAACTACGGCTACATCCCCCATACCCTCTCGGAAGACGGCGATCCGGTCGACGTGCTGGTGGTCACGCCCATTCCCCTGATCAGCGGCTCGGTCATCGAATGCCGGGCCGTGGCCATGCTGCAGATGACCGACGAAGCCGGCCCCGACGCCAAGCTGCTGGCCGTGCCCGTGGACAAGCTGTGCAAGAGCTACCGCCACGTACAGGGGCCGGACGACATGCCCGAGACCCTGCTCAACCAGATCGCCCATTTCTTCGAGCACTACAAGGATCTGGAAGAGGGCAAGTGGGTGAAGGTGGCAGGCTGGCTGGACGCCGAGGCCGCCCGCAAGGAAATCATCGACTCCATCGAGCGCTACCAGAAAGCGCCCGAGAAACCCTGTTTCTGAGACGCCCATGAAGGTCTGCATCCTTTCCGACAGCCACGACAACCGCTTCCTGCTCGGCGCCGCGGTGCGCGACGCCCTGGCCCGGGGCGCCCAGGCGGTGCTGCATTGTGGCGACGTGGTGGCCCCCACCACCCTGCGCATCCTCCAGCCTCTGGGCCTGCCGGTGCACGTGATCCACGGCAACAACACCGGCGACACCTACGCCATGGCCCGACTCGGGCACGACCCCGACAGCGTGATCCACTACCACGGCCAGGATGCCGGCCTGGAGCTGGCCGGACGGCGCATCTTCCTGGTGCACTACCCCCACTACGCCCGCGCCATGGCCACCACCGGCGACTGGGACCTGGTCTGCTGCGGCCACGATCACCGGGTGTTGCTGGAAACGGTCACCACCGTCCGCGGCACCACCTGCCAGCTGGTCAACCCCGGCACCGTCGGCGGCGTGGGCGCCCCGCCCACCTACGTGCTCGGCGATCTGGAATCCATGACCTTCGATTTGATCGACGTGCCGGTGGAAGAGGACGTGGTGGTCAACCGCACGCCGGTAACCAGGCACCCGTAACCGCCAAGAGCGGCGGAAAAATTCGACATCGACGGGGCGTGGCTTCGCGAACGCACCCTACGGCTGGGACCTGCATCGGGCACGCCCTTCGGTCCGGGGAGGCGTTTCGTGACACGCCGTGGATACCTCCCTGTAGGCTCGACGGCCGCATCCCTGCGGCCGACGGTCACGAAACGCCTCCCCGGACCGAAGGGCTCTGTGCTTGAAACAAGCGCCGTAGGGTGCATTCGCGAAGCCACGCACCACAAGAAGGAGTTCGGCATCGACGCCGCCTGGCCTACGTGTTCTCCACCCAGCGCTCGCCCGCCGCCGTCACTTCCTTCTTCCAGAACGGCGCCCGGGACTTGAGTTCCTCCATCAGCCAGCGGCTGGCGTCGAAGGCGGCAGCGCGGTGGGCCGACCAGACGGCCACCAGCACGATGGGATCGTCCGGCCGCAGGGGCCCGACCCGGTGGCAGATCAGGCTGTCGAGAATGTCCCAGCGCGCGGCGGCCTGGCGGGAGATGTCTTCCAGATAGCGTTCGGTCATGCCCGGATAGTGTTCCAGGGTCATGCCCCGAACCGTGTCGCCCTGATTGAAGTCGCGCATGGTGCCCACGAACAGGGCCGTCGCGCCGTAGCTGCCGGGCGCCAGGTGTTCCCGCTGGTGGGCCTGCACCGTCTGCCAGGGATCGAAGGGCTCGGCAAGGAGGCGGACGATCATCTCAGCCACCGGTCACGGGTGGAAAGAAGGCCACCTCGTCGCCGTCGCGCACCGGGTGCCCGGCGTCCACGTATTCCTGGTTGACGGCCATCAGGGTGTTGGCCGGCATGGCCCGATCGGTGGCCGTCTGCCAGACCTCGGCCACGGTCTCGGCACATTCGCCGTCGATGTGCAGATCGGCCATGCCCACTTCCTCGCGCAGACTGGCAAAGAACTTCACGGTGATGGTCATGAAACGGGCCTGAATTGCAGTTTTCCGCCACGCAAGCCTATCATGAGGCCTCGCATTCCCCAAGGATCTCCCGATGACCGACTTCACCCATTTCAACGCCGAGGGCGAGGCCCACATGGTCGACGTGGGCGAGAAACCGGCCTCCGCCCGGGTGGCCGTGGCCGAGGGCGTGATCGGCATGGCGCCGGATACCCTGGCGCGCATCCTGGCCGGCGGTCACAAGAAGGGCGACGTGCTGGGCGTGGCCCGCATCGCCGGCATCATGGCCGCCAAGCGCACCGCCGATCTGGTGCCCCTCTGCCATCCGCTGATGCTGACCCGCGTGGAAGTGGACTTTGCCCCCGAGCCCGCGGAAAACCGCATCCGCTGCACCGCCACCGTCGAGACCCGCGGCCAGACGGGCGTGGAGATGGAAGCCCTCACGGCCGTACAGATCGCGCTGCTGACCATCTACGACATGTGCAAGGCCGTGGATCGGGGCATGACCATGAACGGCATCCGGCTGCTGGAGAAACGCGGCGGCAAGTCGGGCCACTGGCGCCGCGAAAGCGACTGACCAGCGGCGGCAATTGCCGTACCAAAAGGCTGGTTTTCCTGTCATGTCTGTCTATACTTGAGGGTGCGTCTCCCCCACCAACGGTCCAGTTTTCCGTTGCAGGTATAGCTCATGGTTGTCTTCCGCGCCCTCTTCTTCCCCCTGTTGCTGATCTGCCTGCCCGTGCCGGCCCTGGCCGACACCTCCGACTGGCTGCAGGTCCAGCGCTTCCAGCAACAACTGGAACAGGCCCGGGACGGGGACCCCGAAGCCATGTATGACGTGGCCCGCCGTTACGAACGCGGCAGGGGAACCCACCTCGACCTGGCCAGAGCCGCCGAGTGGTATCGCAAGTGCTCGGCCGCCGGCAATCCGGCCTGTCAGGCACGTCTGGGGATCCTCTACTTCGAGGGTCGCGGCGTGCCCCAGGATCACCGCAAGGCGCTCAAGCTCCTGCGTCCCGCCGCCGAGGCCGGCATGCCCCTGGCCCAGTACCAGCTCGGCCTGATGTACGAATACGGCACGGTGGTCGAACAGAACCGCGACCTGGCCATGCGCTGGTACCAGCGCGCCCTGGAAAACGGCGACTACCGCGCCGAGCGGAAACTGGCCCAGCTCAAGCGCCAGCCGGCGACCCCGCCGCCGGCGCCCAAACGGGCGCGCCCGGCGGATCGCACCCGGGAAAAGTTGCTGGCCGGCACCTGGCTCAATGGCGAACATCCCGCCCCCTTCCTGCCCTCGAGCATCAGCCGCTGTGAAGCGAAGAAGGACAGCCTGGTCTGCACGGCGGAACAGCAACTCCGCACCGACACGGACATCATCACCACCCGCACCGAGGCGGTGATCAGCCACCTCGCCCAGGGGGCCTTCTCCGTCACCTACCAAAGCACCGTGTTGTCCGTGAAACCGAAGGCCACCCGAACCAGCGCGCCCATCGACGACGAGGACGAAGTCGGCCCCACGCTCAGCGCCGTGAAGGTGGGCCAGAAGAGCCGCCAGCGCACCCTGAAGTGCCAGTTCCTCGACGACAGCCACATCCACTGCGAAGGCGGCCTGCGCGGCCGGGAGTTTCATTTGCCCGATTCCTGAGGCTGTGGCCCAATAGCGCCATGCCCGAATCCCACCGCGAACCCTGGCTGCCCTCGCCGCCCCTGTCCGAATCGGAACTGCTCGCCCAGGCCCGGCGCCTGGCCGGCCTGCGCCTGGGGGAGCTGGCGCGCCTGCTCGAGCAACCCGTGCCCCGGGATCTGCGCAGCGCCAAGGGCTGGGTGGGGCAGTTGCTGGAGACGGCCCTCGGCGCCAGCGCCGGCGCCCGGCCGGAGCCGGACTTCCGCCACATCGGCGTGGAACTCAAGACCCTGCCCCTCAACGCCCGGGGCGAACCCCGCGAATCCACCTACGTCTGCACCGTGCCACTGACCGGCAACACCGGCCTGCACTGGGAAACCGCCTGGGTGCGGCGCAAGCTGGCGCGGGTGTTGTGGATGCCGGTGGAAGCCGAACCTTCGATCCCGCTGGGCGAGCGGCGCCTCGGCATGCCCCTGCTGTGGAGCCCGGAACCGGCAGAGGAAGCGATCCTGCGTCAGGACTGGGAAGAGCTGATGGAAATGGTGGTCACCGGCCGGCTGGACGAACTCTCCGCCCGCCACGGCACCTGGCTGCAGATCCGACCCAAGGCCGCCAACGCCCGCGCCCGCTGCCACGGCTACGATGCCGAAGGCCGGCTCACCGAAACCCTGCCCCGCGGCTTCTACCTGCGCACCGCCTTCACCCGGCGGTTGCTCATCCGGCATTACCGGCGCAACGCCGGGTGATGGAACGTCTTTTCATCGCGGCGGTTGCAGGTGGCGGGTAGCTGGGAAAACCGAATGTCGTTTCCAGCTACCCGTCCTCAGCCACCTGCTGACTGCACTGTCGCGGCGAGGGCGCCGCTCCTACGGTGATTCCTCCATCGCGACCTTGTCCGGATGACATTCGTGCAGGCCCAGGGTCCGTCCGTCGGGCATCACCACGCGGGCGTGGCAGCGGCACAGCCTGCGCGGTTCGGGCACGCAGCAGGAGTGGGCGATGATCCCGACCTCCCGATGCAGGTTCTTCACGTAATGGGCCACCCGCCGGGCCTTGTCCTCCACGTCCAGGCCCGCCTGCAGGCGCGGGTTGTGGGTGGTGATGCCGGTGGGACAGGTGTTGCGATTGCATTGCAGGGCCTGGATGCAGCCCAGGGCGAACAGAAACCCCCGGGCCGAATTGACGAAGTCGGCGCCGATGCACAGGGCCCAGGCCACGTCCACCGGAGTGATCAGCTTGCCCGAGGCGATCACCCGCACCCGCTCGCGCAGGCCGTGCACCACCAGGGCATCCACCAGCGCCGGCAGCGCCTCCCGAATCGACAGGCCCACGGCGTCCATCAACGACATGGGCGCGGCGCCGCTGCCACCCTCGGCGCCATCGAGGGTAATGAAGTCGGGCGCGCTGGCCGCTCCGCGGCGCACGATGGCCTGGCAGAAACCCTCGAGCCAGGCCGGATCGCCGAGCACCAGCTTGATGCCGGTGGGCTTGCCGGTCACCCGGCGCACGCGGGCCACCATGTCCAGGATGTCGTCGTTGCCATTGATCTCCGGATGCCGGTTGGGGCTGATGGAATCGGTGTGGGGGCGGATGCCCCGGATCCGGGCGATCTCCTCGGTCACCTTCACCGCCGGCAGGATCCCGCCCTTGCCGGGCTTGGCGCCCTGGCTGAGCTTGATCTCGAACATGCGCACCTGGGGATGGGCCGCGATCTCGGCCAGCCGTTCCTCGTCCAGCCGGCCGGCCGCATCGCGCACGCCGTACTTGGCCGTGCCGATCTGGAAGATCAGATCCGCCCCTCCTTCCAGGTGCCAGGGCGACAGCCCCCCTTCACCGGTGTTCATCCAGCACTGGGCCAGGAATGCCCCCCGCGACAGGGCCTGCACGGCCGGCCGCGAGAGGGCCCCGTAACTCATGCCCGAAATGTTGAGAATGGAGGCCGTGGTAAAGGGCGTCGGGCAATCCTCGCCGATGGTCACCGGATGGGGCGGCACGGCGTCGGTGTCCAGGGTCGGGAAGGGACAGTTCATGAAGACGATGGTGCCCGGCGCATTGATGTCCTTGGTGGAACCGAAGGCCCGGGTATTGGAGGCGTCGCGGGTGGCACCGTACACCCATTCGCGCTGGGCGCGGTTGAAGGGCAACTCCTCCCGATCCATGGCGAAGAAATACTGGCGAAAGAACTTGCCCAGATGCGAGAACAGATAGCGGAACCGGCCGATGACGGGGAAGTTGTGGCGGATGGCGTCCTTGTGCTGCGACACGTCCACCACGTACAGCACGAACACCACCAGCACGACGAGGCCGATGGTGAAGATGAACAGGGTCGACATCACCTCCAGGGAGGTGAGCAGAAAACCGGACAGTTCGTGGGTCGTCATGGGGACTCCTCGCAACGGACGTTGCGCCACATGGTATATCGCGGCGGGAAGTCAGGACAGCGGTAAACCCATACAAGTATCGCGGCGAGGGCGCCGCTCCTACCTGTGGGAGCGGCGCCCTCGCCGCGATTGCCCCTCCGTTAACCCTGCTTTCCGTCCGTTGTTGCCCCCGCGGGGCCGACCGTATAATGGCCGGCCCTGTTGCCTGGAGCCCGTGTCATGAATTCCGACGATCTCGATCCGACCCTGTTCGGTGACACCCTCGCCGTCGATACCCAGAGTCCGGCGGATCTGGAAAAGCAGCTCGCGCTGTTCCGGCAGCATCTCGAGGCCCTGCCACCCACCGCCAGCGCCGTGGATCGCGCCCGCATCGAGCTGGACATCGCCGAAACCGAACTGGCCCTCGAGCGCAAGGAGGCGGCCTGGGAACGGGCCCGCCGCGCCTTCGACGTGTTCCTCGCCAACCAGGCGTGGCAGGAAGCGGTGGAAGCCTGCAACGTGCTGTTCCAGACCGAGCAGCCGGCTTCCCTGGCGGCGCTGGGCATGGGCGTGTGGCTGGGCGTGACCTTTCCCATCGCGCCCGACACCACCGTGGCCATGCTCCAGCACATCATCGACGAGACCCCGCCCGATGCCGACGGCGCCGCCGTGGCCGCCATCACCGCCCACTACATCGCCGACATTCGCAGCCCCGAGGACAAGCACGAAAGCCTCACCTTCCTCACCCAGAATCTGCTGGGCCAGGTGGCCAAGCGCCACAGCAACGTGATGACCCAGGAACAACTGGACGCCTGGCTGGATCGCCTGGAACTGCGCGATCCGCGGATCTTCCTGCCGCGCCTCGCCCGGGTGGTGGAGGTGCTGGTGGGCGATCAGTGGTGGTTCGACCGCGACGCCCTGCGCGCCCTGTTGCCGGATCAGTGATCGGCGCGTGAAGAAACTCTGCGACTGCGCCAATTATTAACCCGGCAACGATGTATGCCGTGTTCAGCCGTCGCGTGCTGTTCCACGGCAAGGCAGCGTCGCGCCGCCGCAGTCATTCTGCGGCCAGCGGCGCTAACGCCGTCCGTGGGACAGCACGCGGCGGCCTGCCTTTCTATATCATCGGTTAGGCGCTTCAGGCTTGGGCTGGCTCGGCGTTGCGACCCTTGGCAAGGGTGCGCCATTCCCGGCGGGTCGCGCCTTGATCCAGCCCAAGCCTGAAGCGCTGAACACGACATACATCGTTGCCGGGTTAATACCGAAGCCCACCTGCTGCTCGGCCTGTTGACGCAAGCGGGCATCGACGCCCGGGTGTTCAACGAAAACCTCGCCGGGGCCAGCGGCCAGATCCCCTTCATCGAGACCTGGCCGGAAATCTGGCTCACCGACCCCGCCGACGAAGGCCGCGCCCGTGCCCTCCTGCGCGACTACGAAACCACCCCGGCCGACAGCGGCACGGTATTCTGCCCAAAGTGCAAGGAAGCCAATCCGGCAAACTTCGAAACGTGCTGGAAGTGTGGGGCAGTGTTGAGGTGAGGGGCTTTCGAGATACCCTTCTGCAAAGAACGCGGAGGGCGCAGAGACGCAGAGGACGCCGAGGGATCATGGATTTCGTGCAATGCGAAATCTGCGCACGAACCCCACGAGACAGGCATTTGCTACCGTTTGCCCTGATTCAGGAACGGCATGGAGCGTAGCCACAATCAACCTCTGCGCTCTCCGCGTCTCTGCGTCCTCCGCGTTACTTCCACCTCATCACACCGGCGCCACCCGCTCACCCCTTCCCCTTCTCTCGCGCCAGCGGGCGGAATTTCAGGGGGCTGACGTTGCGCTCGACGCCATACTGGATCTCGATCCGGTTGCGGCCGAGACGCTTGGCGGTGTAGAGGGCTTCGTCGGCACGCTGGATGAGGCTCTGGGCGTCGTCTCCCGAGACGAACAGCGTCAGCCCGGCGGAAAAGGTGGGCAGGGCCTGGTAGTGGCCATCCAGTTCCCAGCGGGTTTCGCTGACGGCGCGGCGGACCTTGTTGAGGGCGGCCATGGCGCCGTGTTCGTCGGTGTTGGGCAGCAGCACGGCAAACTCCTCGCCCCCGTAACGGGCCACCAGGTCGTGCTGACGGAAGATGGTGAGAATGTCTTCGGCATAGGTGCGCAGCACGCTGTCGCCGCCGGCGTGTCCATACCGGTCATTGATGCTCTTGAAATGGTCCAGATCGATCATCACCAGGGCCAGGCGGAAATCATGGCGTCGGGTGCGGCCCACCTCGTCCTCGAGCCGGCGCAGGAAGGCGCGGCGGTTGGGCAGGCCGGTCAGCTCGTCGGTCAGGCTCAGCATCTTCACCCGCGCCAGTTCGTCCGACAGCTTGCGGCTGTCGGTTTCGATCAGGCGCAGCACCTGCTTGGTCTCCTGCAGCTTGTCCACCAGCACGCTGTGGGTGCAGGAGAGGGCCGCCACGTCTTCGAGCAGACAGCGGCGCAGGGTTTCGATGTCGTCGATGGACTCGGCTTCCTCCAGGCCGTTGCGCACGCTCTCGAGCATGGAGCCGAACTGGCGGTTCTCGTCGATGGTCTCCTGGATCTTCTCCGCCAGCAGTTGCTGCATCTTCTCCGCCGTGCGGTTGCGGGTGGAGAGGTAATTGCGGAAAGTGGCGGTGGCCTGCTGCTCGGCGTCCCCGAAGCCGGGCGGGATCTCGCCGAACACCTTGGCCCGGACTGGGGGCGCGGGCGGCACGTCGATGACCGCCTCCGATGCCGGCTCGGTGTCCTTTTTCGCCACCCGCCGCGCGGGATCGCCATAGTATTCGAGCAACGGCGCAATGGCCTCGCGCAGCACATCGTCCTGCAGGGCGGGCATCCGCTGCAGGTGCATGACATAGAGATCCACCTGCCGTTGCAGGGACTGGAGATCGGTGAAGGTTTGCGGCTGCTGCAGTTGCTTGAGCAGCAGCTTGACCTGAACGTAGAGCGGCGTGTCGGGTTCGAGATGGGCGGCGTAGGCCCGCAGGAACCCGCCCAGCCAGAGGGTCAGGAGTTTTTCCCGCCCTGCGTGTTCCTGTTCCGTATCGGCGAGCAGGCGCCGGATCTGGCGGAACACCACCGCCCCGTTGGGGTTGCGATTGAGCTCGTCCAGCATCAGCAGGATGCTGCGGGCGCGGCTGGAGAACGCTGTCTCGGTCAGACGCTGCCGGGAAGCATCGGAAGCGGCATCACGCCGATCGGAACCGTCCTGACTCACGAAAACCCCTTGGGAATGAATACCCGCTTTCATGCTCTCCCCGCCCGCGAGCAGCCAAAACGGGCCTGCCTCCGCGAGGGGACTGCCAGACCGACACGGAAGCAGACGATGCCGCTTTGCCATCCCGGCGTGAATGGCTTCAAGGTTGGGGGCTAACCCTGCGCCTTCAAGACTAAACTAGCCTACCATCGACGGCACTGACAAGCAGATTTTTTCTGCCCATAAACCCCCCTTCTTGAGAACAAAAAAACAACGACTTGAAATACAAATCGGAGAAATTCGTTCAACTCGGTTGCGGCACAATCGCTGACGTGGCAACCCCGCCAGACCCTGCATGACTGTTATGATGCCGATCCGGCTCGCCACTCGACCGACCTGCCCATGTTCAAGAACCTGCAACGCTACCTGCTGACCGGCGCGGTGACCATCATCCCCCTGTGGATCACCTGGCTGGTCTTCACCTTCTTTCTCGGTCAGCTCTCGGCCTTCGGCCGCCCCTGGGTGGTGGCCTTGTCGCGGGCCATCGACAAGGCGTTTCCCACCCTGGCCCACTGGCTGCTCGAACCCTGGTTCCAGTCGGTGCTGGCCATTGCCCTCACTCTCCTCGCCCTCTACCTGCTCGGCTGGGCGGCAACCCGGGTCATCGGCCGGCGCCTGCTGGGGCTGTTCGATCAGCTCATGCACCGAATCCCGGTGGTGCAGACCATCTACGGTTCGGTGCGCAAGCTGATCGGCGTGCTGCAAAGCAAGCCCGAGCACATCCAGCGGGTGGTGCTGATCGCCTTTCCCAATCCCGACATGCGCACCGTCGGCTTCGTCACCAAGGTGATGACCGACGTGCAGACCGGCGACGCGCTGGCCGCGGTATACGTGCCCACCACCCCCAACCCCACCTCGGGCTACATGGAAATCGTGCCCCTAGATCAGCTCATCGAAACCGACTGGAGCATGGACGAAGCGATGACCTTCATCCTCTCGGCCGGCGCCGTGGCCCCCGACCGGATCGCCTTCCATCCGCCGCCAGGGGACGATTCGTGACCGGCTCAGGCGCCGCGCAGCGGAATCGGCAAAAGGCTTCGACGTGAGGATCTGGAAGTAACGCAGAGAGCGCAGAGACGCAGAGGAGGCGGAGGGATCAGGCATTTCGTGCGATGCAAAATCCGCGCTAACCCCACAAGACCTGCACTTGGAACCGTTTTCGCCCATTCATGATCGGCACGAGACGTCGTCCCAATCAACCTCTGCGCTCTCTGCGTCTCTGCGCCCTCTGCGTTCTTTGCAGAAGGGCATGTTGCGCCAGCGTTCCCTTGTGCCCCCGGCGATCTGGACTACACTGTGAGACAGGCCCCTTCGCCAACGTTCCCATGACCCGCATCACCCCGCCCGCCGACGATCTCGGCCGCCAGTTGCTGCAAATCGAAAACCGCAAACCCGCCACGGCGCGTGCGGTGGACAAGACCGCGAGCGGCGCTGCGGTGCGCGACCCTCGCGGCCAGACCCCGGCCGCCACCCCCGGCACGTCCGCCCCGCCGCGGGTCGAACGCCGGCAGGGGGAACGGCGCCGTGGCGAACGCCGGCGTCGTCAGCAGGCCATGTTCATCGACACCCGCACGGGCCAGGACCGCCGCCGCAACGCCGGCAAGCGCAGCACCGATCAGCTCGCGCCGGGCCCCACGCGCGGCATCGACGTGGAAGTCTGAGGATTCAATCCACGAACGGCCCGTGCTGGCGCAGCGGTTCGCCATGGGGGCGGCCGGCCAGCCACACCACCTCGGCCGCCTGCTCGCCCGCGGCCAGTTCCAGGCACTCCCGCCCCGCGAACAGCCCCGCTTCCCGGGCCGCCAGCGGCCGCCCGCCAAGCAGGATGCCGCCGGCCAGCACGTAGGCCAGTCCCTGCCAGCCCGGCGGCACGGCCATCGTCACCGCCGCGCCGGGTTCCAGACGCAGGATTTCGTAGTGCAGCGGCGTATGCAGGCGCAGGGGAGAACCTTCGCCCACCACGATGCGCCGCTCGCCACCTTCGAACGTCCGCACGGGCAGGTCTTCGGGCGGCACGGCCTGGTAGTCGGCCGCCATGGCCTTCAGCGCCCGGGGCAGGTTGATCCACAACTGGATCCCCTGGCAGTCCCCCACCGGCATCTCCGAATGTTCCAGCCCCCGCCCGGCGGTGAAACGCTGGGCGCCGCCGGCGCCCATGGTCGAGTCGTTGCCCAGACTGTCGCGGTGCCGGATCCCGCCTTCCAGCAGGCAGGTGATGGCCTCGAAACCCCGGTGGGGGTGGGTGGGAAAGCCGCTGCCCGGCCCGATGCGAAAATGATCGAACAGCACGAAGGGGTCGAGATTCCAGCGCGAGCCCGGCACCGGGAACAGACGAAAGACCTCGGCGCCGTCGCCCTCCTGCCCGTGGCGGGCGGGCAGGGGATGCACGCCGGGCGGCAGGGGATCGGGCATCCTCATGACAGGTGCGCCCGCCCCGGCGGGCTGTCGAGATCCAGCGCCGGCCCCTTGGGCACGATGCCCGAGGGGTTGAGCGCCGGATGGCTGGTGAAGTAGTGGATCTTGATGTGTTCGAGATTCACCGTGTCGGCGATCCCCGGCCACTGGTAGAGATCGCGCAGATAGCCCGACAGGTGCGGATAGTCGGCGATGCGCCGCAGGTTGCACTTGAAGTGGCCCACGTACACCGGGTCGAAGCGCAGCAGCGTGGGAAACAGCCGCCAGTCGGCCTCGGTGGGCTCGCCGCCCAGCAGGAAGCGGCGCGTCGCCAGGCGCGCGTCCAGTTCGTCGAGGCGGGCGAACAGGGCATCGAAGGCCGCTTCGTAGGCGCGCTGATCGCGGGCGAAGCCGGCCTTGTAGACGCCGTTGTTCACATCGTCGTAGATCACGGCGTTGAGGGCGTCGATCTCCGCGCGCAGCGGCGCCGGGCGCAGATCCACCGGATGCCTGGCAAAGGCGTCGAAGGCCGTGTCGAGCATGCGGATGATTTCCGAGGACTCGTTGTTGACGATGGTGCCCTGCTGGCGATCCCACAGCACCGGCACGGTGACGATGCCGCTGAAGTCCGGCTCGGCCCGGGTGTAGATCTCGTGCAGGAAGCGCGCCCCGTTCACGGTATCGCCCGTCGCGCCGGGCACCCGTTCGAAGTTCCAGCCCTCCGGGCCCATGTACGGGTTGACCACGTCCACGCTGATCACCTCCTCCAGCCCCTCCAGGGCCCGCACGATCAGCGTCCGGTGGGCCCAGGGGCAGGCCAGGCTCACGTACAGGTGATAGCGGCCGGGCTCGGCCCGGAACCCGCCCTCGCCAGTGGGCCCTGGCGATCCGTCGGGCGTCACCCAGTTGCGGAAGGTGGACTCGGTGCGGCGGAAGGCCTTGTCCCGGGTCACGTTTTCATACCAGTCGCCCTCGAGGCGACCCGCTTGCATCAGGCTCATGGGAAATCCTCGCCAAGGTGAAGAAAGGGCACGGAGCGCTTGAGCGCCCCGCGCCCGCCGGGGGCCGTGACGACCGTCAGGCGCCCTGTCCCGCCAGCCGTCCCCCCGCGCCGCGCCGGGCGTCCAGGCTGAAGGCCCCGGCACCGTTGGCCGCCACGACCAGCAGGCCCCCGGTGATGGCCAGGTTCTTCATGAACATGATGAGCTGCATCTGGTTGCCGAAGTCGTTGTGGAACAGCAGCGCCGCCAGCAGGGTGAAACCGGCCAGCGCCCAGGCGGCGATGCGAGTCTGCCAGCCGACGATCAGGGCCAGCGCGCCGCCCACTTCCACCAGGATCACCAGGGGCAGCAGTGCGCCGGGTACCCCGTGGGATTCCATGTAACCCTGGGTGCCGGCATACCCGCCGATCTTGTTCAGGCCCGCCATCAGGAAGATCAGGGCCAGCAGGATGCGGCCGGCCAGATTCGTGTATTTGTCCATGGCATTTCTCCTCTCGTTTCGTTTGTGAAGGTGCGAAAGGAGTATGGATGCGGATTTTTGAATTGAAAAGCGCTAATTTTCGCGCCAATCAATCGAGTTTTTCGATATATTGTGCCCATGAACGACCCGCGCACCACCCTCGAACAGTGGCAGATCTTCCTCGCCGTGGTCGATGCCGGCGGCTACGCCCGCGCCGCCGAACGCCTGCACCGCAGCCAGTCCTCGGTCAGTTACGCCATCGCCCGGCTCGAGGAAGGCCTGGGCGTCGAGCTGCTGACCCGCCAGGGCCGGCGCCGGGTGCTGACTGCGGCCGGCGAAGCCATGGCCCGCCGCGCCCGCCGCCTGCTGCAGGACGCCCGGGAACTGGAGGCCTTCGGCCGCGATCTCGACGCCGGCTGGGAGGCGGAAATCCGCCTGGTGGTGGACGCGGCCTTCCCCGCCGATCTGCTCATGCAGGCCCTGGCCCGCTTCGCCCCCCACGATCGGGGCACCCGGGTCCAGGTTCGCGAAGAGGTGCTGTCCGGCCCGCTGGAAGCCCTGGACGCGGGCGAGGCGGAACTGGCGATATGCGCCCAGCCCCCCGGCCGTATCGCCGCCGATCCCCTCATGGACATCGAATTCGTGGCCGTGGCCCGCGCCGATCACCCCCTGCTGCAGGGCGGCGGGATGCTGGATCTGGCGGATCTGGAGGAGGCCATGCAGGTGGTGATCCGCGATTCCGGCCACGCCCGGCGCGATTCGGGCTGGCTGGGCGCCGAACACCGCTGGACCGTCTCGAGCATCGACCGGGCGATCGCCATCGTCCGCAACGGCCTGGGCTATGCCTGGCTGCCGGAACCGGCCATCCGCCCGGCCCTGGCCTGCGGCGAACTCAGGCCCCTGCCCCTGCGTCACGGTGGCACCTATCACACCCATCTCTATCTGGCCTGGGGCCAGGCGCATCCCGGCCCCGCCACCCACCTGCTGGCCGGCTTCCTGCGCGCCACGGTCGAGGCCGGAGAACACGGAAAATTCCCGTGAACGGCCCTGTCCATTGATTCCCGCCGCCCGGAACGGCACAATGCGAGCCCTCGCGGCCCCGCGGCCGCCCCTCTTTTCCATCATTCATTCACCAACAGGGGAAAACACATGAAGCTGATTCTTTTGGGCGCACCCGGCGCCGGCAAGGGCACCGTGGCCAAGATGCTCACCGCACTCGACGGCTCCGTCCAGATCTCCACCGGCGACATCCTGCGTGGCGCCGTGCAGGCCGGCACCGAGCTGGGCAAGCAGGCCGAAGCCTACATGAAGGCCGGCGATCTGGTGCCCGACGAACTGATCATGGGCATCATGGAAAAGCGCCTGCAGGAGCCGGACTGCGAAAAGGGCTTCCTGCTCGACGGCTTCCCGCGCACCATCCCCCAGGCCGAGGCCCTCAAGGAACTGCTGAACAAGCTCGGCATCGAGCTGGACATGGCCGTCAACATCGACGTGCCCCGCGACGTGATCCTCGACCGCCTCACCACCCGCCGCACCTGCTCCAACCCCGAGTGCCAGGCCATCTACAACGTCAAGAGCAACCCGCCCAAGGTCGAGGGCGTGTGCGACAAGTGCGGCAGCCCCGTCATCCAGCGCGAGGACGAAACCGAGGAAGCCATCTCCCACCGCCTGGAAACCTACCAGGAGAAGACCGCCCCGCTGGTGGACTTCTACGACAAGGAAGGCCTGCTGCTGACCGTCAGCGCCACCTCCTCCGAAGCCGTGATCGACGCCATCAAGCAGAAGCTCGGCATGTAAGCGCGCCACACCCGCGCGCAACACGCAAAAGGCGGAGCCAAGGCTCCGCCTTTTGCATTTCGGTTTCCCCCACGACCACACTATCGTCACACAACCACCATTCCCCGAACCCACCCCTGCAGGAACCGCGCAAGCCGCGAAACCGCGTGCTCGAGCAGGAGCACGTTGCCCTGCAAATCGCAGCGGGGGGTTGCCCACGTCGCTTCGAGAAGGCATTTTCCGGGCCGTTGTAGGGCCCGTCCCGGGCCTTTTTCGCAGACCTGATAAGATGCCCGCAGAATTCAGACACGCGGAGAGCCGATGGCCACGATTCATGTCCGAAGAGCGCACCAGCTTGGCCGGGAAGCGGCCAGACGGCGGCTGGAGGAGCTGGTTCATTACCTGCAAGACAAGCTGGAAGCCGAACTGCACTGGGAGGGCGAGCGTCTGGTGTTCAAGCGCAGCGGCGCCTCCGGCGAGGTCGTCATCGGCGACGACTTCGTGGAAGTGAATGTGAAGCTGGGCTTGTTGCTGAGCCCGATGCGGGGCCTGCTCGAACAGGCCATTCACCGGCAACTGGACGCGGAGCTGGCCTGACGGGCACGGGCGGCAGTGGGGCGAGTTTGTCGGGGTCGCGGCGGGGAGGAAGCCGCGCCTACGATTTGATCTTGCTTTCGAGGAAGGCGGCGACTTCGGCGATGGTCTGGTGATCGAAGAGATCCACCACGTCGACCATGCCGGGCCACCGGTCGTCGATGCGCTGGTGGATTTCGGCCAGGGCCAGGGAGCTGATCCCGGCGTCGAAGAAGTTTTCGTGGATGCCGAGACGCTTGTCTTCCAGCACGGCATCGACGATGGCCTTGAGCTGCGCTTCCATGGGGGTGAGGGCGCCGTCGAGGGCCGCCTGGGTTGCGTCGTGCAGGCGGGTCAGTTCGGTGAGCACGCTGTCGTATTCGCCGGCCAGGAAGGCGTCGCCCAGTCGGCGGCGCTGGAGCTTGCCGGAGGTGGTCTTGGGGATCCGCTTGACCGGGATCACGTGATCCACCTCGAGGCCGGTCTGCGCGTTGATGAGGTGGCTGACCTTGCGCGCCAGGGGCAGGAAGTCGGCCAGATCGCCGCGCCAGAGGAGGAACACCAGCAGTTCGTCCGAGTCGTCGTCGGGGCGGCGCACGCCGCAGATCGCCACCTTGCCCAGTTCCAGCCCCTCGGCCTGCTGGGCGATGGCTTCAAGATCGTGCGGATAGTAGTTGAGGCCGTGGGCGAAGATGATGTCCTTGCGCCGACCGGTGACCACCAGCTCGCCGGCGTGCAGCAGCCCCAGATCGCCGGTGTCGAGCCAGCCGTCGCCGACCAGGGCGGTGGCGTTGCCGGTCTCGTCGTTGTAGTAGCCGGCGGTGACGTTGGGGCCACGGATGTGGATGGCGCCGATCACGTCCTCGCCCAGCGGCGCGTGGTCCTCGTCGGCGATGCGGATCTCGCAGCCGGGCACCGGCCGCCCTTCGATGGCGAAGCCCACGGCCGCCGGATCGCTGGCGTCCACCGCCCGCACCGTCTCGTGCAGGCCCAAATGATCCCGGTGCAGCCACAGGGTGCGGAAGGGCTCGCCCGGCGGCGGGAAGGCCACGGCCAGGGTGGCCTCGGCCAGGCCATAGACGGTGTACATGCTCTCGCGCCGCAGGCCCGCCGGGGCCAGGCGGTCGAGGAACTGATCGCACAACGCCACCGAGATGGGCTCGGCGCCGTTGTAGATCAGGCGCACGGCGGACAGATCCAGATCGTCCACCGGCTTGTCGCCCAGGGCCTTGAGATAGTGCTTGTAACCGAAGTTGGGCGAGCAGAGGATGCTGGCGCGGGTTTCGCTGGCCTTCTGCAGCCACAGCAGGGGCCGGCGGCTGAACAGCTCGGTGGGCATCAGGTACTGCTCCATGCCGCAGGCGAGCATGTTGAGGTGGAAGCCGATGAGGCCCATGTCGTGGGTCAGGGGCATCCAGCTCAGGCTCACGTCGTCGGGGGTGAAGCGCCCGGCCTCGAGGATCCCGGCGATGTTGGCCAGGAGGTTGGCATGGGTGAGCACCACGCCCTTGGGATCGGAGGTGGAGCCGGAGGAGAACTGGATGAAGGCCGTCTCGGCCGGATCGGCTTCGCGGGGGAGGCCCTCCGCCGCCTCGGTCTCGGCCAGCGTTTCGACCCTGAGGGTACGGGCCTGCAGGGCGGCCAGCTCGCCGGCCATGTCGTGGTTGGCGGCGAAGCTGCCGAGGCGCGCCAGGGTTTCCTGTTCGGTGTACAGCCAGGGGCGCTGCAGGCGGGCGAAGATCCGGAACACCTTGGCCCGGTGCTCGTCGCTGATCCCCGGCGCCACCGGCACCGGCACGATGCCCCCCAGCACGCAGGCCCAGAACATCTCGATGAAGGCGCGATTGTCCTTGAGCAGCAGGATCAGCTCGTCGCCCGGCGCCAGGCCCCGGGCCTGCAGGTGACCGAGCAATCCCAGCGCGGCGGATTGCAGCTCGGCATAGGTCTGCCGCACCTGGCGGTCGCGGGCTTCGATGTAGCCGATGCCGCGGCCGGTTTCGGCGGCGGCGTGCAGGGCGTCGGGCAGGGTGCGGAAGTCGTGCATGGTGTCCTTCAGTGGCGCGCGATGCGGTAACGGAGGTGATGACGGGTGCGCAGGTTGATGAACGGCTCCAGGGCCAGGGGCTGCTCGTCGAGATACTCGAGGCGGAAGGCCGGCAGCATGCAGCCGAAATGGATCTGCATCTCCAGCAGGGCGAAGTGATCGCCGATGCAGCGCCGCGGCCCCGCGGAGAAGGGGATGAAGGCGGTGGGATGGCGGGCCTTCTCCCGTTCGGGCGCGAAGCGATCCGGATCGAAGCGTTCGGCGTCGGGCCAGTGGGCCGGATGCCGGTGCAGGTAATAGGGGGAGATGAACAGATCGGTGCCGGCGGGAATCGCGTAATCGCCGATCCGGTCGTCGTCGAGCGCCGTGCGGCTGAACAGCCACACGGGCGGATAGAGCCGCAGCGCCTCGTTCATCACCCGGCGCACGGTTTCGAACCGGGCGAGCTGCTCGGGCGCCGGCATGGCGCCCCCGGTCACGTCTTCGATTTCCTCGCGGGCCCGTGTCGCCCACTCGGGATGCCGGGCCAGGAAGTACCAGCACCAGTTGAGGGTGATGGCCGAGGTCTCGTGGCCGGCGATGATGAAGGTCATCAGCTCGTCGATCAGTTCCTTGTCGCTCATCGCCTCGCCGGTGTCGCGATCCCGCGCGGCGAGGAACAGGGCCAGAAAGTCGTCCCGCTCCGGCCGGGTCTCGCGCCGCCAGTGGATGAGTTCCTGCATCAGCTTCATCAGGCCGCGAAAGCGCAGCACCACCTGCATGTCGCGGGTCAGATCCTCGGTGAGAAAGGCGAAGGGATTGCCGCCCTGCCGATCCACCAGCCGGTCGAAGTCCTCGCCGAACAGGGTGCGCAGGATCACCTCCAGCGACAGATCGGCCGCCTCGGCGGTGATGTCGAGTATCGCCCCGCCGGCGGCCGCGTCCTGCCAGCGCTCGCGCCGCGCCGCATTGGCCTGCTCGACGAAACGCAGCAGGCGGGCCAGGACCTTGCGGCCGAAGGCCGGCTGGATCATGCGCCGCTGGCGGCGCCAGAAGGGGCCGTCGGAGACGATGATGCCGTTGCCCAGCAGCATCTTGACCCGGTTGAACCCCGGCCCCTTGCGGTAGTTGGCGTGATTCTTCACCAGCACGTGGCGGATGGCGTCGGCATCGTTGAGCAGGTAGCTGTCGTGGCGGCGCCCCTCGGATGGCAGACGCACCACGTCGCCGTATTCGCCCAGCCAGCGGGGAATGGCCGCGAAGGTCGCCTCGTTGGTGTCGGGCGTGAAGGGCGTCGCCGGGCCTGGCGGCAGGGCGGGTTGGTGCGTGTCCGCACTCATGGGCAGCCTTTATACTGTGACAATGGAGCCGTGCTCGCAAAAGCTCGTACTATATCGGAGAATTCGTCCGGGGCAAATCGACCCGGCCACGACCGCCGCGGCGCTGGCTGCCCTGCCCCCGGCACTGCACGCGCGCCTCGCCCGGCGGCAGGACGAATTCGACCGGCTCCGCTCCCTCATCGGCCTGGCCCTGCTGCGGGCCGGCATGACCCGCCTCGGGCAGGCGGACTTCACCCTCGATGCGCTCACCGTCAGCCCCCACGGCAAGCCCGACTGGCCCGGGCCGGTGCGCTTTTCCATCAGCCATGCCAACGAACTGGTGGCCTGCGCCCTGGCCGGCACGCCGGTGGGGCTGGACGTGGAATGGCGCCGCCCCCTGCCCCGCCTCCCCGAGGCGGGGCTGAGCCCCGCCGAGCGGGCGGCCATCGCCGAGGATCCGGCCCGCTTCTTCGACTTCTGGACCGCCCGCGAAGCGGTGCTCAAGGCCGCCGGGGATCTGGGCATCGCCCGCCTCACCGAGGTGACGCTGCACGGCCGCAAGGCCGAATACGCCGAGCGGGTCTGGCACCTGCACCACGCCGAACCCCTGCCCGGCTACGTGCTGTGCCTGGCCAGCCCCGATCCCGCGCCGCCGGTGATCGAGGAAGCCGCTGGTATAATGCCCGGATCATGAACGATTCCGCTCCCGCCCCCGAGGCGCCCCGCCGCCCCTTCAAGCGCCGCCTCGGCAATGCCCTGGCCGTGCCGCTCATCCGGGGGATTCTCCAACTCCTGTGGAAGACCTGCCGGGTCACGGTGGTGGGCGATGAACACGCGCGCCGCCTGATGGCCCAGGGCCAGCCCTTCATCCCCGCCTACTGGCATCAGCAGCACGTGTTCTGCGCCCGCTATCTGCTGGATCTGCAGCGCGACGGGCTGAAACTGGGCTTTCTGATCAGCCCCTCCAAGGACGGCGACGTGGCCGCAAAAATCATGGCCGGCTTCGGCGCACGGGTGATCCGCGGCTCCTCCAACCGCACCGGCGCCCGCGCCATCCGCGATCTCTACCAGGTGATGGCCAAGGAGCAGATCTCGCCGGTCAACACCGCCGACGGCCCCACCGGCCCGGCCTTCCGCTTCAAGCCCGGCGCGGTGATGCTGGCCCAGCTCACCGGCTATCCGGTGCTGCCCCTGGCCTACGCCGCCGACCATGCCTGGGAGCTGAACTCCTGGGACCGCTTCCGCATCCCCCGGCCCTTCAGCCGCGTGTGCGTGGTGGTGGGCGAACCCCGGCCCGTGGATCGCAAGACCGCCATGGCCGATCAGGACGGCATCGCCAGCGAGCTGGAAGCCACCCTCAACCGGCTCGGCGAGGAAGCCGCCCGGCACCTGGAGGCACGGCCATGAGCAAGGCGCGGCCCGGCCGCAAATCACCGACGATCCACCGGGGCCCGGATCACAGCGCGCCCTACCCGGTCAGCCGCCTGGCGCCGGGCTTCGAACTGGTGGATCTGGCCCGCGAGATCGAGGCCGCCGACGCCACCCTGGCCAGCCACGCCAGCGGCAAGCTGAAACTGATCGCCGAACAGATCCGCACCCTGCAGGAACAGGCCCGCGAGATCCTCGAACAGACCCGGCGCGATCAGGCGCTGCACCGCGCCGCCTGCGCCTTCCGCCGCCAGCCGGGGAAGATCTACCATCTCTACCGCAAGCCCGACGGCAGCACCTACTTCTCCCTGCTGGCGCCCGAGGACTGGTCGGGCCGGCCGCCCCACGACTTCCTCGGCTCCTGGCGGCTGGAGAACGACATGAGCTGGAGCCCGGCCGACGCCCTCGACCAGCCCCCCGACGACGACATGGCCCGGCTGCTGCGGATGCTCGACGAGTGAGGGGGATTCGTTCAAGGTCAGTGGAAGTGACGCCGAGGGCGCAGAGAAGACGTTTGTTTGCCTGATCATTGCATAAATTCGGCAGCCATCGTGTAGCCCGGATGCAGGTCCACAGGACCGGAATCCGGGGAAACACCGTTCCCGGATTACGCTGGCGCTCCATCCGGGCTACGTATCTGCATACAGGCTGTTTCAGCAGGGAATGGTGACAAATTTATGCAACTGTCAGGTTTACCCACGTCCAGGGATGACGCCTGCGAGGAGATCGTGAAAATCACGATGGCGTGCTGGTTTGCCGGTCGTGACAGCATGCCCGGCTGCGGCGCAAGGGAAAATTTCCAAAACGCTGCGTCCCCAGCGTCTCTGCGCCCTCTGCGTTCTTTCCGGTGCGCCCAACGATGCCGATAACCCGAAGTGCTTTCCGCCCGGCCTGGTGGTTGCCGGGGCCGCATCTGCAGACCCTGTGGCCGACCTTCTTCCGGCGGCGGCCGGTGCTGTCGCTGGAACGGCGGCGGCTTGAGACGCCGGACGGGGACTTTCTGGATCTGGCCCTGGGCGGGAACCCCGCGGGGCCGCTGGTGCTGTTGCTGCACGGCCTGGAAGGCTCGCTGCACTCCCATTATGCGGGCGGGCTGCTGGCGGCGCTCGAGGCGGCGGGGTTTCGCACCGCCTTTCTGCACTTTCGCGGCTGCAGCGGCGAGCCCAACCGCCTGCCGCGCAGCTACCACGGCGGCGAGACGGGCGACGTGGACTTCGTGGCCCGCTGGCTGGCGCGGGAAGTGGCCCCGCCGGCGGCGGCCATCGGCGTGTCGCTGGGCGGCAACGTGCTCCTCGAGTGGCTGGCCGAGCGGGGCGCAGCCGCCCCCCTGCACCGGGCGGTGGCCGTCTCCGTCCCCTTTCGCCTGGCCGACGCCGACCGGCGCCTGCGCCGGGGCGTCTCGCGGATCTACCTGCGCCACCTGCTCGGTCGGCTCCGGCGCAGCTACCGGGAAAAGTTCGCCCGCCTCCCCTCGCCCCTGGACGTGGACGTGGATCGATTGCGCACCTTCCACGACTTCGACGATCAGGTGACCGCGCCCCTGCACGGCTTCGCCGGCGCCGACGACTACTACGCCCGCGCCAGTTGCCGCCCCCATTTGAAACGGATCCACACCCCGACGCTGATCCTGCACGCCCGCGACGATCCCTTCATGTTCCCCGACAGCGTGCCCGGCGAGACGGCGCTTTCCCCCGCCGTGACCCTGGAGCTGAGCGAGCACGGCGGCCACGTCGGCTTCGTATCCGGCCCCTGGCCGTGGCGGGCCGAATACTGGCTGGAGAGGCGAATCGTGGACTGGTTGCGGGAACGGGGTTACTAATCCCAACGGTAACAGCCTGTTCACAGGCCGCGCCGGGGCCGGCAATCCGGCCTACAGCAGCACCCGCTCGATGCCTCCCTGGCGGGCACGGGCGAGAAAGTCCCGTTGCCAGGTTTCGCCCAGGCGCAGGCGGGCCAGTTCGACGACGATGTAGTCGGCCTCGAGGCCGGTGAGGTCGCCATAGCGGGAGAGGCCCTGCTGGCAGGCGGGGCAGCTGGTGAGGATTTTCGTCTCGCCGGGTTGCGCCTGCTCCCGGCCGGTGAGGTCGCGCAGGCCGTTGCGCAGTTCCTCTTCCTTGCGGAAGCGCACCTGGGCGGCGATGTCGGGGCGGCTGGTGGCGAGGGTGCCGGCTTCGCCGCAGCAGCGGTCGGAGAGTCGCACCTCGGCGTCCATCAGGCTCTGGGCCACGCGCAGGGGATTGTAGGTCTTCATCGGCGTGTGGCAGGGGTCGTGATAGAGGTATTTGCGGCCCGGCACGCCTTCGAGCTTCACGCCTTTCTCCAGCAGGTATTCATGGATGTCGAGCAGGCGGCAGCCGGGGAAGATGCGCTCGAACTGGTATTGCTGGAGCTGATCCATGCAGGTGCCGCAGGAGACGATCACGGTGCGGATGTCCAGGTAGTTGAGGGTGTTGGCCACGCGGTGGAACAGCACCTGGTTGTCCACCGAGATCTTCTGACCCTTGTGCTCGTCGCCGCCGGCGCTCTGGGGATAGCCGCAGCACAGGTAGCCCGGCGGCAGCACGGTCTGGGCGCCGGTCTCCCAGAGCATGGCGAGGGTGGCCAGGCCCACCTGGCTGAAGAGGCGCTCGGAGCCGCAGCCGGGGAAGTAGAACACGGCATCGGCCCGCTCGGCGGGCACCTGCGGGTCGCGCAGGATGGGCACGATGCGCGGATCGTCCAAGCCCAGTTCCGAACGCATGGGCCGCTTCGGCACCGAGGCGGGCAGCGGATAGCGCATGAACTGCACCACCTGCTCGGTGATCTGCGGCCGGCCGGTGGTGGCACGGGGCGTGCGCCGGCGCCACAGGCCGAGCCGGCGCAGGCCGCGGCTGGCCAGACGCTGGGCGCGGTAGCTCCAGTCGATCATCAGCTTGCGATAGACGCCGATCCCGCGGGCGTCGCGCAGGTTGAGAAACAGCATGGCCAGGGCGCCCATGGGGTTGAAGCGCTTGCGGCCCTGGGCGCGCAGGATGCTGCGCATGGTCACGGTCACGTCGCCGAAGTCGATGTTCACCGGGCAGGGGCTCAGGCACTTGTGGCACACGGTGCAGTGATCGGCCACGTCGTTCATCTCTTCGAAGTGGCGCAGGGAGATCCCGCGGCGGGTCTGCTCCTCGTAGAGGAAGGCCTCGATGATGAGGCCGGTGGCCAGGATCTTGTTGCGCGGCGAATACAGCAGGTTGGCCCGCGGCACGTGGGTGTTGCACACGGGCTTGCACTTGCCGCAGCGCAGACAGTCCTTGACCATCCGGTTGAGGTGGCCCAGCTCCGAGGCTTCGAGGATCAGGGCCTCCTGTTCCACCAGTCGCAGCGAGGGGGTGTAGGCGGCGTCCAGCCCCGAACCGGGCAGCAGCTTGCGCGGATTGAAGCGCTGCTGCGGGTCCACCTTGTGCTTGTATTCCTCGAAGGCCGCCACGATCCGCGGATCGAGGAACTGCATCTTGGTGATGCCGATCCCGTGCTCGCCCGAGATCACGCCGCCCAGGGTCTCGGCCAGCTTCATGATCCGCGCCACCACTTCCTCGGCCTCCTGGAGCATGGCGTAGTCGTTGGAGTTGACCGGGATGTTGGTGTGCACGTTGCCGTCGCCGGCATGCATGTGGGTGGCCACGAACAGGCGCGAGGCGCGGATTTCGCCATGGATGGCATCGAGCCGGTCGCGCACCGCGGCCAGCTCGGCGCCGGAGAAGATGTCCTTGAGGGGCCGTTCCACCGCCTGGCGGTAGGAGATCCGCAGCTCGCGGCGCTGCAGCAGATCGAAGAAGGTCTCGTCCTCGGCCGGTGAGATGTCCACCTTGCCGGCCCACAGATCGGCGTGTTCCACCACCGGCGCGTCCATGTGCCGCAGGATCCCTTCCCAGCGCTGCTTCACGCCGCGCAGCAGCTCGCGCGCGGCGTCGATCTTGGCGCGCAGGATCGCCTCGCTCTCGGGATCGGCCTCCTCGGGCGCCTCGCCGGCGCGCAAGCGGCGCAGCTCGGGCATGTCCGAGTCCAGGTATTCGCACACCGCGTCGATCATGCGCAGCTTGTTGCGGGTGGACAGTTCGATGTTGATGCGCTCGATGCCGTCGTTGTACTCGGCCAGCTTCTCGAGGGGGATCACCACGTCCTCGTTGATCTTGAAGGCGTTGGTGTGGGCGGCGATGGCCGCGGTGCGGGCGCGGTCGGCCCAGAAGCGCTGGCGGGCCTCGGCGCTCACCGCCACGAAGCCCTCGGCCTCGCGCAGGGATGCCTTGCGCACCACTTCCGAGGCG
>Ga0256841_1001027_pt1 | contig 25881 bp, 22 predicted proteins | sample 356308metaG_FD_185971 | JGI IMG/M metagenome (GOLD analysis project Ga0256841, IMG submission 185971) | Hydrothermal vent microbial communities from Mid Atlantic Ridge, Atlantic Ocean - 356-308 | ecosystem: Environmental > Aquatic > Marine > Hydrothermal vents | place: Atlantic Ocean: Mid...
CAGCACAATAGTAAAGCGAATCATGTCGTCAGGATGCGTGATCCCCATACTTCGCAGATAATGCGAAAAACGAGACCCCCCGTAAAAACCCCAGTTGTAAGACATCCAGCGCCCCAGGCTAAAAAAGAGTTTGTGCCAGGCTTCATCTTCACCAAGAGACAAGAATTTGGCTTTGGACTCCTCGTCAATGAGCTTATCCAACTGGCGAAAGGCATCGCCCATATCTTTGGGGATGTAAACACCGAAGAGATATTCTTTTTGGATGCGTTCTTGATAATTTTTTTCGTATTCTTCCTTGGTCGCAGATGGGCGCGTTTGTGCAGGCAGGAGCTGAGGCAGAAAAAACAAGAAGAGCAGATATTTCATCATGGTTTTAGATCTTGAGACACTTTTCTCAACAGGCAATAAACCGTATCGAATAGTATTACGTTCCAAAATACGGGTTTATTTTGCCGAAAGGCGAAACAAAAAAACTTGGCTCTCTTTTTTTTGTTTGTTACATTTGCAGCCGAAATGCGCAAAAAGAGCCCCAAAAGGTCAACCTTATGTCTCGTGCAAGCATTATAGGATAGCAAAAAGACCTTCTATCCCAAATGCTCTTTAAAAAAGCGTATTTATTAACCCTAAAAGCAAGCCATTCGCCATGTACTGGACTTTAGAACTTGCCTATCACCTGGAAGACGCTCCCTGGCCGGCTACGCGGGACGAGCTTATCGACTACGCCATTCGTTCGGGAGCGCCCATTGAAGTCATCCAAAACCTCCAGATGATGGAAGACGAAGGAGAAGTTTACGAGAGCATCGAAGACATCTGGCCGGATTACCCCCGCAAAGAGGACTTCCTTTTCAATGAGGATGAATACTAAAATGAGTCGGAGGGATACGAACAGCCCTCCTGTCTCGCAGGCATGGCAGCATAAGCCATGCCTGCAAAAAGTGCTTCCCTCAACCGCTGCCTGATGAAAAACCTGCTGGAACTTTTCCATATTGTTCGTAAGGGTAATCCCGACAAGATAGAATTGTTAGACAAAACGCTGTTAAACAACAAGGGCGACACCAAATTCGCTCAACTGTATGAAGGCTTGGCAAGTGGAAAAATAAAAAGTGACCTGGAAGCCTCTCAATTTATCTACCAATCTTCGGAAACCGATGTCAAATACCGACAACTCAAATCGCGCTTTCGCAAACGCCTGCTCAATACCCTGCTGCTCATAGACCCCTTACCTTTTGAAAAAGACGAAAACAAAGAAGCTTATCTCCAAGCGGAAAAACAATGGATGCTCATCCAAATTGCACGCAGGCACCAGGCCAGGCAAGTCGTAGATAGCATGGCCCGAAACCTCATGAACTTTTGCCTAAAACGACAATTCCATCAACTGGCTTTCCGGACAGCCCACCTTCTGTGGACCCGAGCCGTCCAACAAAACCAACAAAAAAAAGCTGAAAAATATCTGAAAATCAGAGAAGAACAACTTGGCTTTTGCCGAGCCGAAGAGGAAGCCGAAACCTGCTACCTACGCCACCTATCGGCCTTTAAAGCTCAACAAAAAGCTCCTGACATTGAAAAGGCGGTTTCCAGACTCATAGAACTCGCCGACCAATATCCCTCAGCTGATGTCTATTTCTACATGTTCGGCTTATCTGTCTTGTACTACCATTATGACCGCCAGTACCAAGGCATGGCTCAAGTTTGCCGACAGGCCGTACAACAACTCCGAAAATTTCCCCATTGGCCCTGCCATCACCAAATCATTGAGTTTTACCTGGAGGAGATGTTGGCTTACTGGGCTTTGGGTAAACCCGAAGCTGCAGCCCAGCTCACCGGAAAAGTCCTAGATGAATTTGAACAAGACCCCGTAAAGAAAATCAAATTCATGGAGCTGTACTTCCTCACGGCTATGCATTCGAAAAATTATCAACGGGCAAAATCCATCTACAAAAAAGTAACAGAGCAGTCCTTAGAGCTCGATCAGACTTTAGACGACAAAGAAAAGTGGCGACTGTTCGAAGCCTATCTCTGTTTTGTGGACATCTACTGCCGAGAAGACAAGGATGCCAGCCATAAAATCAATCAAGTCAAAAAAAAATTACCGGTACAATTGAACAAACACTTACGCAAACAATGGGATATTATCTTTCACCTGCTGCAAATCGCCCAAAAACAAGATGTTGATCCTGCCTTTTTCAAAAACATCAGCATATCTCCTCAGGAAAAAAATCCCTCCAAACGCAGAAAACTCTTTCTCAAACTCCTGGAGCGCCTCCACCTCGCCAATTATCGAGGAGATAAACTTCGACTAGCCGAAAAATACTATATCCAGCTTCGAACCACGCCCCTTACCTATTGCACCCAACCTCAACACCTGGAAATCATCCCCTACGAACACCTCTGGGAAATGATTATAGAACACCTGGAAATCACCTCTTGGTAACACAAAGTACCTATTTTGAAAAAAATCAACATCGCCATAGACGGTTATTCTTCCTGCGGCAAAAGCACCATAGCCAAAGCTCTGGCCAAAGCCCTGAATTACCTCTTTATCGACACCGGAGCCATGTATCGGGCCGTCACCCTTTATTTCCTGGAAAATGACATCCCGATCGACAACCCCAAAGCTGTTAAAGAAGCCTTACGGCAAATAAAAATTCGCTTTTTTTTAGATGAAAAAGGACAACAGCACACTTTACTCAATCAACGGGATGTAGAGGAACTAATCCGATCCATGCCGGTCGCCCAACACGTCAGCCAGGTAGCCGCCATACCGGCAGTGCGCAGAGCCCTGGTCAAACAACAACAGGAAATGGCCCGCCAAAAAGGAGTCGTCATGGATGGCCGCGATATCGGAACGGTAGTCTTGCCCGATGCAGAACTCAAACTGTTCGTTACCGCCAGACCCGAAATACGGGCCCAAAGGCGTTACCTCGAATTGCAAAAAAAAGGCCTGAACATCAGCTTGGAAGAAGTGCGTCAAAACCTAACCCAAAGAGATTATATAGACTCCCACCGACAAGATTCTCCCCTCCGACAAGCCAAAGATGCCATCCTGCTCGACACTTCCGACCTCTCTCCCGAAGAGCAAATAAGAAAAGCCCTGAAACTGACTCAAAAAGCTCTTCAAGCAGCTACAAACAAATCCTGAGCCCAAACTGGCGCTGCGTTTTCACTGGCAAGGGGCTATGCCCGTCACGAAGTGGCTTGACATGGTTCACTTGCCGTTACGGCTTCCTCCTGCCTTGCAAAGTCTCGCCGCAGCTCATACAGCCAGTAGCACCAAAAAGCGGCCAACACCTCCTCCCCTTTGTTGACTATTGTCATTCCGAAACCTGATACATATCATTGGCTATCGAAGGAAATCACTTCAATTTTGTCTGGATTTGATGACTTTTCTGTAAATCAAAATCAAACCATCATGTTGAGCAAAAAACAAGCAAAGACCTTTTTTCTGGGAGGGACGGCCCTGTTTTTTCTGATTTTTCTAGCCTTGTCCATCCACTCCCTGAAAGTCGGAATTCCGGAAAATACGCATCCCGAAAAAATGACCGAACAGGTCAAACTGGGAAGATACCTCTGGGACAAAAACAACTGCATGGGCTGCCACACCATCATGGGTGAAGGTGCTTATTACGCCCCGGAACTGACGCGAGTGTACAGCCGCAAAGGGCCTGACTACATCAAGGCCGTACTCACCGCTCCCGACGGCTGGCAGCCTCGCGGACGCAAGATGGTCAAGTACAACTTTTCAGACGAAGAAGTGGAAGGCCTCATCGCTTTCTTTCAATGGATGAACGAGGCCTACCTCAACGGCTTCCCACCTAAGCCTCAACTCTACAGACCTGAATAAAAAAACTACACGGCTTTCCTCTTTTAGCTGCCAAACAGCCATCGCTTTGCCGGTGGCAGCCCACCGACAAAGTATCCTTTGGTCAAAAAACTAAAAACATCATGAAATTTCGTTCACAAAAAATAGCCTATAACTTCTTTGCACTCAGCATGCTGCTGATTCTGTTGCAAATCACCTATGGCTTTATCATGGCCTTTGCTCACATGGGCTACGACGGCCTACACGAGTGGATACCTTTCAATACCGCTACAGCAACCCACAAAAACCTTTTGGTCGTCTGGATTCTTTCCGGCTTTATGGGGGCCGCTTATTACATCATTCCCGACGAAGCCGATCGAGAACTGGTCTCGCCCTTTTGGGCTAAAATTCAATTCTGGACCTTCGCCATCGTCGGTGTCATTGCTGTAGCAGGTTTTCACATGGGCTGGTTTGAAGGGCGCAAATTTCTGGAAATACCTCGCCCCCTGGACTATCTGGTGGCCCTCAACGTCGTGCTCTTTTTGGTTTTGATTTTATTTACCTTGCTCAAAGGCAAAAAGCAAACCACCACAGCCTGGGTACTGAGCATGGGGCTGGTCTTTGCCGCCTTGCTCTACCTGCCCGGCATGATTTACTTTGAAAACCTGGCCGTGGATTCTTTCTTCCGCTGGTGGGTAGTCCACCTCTGGGTAGAAGGCGTTTGGGAGCTCATCATGGGAGGCATCTTGTCTTACCTGCTCATCCGCCTCACCGGTGTTGACCGCGAAGTCATTGAAAAATGGCTGTACGTCATCGTCGGTCTGACTTTCCTCTCGGGCATTCTCGGAACGGGGCACCACTACTACTACACCGGCGGCCCCGATTACTGGTTGATGATCGGTGGCATTTTCTCCTCTTTGGAGCCTCTGGCTTTTCTGGGCATGACGGCTTTTGCCGTGCAGATGTACCGAAAAGGCAACAAAAAGCACCCCAACAAACTCGCCCTTTTCTGGACCTTGAATACAGCCATTCTCTCCTTTCTCGGAGCAGGTCTGCTGGGCTTGGCCCACACCTTGCCTCAAGTTAACCTCTATACCCATGGCACCTTAGTTACCGCCATGCACGGCCACCTGGCCTTCTGGGGGGCTTACGGTTCCCTGGTCTTCGCCATCATATCCTATGCCATGCCGCAAATGACCGGCCGAAAAATTTACGACAACCAAATCGGCAATCTGGCCTTCTGGATAACCAACATCGGCATGCTGGGCATGACCACAGCCTTTGCCGCTGCAGGTGTCAGCCAGGTCACCCTTGAACGCATCGCCGGTTATGAATACATGGAAGCAGCCAAAGTCATTCAACCGCACTTCTTCGTACTCATCATCGCAGCTACTGTGTTTACCACAGGTATCTGTCTCTATATCTGGAACTTCATCAAATTCGGAAAACCCGTAGATGAAGCCATCAACACAGAAGATGACTCGGCCTTCCAAGCTGTTACAGCCTGATTCCCCTTTGTTCGCAGGTGCCGGCTTCTCTTGCCGGCCCTGCCCCGTCTTACCTTTGGCGAAAGCAAAAAAAAAAGCCATGTTCATAGAGCAAGAACCCTACTACAAACCCATAGGAAAAGAAATTGAAGTCTTTGAACACGCCTTTAAAAATAAACTTCCCCTACTCCTCAAAGGCCCCACAGGCACAGGCAAATCTCGCTTCGTGGAACACATGGCCTGGCGCCTGAAAAAAGACCTCATTACCGTCGCCTGCCACGAAGAAACCTCCTCTACCGATCTCATCGGGCGCTACATCATCCGCGGTGCAGAAACGGTCTGGCAAGACGGGCCACTCACAAGAGCCGTCAAAACAGGTGCCATCATTTATCTGGACGAAATCGCCGAGGCACGCCCGGACGTCATTGTAGCTATACACCCCTTAACAGATTTTCGACGAAACCTCTACATCGACAAACTCGGCAAAGAAATTGCAGCCCATCCCGATTTCATGTTTGTGGCTTCTTTCAACCCGGGCTACCAAAAAGGTTTTAAGGAGTTAAAACCCTCTACGCGGCAGCGCTTCGTTTCTCTGAGCTTCAATCATCCGCTTCCGCAAACAGAGACCGAAATCATAGTGAGTGAAAGCCGGATTGACACGCCCACAGCCCGCCGACTGGTCAAAATTGCCGAAAAAATCAGAAACCTCCACGAGCTGGGCCTGGCTGAAACCGTCTCTACCCGCCTGCTGGTCGATGCGGGGAAACTCATCCAAACCGGACTCAACCCACGCCTGGCCGTCCAAACTGCCGTCGTAGAACCCCTGACCGATGAACCGGACACGCTCGAAGCCCTCAAAGACCTGACCGATCTGATGATTTGAAGCCATGGAACTCGACCAACTCATCTTCCAAAAAATCATTTCCTGGTTCAAAAACAGGAAACAGGAAAATCCCGAGCTGCTGGACCGCCGTGTCCAACTGGAAGAAATATCCGGCAAACTCACCATCATAGCCAGGGCACTCACCGGCCTGCCCATCGACATCGTACCCTCCGAGCGGGAAGGCGGCTGGAAAGATCTGGTCTTCCTTTTACCTAAAAGTATGGCCTTATTCAACAGCCAAGATACCAACCTAGCATTCTATTTTTTTCGCATCTTCTACCTCTGCCAACAACAAAAACTGGGACTCAACCATCCGCCCGAACGAGAAATTGACCCCCAACAAGACCGCCTCAAAGCCAGACAAACAGCACCCCTCGTGCTGAAAACACTGTTCGAAGAATTTCCCGAACTCAAAAAACTCCACCACCACCTCTACCGTCAATTGCCGCGCCAAAACGAGAAAGGCGAGCCTATACCACCCGACACCAGCTGGCTGTATGGCCGATGGATGAGAAATGAATCCGGCTTTCGCCAAACGGAATCCGCTTTCAACAACACGGTAAAAACACAAGAGCTCAAAGCCGAAGACATCACCACCAGCCTAAAAGCCAAGCAAGCTGATGAAGTAGAAGTTTTACAAGTTGATCGAAAAGCCCAGGAAGATTATACCCTGACCCACAATTTCGAAAAAGTAGAAACCGCCGACGAATTCAACGGCAGTTGGCGGGATTTCGACGGCGACGACCATCTCAGGGAAGAGCAGGAAGCCCTGCAAGAGTTTAACCTCAGCAAAGTCGTTCGGGTGGACGATCCCGTCCATTCGATCTATCAGGCCGAATTCGTCTCGCAAGCCACCATAGCCGAGAGCCACGAACGAGATGCCGACGGTTTTTATCTGAGCTACAAAGAGTGGGATTACAAACAGCGCGCTTACAGATACGATTACTGCAAGGTCTTCCCCAAAAAAGTCGTAAAAACCCGGGCCGATTACTACTTCAAAACCTTGGAGCACAATCGCTCCGTATGGATGCAACTGCGCAAACGCTTTGCCCAACTCAACAATGAGAGGCAACAGATACGCCGCCTTAACAAGGGCGAAAATTTCGACATCGACGCCCTGACAGATCGCTTTGCCGACCTCCGCGCAGGCCACACTCCCGATGAACGCATCTACCTCTCCAGCCGCAAGCGCAACAAAGAACTAAGCATGCTGTTTTTGCTGGATTTCAGTCTCTCCAGCGATGCTTATGCCCGCGGAAACCGCATCATCGACGTGGAAAAACAGGTCTCTATCCTCTTCGGAGAAGTCCTGCACGAATACGGCATAGATTTTCAAATAGACGGCTTTTACTCCAAAACCCGAAACAACACCACCTACCTCACCCTCAAAGCTTTTGACGAAAGTTGGAACCAGGCTAAGATGCGCATAGGAACTGCTCGAGCTGCCGGCTACACCCGCATCGGCCCCGCTCTGAGACACGCTACAAGCCTGCTGCGCAAACGCCCCTCTCACAACAAAAAATGGCTCATCCTCCTCTCCGACGGCAAACCCACCGATTACGATCGCTATGAAGGACGCTACGGCATAGAAGACATCAAACAAGCCCTGCGGGAAATGAGAAGCTTCGGCATCGAAAATTTCGCCTTGGCTATTGAAGAACAAGCCAAATACTACCTGCCCCAAATGTTCGGACAAAATCACTACAACATCCTCTCCAGCCCTGTGGAGATGATCCATGCCCTGGCTAAACTGTACAAACGGCTGGTCAAATGAGCTTCCCCTGAAAAACTGCCGGCTGCTCAAAGCCCGATTTCCCTACCTTTGCTCCATGGTTTTCATCGATTTGGAACTCCACCGTTTCCAAGACGACTTGCTGCTAAAACGGCAGGGTCGGCAGATTTTTGTCTTTGACCCCTTGCGCAAACGCTACCTCTTGCTCAGCCCGGAAGAGTGGGTGCGGCAATTGATGATACGCTATCTACTGCATCGAGCTTACCCGGCCGGCCGGCTGGCCGTCGAGCAAAGCCTTGTGGTCAATGGTCGAACACGCCGCTTTGACCTCTTGGCTTACGATGCCCAAGGCCAACCTTTCCTGCTGGTCGAGTGCAAAGCACCGGAGGTCAACATCTCGCAAAAAGCCATGGACCAAATCGCCGCCTATAACCACGCCCTCAAAGCCCCTTACCTGCTCTTGACCAATGGCCGTCAAACCATTTGCTGCGCCATGAACTACGAGGAAAATGCAACTTCCCTGGTTTTTTTGGACAGCATACCCACCCCTTGAAAGAGAAAAAGCTCCAAATCACTTTGTATCAAGTATCTTTGCGGCATGGAGGTGTTTTACGATCCGGACCAACTACCGCGCTTTACCAAGGCCGTCATTACCATAGGCTCTTTTGACGGCGTACATGCCGGCCATCAAAAAATTCTCAGCCAAGTTCGTCAGATAGCCCGCGACATAGGCGGAGAAAGTATCGTCATCACCTTTCATCCCCATCCTCGCCTGCTGCTCTACCCCAAAGAAAAGAAGGTACAACTCCTCAGCACTACCGAAGAAAAAGTCAAGCTCATCGCCCAATACGGTATTGACAAACTGGTGGTGGTGCCCTTTACCCGAGATTTTGCCCAACAAAGCCCCGATCAATACATACGAGACTTTCTGGTCGGCAAATTTCACCCCCATACCATTGTGATCGGCTACGATCATCGCTTTGGCAACAAGCGCAGAGGTGATATCCACTATTTGCGAAAAAACGCCCTGAAATACGGCTACCGGGTAGAGGAAATTCCGCCTCAACTAATCAACGACGTAGCCGTAAGCTCCACCAAAATTCGGCAAGCCATTCAACTGGGCAACATACGACGGGCAACGGAGCTACTCAATCACTACTACAACCTCATTGGACAGGTCGTCTCGGGTCGCAAAATCGGAGCAAAAAAACTGGGTTACCCCACGGCTAACCTCAAAATTGCCAACGCCTTTAAACTCATCCCGCCCAATGGCATCTATGCTGTCTTCGTCCGACACCGTGGCCAGCTCTACCGCGGCATGATGTACATCGGCACCCGCCCCACCATCGAACAAAGCGGCCAACGCTCCATTGAGGTGCATATCTTCGATTTCCAACGAGAAATCTACGGAGACAAACTCGAAATCTTTTTCGTACAATACCTGCGTGGCGATGCCCGCTTCAACGACTTGCAAGAGTTAAAAGCAGCCCTGGACCAAGACAAAGAAAACGCCCTTGAGGTGCTCAATAAAGCGAATTTGCCGAAAGGCAAAACAGAGCGTGCCGGCCTGCCCAAAGTGGTCATCGCTCTGCTCAATTACAATACCCGCCATCTGCTCGAACAATTCATCCCCTCTCTGCTCAAAACCCGCTACGACAATTGTGAATTCCTGCTCATCGACAACGGATCACAAGACGATTCCGTAGCTTGGGTACGCGAACATTACCCGCAAATCCGAACCATCTGCCTGCCCCAAAACCTGGGCTATGCAGGCGGATACAATACCGGCCTCTGTGGAATAGATGCAGACTACTACGTCTTGCTCAACACCGATGTGGAAGTTACCCCTTTTTGGGTCAGCAGTGTCATAGAGCGCATGGAGAAAGAACGGGAAATCGTTGCCGCTCAGCCCAAAATACGCTCGTACAAAAACAGAGAAAAATTTGAACATGCCGGCGCCTGCGGCGGTTGGTTAGACAAACTGGGTTACCCCTTCTGTGCCGGCCGCATCTTCGACACTACGGAAAAAGATGAAGGCCAATACGACGAATTGCAGGAAATTTTTTGGGCCAGCGGAGCAGCCCTGTTTTTGCGAAGCCGTCGCTTTTGGGAAATCGGTGGCTTCGACGGAAATTTCTTCGCCCACATGGAAGAAATTGATCTGTGCTGGCGCTACAAACGAGCAGGCTTCAAAATTATAGTCGTACCCGAAGCCGTCATTTATCATCTGGGTGGAGCTACACTGCCCTATACCAACCCACGCAAAGTTTATTTGAATTTCCGCAACAATTTGTTTTTACTCTACAAAAACCTGCCTTCCGGCAAACGATTTAAAACCTTGCTCACCCGTCTTCTCTTAGACGGCATAGCCGGCCTGCATTTTCTCCTCCAAGGTAAACCGAGGCTCACACTGGCTGTCCTGCGCGCCCACCTCCACTTTTACAAAACCTTGGGCGAGCTGGCTAAGCGCAAAAAAGTCGAAGACGAACGCTTGCAACGCATCAGTGTATCTGAAAAGCCCAAGCTCACAGGGCTATACAAAAAAAGCATTGTTAAGCAGTACTTTGTCAAAGGTAAAAAACGCTTTAGCGAACTGCCGGGCTTATGAAGTTATCTTTCGACATCATCTACCAAGACGAGTACCTACTCATCCTCAACAAAGCAGCCGGTTTGCTCAGCCTGCCCGATCGTTATGACCCCACGCTACCCAACCTCTACGGCTTGCTCCACCGGCAATTTGAAAAGGTCTATGTCGTACACCGCCTCGACAAGGATACCTCGGGACTCATGGTTTTTGCCTTGTCTCCGGAAGCACACAAAGACCTCTCTTTGCAATTTGAACAACACAAAGTCGAGAAAACTTATTTAGCCCTAACTGAAGGCCAGCCAAGCGAAAACAAAGGAACGATAGAGGCAGGCTTGGAAAAAGATCCCGGTAAGCCGGGTCGCATGCGGGTATCGCAGACCGGCAAAAAAGCCATTTCGCATTATCAACTGCTACAAAGCTGGGGGCGCTACAGCCTGCTGGCCGTATCCATTGAGACGGGGCGCACCCACCAAATTCGCGTACACCTCAGCCACATCGGTTTGCCCTTGGTCGGAGATCCTTTCTACGGCAACGGTGAAGGCCTGTTTGTGTCACGCATCAAAGGCAGGCGTTTTAAGCTCCGGCAGGGCGAAAGCGAACGACCACTCATCGCACGCACGGCTTTGCACGCACAAAAATTGAGCTTTCTACATCCCGGACGAGAAAAGCGCCTCCAATTTGAAGCACCTCTGCCCAAGGATTTTCGAGCGGGCATCAAGCAACTCAACAAATGGCTGGGAGAATCTACGACATGAAAACAGAAAAAAGAGATCGACTTGTCATAGCACTCACAGCTGCCCTCTTTTTCATACCCTATTTGGGCGGCGTACACCTCTTCGATTGGGATGAAATCAACTTTGCCGAATGCGCTCGGGAAATGCTCCTCAGCGGCAAATACCTGCAAGTACAAATTGGCTTCCAGCCCTTTTGGGAAAAACCCCCCTTCTTTTTTTGGATGCAAGCCCTGAGCATGAAAGCCTTTGGCATTGACGAATTTGCCGCAAGGCTGCCCAATGCACTTATCGGTATAGCCAGCCTATTGCTCATCTACCAGGTCGGGCTGCAACTAAAAAACCGGCTCTTTGCCCGGCTCTGGGTTTTGGCCTGGTTTGGCTCCCTACTCCCCCACTTCTACTTTCGCTCGGGCATCATCGACCCCTGGTTTAACTTTTGGATTTTTTGGGCCTTGTGGAGTTTCTTTCAAGCTCAAAACAAAAGCCACGGAGGCCAAGGCAAGGCCCTATTTGGAGGTTTACTGTTGGGGTTAGCTGTACTCACTAAAGGGCCGGTTGCCATCCTGATAGCATTTCTAACGCTAATTGTTTATCTGTTCTATGGGAAAAGTAAAAGGCGACGCCTTTCGGCAAATAAACTCCTGCTCTTTGTCTCAGCCACACTGCTCACATCCATCACTTGGTTTGCCGTGGACATGGCGCTAAACGGTAGCTGGCTGACCACGGAATTTATCAAGTACCAATACCGCCTATTCAGCACGCCCGATGCAGGACATGCCGGTTTTCCGGGCTATCACCTGGTCGTTTTGCTCTGGGGGTGCTTCCCTGCTTCCGTTTTTGCGTTGTCGGCTTTCGCCAAACAAAGAAAGATTGAAGGAACTGACTTGGGAGATTTTCGGAAGTGGATGCTGGCCCTATTCTGGGTAGTGCTCATTCTTTTTTCGCTTGTCAAGTCCAAAATCGTTCATTACTCTTCTTTGGCCTATTACCCCCTCACTTTTTTAGCAGCTTTGAGCCTTTACAAGCTTTGGAAGAATGAGTTGCGATTGCCCAAATGGCAAACCGGCATCCTGGCCATCTTGGCTTTCAGCATCTCGGCAGCAGCGCTGGCCTTGCCCTGGATTGGGCTGCACATGTCTTGGTTTTTGGAGCGCTTCCCTCCGGCCGACCCCTTTGCAGCTCAAGCTATGCAAGCCCCTGTAGTCTGGAATAAAGCCGATTACCTGCCGGGCATTTTACTGCTTTGCAGTTCTTTAGCCGGCATGCTGTTGGCAAGGCGCGCTCAATGGAAAACAGCACTTTTTTTACTTTTCGGAGGCACGGCTTTATTTGTTCAAATAGCGCTCTACCGGTTCATTGCAAAAATAGAGCACTACAGCCAGCGAGCTGCCGTAACTTTTTGCGAAAGCAAAGCTGATGAAGAGATATACATCAGTCCGCTCTACTACAAAAGCTACGTTCATTGGTTTTATGCCCGCCCCAAAGACTGGCCCGAAGAAGCAAAAGATACCCGTTGGCTGTTAAAAGGGCCTATCGATCGGGACGCTTTTTTTATCGTAAAAACCGACCACCGTGCTCTTGTAGAGAAAGAACACCCTCAATTGGAGCTGCTGTACGAAAAAAACGGCTTTGTCTTTTTTAAAAGAGCTGCTGTACAATCTAATCAGTAAAGAAATACCTTGAAGAATTGTATTTCTCCGGTCTGCCCCTGCCTGAGCTGTATCAGAAACCAACCGGACAAATCATCCAGGTTTAAAGAGAAGCTGCCTGTTTCCCAACCTTTTTCATGGCGAACGAGCCGCCCCCACTCATCTCTAACCCAAATTTCAACAACGCCCTCCCCGGCGCCCAATTCCACCTGCACTACACCTCGGGAAGGATTTGGATAGACAAGCACATGCTCCTCCTCAATTTGTTCAGTTGTTGAAACCACGACAAAATCATAGCAAGCAGAAGTGTCTATACATCCGTTCTGCATGACTTCAACAGCATAAGACCCACTACTCGTCGGGCTAAAGACCTGAGAAGTCTCTCCCAACAAGGCGGAATAGCCATTGGTACAATCGAGCCACTGAAAAGAAGCTCCCACTTCGTTGGCCACCAAAGCAGAAGAAGTCTGTGTGACAGATACGTCAATGGCATATATGGTGAGATTCAAAGTGATGATGCTGTCTCCACAACCTGCTGCATTGGGGATTTCATCCACATAAACACCACTCTCGGTATAAATGGTATCTCCACTGGGCACCGTATAACTTCCACAGGCTTCGACATCCAGACTAGCCACGCTTGGCGGACAAAGCTCAAACAACCTGACATTACCTGCGTAATATCCCGCAGCATTGTTGTCATGGCGCGTAGCTACGGCGACTATTCCTCCATCAGCAGATAGCGCTACGGCATTTCCCGTTTCGTCATAGGAAGACATACCCTCTATATCAAGCCCTCTTTGGCTCCAAGCACCGTTTTCCCAGGCATAAATGCGAACTAAACCCGACTGGCTACCGTAATAACCATGAAAAAGAGGCGCGCCAATTGCTAAGACTTCTCCATTTGCCGACAAGGCCAAGGCTTTACCAAAACTAGAATGTGCAGTGCCTATCAAATCATCACCCTTTTGTTCCCAAGAGGTTCCATCCCAACTAAAGACCCGGACAAGCCCATTTTCTCCTCCGGCCTCTTCCGAATATTTCGCTGCTCCTACCGCCAACAGTTGACCATCTGCAGAAAGCGACAAGGCCCCACCAAAAAGACTACCGGGAGCACCAAAAAGAGCATCGCCCATTTGCTCCCATGTACCATTCTGCCTGGAAAAAACCAAGGCAGAACCCGACAAACCTCCATCAGGCCCTGTAGCAGAAGATCCACCTACAGCCAGCACTTCCCCTGAATCGGAAAGCGACAAATCAATTCCAAAATGCATATAAGCATCCGTCCCATCCAGAAAAGTATCTTGCTGCCAGACTCCATCACTCCAACTGTAGAGCCAGACCCTACCGGATTGAGCTAAAAAATTTGCAGAGTAAGCCGGAGTTCCCACCGCCATAAAATCACCCGAAGCGGAAAGAGCTACAGATGAACCAAAGTACATATTCAAGGTATCTCCTTCTAAAGGATTTCCTTGTAAATCCCAATCGTTACCATTCCAGTACCAAACCTCCACCTTGCCAGCATTTACATTGCCTTGACTGTCTGTATAACCACTTGCTCCTACAGCTAAAACCTGACCATCGGCAGACAAAGCTACAGAAGTGCCCAAACGCTCACCGGCTGAGGAGCCTTCGATAGGGTCTCCTAAAGGCTCCCAGTCACTATCGTTCCATCTAAAAACCCTGACCTGCCCGGCCATTTCTCCATTCTGGTTTGTATGCATAGTGGCAGTAACCGCCAATACCTGACCATCTGCAGATAAAGCCACCTTTGACCCAAAAAGGTCATTGGCTGCCAAACCGATAAGGGTAGATCCCAACTGTACCTGGGAAAAGACAAAACCCCGGAAAAAAAGACAAAAAAACAGCGTAAAAAAACGAGCTTTCATATTTAGCAGATTTTAAGCCTAAAGCAATTGTTTAAAAAACCAACAGTAGCTCACCGAATCAAATGCACCAAACTGCACTTCTGCTCCAGCGTACCGGCACGCAAATTCTCAAAAACAAAACAAACCAAATAACTACCCGACGTCAATTTCATACCATCCTTTGCCAAACCTGTCCAGGCAAAAGGAGGTTCCTCCGTAGAAAAGACAAGACCACCCCAGCGATCATATACACTAAGTGAAACTCCCTTGAAGTACTTTCCCTGCGGGAACAACACATCATTGAAACCATCTCCATTGGGAGAAAAAGCCGTCGGAAGATAAACCGGAGCAGAACAGTCATTTACAGACAACACAAAAGTATCTCTAAAAACACAACCCCAAACATCAGCTTCTACTTCATACAAACCAGACTCACGCAGTGAAAAAGCAGTTTGATCCTCAATCAAAAAATCCGGCAAATCAAATACATCTGTATAAGGACTCTCCGGAAACAAAACATAGGGCAATTGCAATTCACAAACAGAGGTATCGGCAGGTAAGCTGAGAGGAGGGCCCTCTGTCAACAGATCTTGCAAAAAAGTCAAATCCAAACTGTCCTGCAACTGACAGTATCCGTCAGAAGCCGAGACCCAATAGACCCCCGAATCCCAAATCAATAAGGAGGAGTCCTGACTGCCATCACTCCAAAGATACCAACTCAAGGGTCTGGATGCACTAACTGATAAACTCAAAGGAGGATCACTACATATCACCTGATCTTCGGGAGCAATCTGTCCCGCCAAATCCGGCAAAACAATTATTTCCCTTGAATAAGAATAGGCACAACCCAACACCCAAACAGTTTGCGTCAAGACGTAGTCACCGGGTTCATCAAAACAACGCAGATACATCAGAGAATCCTGCAAAACTTCATCTATGCCGGCAGGCCCCGATAAATGCCAACTCACAGCCTGTGCGTATTCGTTGGACACCCCTTCCGACACGGCACACTCACCTACACAAAGGGTATCGGGAAATGAGAACTCAGCAGAGGGAACAGAAGGTATAGAACAAGCATCTGACAAATACAAGCCCCATGGCTCTACCTCAACATCTACATCAAAAAGAGGAACAACCGGCAAGGTATCCACATTTACCTCTTCACTGCTAATGGAAACATCCTTGCTCAAAAGGCAGCTGGGAAATTGTTCACACCCATCTATAAACCCGTCTTCGTCGGTTTTAGCTACCGTAATACCCCACTCCAGGCCACTTCCTCCTGAATCGACATACTTTCGGCTTGCCAAAGCCAAAGAACCGTTTGACATAGAACCAATTAAGGGCTCATAAAAGGGATAACCCATTTGCTCCTGAATAATTCCATTTTGATCAACCTTAGCCAGGATAGTCGGGAAAAAGCCCTCTGTAGAATAGGACAAAACCAGTTGGTTTTCCGACTCCATAGCATGTAATGAAGCTGTTTGATAATGAAATTGCTCCGCATAATAAACCTTAGACCAATGAATACTTCCATTTGCGTCCAGCGCTGTAAGTAGAACTCCATCAAGCGAATCTCCAGCTACCTCGCCTTGATAATGCCCCAGCAAATAAAGCTTGTCATTGGCTAACGAAAAAGCCAAATCGCTATAAACCTGAAAAGGAAAAAACAGAGAAGACAAAAGATGCAACTCGGAATCAAAAGAAAGTAAAAGGGCTCCTTTCTTTTCATCCTCCGACTCCACTTCGGCTAAAATCACGACTTGCCCATCTGTGGTTTCCACGATTTTAGCCACACGAACAAAGACCAATGGAGCATCTTCATAAAAGAACATAAAGCCCCTTTTATTTAATTCCACACCAGCATCATTCAGCAAAAAAGTATTTAAAGTAAAAGTGCTAGTCCACTGATCAAACTCACCAACACTCACACCTCCCAAAAAGACATCACCATTTTCTTTCTGAATAAAAGAAGCTGAAAGCTCCAAAGTATCACTGCCCTTCATCCAATAATTACCTGTTTTAAGATCGTGAAAGAAAAAGCTGATTCCATTATATTCATTGCCGAAAAATTGAAGCATCATGTAACTGCTATCAGAAAGGACAAATTGCTGAGGAAGCTTAAAAGCCAAAGGATCCATAAATATTCTAAACACCGATGGAGCCGAACTCCCTTCAAAAAAAATACAGCTGTAAAAATTGGGATAAGTTGTAAACCAATCCGTAAGAAAAAGGGCTAAGGCAGTCGAGTCTTCCACATCTAAGTCAGCCAAATAGTAGTTACCTTGTTCAATCCTTTTCACAAAAGAGTTTTGTGCTTCTACCTCAACAGACAGAATAAAAATCAAAGCAAGCAACAACCTAAGCTTCATGATTTATCGTTTTGCTGTTGGCCCGACAAATTGTCGGGCCAACAGCATTTTCTACATTTACTGAACAACAACAGGCTGACAGCCGCAGTCCCCACCTAATTGAAGAAATACAAGATCCTGTATATCTCCATAAGGCACACCGTTTTGCGGTATCTCCAGAGTAATCTCCGGCGACGCATAACCATATCCGGGCCCTCCACACTCCGCTTGTAATTCCTGGCAAAACACCTTAAATTTGATGATTGCATGGGGAAAGAGATGAGCATCTGCACAATTGTCCAAGGACAATGCTATTGCCTGGAAACGCACCAAAAAATCAGAAAACCTCTCCACCGTACAATCGAAAGGATAGAAACTCCAAGGCGAAGGCGGTAAGGAGGGCCAAAAATCCGTACAATCTCCCGAGCCGACTATAGTAACACAATCCGGAAAAAAAGAATTGTAGATGGCCTCAAAGTAATGGCAATCCTCAAAAGGATTGGGATTTGGCGGATTTCCACACCAGTTGGAAGGAGTACCAAAACTCAAATCAACATGAGGATACCCATCGGGATAGACAAATTGAACATCTGTAATCAAATAAGAGCATGCACAAGGAGACTGAAACTCCCCTCCCCCTTTTTCCAAATCCGTAGAAAACTCTCCTTTCTTAACCTGATGATCCTGCCAGACTTCTTCGACATAGCGATCTGCAGCTAACTTTTTATCCTCCATAACAAAATCTGCTGAAGATAGGGCCACCTCATCATCAGCTTCTTTTACGCATGCAGAAAGAAAGAAAGAAAGAACAAATGAAGGGAAAGTGTCTGTAAGTTTTTCATGGTAAAAGGTTTAATTAAGAAAAAAATATCCAAAAAACAAATCCCTTTAGCTGATTTCAAACAAGTTGTATGCCAAAGGAATTCTTTTTTTTATGTTTTTTTCTTGGCAGACCCTACAAAAGTCAACGCGAACTTCATCAAATTATCAAACAATCTTGACGACAAAGATACGACAATTCTAATAAAAAACAACAGGAAGATAAAAAAGACGGCGCTGTATCAACAGTTCCGGCCCAATAACAGAACATGTATACCCAAACCAAAATGGTTTGGGATATTTACAACTCACAAACCAGCGAAAGATAAGGAGTTTGGGGGGCTAACGCCTCCCAAACCACTTCGCCATGAGTATATTTTGAGTTTACCTTTCCAGGTCTCGGGCCAGGCGGAAACCTATAGCCACATCGGCATAATCGGCTTTTGCCGTATAGCGCGCTGTAACGGTAGCCCCTTTGGGTGAGTTAAGCCAACTACCGCCACGTACGGTATGAAGGTAGGGATCCGGAATTTCAAGGCTGCCTTCTTTACGGGTAGTATAGACGTAATAGGATTCTCCACACCACTCATGTACGTTACCTGTCATATCGTACAAGCCCAAGGCATTGGGTTTAAAGGTGCCTATAGGAGAAGTTTTGGGGTAACCATCATGTAGTTTTTTGGTGCCCCAATTGGGAATAGCACAAGAAGCATCACAAAGGTTGGCATAGGCATCCAGCCGGGCAGCTATGCTCGTACCTGCCCAAGGCAGATGTTTTCTGCCCTCACCGGCAGCGTACTCCCATTCCGATTCCGTGGGCAAGCGATAAGGGCGGCCCGTCTGCTTAGCCAACCAGCGGGCATACGACATGGCCCCAAACCAAGTAACCAAAACCACCGGATTGCGCTCCCGATCCGGAAGGACTTTAAAATGGCCATTTTCATAAAGAATTTCTTCTTCCCACTCATTGCAATAGTGCCGGCAATGAAGCTGGGCAACCTTTAAATCTCCATAAAACACATTACCCGAATCGCGTACTTCGGCCTGTACTGCATTCAAAAAAGAGACAAACTCTTCGTTGCTTACCTCGTACTTCGCCAGGTAATACGGCCTCAATTGAACAGTGTGTTCAGGCCTTTCTTCCGGAGCGCCCTTATCGTTACCCATAGTAAATTTGCCTCCGGAAATCAAAACGACAAGCGGTTCTTGTGCCTTCATGCCCTGTATGCCTCCCGAGTTTACGGGTATGCGTACCATGGCCAGAAGCAAAAAGGAAAAACCCACTAAAGCGATAAACATACAACACCAACGAACGCAAGAAAAATTTGACATTCCACCCTGTTTTAAGGTCCCATTTATACCCAAACCGAAATGGTTTGGGACATTTACAACTCACAAACCAGCGAAAGATAGGGAGTTTGGGAGGCTGACGCCTCCCAAATCACTTCGCCATGAGTATATATATCCGGAAATAGCCGGCCTCACCACAAAACATTGCAACTCTTTGCAAAACCTGTTTTCAGGACACCTTAGTCAAAATATGGGGGGGAGGAAGACGCGCAAAGATACAACAATTTTCGAATCCGGCACTTAGGTGCTTAAAATTCACCTAAGCCAACATGATTAGCGGTCTTTGAGGTGTTTGGCGAGAAATATTAAAAAACTGAAGCCTCCCAAACCATTTCGTCATGAGGATATCTTCATTCCACATCTCTAGCCAGCCTAAACCCCACCACTGTAGTGCAATAATCGGGCTCTGCGCTATAACGAGCTGTAGTAGTAGAAGACTTGATGTTGTTGATCCAGCTACCGCCCCGAAAGACATATAGCTCTTCCTCTTTGTCTTCTTTAGAAACCAGCGAAAGGTCATAAGAAGGATAATACCGGTTGCTACACCACTCGTGTACGTTGCCCGTCATATCGTATAAGCCGAATTTATTCGGTTTAAAACTACCCACAGGGGCCGTATAGGCATAACCATCTCGCAGCGTGTGGTCCCGCCAGTTTTTGACGGCACAGAAGGCATCACAAAGATTGGCAAATTTGCTCAAGGCTTTCCCTCCACTTTTTGTTCCCGCCCATTTTTGATGCGACTTGCCTTCTCCGGCAGCGTACTCCCACTCCTCTTCCGTCGGCAGGCGATAGGGTTTGCCAGTGCGTTGTGCCAACCATTTGGCATAGGTAACGGCCCCATACCAACTCACCAAAACAACCGGGAACTGCTCACTGCCCGGACGTAGCCTAAAACGACCGTTGTCCAAATAAATCTCGTGTTGCCAATTGCTGCAAAAACCATCACAGATGAGGTCGTAGATTTGTTTGCCCCGATAAAACACCTCTTCATTATTTTTCACCTCCACCTTGATGCTGTTTAAAAACTCTACAAACTCTTCATTTGTCACCTCATATTTGGCCAGATAAAAAGGAGTTACGTTTACCTTGTGCACGGGCCGGACATCGCTATCCCCCTCTTTGCTACCCATTTTAAAATTACCTCCAGGAATCAACACCAAGTTCGGCTCCTGAATTTCTTTCTCAGGGTGATTTGCGGCGACCATCAAAATAAACAAGCAAACAAGGACAAAGAAAGAGATGTTTTTTTTCGGTTTCAGGAAATTTTCGAAGCTCTTCATTGCAGGGGGCTTTGGAGTTATATATACAAACCTTTTCTAATAAGGTTTGCGCTTCAAATATAGAATTTTTTTAAAAAAAAACCGGAAACACCCGTCTTGGGCATTTCCGGTTAGATGCTTAGGTCTGAATCCAGCGGTTAATTTGGAAGGTAGAGTTCAAATTCTACGCGGCGATTGCGTGCACGGCCTTCCTTATACCGGTTATCTGCAATGGGCTGGGTTTCCCCAAATCCCTGATAACTCATTCGGTCTGCTGATATGCCCTTAGAAACCAGGTAGTCGAAGCAGGATTTAGCCCGCGCTTCAGACAGTTTTTGATTGGATTCCGCTGAACCCACACTATCCGTATGACCACCAATGCGGAGGTGGTAATCCGGATAGCGCTGCATGATATCAGCTATCTTGTCAAGGATAGGCAGCGAAACGTCCTTCAATTTGGCGGAAGCCGTTTCAAACTCCACAGCTTGAATGGCAAATTCCAGCGTTTCTTTGTCTTCCTTGGCAATTTCCGGGCAACCGTGGTTGCTGGCCGGACCTGCTGTAGTCGGGCACTTGTCTTCTTTATCCTGCAAGCCGTCTCCATCCGTATCGGGGCAACCGTTGAACTTAGCCAGACCCGCCTTTTGCGGGCAGGCATCCTCTTTGTCTTGGATGCCATCGCCATCGCTATCCGGGCAGCCCATAAACTTGGCCAGGCCGGCTTTCTGCGGACACGCATCTTCGGCATCTATAATGCCATCGCCATCGCTGTCGGGCAAAGGACAGCCTTGGTTGCTCTCCGGGCCTGCTTCATTGGGGCACTTATCGTGTGCGTCCACAACGCCATCTCCATCGCTATCCGGACAGCCCATAAACTCCGGCGGGCCGGAAACTTCGGGGCACATGTCTTCGGAATCTGCAATGCCGTCACCATCCTTATCGGGGCAACCTCCCGTCATAGCAGGCCCCGGTTCCATGGGGCATTTGTCTTCCGAATCTATAATGCCATCGCCATCCAAATCGGGTGGCGGAGGAGGAGTCGCCGGCTTGAAGACGAAAATCAGCCCCAGGCCATGTTGCAAACTGCGGCGAAACAGGCTCGATTTGGCAAAGCGATATTCTGTCTGTGCATTTACGAAGACGTGTTCGGAAAGACGGAAATTTAAACCCATACCTACCGGAAAATTCAGGGAATTTTTCGAAAAGCTCAAATCTTCAAAAGCGATACCTGCTCCTCCAAAGGCATAGGGAGAAAAAGGGCTGTCTTTGCTGAAATACTTCAACTGCAACAAGGCATCCAATGAAGAAACAAAATGCCCCGGAGAAACACTCTTAGCACCCGTCGGAAGCGACGCCCGATAGAGCTTCAAAGGCACAGCCACATTGACAAAGCGGCCAAAGCTGTGCAAGTAATCCAGCTCCACTCCCCGATCGTAATCATTGAGAACAAAAGGCAAACCGGTATATGGATACTGATAATTTACAAAGGCAAATTTCGCCCCGAACATGTTGACTTTCTGGTCAGTTTGAGCTTGTAAAGAAACCAGCTGCAAACCGAGCATCACACAAAAAACAAGTAAACATTTTTTCATATCCCGTTGGTTTTTAGTGAACAAATGGAAAGAGGGACATGGTAAAGGTATGGTTTTTTTTTTATTTGCAAACAAAAAATTGCATCCTTTCTACCTCCAAAACCAAGGAGTTTGCTCTGTTCAAACACGACAGAGCTACCCCCAGAAGACAGAAGAACACCTCATACCACAAACTCGAAGACAAGGCCCGAAAGTTCAATTGAACAGCCCATCCTGTACATGGCATACCCAAATCAAAGACTTTACTCCAACAGCCCTCGACCCGTTTTAAGCATTTTCCCCTCTCGTTTGAGCTTTTTCATTAAGCGATCCAACAGTCCATTAACAAATTCTTTACTTTTGTCGGTACTGTATATTTTGGCCAGGTCCACATACTCGTTGAGGCTCACTTTGGGGGGAATGGTCTCAAAGTGCAAAAACTCGCAGACTCCCAACTTGAGCAAAACCATGTCCAAAATGGCAACGCGTTTGGGATCCCAGTTCTCCAGCATGGGGTTGATATGGGCTTGCAAATCTTTTTCCTCCTCGTAGGTTTGCCGAAGCAGGCTTTCGCCAAATTCGCGCACGGCTTCTTCAGAAGGGTAAAGATTGAGCATGAAAGCATCGTCAGCCTCCATGGGTAGTGCTTTAATAATTTTTTTGCCGGCACCAATCAACAGCGATTTATCGTCCTCCCAGGTGGGATAATGCTCCTCGAGGATGGATTGAAAGAGATCCGATTTAATCAAAAATTTAAACAAAAAGAGTAGAATTTCTCGGGCTTCCATTTCGTCCGACAAGTACTGCTTGTACTCCTCTGTTTTGGCGAAAGCCCGATACAACTGCCTGGTATTATCGGTATCCAGACGATTGGGAATTTTATACTTCTTAACTTGCTCTAAAAAAACTTGATTGTTGCTAAAAGAGCGCATCAGCTCGTTATCCCAGAGAATGGGTCGAAACGCCAGGTCTCCAGCTGAAGGCCTCAGTTTGTTTTTGCGAAAGCGGTCTTCTTCTTCGGCATAAGCAGCTACTTTAAGCCACTGCCACATGGTAAAAATCAACAACTCGAAAGACTTCTCAATGCTGTTCTCGTATCTTTTCAGAGCAAAGGGCAAATTCATATCCTCATTCATCCGCAAAGCGTAGAGCATTTGCATGACCTTGATACGAACACTTCTTCTACTCAGCATAAGGTAAGTTGGTCTGTTTTCAAATGGGATAGCTCGTCATAGGCTTCCGCAAACTTTTGCAGACGCAAAGAAACAATTTTTTTGGTTTAGACCAACCCAAAGGGACTAAAAAAAACTGCCCCGTATCTTTCGATGACGGGACAGCCCACACACTATGAGAACACCCAATTCTTTCATCAAAACAGATGGGTGGAAGGTAGGGAGGGAAAGGTTGTCGGAGTGCCCCCCGCACTCGCATGACCTTTACGTCCTCCCTTCCACCGCTTTTTAGACGTAGGAAAGAAAAAAAAGACACTCAAGCTCGAGGACAAATTTGAATAGGCCTGATGTTGTCTATGAGAACGTTGCCCTGGCGGGTGGCATTCTCCTCGCGATAGAAGGCTTCAAAGATGAGGTATTTGACTTCTTTTTTGGGCAACAAATTGAAGGTAAATGTTTTCCAATCTTCATTTTCTATGAACTCCGTCTCCCACAGCAGTTCCCTTTTCTCACAAAAATTCGAGCCACCCCAAACGCGCAATTTGATGGGTTTGTTATAGCCTGCATAAGTATAGGAATGGGCCAAATCCAGTACGAGGCGATAGCAGGATTTGGCTTTAAGCGGACGGGAAAGACGCTGGCCAATGGCTTCCCGACTACCATCCGAACGCGTAATAAGCCCTACATAAGTCTCTCCTTCCGATGGCTCCGTTTCCACGCCCCAAAAACCGGGCAAAATATCCGGAGTCGTGCCGGGATTACAAGGATGCCAATCCGTAGGTGTAGTCGCATCTTGCGGCTGATCCTCAAAAGAAGGATTCTTCAAATAGATAGCAAGAGATTGCTCTTTTGAATACTCGACAAAACTCCGGGTGGTAGAAAGCAGCAAAAAGGCAAAAAAAAGTAAGCTGTAGTTTCTCATGAGAATAGGTATTGATGCGATGCAAAACAGCAACGTTTAAAAATATGGATAATTGCTCATTCCTCCGGACAAATCTGCTTAACGAAATTGAGCCTTTCTCGTTTTTTTTATCTTTGCGCCCATGAATACATTCCTGGAAGAGCTGCAATGGCGAGGCATGCTGCAAGACATGACGCCCAACCTAAAAGAACACCTTGCCAGTGGAAAACGCAAAGCCTATATAGGCTTCGACCCTACAGCCCCCTCACTCACCATAGGCAACTACGTGCCTATCATGCTATTGACGCTGTTTCAACGAGCAGGCCACCAACCCGTGGTACTCATGGGGGGTGCTACAGGCCGCATTGGCGACCCTTCAGGTAAAGATGCGGAACGCCAACTCAAAAGCTATGAAGAACTCGACCGCAACACCCGCTTTCAGGAAGTTCAAATGAAAAAACTGCTGAACTTTGAAGAAGGCGACAACAGAGCACTGCTCGTCAATAATTTGGATTTTTATCGGGGAATGAACGTCTTGGATTTCCTGCGCGACGTGGGAAAAACCCTCACCGTCAATTACATGATGAGTAAAGAAAGCGTACAAACGCGCTTGAAAACGGGACTTTCCTTTACCGAATTCAGCTATCAGCTCTTACAGGGCTACGATTTTCTCAAGCTTTACCAGGAGCACGGAGTTACCATCCAAATGGGCGGCTCCGATCAATGGGGCAACATCACCACCGGAACCGAGTTCATTCGCAAAAAAATGGGTGGTGAAGCCTACGCCCTCACCGCTCCCTTACTGACCAAAGCCGACGGAAAAAAGTTTGGAAAATCGGAAAGCGGAAACATCTGGCTAGACCCCCAACGCACCAGCCCCTACCAATTCTACCAATTTTGGATCAATGCCGATGACCGCGACCTGCCCAAATACCTGCGCTATTTCTCCCTCAAAAATCGTCGGGAAATAGAAGAACTCGAAAAAGAGCATGCCGACAACCCTCGAGCTTTAAAAGTCATTCTGGCAGAAGAACTCACCACCCGCATCCACGGCAGGGAGGCCTACAAAGCCGTGCAAAAAGTATCGGCCTTGCTCTTCAATCACCGCCTCCAACGAGAGGAATTACTCCAAATGCCCGAAGACATCCTCCAACAAGTCGCTCGAGAAATACCACAATACAAAATCCCTACCGAATCCTTGCATACCGGCATACCTCTCGATGAACTCCTCACCCAAACAGGTATCCTCTCTTCCAAAAGTGAAGTCAGACGAAATCTCCAAGCACTCTCCATCAACAAACAAAAATTTTCTTCCCACCAAGAACTCATCTCCAACCAACACCTCCTCCATCAGCGTTACCTCTTGATAGAAAAGGGCAAAAAGAACAAGTTTGTCATTCTTGCTGAATAGAAAAACAAAAGCACTTTTTCACAAGTATAACTAAGCAATCCGAGCAATCCTGCCATCCAGCCGACAAAGTTTAACACTTTTCCTCTGTTTCTTTAGGGGCCTACTTGCATTATAGTGTTAAAGGAGTAAAAAAGAACTCGTTTTGGCACGTTCAGATATGCATAGACAACAAAGCCTCAAAATAAATCATCAATTTTGCCGGAAGGCAAAAAAATCTTCTGTCGTTTTCAGAACATCCCCTTTAAAGCCATCAAGGGCAAAAAAATAAATCCAAATAAAATAATGTTTAATTAAAAAATACAAAATTT
>Ga0256841_1001028_pt1 | contig 25851 bp, 15 predicted proteins | sample 356308metaG_FD_185971 | JGI IMG/M metagenome (GOLD analysis project Ga0256841, IMG submission 185971) | Hydrothermal vent microbial communities from Mid Atlantic Ridge, Atlantic Ocean - 356-308 | ecosystem: Environmental > Aquatic > Marine > Hydrothermal vents | place: Atlantic Ocean: Mid...
GTTATCTCCAGTTTTATATCATGTTCATCTATGATCTTTTTGACGATATTTAATCCTATACCAAAGCCACCTTTGTTGAGATTTTCTCTATAATATCTTTCAAATATTTTTTCAGGTTTTTCGATGCCTATACCAAAATCCTGGACATAAAAAATTATATTTGTATCTTTTAAAATAAGTGAAACATTTATATTACTTTTTTCGTAACTATATTTAATCGCATTTGAGATTGTATTGTCTACTATTCGCTGAAGTTTTGTAGGGTTGAAATATAGTGTTATATCTTTTTCTATATTTGTCTGAATCTTGATCTGGCGTAAAGAAGCGATATCTTGAAAGTATAAAACCCTCTCTTTTATAAATGTACTCATGTCTATAGATTTTTTTTCAAAAGCAAATCGATCTCTTTTTATCAAATAATCCATGTCATTATATATCGTAGCAAGTGTTTTTGATGCTGCTTTGATACGGCTTAGATATTTATTCTCACCATGTTTTAATGAAAACATATCTATATTGACATTGATGATACTTAAAGGTGTGTTGATTTCATGCATAGAATCTTTGATAAAACTATCTAATCTTTGATTGACTTGTTCAAAAGGCAAAGCAAAATTTTTAAATATATAATAAGACAAAGCAAATAACACAAACAATATAGACAATCCTATCAACAACGCCATCTTATAAATTTCAAAATGATCAATTTTCCCCTCAACAATCAAATATCGTGCTCCAAAAAAATGATCATCTTTAAAAGGTACTATATAATAACGCTTATGCTTATAAGCATGATATCCTTTCTCAAAAGATGGAGGTAATTGGTCAATAAGGGAAAAAACAGGGACAAAATTGCTATCAAATAAGCCCGCTTTATATCTGTTATATCTTGGAAATGTAAAAACACTTTCACTATCACCTTGATAATTTTCCATTTTTTTAATTATTTCAAAGCTTTTATTTTGTAATTGTATTTCACCTTTTGTATCGTTGATATGAATCATAAGAGCAATATATACATAAAAGGGAACAATCAAAATCAATGCAATAATACTACTATAGATAAATCCATATTTTAGGGCATAATACTTTTTATTAAGTGTCAATTTTATATCCTAAGCCACGTACATTTATGATAATCTCTTCTTCCATTTTTTTACGGACTTGGTTGATTTGCACACGAATATTTGCAGGATCCATATACTCACCCCAGACTTCATCTTGAAATTGTTCTATACTTACAACACAACCTCTGTGCTTGATTAACGTTTCCAGGATACGTTTTTGCGTTTTACTAAGATCTATAGATATCCCATGATCTAATAATGTAAATTTTTGAGCATCATATTGATAACGAGGACTTAATCCAATCAAATTTTCCTGTGTATGAAAACATTCTGTTTTTAGTGCGTGCTCTATACGTACTTGTAACTCTTTTAACTCAAATGGTTTTTTTATATAATCACTACATCCAAGTTCAAATCCTTTAGTAAGATTTTCAATATTTGTCAAAGACGTGATAAATATTGCTGGTATTTTATTACCACTTTCACGAAGGGAGGCAAGTAAATCAAATCCATTTATACCAGGTACTTGCACATCTAAAAGTAATAATTGATAATTTTTATGAAATGAAGCTTCAAGTACACTATCACCATTTTCATATGCATCTACACAAAAGCCCAACTCTTCTAAAAATTCTTTGATACTCTCACGCAATCCAAACTCATCTTCAAGCAATAGTATATTCATCTTATTTGTCCCTTTTTTTTATCTCTATAATGATGTTCTAAAATAATATCAATCAATTCCTCTTTTGTATAAGTTTCTAGTATCTCTTTAGCCTGCTCTTCAAATACTATCTTATCCTTTTTATTAACCGTATCAAGTAGATTAAAAAAAGCTTTATCATATACATTTTTGTAAGAACCTTTTTGCTTTTCCCAAGTGTTGACAACATCATATAAATCATCTCTTGAGAGTCGAAGAAAAAAAGAGAGTTCTTTATCACTATTTTCATATTTTACTATATCTTTACGAAGGATACTCAACAGATAGTAACCGATTTTATTTCCACCACTATCACGCATAATATCAACAACATGAAGATAATCATCTGTAAAAAAATGATTTTTTTGAGCTATTTTTGTAGTATGGTTTTGTAATATTTTCAAGATATTTACATTATAGTTTTTATTGGAAACAACATATGTTCCTAAGGTCTGATTTTCCCGCATCAATGTTGCAATATTTAAAAAACGATCATCCATCAAAACAAGTAAATCTATTCCTTTATCTCTTAAACGTTTAGTGATAGCATCAAATGTTTGAATCGCTTCTATGTACCCAATTAGTTTGTTTTTATCTTTAAATGGTGTTGTTGCTTTGATTGTCAGAAGGCGTCCTGGATCAATAGATACTTTTGGCTTATGCAGTTTGCGTATGCGTTGCAAATCTACACGAAATCCCTCAAGAGGCATGCCTGCAAAGCTGTTATCCCAACTTCTGGCAAATATATCTAACTCTTTAGTCAAAATCTGAGTTCGAATATCTTTAACAAAAGTATAAGTTTTAAGTTTGTTCAGAACTTGCATCAATGTATTATAACCCATCTCTTCATCATCATTATTTAAAGCTTCTTTTAAAACACTGTTATCCGAAAGAGCAACAGATACAAACAATGCATTTGCCTCTTCTGTATCCATTTGGTGACGAAAAAATGAGAGTACATTATCAGATGCTTCATCAACTCTTTTTTTATCTACTTTTGTTGAAACCCAGATATATGCTCCAAGGATAATTATCATCAGTAAAATAAACAGTGAGATAAAAATACGTTTATATTGATATTGCACATTTTACCTTTTTGGATAATTTTTCTTTATAGTATTATAAACTATTTAGACTTCTAAAAGAACATTTTGTATTAAAATTTATTATTTTAGTCAATGAAAATGATATAAATTTCAAAAAAATCACAATAACAAAAAAAGATTTATGCTTTAAAAGGAGTAATTAAAAGTCTAATAAATTTAATATATTTAATTTTTTAGACTTTTAATTAAATATCTTTAACTATAAAAACTATCTTTAACTTTATAATGTTTTATAGCTCTTTATTCTAAACAAAGTAAATTATACTATACTTTATGGAATTTATTTTCTAAAAAAAGGAGAGCCTGCTATGACACATTTGTTTACAAAAACATTTACATTGCTTTTACTGTTATTATTTATCAATGGATGTGGAGGAGAATCAAACCGAGATATACAGACACAAACCAATGGTGAAGTTTCTAATACACTTTTAAATGTTGCAAAAATCGCATATTTAAGAGCTTCGCACAATACAAGAATCAACCCAAAAGAGTTTAGATCATTTGGTAAAAAATACCGTAATAATGCACAAACAATTCATAAAAAGAATACAAGTTATATAAAAATTGATAAAGACAGTTCAAACATCATTAAAAAGATGACTATACAGAAAAATCATCAAAAAGTTACATTAGTGATAGAGAAAGAAGATGTTTTTATCACAACAGTAAACGACAGTGGAAAACAGACTACAAAAATGAAACTTTCCAAATTTATAAATCTATAAACATAACAGGAGTAAAAGAATGATCAAAAGATTACTAACAAGTACACTATTTTTTATGCTATTTGCACTAAATATATATGCTACATCTTCAAATAACACTTATATATCAACCAGCAAAACAAGCTACTACGATGATGAATATATCACCGTAACGATGCACAACATGAGTGGTGAGTCAGATGACTGGCTGGGTATATTTTACAAAAATGCTGATAATACAGTAGAAAACATCCTTGACTGGAGCTGGGGAGAAGGTCAGAAAAATGGTCAAATAACTTTTGATCCACAAAAAGCAGGTGATTATGAAGTACGTGCTTTTTTTCATAACTCACTTAATCAAGAAGCGGTTGCACACTTTAGTGTCAAACAAAAATCAGACACACAAACACCACATATATCACTAGAAAAAAATCAATTTAATGTAGATGAATCTATTCAAGTTTCTGCAAATGGACTAAATGGAGGATATAATAACTGGATTGGTATATTTTCTAAAAATGCACCAGATAGTTATGATAATCTTCTTGCTGATTATTATTTTGATGGTTCATCAAGCCAAACTACATTTGAACCACTATGGCAGACAGGAGAATATGAAGCACGACTTTTTGCAAATGATACGATAAATAGTATCGCAAAAATATCATTTAATGTAGGAGATAATACTCCTGAGCAAAATAATGCCAGAGTATTTTCACAAAAAGAGTCTTATCAGACAGGTGAAAGTATCCACATTAACGCCAAAGATCTCTCAACACAAACTTCAAATAACTGGATTGGAATTTTTAGAGCATCTAGTAGCAGTACCTGGGATAATGTTATCTTAGAAAACTGGTTTGCTACACAAAAAAATGTAAATATAACTTTTACAAATAACTTAGAACCAGGGCTATATGAGGCAAGATTATTTTACAATGATACTGTTTCACCAGTTATCGCCAAAACAACTTTTCGTATTGAAAGAAACCCTCAACCTAACAATGAAACACTATATGAAGATGCAGAACATGGACTACAGGGATGGAGACAAATATCAGGTACAATTGCTCCTGAAATTGTATCACAAGGATATGAAAGTGCACACTGTGTAAAACTCACTCCAGAATGGAATGAGGCTGGAACTACCAATGCAGCAGAATATAGACTTCCTTTAAACAACAACAAAGGTGAAAATATTTTAGAGATGGATGTAGGTGGTGCTGGTCCTAGTGGCGGTAGACCTGGAGGAAAATTTTCAAATGCTCCTAGAGGATCTATGCCACACTTTTTTATAGGTGTCATAGTAGATACAAAACAAGGACAACGCTCTATTATATGGGATTCATACCTTAATCATATAGGAGCACAGCCAACTAGAAGTGACTACGGAAATGGATTTATTGAACTTAGTTTTCCTTCACCTATAGAACATGTCAGAGGTTTTGGCTTCGCACCTATTGATCAATGGGATCACTTTCGTGTAGATATCCAAGACGCTCTGTCACAACTTGAACCAGGGAATGAAATAACTTCAGTACGTGACCTATCTGTATCAGGTGGCTTTTTGGATAATATAAAATTGAGTAAATAGCAGTGCACTCAAAACACCATTAAGTTTTAGTCCCATCTAATGGAGGTCTGGCTACAGCAAGACTTCCTAAAATACTTTCCATCATCATAAAGAGATTTTCTCTCTTTATGATTTTATAAACCTGGAGCTTTCCACATACTTTGTGTTATGCCTTCATCTACAAGTTCTAACTGTTTGGCATAAGCTTTTTTCCACTTTTGACGAATCTCAAGATATTTTTTATGTGCTTGCATATTTGGTATAAAACTTTTTTCCCAAACGACTAATTTTTCACTAGCACTCTCCAGACTCTCATAAATCCCTGCCCCTGCACCAGCTGCCATGACACAACCTAGTGATGTTGCTTCTTTTACTTTAGGTACTTTCACTTTTTTTCCCGTCACATCTGCTAATATTTGACCCCACAAAAAACCTTTACTTCCACCACCAGCAAAAACAATCTCTTCTATTTTCACCCCACTAAAAGAAGAAATGTTATCTAAATTTTCAGCACTTACTATGGCAGCATTTTCTTGTAGTGAGCGAAACATAGAAGAGATATTATATTTATCAGGATCAATTCCCAGATTTAAAAAAGATGGTGAAGCGTGATACCATTTGCCATATTTCATGACATCTGAAAATATTGGTAAAATGCCATAAGAACCAACAGGAATATCTTTTGCCATCTCTTCAAGTAACGTATAAGTATCGACATCTCTTTGTCTGGCTAACTCTTTTTCTCTTACACACAAAGCATCACGAAACCACCGCATCACAAGCCCACTGAAAAAAGTAATTCCTTCAGCTTGAGATAATCCTTTTATAACATGAGGATTGACACGTATACTCATATCTTTTGGTACTTGTGGGTTTTTTATATTGACAATCTGTTGCCAAAATGTACCACCAAGAACAGCCACACCACCCTCTTTGACGATACCTAAACCTGCACTTCCAAGCTGAACATCACCACCACCCATCACTACTTTGGTTTTATGACTAAGTTTTGAAGCTTCATCTTTCACATAACCTATAACAGTTCCGCTCTCATATACAGGAGGAAATATATCTGACTTAATTCCAACTTTTTGAGCCATCTCTTTAACCCAGTCCCTCTTTTTAAGTGAGAAAATTCCTGCTGTACCTGCATTTGATGGATCAGAAGCTATTACTCCTGAAAGTTTCGCCAATACCCAGTCACTAATCATAGAGATCTTTGCAACACGATCATAAATATCTCTATGATGTTTTTTTAACCATAAAAGACGAGGAAGTGCACCCAATGCAAATGTCTGTCCACTCTCTTTATAAAACAATTCCTCAATCTGTGGATACTTTTCTTTCAACTCTTTTACTTCATCACTTGCTCTAGCATCTACATTTGCAACAGCCCAAATCTCTTTTCCATCTTTGTCATACAACACAATTCCCTCACGCATACTTGTTGCACTTACTGCTAAAATATCATCTACATCGATACTCTCTATCACTTTATGGATACACCGACATAACAATTTCCAGTTTTTTACACAGTCAAACCCCATAGAATCAGGTACATTTTCTTCTTCTATATGTGTCCACTCTTCTTGTCCAACTGCTATTTGATTACCATTTGTATCAAATAAAACAGCCCTGCCACTTCCTGTTCCTGCATCAATTGCCAAAAGATATTTATTCATTACGACTCCTTGAAGATATTTTAACATATTGTTACACCAATATAAAAAAAATTCCTTTTTTGAAAAATATTTTATGGTTATTGCTTAGTATGTCGATATAATCATGTGTTTTTATATTATTTTTAATTAAAGGATCTCTAAAGTGAAACTTCTCATTGATTTTGGTGGTACACATTTTCGTTATAATCTATTGCAAAATGATATAACTATCAAAGAAGAAGTATTACCAAGTGCAAATGTATCACTTGTAGATTTTTTAGAAGAAAAAATTACACACTATCCCAAAATAACTTTTATCGGTATCGCATTTGGTGGACAAGTTGATCAAGGTGTCATTTTATCTGCACCAAATATCAATATAGATCAATTTAACATCAAAGAATATATCGAATCAAAATATCCTATTAGATTAGAGATAGACAATGATTTAAAAGTTGCCGCATTAGCAGAATCAAAACATTTAGGAGAAAATAAAAGTTTTGTACTACTATATATGGGTACAGGGTTAGGAAGTGCTTTTGTTGAAAAAGGCAAAATTATCAGAGGTCAGAACAATCTTGCAGGAGAGATAGGGCATATTCCATATAAAGAAGCACCTTTTGTCTGTGGATGCGGTAAATATGACTGTTTAGAATTATATTGCTCTGGGAGTGGTATTCAAAAATGGATAAATTACCATGGATTAAAAACACAACCAACGCTACAAGCACTCAAAGATGATAAAGATGAAGCGGCACAACAAATATTGTATAACTTTCATCAAGGACTCATTTTCGCTACTTCGATGCTTGTAACTATGCTAAATCCACAATACCTCGTACTAGGTGGAGGTGTTTTTATGAAAAATCCATATCTTAAAGATATCATACAAAAGGGATTTTTAAACCATGCACTGGCAAAATCTGCCGATACTACAAAAGTAACAATATCTGCCTATGAAAATGCAAACCTCATAGGTGCAAAATTATTAGAACATTATAAAGGAAATATATGAACAATTACACAATCAAAATAGCAGATCAATACGAAACAAAAGCAGCTTATTTTAGTATGGAATTTGGTATTCACCAAGCTCTTAAGATATATTCAGGAGGGCTTGGATTTTTGGCAGGTTCACATATGAGAAGCGTTTATGAACTTCGTCAAAATGTCATAGGTATAGGTATGCTATGGTCTTATGGTTACTATGATCAACAAAGAGAAGCAGACGGTAGCATGAAAGCAGCACATATCGAGAAAAAATATCAATTTTTAGAAGATCCAAACATCACTATAACCGTAGATATCAACAATAAACCTGTATATGTGAAAGTCATGCTCTTAAAACCTGAAACTTTTCAAAGTGCCCCTATGATCTTACTCTCTACAGACATAGAACCAAATGATTATCTCTCTAAAACTATCACACACAGACTTTATGATGGAAATCAGGAAACAAGAATTGCTCAAGAAATTGTTTTAGGTATTGGTGGAGTTAAAGCACTTGAAGCACTTGGAAAAGAGATTGATATCTACCACATGAACGAAGGTCATGCAGTTCCTTTGACATTTAATCTTTATGAAAAATACCAAAATGTTGATGAAGTAAAAAAGAGAGTTGTCTTTACAACACATACACCAGAAGCAGCAGGAAATGAAGAACACAATATACATCTATTGCACAGGATGGGCTTTTTCGCATCACTTGACCTTGATACTGTCAGAGAAATAACAGATACAAGAGGTGAAATGTTTAGTTTAACTGTTGGAGCATTAAAATTGTCAAAAATTTCAAATGCAGTATCCAAAATTCATGCAGATGTTGCCAATGATATGTGGAAAGATGTACTTGATGAAGATGATAAAATCATAGCAATTACAAATGCACAAAATAGAAAATACTGGCAAGACATGGTTCTTACACGTGCACTTAATGAAGATATAGATTATGAAATCATTGCAAGAAAAAAACACCTAAAACGCATGTTATTTAATATCGTCGCAGATCAAACTGGAAAAATGTTTGATCCAAATGTACTTACAATTGTATGGGCTAGAAGATTTGCAGAGTATAAAAGACCAGGACTTTTGAAATATGATTTTGAAAGATTTATAAAAATGGTTGAAAATACAAGACAACCAGTTCAAATCATATGGGCAGGTAAACCTTATCCTACAGATGGTATCGCTGTTGGAATTTTTAATGAATTACTTTATCTTTCAAAAGATATTAAAAATATCGCAGTACTTACAGGTTATGAATTAGATCTCTCTGCTGCTCTTAAAAAAGGTGCTGATATTTGGATAAATACTCCAAGAATCAACAGAGAAGCTTCAGGAACAAGTGGTATGACAGCTAGTATGAATGCAGCTATTCACTTCTCAATACCAGATGGCTGGCATCCAGAATTTGCAGAACATGGACACAATGCATTTACAATACCAGGATGCAATGGAGATCTTCCAACATTTGAGCAAGATAAACTAGATAACAAAAACCTGATGGATGTTCTTGAAAATGAAATCATACCAATGTACTATACAGATGAGAAAAAATGGGTAAGCATTATCAAAAATGCTATGCGTGAAGTAGTACCATTTTTTGATTCAAACAGAATGGCTCATGATTATTATGAAAAGATGTATAACTATCCATATACACCAAAAACAAAAGAACATAAAAGAGAGACAAATAAATCTCATAAAATTTTTGAAACTGCTTAAATATTTACGACAAAGGGAGAAAGTCTCTTTGTCGTTAAGTTGATGAAACTACAGGCACCATTTCCTATAAATATTTTTTTATTATATCCGATATATTGATATATTAAATACTAGGATTAAAATCATGAGTGCAGTTATAGAACTTTTTCCATTTGCTAAAAAAACAAAAGAAGATATCGAATACCAAAATAAACTCCTCTCTAAAGTTTCACTCACTGGAAAGATAAATGCAAATAATTTTTCAGCAAATCTATTTGAATATACTGATCAGACTATTGAAAAATTTGAAATTCTTAAAGAAGAATTGATTGAGTCACTTGTAACAGAAAATCATACTAAAGTATACGAAGAATTATCACTTAAAGCTCAACTTTCAATAGATGTGCTAAAACGAAATCTATTTGAAAGGACTGCGGATGTAGGTTTTTTAGCCACAGATGGTGAAATCATTAAATTTTTAGAATCAGATAATATAGATATAGCTGATATGCAGGACAGATTACAAGAGTATGTCAAAAAATATAGTGTTTATGATGATGTTTTGATTTTCGATACAAAAGGAAATTTGAAAGTAAATATCAATGAACAAAACACACTATCTCATTCATCTGATAAAATACTCCATCAAGCACTAAATAGTGAAACTTTTATAGAACAATATGATCATACAGATATCATCAAATATAAAAACAAAGCCCTGCTCTATGCACAAAAAATTGTATCTCAAAATAAAACTATAGGAATACTATGTCTTAGTTTCAAATTGAAAGATGAATTAGAAAAGATTTTTAGTGGATTTGATCTTAAAGATGAGATAATAGCTTTAGAAGATTCAAACGGTGTGATCTCCTCTAGTAACCCAAAACAAATAAGAGAAAATAGTCGTATTACATTTACTAAAATGGACAATACCCTGCTCTATAAAAATAGGTTTTTTAGTGTAAAAGTAAAAACAAAAGGATATCAGGGTTATACAGGACTTGACTGGAGTTGTATTGCAATTGCCACAAATATTCAGGAAAGTCAACCAAATAGTGAAAAGTCAGTTAAACTCACACCAAAATTACAGCAAATCATAGATGAAGCTCATGAAAGAGTAGATGACTTAAGCGATGTTATCATCAACGGTGAATTAACTGCATCAAAATATAGAGAATACACACTTTCTCCAATTTTAGACAATCTTCGCACTATCAGTGATACTCTGTTAGAGAATATAAATACATCTGCTGCTTCTTTGACAAATATCATAACTGCCGGACTTTTAAGTTCTACTAATATTGCAAGTAAATTTGCTATTGATTTAATGGATAGAAATCTTTATGAAAGAGCAAATGACTGTAGATGGTGGGCATTAACGCCACTTTTTATACATGAACTAAGCAACAAAACACCTAATATTCAAAACCTTACTTCAACACTAAAATATATTAATGAACTATACACTGTCTATACAGATATATTTTTGTATGATACAACAGGTACTATCATAGCTACTTCTTATGATCAATCTTTGGTGAACATGAATATAAGCCAAACAGCAGTGAGTGCTACACTTCAAAATAGAAATTCTCAACACTATTTTGTATCACCATTTGAAAAAACAAAATTATATAAAAATGAACCTACCTATGTATATCATGCATCTATCACAAATGATACAAAAGTAGTTGGTGGTATTGGTATAGTTTTTGATAGTAGCATTGAGTTTAAAAATATGCTCACAGATAGTATGCTTGAAAATAAAAGAGGTTTTTCATTTTTTTGTGATGCTTCACAAAATATTATCGCATCCACTCACCCTACACTAAAACCACTCGATAAATTAAATTTACCACAAAGTTATTTTCAACATAAAGATGTATTTCAAAAGTTTATTACTTTTGAAGATAAAGAATATCTATTAACTATAGCACCATCAAAAGGATATAGAGAATACAAAATCCAGGACAATTATACAAATGAAGTTTTTGTTGCAACTTTTATAGAAGTTTAAGCAAAAAACTTAAAGTTTTGGAATACTTTCTGCTATAATTCTTAGAATATATTTTATTGTAAGGATTATAAATGAAAGCAGTTGTCATGGCTGGAGGATTTGGAACCCGTATCCAACCTCTCACTACTTCGCTCCCAAAACCTATGCTCCCTGTAGTCAACCTCCCGATGATGGAACATATCATCGTAAAACTAAGAGATGAACTTCATATCAAAGAGTTTGTCATACTCTTATATTTTAAACCAGAAACTATTAAAGATTATTTTAAAGATGGTGATGACTGGGGTATCAAAATATCCTATGTCCTTCCTGATGATGATTATGGAACAGCAGGAGCTGTTAAATGTGCTCAGGAACATATTGGTGATGATAATTTCATCATTGTAAGCGGTGATTTGGTAACAGATTTTGATTTAACAAAGATTGTAAATGCACACAAAAACAAAGAAGCAAAATTTACTATCGCACTAACTCCAGTAGAAGACCCTTTACAATTTGGTGTAGTAATCACAGATGAAAATGACAAGATAGAGAAGTTTTTGGAAAAACCAGGCTGGGGTGAAGTCTTTAGTGATACGATCAATACTGGTATCTATATAGTAGAGCCTGAAATTTTAGAATTTATTCCACATGAAAAGAATTTTGATTTTGCTAAAGATCTTTTTCCTTTGTTGATGGAAAATGATATCACTTTATGGGGACCAAAAATAGAAGGATACTGGAGAGATGTAGGAAACCCTCAAAGTTATAGAGACGTTTATGATGATATTTTAAATCTTCGTTTTTCATTTGATTTTCCAGGTACAAAAACTATAACAGACACGGGTATACTCTACAAAAGTGACAACAATTCATTTTCAAATGTCAAGATTACTGGAAATGTTGTTATAGGTAAAAATGTCAAAATAGGTAAAAATGTAGAACTTAAAAATACCGTCCTTGGTGACAATGTAAAAATAAAAGATAATACAATTTTATCTGATAGTGTTGTCTGGGACAATGTTAAAATAGGTCAAAACTGTCAACTAAATCATGCAGTAATATGTGATAAAAACACAATAGGAGATCATGTTAAAGTCAAAGAGGGTGTTATCATGGCAGAAAACTGTGATATTGGTGACAATGTAAGCTTTGAAAAAGATGTCACTGTCTGGGCAGACAAGATTATAGATGAAGGTTCAATCGTTAGTAACAATGTCGTTTGGGGAAGCAAATATAAAAGTTCTATTTTTGAAGATGGTATGGTAAGAGGAAGAACAAATATCGAACTCTCATGTTCTATGGCAACTAAACTAGCAGAAGCACTAGGTACTATGTTACCTATTGGTTCAAAAGTATATGTTTCAAGAGATTTTCACAGAAGTTCAAGAATGTTAAAACGTGCATTTTTAGGTGGATTGTTATCTACTGGATTAGATGTTGTAGATATCACTTATATGCCTTCAGCTGCTATGCGTTATAACTTAGCAAACAATGATAACATCAGTGCAGGTGTGCATTTTAGACAAAGTATCACAGACAAAACACATACAGAGATCATACTCTTTACAGAAGATGGACTGAGAATTGATACAAACATGGCAAAAAATATAGAACGTCTGTTTTTTAGAGAAAACTTTCGTCGTGTAGATAGTGAAGATATTGGTGAGATTACAGAAGAACAATTTTTAGAAGAGGTTTATGCTAAAGATATTCTTTCTCATTTAGATTTAGACATGATTAAAAGCAGCGACTTAAAAATCGCAGTAGACATGATGAGTGGTGCTGTTTCAAAAATTTACCCAAAACTTTTAACAGGTCTTGAACTTGACAATGTCGTTTTAAATGCTGTTCCAGATGAGAAGAAACTTTCAACACTTCCAACATTAGCAAAAAAATCACAGGAAAATCTCTCTAAAATAGTTACATCACTAGGTCAGAATATTGGATTTATGATTTACCCAAATGGACAAAAAATGCGTCTTATCTGTGATGAAGGAAGAGTATTAGATGAGCATATAGCACTTCTTAGTGTACTTTATATGATAAACGCTTCAACAACACAAAAGAAAAAAATATTTTTACCTGCATGGGCTCCGGATATATTTGATGATAGGTTTGAAAACTTAGAGATCCAACGAGGAAAATACAGCAATTTTACAAAAGAAAAATTAAGTGAATACTATCTAGTTGCATCAGTTGAAGGAAATTTTGCTTTTATAGATTTTGCATTAAATCGTGATACTGTTTTTGCTTCTTTAAAAGTAATTGAGATGATGAGTAAACATAACTTTGTCCTCTCAGATATAGCAAAACAGATGGCAACATTTTACTATACTTCTATCCAGCAAGAGTGTCCAAATAGTCTCAAAGGGACAATGATGCGTAAATTTTTGGAAGATTCAAAAGGTAAACCATCTTCTATGGTAGATGGTGTTAAAATATGGGTTGATGAAAATGCCTGGATTTTGATGATCCCAGATCAATACACTGATCATCTAAATCTATTCGTACAGGCAAAAGACAAAGCACAAGGTGATGAAATCTTACAAACTTATCAAGACAAAATCAGATCCTGGACAGAAGAAAAAGTAGCGGAGACTTTGTAATTTGAAAAAAACAACTGTTAGCTTTTTGTGGCATATGCACCAACCATACTATTGTGATGACCTCCGTGGTGAGGTCGTCATGCCCTGGGTATTTTTGCATGCAATTAAAGATTATTATGATATGCCATGGTATCTTTCAAAATATCCTGAAATCAAAGCAACTTTCAACCTTGTTCCATCACTATTGGTACAATTAAAAGCATACGAAAATAAAGATATCAAAGATTATTTTTTACAAACACTAAAAAGTGAAGTTTATAACTTAACACTAACAGAAAAAACTTACCTCATCGAATATCTTTTCTTTTCAAATACAGAGCACATGATCAAACCATTACCACGATATTATGACCTCTTTTTACAAAAAGAACATTTTAAAAGTTATAAAGAAGTTGCTCTAAGTTTTAGTGATGAAGATTTTCTGGACTTGGAAGTACTTTTTTTACTTTCATGGTGTGGTCAGTATCTAAGAGAGAACAATACACTTGTAAAAGAGCTTATTCAACAAGGTAGAGATTATAAACAAGAACAAAAAACAAATCTAATCTCAACACTACTTGATTTTACAAAAGAGATTATCCCTTTTTATAAAAGCTTGATGGAATCTGGACAAATTGAAATTTCAACTACTCCATTTAATCATCCTATCTCTCCGCTATTATTTGATATCCAAAGTGCAAAAGAATCAAATCCATATACCACACTTCCAAAGTATGAAGGCTCACTAAAAGATGATGCCATACAACAAATAGATCGTGCTATTAACTATTATGAGAAGCTTTTTGACAAAAAACCTACTGGTTTTTGGCCAGCAGAAGGTTCTGTAAGTTATGAATTTTTAGAAATTTTAGCACAAAAAGGAATCAAATGGGCAGCAAGTGATGAAGAAGTACTTTATAAAAGCGGACATTTTACAAAAAAAGATATCTATAAAAATAACATTCTAACTTTTGAGGACACTAATATAAATCTCTTTTTTCGAGATAAAACTCTAAGTGATCTGATCGGCTTTAGCTATAGCGGATGGAGTGCAAAAAATGCGGTAGATGACTTTTTGCAACGTATTCTTGATATTCATCAAGATAGTGAAAATATTCAAAATATCAATGTCATACTTGATGGAGAAAATGCATGGGAACACTATCCAGACAATGCCAAAGAGTTTTTTGAAACTTTATATGAAAAACTCTCACAGACCTCTTGGTGTGAAGCAACACGTTTTTGTGACATTAGGCAGGAAAAAGATTTACCACAAAATACTCTTTTTGATTTAACTCCAGGAAGTTGGATCAATGGTAATTTTGATATCTGGATAGGACATGAAGAAAAAAACAGAGCCTGGGAATTGATTTTTGAGACAAAAAAGGATTACCAAAAGTATGTCAAAAACTTAGATACAATTACAAAAGAAAGAATTGTAAAAGAGTTTCTTATAGCCGAAAGTAGTGACTGGTTTTGGTGGTATGGTGATGACCATCATACTGATTTGGCATCTACTTTTGATTTACTATTTCGTACACACTTGATAAATATCTATACCCTTATGGCTAAAAAAGTACCTAAAAAACTTTACAAACCTATTATTGATGAGAGTAAAGAAGAAAATAGTTTTTTTCATAAAGCACAAAATTATATCACACCCGTACTAGATGGAAAAATTACAGATTTTTTTGAATGGATGGGTGCGGGTGAGATGGATTTGGAAAATGAACTCTCATCTATGAATATGGATAACTTCATCATCAAAAAAATCAAACTAGGATGTGACCATACTCACTGTTATCTTGCACTTATAGATGATAAAAAACTACTTTTAGATAATGCTTATCTTGAGATAGATATTGATGGAGAGAAAGAAATTTTTCAACTACCTTTGAAAAATGAATTACAGTCATTAGATGCTGGTATCAGCTGGATTTGTGATGATATCATAGAAATTTCTTTTAAAAAAGAACTCATACATGATAAAGAGATACAATTAAAATTATTTAAAGATAAACAACTTTTACAACTACTGCCTCTATACAGTCGTATAAAATTTGATTGTATCATGTCATTAAAACACAATTGGTATATATAAAAAGGATAGCTAAATTATGAAACAAAGTGCACTACTTTTAGGACTCCACTGTCACCAGCCAGTGGATAACTTTCATCATGTTGTAGATGAAGCGATAGAAAAATCTTATAAACCATTTTTTGAAATTGCATATAAATATGAAGATTTTAAATTTTCCCTACATTACAGCGGATGGTTACTTGAATATATTAAAAATAACGACCCCATACTCTTTACACTTATGAAAGAGTTATCCAAAAGAGGTCAAATAGAATTTTTAACTGGTGGATATTATGAACCAATTTTAGCATCAATCTCTAGCGATGACCGCATCGCACAAATCACTAAACTAAACAACTTTTTAGAAGAAAATTTTGGACAGACTCCAAAAGGACTGTGGCTGACTGAGAGGGTATGGGATAGTGTGTTGATAAAAGATCTTGCAAAATGTGGTGTCGAATATGTTGTTGTAGATGATTATCATTTTATAGCTGCTGGTTTCGATAAGGAAGATTTAAAGGGTTACTTTTTAACAGAAGATGAAGGCATATCTCTTAAGATTTTTCCTATCAATAAAGAGTTAAGATATACCATACCATTTGAAAATCCTTCTAAAGTATGCAACTATCTTGAAAGTATAGCCGATACACCAACAAGTGCGGGTGTGATTTTTGATGATGGTGAAAAGTTTGGTATCTGGCCAAAAACTTATGAGTGGGTTTATGAAAAAAAGTGGCTTGAAAAATTCATACAAGAGATAGAACAGTCAAAAATCATCAAACCTATGCTTTATAAAGAGTATATCCAGCAAAACAAACCAATATCTCTGGCATATTTACCTATTACTTCATATATTGAGATGGGAGAGTGGGCATTAAAAGCAAAAGATAATCTTTTACTTAAAAAGATAGAAAATTCATTAAGTCATACATTTGGAGAAGATAGTGTAGAAAAATTTGTAAAAGGAACAATTTGGAAAAATTTTCTCATCAAATATATAGAAGCAAATCGTATACACAAACGATACCTTGCCCTCTCAAATAGTAAAATAGATAATCAAAACTATTTAGAAAGCCTCTATAAAGCACAAACAAATGATGTCCTGTGGCATGGAGTATTTGGCGGTATTTACTTGCCAAATTTACGTGATAATGCCTGGCGTTTTATAATTGAGTGTGAAAATATCAAATACCAGGATCAATCCCATACTGAGATAAAAGATAATAATCTTGATGGTTATGAAGAGATTAAATTTATCAGCAAAAATCTCATCACTGTATTTGATACAAAAGCAGGTGGACAACTAACAGAGTTTGATATAAGAGATAGAAGTTTTAACTTACAAAATACAATGAGTCGTTATTTTGAAAGTTACCACCAAAGTGTCATGAGTGAAAAAGAAGAGATAACAGATCCAGCAGATATAGAAGAACAAATCACCCAAGATGCTATCGCTTCTATACATGATATAGATGAAAACATGCACCAGTACAAAGAGATGCTCCATCACGACTGGCATACAAAAAATAGCTTCATAGATCATATCACAGATAGTACACTATCCTTAGATACATTTCTTGCATCTTCATTTAATGAGTATGGAGATTTTGCAAACCAGCCATTTAACTTAGTAGAGACAAAAGAGCAAAAATGCACACTAAAAAGAGATGGCGGTATATATATAGAAGAACAAAAGCACCAAACAACAATCACAAAAACATATGAAACAAAAGAAGATGAAATAAGCTTTGAAATAAAGATAGATACAAATATAAATGATGGATATTTTTATCTGCTTGAACACAACTTTCATTTTGCCAATCTAAAAGATATCATGATAAATTCTCAATCATTTGCGACTAATCAAATGATCAAACAAGAAGGACTAAAAGAAGCATTAGAGATTAAAGATAGTAATATTTTAATCTTCAACGACCCCTATACTCAAAAAGAGATCACTATCACACTTAGTGAAAACTGTACTATATATCTAGCACCAATAAATACTTTAAGTAAAAGTGAAGCAGGATTTGATGTGACAAATCAAGGACTAAGTATAGGATTAAAATTTAAACTACAAACAGCACACCCTATAAGTGGCTCGATCGTGGTAGGTTAAAATGTCAGAAATACGAATATGCCCACTAAGTGATAAACAAGTTGTCATCGCACCACAAAGACTACACCGTCCAATGCAGGTAGTATCACAAAGTATTGAAGATGATATAGCATTATGTCCATTTGAGAGAGGAGCTGAAGATGCTACACCACATGAAATATTTTCAATCAAAGACAAAAATGGTGACTGGATTTGTAAAGTTGTCCCAAATTTATACCGTGCATTAAATATTGAAGAAGAAAAATTTTCCCAAAGAGAGGGATTTTTCACATTTCAAAGTGGACTAGGTGCACATGAAGTCATCATCGAAACACCCAATCATAATCTAAAACCAAATGAGTATACCTTAGAACAGTATAAAGCATATCTAAGAACAATCATAACACGTATCAATGATTTGAGCCTTGATACCAGACTAGAATATATTCAAATTTTTAAAAATCATGGAGCAAAAGCAGGAGCATCACTCAAACATCCACACTCCCAAATCATAGCAAACGCTTTTATCCCATCCTCTATCGATACCTTGATAGAGAAACAAAGAAAATATTTCAAACAACACAAACGCTCTTTATTACAAGATATTGTTTATGAAGAGTTAAGAATAGGCAAAAGAGTGATTTATGAAAATGATGATTTTGTCGCATTTTCTCCTTATGCATCTGCATATGCTTTTGAAATCATGATTGTACCAAAAATACAACTACATACGATTACAGCTATCACAGTGGCACAAAAAAGTGCATTAGCCCATACATTAAAAGCTTCTTATCAAGCTCTGTTTTCTCTTTTGGGAGATGTAGACTTTAACTTAATGATTCACAATGCACCACCAAAAAGAGAAAACAGCGATCGAGATTATTTTTATCAAATTGAACAATTTTATACATTTTATCTGCATATCACACCGCGTATATATACCCTTGCAGGTTATGAACTCTCAAGCGGTGTACATATAAACCCTGTTACACCAGAAGATGCAACACAAAAACTAAAAGAGGAGATTAAGTCATGAAAGTACTCTTTATATCCAGTGAGATATTTCCATTTGCCAAAAGTGGAGGACTAGGTGATGTCGCAGCAAGTTTACCAAAAGCCTTGGCAAACTACTGTGATATCACTTCCATTATGCCTTTATACACTAAGATAGATACAAAAAAGCACAACATCATCCCAACTGGGTTATCCTTTGATTTTGTTGTTGCTAATATACATTACTATTTTGAAGTATATCAAAGCCAAAACATACTCTTTTTAAAAGATCACAACAACCTTTTTAACAGAAGTGAAATGTATGGTGATTTTGAAGATAATGACATTAGATTTGGTATTTTTAGTTACGCTGTTTTAGAGTACATCAAAGCTAGTGGATTGCATTATGATATATTACATATCAATGATTGGCAAAGTGCACTCATAGCTACACTGGCTAAAGAGCACTATTTTCTCTCTGGCAAAGTTGTTTTCACTATACACAATCTCGCTTATCAGGGTATATTTTCAAAAGATAGTATAGATAGACTAGCTCTAAAATGGGATTACTTTACACCAGCAGTCATGGAATATCATGACAATATCAATCTACTCAAATCTGCAATTGCACAAAGTGATATCGTTACAACAGTTAGTCCAACTTATGCAAAAGAGATACAGACACATCAGTTTGGATGTGATTTGGAAAACTTTATCACGGACAACAGTTATAAATTAGAGGGTATCTTAAATGGTATAGATTATGATGAATTTAGTCCAAATATCGATAACAATATACTCTATAAATATGATAGTGGCAATATAGAAGCAAAAAAAGCAAACAAAAGAGTGCTATTAGAAGCACTTTTCCTTCATGATGAGAACAAACCACTCTTTATATTTATCGGTCGTTTCACAGCACAAAAAGGAATCGATCAAATTATAGCTGCTTTACATATTCTTCAATATATGCCTATAAACATCGCTATATTAGGTTCTGGAGAAGAAAATTACAACCACCTTTTAGCTTCACTTTCAGGTAAATATGACAATGTATCTATCACCATTGGATATGATGAAGCACTCGCAAGAAAGCTTTATGCTAGTGGTGATTTTTTATATATGCCATCTTTGTATGAACCTTGTGGACTCAATCAAATGATCGCTATGCGTTATGGTACAATCCCTATTGTAAGGGAAGTAGGAGGTCTTAAAGACAGTGTTGTAGATATTAATCAAGCCAACCAAAGTCAAACACCAAAAGGCTGGGGAGTGACTTTCCAAAACTCTGATGCACACGCTATCATAGATGCTACACAAAGAGCATTGGCATTGTATGAAAATGAAGATAGATACTTAGAGTGTGTCAAATATGACATGAACTTTGACTATTCATGGCATAGCAGTGCCAAAGCGTATTTAGAGCTTTATCATAAACTCTCTTCTGGATGGCTGCCACAGAGAATGATTCCAACTTTTGAGATACCTTCTGGTTACAGCATAGATACACTTAAAACCATCGCTGTTAATCCTAAAACACTCTACACTTACTGGGAAGTCACACCTTCATTGGTAGAAAAGTACCAAACCAACTACTCTGATCTTAAACTAAAAGCTTTTGCTGATGGTATTTGTATTGAAGAGACATCTTTATATGATGGCAATGGGAATTATTATTTTTATCATGAAATTGATTTTAAGAAAGTATGGACAAAAATAGGGTTTTATACAGCCGATGGTACTTTTACCACTATTTTGAGTTCAAACTACTTTATCGCTCCAAATTCAAAAATAATTTATGCCGAAAATATTATCTGGCGAAATCTTGATACCGATGCCCTGCTACATAAAAAATTTATATTTAGCCATAAATACTTTTATGAAAGCCAAGAGTACTTCTCATCTGGAATGCTTGCTAAACAACATCAAAGAATGGAACAATCACTAAAAACATTTGATGCAAGTTCTACACACAACATATCAAAAGGAGCCAAATCATGAATAATGGATACTGGATTCCCGTGCTTCATTCGCACTTACCATTTGTAAAACATCCTGAATATGACTATTTTCTCGAAGAGCAATGGCTTTTTGAAGCTATAGATGAATGTTACATACCACTTTTAACAAATTTAAAAAAGCTTGTTGATGAAAATGTTGATTTTCGTTTGACTATTTCAATCACACCTCCACTAGCAGAGATGTTTGCAGATGAACTTTTGATGAGTAAATATGAAAAACATCTTGACAAGCTTATAGAATTAGGTAACAAAGAGATTCAAAGGACACTGCATACTTGCAACGAAGAACACAATTTAGCCATTTTTTACAAAAACAGATATGAAGATATAAAAGCTTTTTATGAAGGTTTTTTAGATAAAAACCTACTAAATGGTTATAAATACTTTGCAAATCTTGGTAAAATAGAGATCATAACTTGTGGAGCAACTCATGGCTTTTTGCCAATCCTTAGCATAAATGAACAAGCAGTAAAAGCACAAATAAGTATCGCTGTAGAATCCCATATAAAACATTTTGGAGTCTCTCCTCGTGGTATCTGGCTTCCTGAATGTGCTTATTATGACGGCTTGGATAAGATTTTAGAGCAATACGATATCAAATTTTTCTTTGGAGATTCACATACTCTTATATATGCCAATCCAACAGCACAAAACGGTGTCTTTTCTCCTGTATATACACCACACAATATCGCTGTATTTGCGAGAGATCCACATAGTAGTAAAAAAGTCTGGAGTTCCAAAGAAGGTTATCCTGGGGATTTTAACTATAGAGATTTTTACAGAGATATCGGATATGATTTGGAACTAAGCTACATAAAACCTTATATATCACCTGATGGAGAGCGTGTTTTTACTGGATTTAAATACCGAAAAGTTACAGGCGATACAGATGATAAAGCATTTTATGATCCACAAATAGCTTATCAAAAGACCAAAGAACACGCACAAAATTTTCATTTTGAAAGAGTCGGACAATTTAAAGAAGTAGCTAAACATATGGATAGAATACCAATGGCAGTATCACCATATGATGCAGAGTTATTTGGTCACTGGTGGTTTGAGGGAACCGATTTTTTATATCACCTCTTTAAAGAGATAGATGAGCATAAAGCATTTAAAACTATCACACCAATAGAGTATCTACAGGAAAACCCAACCAACCAAGTCACACGCCCTACCCCTTCTTCATGGGGAGATCAAGGGTATTATGATGTTTGGCTAAATAAAGGAAATGACTGGATATACAGACACTTACACTTTATGGCAGACCAAATGCAAGAAAAAGCCAACAAATACAAAGATGAAAAAGATTCTTTAAAAATAAGAGTCCTAAACCAAATGCTTCGTGAATTATTACTCGCTCAAAGCAGTGACTGGGCATTTCTTATCACGACTGAAACAGCTATCGAGTATAGTACAAGACGAACCAAAGAACACATCTCAAACTTTCTAAAACTAAATGAAAGTATAGAAAATATAGACGAATCATTCCTTGAGTGGATAGAAGAAAAAAACTCTATTTTTAAAGAGATAGATTTTAGAGTATTTGCAGGATAAGTTGTAAAAAGTTTCAGACATTTCCAAAAATAATTAGGAAATGTCTGAATAATTGATTAAACAATTTGTGACGTTTTTTCTGATATTTTATCAGCGAATTTAGTTTGTGCTTGTTTGATAGCTTTAATATTCAAATCTTGTTGGCAAACAACACGTTTTCCTCTGTGTGTTTTTTCAATTTTATCAACAAATATAATCTCAAAATCAATACCATCTTTTACCATTGCTTTAAAAGATTTTAAAATTTCACTTTTAGCAACTTCAAGACTTCCTTTTTGAATAAGAACCTTTACTTTACCAGGTTGTGTTTGACGGTATTGTAAATTGTGTGCTGCTTTATGTGAGAGGTGATGACCCACATAAAGTGAAGTAAGAGGTATCAATCTATGATCATAAGTAACTAAATAATCTTGCACTCTGCCTTTGATAAACTGAGCACTTTTAGCGATATCTGTATCTTCAAAATAGACAATTTCACCATCTACTTCATCACCTGTTTTATAATTGATATAAGGCATGACCATATTATCTAACGAAGTACCAACAATTTCACCATCTACAATACGAGAAATTCCATAAACACCCAAAAAGTTATAAGGTGAAAAGTCTACTTTCCAAGCACCAACAACACGCTCTGTGTGTCCATAATCAACAAAAACAGAAACATCTCCATAAAACTTCTTTAATTCTAAAATATCATTTTCTGATACATTTTCAGAGGTAAGGATAATACCATTTATCTTCAAAGGTTCAAAACCAAATTTCTTGCTAGCAAACATAAAATCCATAACTGCACTAGGATATCCAAAAAGAAATTTTGGTTTAAATTTTTTACTCTTTTGGTAAATCAATGGAAATTTATCACTCATTACATAACTTGAAGTGATATTTAAAAAATTATCTACTGGTTCATAATCCCAATAAATATCTTTTTTCAAATCAACAACTTCTCTTCCTTTTAAAAGCAATGCTCTATCACGAAGTTTGTATCCACACTTTGAGAGCGTATGTACAGAATAGGCTTTATGCTTAGCTCTGCTTGTAAAAAGAGGATGATAAAATTTTGTTGGTGACGAAGTTGAACCACCACTAAAGTAAGCTACAGCTTTTTCAACATTTTCACTATACATCTCTTCTACATGATTTTTAATATCATCTTTTGTCATAGTTGGAAATTTTTTTAAATCATCTAAAGATTTAAAATCTTTAACACTCACACCGTGTTGAGCAAAACGTTTTTGATAAAAAGGTATATTCTCTTGTGCAAACAAAAGTGTTTCTAGTGTCTTGTGATAAAGATACTCTTCTTGATACTTCTCATCCATAAGTTCAAACTCTTGAAACTTTTCTAAATATTGTGGATAAAGTGATCCATAACGTTTTTGAATAGGTATACTTCCATAGAGTGTACCTAAAACAGTTTTTAGTGATTGTGGCATATTATAGTAGACATTTTTATACAGATGTGCAACACTGTCAAATGAAAATTTCATAAAATTATTTCTCCTCTTTTTCATATATAAATACCTAAGCAAAAAAGAGTCCAATTTGCTCTTGACATTAAAAATTTTTCTCTTTATACCGATGTATATAGCATCTAATTTTTAACAGGATATAACCTTATGGCAGTACAAACGCTTCTTAAACATACAAAAAAGCTTAGATTACTTTATATTGAAGATGAAAAATGCGTCAGAGAAGAGAGTGCTGCATTACTAGAAAATTTTTTTGATCATATCACTGTTTGCAAAGATGGACAAGAAGGCTTAGATGTTTACAAAGCAAGTATTTATCTAAACAATTTTGAATATGATATCGTTTTAACAGATATTTTATTGCCTTCTTTAAATGGAATTGATTTGATAAAAGAGATTTTAGCACTTAACCCAAAACAGCATATCTGTGTCATATCTGCACAAGATGAATCTTCAAACTTAGTCAAACTTATCAATCTTGGGATTAGTAATTTTCTGCTTAAACCACTCAAAGAAGATCAATTTATACAAGTTTTTTACAAAATAACAAAACAAATCGACGATGAGAAACGACTGATCAGGTATGAAAATAGTATTATTAATGCAAATCTTTTTTTAGAACAAGAGATACAAAAACGCACAAAACAATTAAAAGAGCAGTTGCTAACTGATCAATTAACTGGTTTACAAAATCGTATGGCTTTAAAGACACAGATGGAAAAAAATATCTATACAATGCTCGCCCTAATAGATATCAATCGTTTACTTTTTATAAATGATCTTTATGGAACAAATATAGGAAATCAGGTTATTCAAGGATTTGCAAATTTATTAAAAAAGATGGCTGATAAAGAAAACTATATGATATATAGAACTTCTGGTGATGAATTTGTTATATGTTCTAGTGAAGATGAAGAGACAAAGTTTCAAAATTTTATAAAAAAATTAAGCAAAAAGCTAGTAAATCTTCCGATATATATCCAGGAAATAGAAGATGAAATTTATATAGATGCTACAATTGGCGTATCTTATGAATTAAGTCATCTTGCTTCTCTAGGTGTATTTTACAATAGCAATTTACTACTTACTCAAGCAGATATTGCACTAAAAAATGCAAAAGAAAATAAAAAACAACTTGTTGCTTATGATGAGAGTATGAATACACTTCAAAAAATGCAAAACATCATGGAGTGGAAACAAAAAATCAAAAATGCTTATGCAAATGATGATATTGTTGCCGTTTTCCAACCTATTGTTAACAAAAAAGGAGAAATCATTAAATATGAAACCTTGATGCGTTTACGAGAACATTCACATGAAGAAACAAAACTTATTTCTCCTTATTTCTTTTTAGAAACATCTATACTAACCAATGAATATCCAAAACTTTCAAGATCTATCATTTCTCAGGCACTAAAACAACTCATAAACACCAAACATACATTATCTATCAATCTAACTTATAGTGATTTTAAAGATCCTTACCTTTTCAAACTCCTTACACAAACATTAGAAAATCATGATAT
>Ga0256841_1001029_pt1 | contig 25851 bp, 23 predicted proteins | sample 356308metaG_FD_185971 | JGI IMG/M metagenome (GOLD analysis project Ga0256841, IMG submission 185971) | Hydrothermal vent microbial communities from Mid Atlantic Ridge, Atlantic Ocean - 356-308 | ecosystem: Environmental > Aquatic > Marine > Hydrothermal vents | place: Atlantic Ocean: Mid...
GAGTCCGACTGTATGCGGGGCGGCCTCGGCGCTATCTCGGCCACGGCCTTCCTCTCGGTGCTCCTCGATCTCATGGATCGGACCCACATCCTCCGCGCCCACGAAGCCTTCTATTATTGAAAAGGAGGACGCTTGCGGACCTGGGAGCCGGTAACAATTCCTTCATTCGGGGGTTACGGAATTTTATTAATGGGTTCATCGAAAGGATACGGACGCTTCATACGCTTGACGCACGTTTCGATTTTCACGAAAAAGAGCGAAGCATGCGATTCCTCCGATCCTTTTCTCCCCCTGTTCTCCGGGCTCTGATCCTTTTCCTCCTCTTCGGATGCGACAGCGCCATCGATCCGGACCGTCTCGGTGAGGCTTCTCTTGAGATTCCTCGGCTGGTCGCGCCCGTGAACGACGTACGGATGTCGGTCGATGAGGAGATCGTCTTCTCGTGGACCCCGGTGGAAGCCGCCGTCGGATATGAGATCGAGATTCTCGACGAGCAAGCCGACCCGGTGACGGCCGGGATAACGGGCGCGACGGGTTTCGTCTTTCGGCTGGGAGCGGCGGGGGCGTATACCTGGCGGGTGCGCGCCATCGACCGCTTCGAACGAAAGGGCGCATGGAGCCGGAGCCGGCGTCTCCGGGTGGCGGCTCCGGTAGAGTAGATGTCGCGCCGCCGACAGAGGCGAACGTGGGAGCCTCTTCGGCGGCGTTCCGGCCGGTTCACGCCTCCGGCAGCCCGTGGGCGGCGAGGCTCAGGTTCTTGTATCGCGGATCCATCGTGACTTCGCGTCCGAACCACGGAGGGGGCACGTACGCAGCCGCTTCCTCGTGCGAGGGAAACTCCACCTCGGCGGTGAAGAAGCCCTCGAGCGGGCCGAGATAGACGTCGAGTTCGATGGTATAGGCGCGGTCGGGGATCTCGTACCGAATCTTGCGCAGGCGGCGGCCCTCCGTGGCGGGCCAGAGCGCGTCGAACTGCTCCCGTGTCAATGCGACCTCGATTTCCAGGCGCGCCCGCAACCCGGCGCTCTTCACCGTTTCGAAAAACTGCTCCCCTTTTCGCCGGAGCCGCACCACCGTCCCATTCGGGTCGGCGGCCACGTAGCCCTGCCAGATCTCCTTGTGGGGAAAGTCTTCGAGGTTTGGCGGCGGTGTATCGATGATGAACTTGCGTTCGATTTCGAGGGTTTGCGACATGAGGTCGGGGGAAATGGTGGATCAGGGTTCCGGTCTGGTGAAACGATGCCGGGGCGGTTCGTTCGTCGCGGGTACGCCGTCCTGCCGGGGAGGCGTCGCCGGGATACGTCTACGTGAAACGGATCCGTAGGCAGGGGGCCGGCATCACCCGTACCGCCCTTCGATATAGTCGGCGGTTTCCTTGTGCCGGGGCGTGACGAACATCTCGGCGGTGTCCGCATGCTCGACGAGCTTGCCCATGAGCATGAAGGCGCACTCGTCGCTTGCTCTTCGCGCCTGCGCCATGTTGTGGGTGACCATGAGGATGGTGTACTCGCCCCGAAGCTGCCAGATGAGTTCCTCCACGGCGGCGGTCGCCTCGGGGTCGAGGGCGGAGCACGGCTCGTCCATGAGGAGCACGCGCGGCTTGACCGGGAGCAGCCGGGCAATACACAGCTTCTGCTGTTGTTCGAGCGAGAGGGCCGTCGCCGAATGATCCAGCCGATCCTTGACGGTATCCCACAGGAGCACCTCCCGGAGCGCCTCCTCGACGATCTGGTCTTTCTCCGCCTTCGTGCGCTTGCGCGCATCCGGCGTGTGGAGGGTATAGGAGAAGAGAATGTTTTCGCGGATCGAGAGGGGAAGCGGGTTCGGGCGCTGAAAAACCATCCCGACCTGTTTGCGCAGCTGCGGCAGGGCCACGTCCGAATCGAGGACGTTCTTCCCGAGCACCTCGATCACGCCTTCGGTGCGCACGTAGCCGAGCCGGTCGTTGATCCGATTGATGGAACGGAGGAGCGTCGATTTGCCGCAGCCGGACGGGCCGATGAGCGACGTGATGATGCCCTGCTTCACGTTGAAGTCCACGGCGAAGAGGGCCTGGAACGTGCCGTACCAGAGGCTGAAGTCCTTCACGCGCACGGCGATCTCGGTGTTTGCGAGGACGTCGGGTGCGTCGGGCGTGGGGGGCGGTGTTTCCATGCGTCTCCGGGAAAAAGCGTTCAGCCGAAGCGGCCGAGAATGTAATCGTAGGTCCTCGGGTCTTTCACCTTGCCCTCGAACAGGTCGTCCGTCCGTCCGATCTCGACGCAGTCGCCGGTGAGGAAGAAGGCGGTTCGGTCGGCGAGGCGGCGCGCCTGTTGGACGAGGTTGGTGACCATGATGATGGTCATCTCTTTCCTGAGTTCCTTGAGCACGTCCTCGATGCGCATGGTCGTGACGGGGTCGACAGCGATGGAGAACTCGTCGAGGAGGAGGAGGGCGGGATCCTGGGAGAGGGCGCGGGCGATGGTGAGGCGCTGTTGTTGGCCGCCCGAGAGCAGGCTGCCGAGCGAGTCGAGCCGGTCCTTTACCTCGTCCCACAGCGCTGCGCGCGTCAGGCACCGTTCGACGATCACGTCGAGTTCGCGCCGGTCGGTGACGCCGCGCAGCCGGGGCGAAAGCGCGACGTTGTCATAGATCGAGAGCGGCAGGCCTACCGGCAGCGGGAAGACGACGCCGATGTGTTGCCGGAGCGCATACACGTTGCGCCACGCCCGCACGTCCCGCCCGAGAAAACGGATGTGACCCTCGACACGCATGTGCGACTCGAACCGGTCCATGCGATTGAGCGTCTTCAGAAAAGACGTCTTCCCGCTGTTGGCAGGGCCGATGATGCCGAAGATCTCATGTTCGTGCACCGACAGGCTGACGTTCCGGAGGGCGGAGACGTCGCCGTACCGGATCGACAGGTTTTCGACTTCGAGCACGGGCGGCGCCGGCGGCGTCGAAGGCGCGTCGGGGCCGGCGTCGGGGGGAGCCTGAGGCATTACCATTTCTTTTTGTTGCGGAGATAGACCCGGAAGGCGATCGAGAGGGCGTTCATCGAGAGCACGATGCCGATGAGCACGAGCGCCACGCCGAAGGGGAGGTCCTCCGGCACGCCGGTCACCTGCGTCGAGATCGTGTACAGGTGGAGCGAGAGCGCCATCGTCTGATCGTAGACGCTCTCGGGGAGGAACGGGACGAAGAACGCCGCGCCGGTGAACATGATCGGGGCGGTCTCGCCCGCCGTGCGGGAGACTTCGAGGATGATGCCGGTGAGGATGCCGCTGACGGCGTTCGGCAACACGATGCGCCGGATCGTCTGCCACCGTGTCGCGCCGAGTGCCCAGCACGCCTCCCGGAAGGCATGCGGGACGGCCTGGAGCGACTCCCGGGTGGCCACGATGACCACGGGCAAGGTCATGATGCCGAGCGTCAGGCTGGCGGCCAGGATGCTCGTGCCGAACTCGAAGAAGAGCACGAACGCGCCCACCCCGAAGAGCGCGTGCACGATCGACGGCACGCCCGCCAGGTTGATGATCGCCAGGTTGATCGTGCGGGTGAGCCAGTTGTCGGGGGCGTATTCGCTCAGATAAACCGCCGCCGCCACGCCGAGCGGCACGGAGAAGACGAGCGCCACCACCACGAGGAAGATCGTGCCGAGGAGCGCCGGAAAGATGCCTCCTTCGGTCATCCCGTTCCTGGGGAACTCGAAGAGGAACGACCACGAGATGACCGGGCCGCCCCGATACACGAGCAGGATCAGAATGATGAGCACCGGAAGGATCAGCAGAAGCGCCATCAGCAGAAAGAGCAAACGCCAGCGCTTCTCTCTCTGCTCGTTCCGGAGGTTGAGTTCGGTAGCCTTGAACATAGGTCGGAAGGTCGATCGTCGTTCGGACCGGCGGGATCGAACGGGTCTATTTTTTCCGAATGCCCCGCACCACCAGGTCGGCGGTCAGGTTGATGAGGAAGGTGATGATGAACAGGAGGATGCCGAGCGTGAAGAGCGCGCCGTAATGAGGCGACCCGACGGCCGTTTCTCCGAGTTCGGCGGCGATGGTGGCCGTGAGCGCGCGCACGGAATCGAACACGCTGTGCGGGATGTTGATGGAGTGGCCGCTGGCCATGAGCACGGCCATCGTCTCGCCGAAGCCGCGTCCGACGCCCAGGAGCACCGCCGAGACGAGGCCGTTCTTGGCGGCGGGGAGGACGACCCGCCGGATCGTCTGCCACCGGGTCGCGCCCATCGCTTCGGCGGCCTCGCGGTACTTGTCCGGGACGGCCTTGAGCGAATCCTCGGCAATGGTGGTCATGATCGGCGCCGCCATCAGCCCGAGGATGATGCCGGCATTGAGCACGTTCAGGCCGATGGGGACATTGAACAGCTTGATGATGAGGCCGTTCATGATCGTCAGGCCGATGAAGCCCCAGACCACCGAGGGGATCGCCGCCAGCAGTTCGATCAGGATCTTGAGCGTCTCGCGCGTCTTGCCCGTGGCGAACTCCCCGATGAAGATGGCCGCGCCGAGGGAGAAGGGGATCGCCACGATCATGGCCATGCCGGTGACGCTCGCCGTGCCCAGGATCAGCGCGAGCGCACCATAGGTCGGGTTGTTTTCCGAGGTCGGGATCCAGCGCGGCGAGGTGAAGAACTCCTTCAGGTCGAACGCGCCAAAGAGGAAGGGCAGCCCCTCCTTCGCGATGAACACGAAGATGCCGATGATGAAGATGATGGCCGAGATGCCGCCGAGGTACATGATCCCCTGCATGGCCTTGTCGATGTGCCATGCGGCGGTTCGGCGATCGGCGGCGGGCGCGCGCCCCGGTCTGCTCGAAGTCTTTTCGGTCATGTCAGTCGGCGTCCTCCCCGCGCATCGTTTCCATGAGGGCGCTCACGCGCGAGGCGATCTGCCGGTAGGCCCGCTCGAAGCGTTCCTTCGGGTCGGCGGCCCCGCTCGTGTCGATCTGCCATTCGAGTACGGCGGTGTTGAAGGGCGGCGGATCGAGGTAGCGGGCGACGGGCCCGTCGAGGCTGACCACCACGTGGAACGTCTCCCAGTCTTCGGGCGGCCAGTCGATGGGCGTCGGGCGGGCATCGGTCATGTCATACCCGCGCGCCTCCATCCAGGCGATGAAGTCGGGGTCGAGGGCCGGGGCCGGATGCCGCCCCGCGCTCGTGTAGCTTCCGCTGCCCGGGAACGACTTCCGGGCGATGGCCACGGCCATCTGGCTGAGAAAACGGTCCTCGTCTTCGAGGAAGGCAATGCGGTACACCTTCGGCTGTTTGCTCTCGCCGGTGACGGCAAAGACCGTGTCCTCGCAGATGTTCTTCGCCTGATCGTTGATCCGGGAGATGCGGTTGAGGATGATCAGAATCATGAGCATTTCGTCGCACGCATAGGCGTGTCGCTCGCCCTCTTCGACGAGGTCGGCATAGGCGACGCCGAAGGACCGCCGGGCCTGCGCGGCCAGCGGGATTGTGGCGCGGGCGAGGTCGGCGTTTTGCTCGTTGAAGGCGCGCATGGCCTGACGATACATCTCCAGGGCTTCGTCGGCCAGCCGTTCGATCTCCCGCCGCATGACGCCGGTGGGGGGACGCGTCAACTGGTTCACCTCACGGCAAATGGTGACGGCATAGTCCCCGACGCGCTCCAGGGCGATGTTGAGCCGGAGCACGGTGGAGATGAACCGCAGGTGGCCGGCGCTGGGCAGGTAGAGCGCGATGAAGCGGTAACAAAGCCGATCGATGCGGCGAACGGCGCGGTTGATCGGCAGGTCGCCGAGGATGGTCTCGTTCGCCAGCGGTTTGTCGAGCGTGAGCAGGGCTTCTCGCGCGTTCCGGACCGCCGTCTCGACGTTCGCGGCCACGGCTGCGACCTCGCCGCGTATTTTCTCCAGGTCGCGCTCCAGACGTTCTTCAAAATGGCTCATACGGAACCTGAGGGTTGATGCACCGGAACCCGAGGGTTGAGGCACGGAGAGGGGCCGCCCGTCGTGCGGCGTGGGATAGCTTCGTCAACCTAACGCGCATCGGGCAAAACGTAAAGGCGTCCCGGAAATGTTCACGGATAACTCCCGCACGTTCCGGGCGTCCGTGCCGGCCTCATTCACCGGTCTGCGCGTCGCCTTCGCATACAACCTCACGCACCGGCGCATAGCCTTTCTCCTTGATGATGCACTGGCCCTCGTCGCTCAGGATCCAGTCGAGATACGCCTTGATCGCTCCCGTCGGCTCGCCGTCGGTGTACATGAACAGCGGGCGGGCGATGGGGTAGGTTCCGTCGAAGGCCGTTTTTTCGGAAGGCGCCACACAGTTGCCCTGCCCATCCTCGATGCAGAGCATCTTGACTTCCGGCGTGGCATAGGCCAGCCCGCTGTAGCCGATGGCGCACGGCGTATGCTGCACCAGGTCGACGACGTCCTTCGAGCCGTGCATGTCCCGCGAGCCGAGTTTGTAGTCGCGGTTTTTCCCGAGGACGGCCTCGCGGAAATAGACGTACGTGCCCGAGTTGTTCTGCCGGCTCACGCGGATGATCTCTTGCTTCTCGCACCCCGGCACCTCGACGCCGAGCTGCGTCCACTTCTCAAGCGTTCCGCCCTCTCCATAGATCTCCGCCAGCTGATCGAGGGAGATGCCCTCGAGCGGGTTGTCCTTGTGGACGTAGACCGCCAGCGCATCATAGCCCACGATGTGCTCGACGGGGGTATGCCCGTTGGCGCGCGCCTGCTCCATCTCCGAGGGTTTGATCTCCCGGCTCGCGTTGGCGATGTCCACGGTGCCGTTGATCAGCGCCGCGATGCCCGTGCCCGAGCCGCCGCCCGAGACCGCCACCGCCACGTTCGGGTTGATCTTCCGGTAGGCTTCGGCCCACGCCTGCGCCACGTTGACCAGCGTGTCCGAGCCCTTGTTCTGAATGACCTTGCGGGAACTGGAATGCCCGCTTTCTCCCGAACGGCCGCAGCTCGTGAGCGTGAGCGCTACCGTGAGAGCGAGCAACAAGCGAATGATTTTCATAGTGAGGGTCCTCCTGTTGTGGGGTAATCGAGTTTCGTATGGTGTCGGTGAAGACGGCGGCGTCAGGTCCAGGTGGGGGAGCACCGCAGGTGATCGAACGGGAGCGCCACCGAAGAGGCGATGTTCGACAGATGCGAGGAGGTGCGGCTCAGGAGCCGCGCGGCCAGCGTGAGCACCACCGCCTCGTTAGGATCGAGGTCTCGCCGGTCGGCAAGGTCGGAGACGTAGACGCTCAGGCCTCGCTTGACGCCGGTATGGGCCTCCATCGCCCGGCGCGCCTCGAGCTCATCCTTCCGGGCGAAGCTCTCGCGCGTCCACGAAAACATCTCTCCGATGCGGTCGCGGAAGGTGCGGAGCGGCAAGACCTGCGGGCTGATGCGGGTCTTGTGAGCCAGCTCGGACGTCTCTGCGAAGGATTTCGCCATGTCCCCGATCCGTTCCGCATCCTGGATGATGCACAGCAACGTCAGACTCAGCTCCAGCTCCTCCTGCGGGCGCCGGGAGAGGTGCTCGTAGATCGCCCGCCGGATCTCCCGTTCCTTCCGATTGACGATCTCATCCTCAGCCTCGAGATCGATCTGAAGGATTTCGTTCTCGAGCAGCGCCGCCGTCGCTTCGACGTACATCCGATGCGAAACGTTCAGCATCAGACACACGTCGTCGAAGGCTTGCCGGATGAGCGGCGGGCGGGACTGGCGGAAGCGATCGAAGAAGAGCACGTGGTCGCGGAGTTCGTTGAAGGTGGAAGATATCTAAAAAGTATAGAAGAACGTGAGGCGGGGCATGATGGTGGGATCGGGAGCCGCGCCGTCCGCGCCGTCGAAGAAGACGGCTTCTACGTTCGGCATGAAGTGGACCTGCGGGTGCGCCGCGATGTCGACGCCGACGAGCGCCAGGCTCGAACGGGCATTGTCCGCAAAGGGCACGTAACTGATCTTGCCGGCATCCGGGTTGGGATCGAACACCCGGTCGAAGCGGGCGAACCCGGTCACCTGCTTCGAGAGCGGCTTCGCGCCAAAGACGGAGAGCGCGTTGAGGTTCACGCTTCCGCCGCCCGCCACGTCCCGCCGCTGGTAGGCATACTGAATGCCGAGACGCCCGCTTGTCCCTTTCACCCCCACGAATCCCTGCACCGTGACCCGGTCCGACCTGCCCGGGCGGTCGTCGTAATCACCGTAGACCTCGAAGATCACCGACGGCGTGGGGTAGAACGTCAGGGCGAGCAAGCCTTTCTTTCCCTTGTTCGTCTCCGAACTCGCGCCGTTGCCGTTGGCAAGCATCACGTTGTACCGAATCTTTTTCTCGGCGTCGAGGCTCCCTTTGGCCGCCACCCCGATGTCGCGGGAAGCCCCCATCTTCTGCAGGTCCAGAAGCGTCTTTTCCACGGAACGGTAGCCCCAGAATCCTTCGATGACGCTCCAGGTGGGGGTGCCGGAGAGGCCGAACGTGAGCTGGTGACGACCTCCTTTCCAGCGTACGTATACGTCCTTTGCGAATGGTTCGAGTTTGGCTTTGCTGGAAAAATCCCCCTTGGAATTCATCTCGGTGCGCAGACGCGCGGTCCACGTCTCGCTGATGGCGAAGTCGAACGTCAGATAGATGCGGCGAAACCAGAACCCGTTCCGGTTTTCCAATGCCGAATCGTCGCTTCCGGCCACCCAGTAAGCGTCTCCGAAGACGAGTCCTTTGAAGGAGGCCGACTGACCGCGGGACGGCTCCGGGACGGTGAGCATGAGGAAGGCGAAAAGGATGGACAGCGCGGTGCGCAACGGGCGGGAGGGAAGGTTCATAAGGTAGGGGCGCTTGATGTTGTCAATGTTGCGGCCATATTACGATAGGGTTATTGAAGGAGTCGTCAGGATCGTGTTACCAAACTGTTAACACTTGGAGCGGGCCTCCGGGACGTCATTCGAGCCGTGAATCGTGCGCTCCGGGAAGGAGGCGCACGGTAAGCTGCGCTGCCCGTAGGGAAATTCCTGACGCCATAAAGCTGTATTCCCCTACACGCCGGGAAAGGAGGTGCCTACCGGGAATGTGGGTGCGAAAGGTGTTATATTCCGGACGCGCAGACTTAACGATTTGATCATACGGGGCGTATGGATTGGGCATACGCGTCCGGAAAACGAGACCACGCCATGGATACCCGGTTGCAAGAAGCGCAGGTCGCTATGTTGAAGGATTTGGCCGCGAACGGTCCGACCGAGCATGAGCGCCGTCGCGCGAAGATTCTTCTGATGTACCACGCGGGGAAAACCACGCGTGAGATTGCCGAGGCGGTAGGACTCTCAACCGGTCGAGTGGCCTACTGGCGCAGGGAGTTCCTCAAGCGCGGCATGAATATTTTCTCCTCCGTCGATGAGACGCCCTCCGCGCCCGCTGCCCCGACGTCCTCTCCAGCTACCGAATCCCCGAAAGAGATGAAGACTGCTTCCCCGAAAGCCGCCAAGCCGAAAGCCGCCAAGCCGAAAGCCGCCAAGCCGAAAGCCGCGAAGCCGAAAGCCGCCAAATCGAAAGCCGCGAAGCCGAAAGCCGCCAAAACCAAGAAGGTCGAACGTCCGAAGGCCGCTCCGCTGTCGGGGGGGGGGTTGAAGAAAGCGGAGAAGGTGGTGGTAGGCGTTGCGGGGGTGCTCGGGAAGAAGGCGATCCGGCAGCTCGACGCCCTCACTTCGCAGGAAAGTTTCCAGGAGTTCGTGGCGTACGTGCAGAAGCAACGGAAAAAGCTCATGAAACAGCTGGATGCCAGGGACCTGAAGAAAAAGCAGATCAAGTTTTTGCGCCGTCAACTCAAGGAACTGGAAGCACAGATTGCCAAAGCCGAAAAGTTGCTTCAGAAACTGGAAGATTGATCCGGTGAGCCGATCTTGCCCGTCGGCGTCTGGAAAAGGGATGTCCCATGTTTGCCTCTGGACCTGAAAAATGTCGGAAAAGAAGGGGAAGTTGAAAGAGAGAGAGAAGGGCGGGAAGAAAGCGAGGAACGCAGAAGGACCGGGTCCGATGCCGGAATTGTTGCCGCCCGACATCAAAATGCCGGTCAAGAAGATTCCCCGGAAGGTATACGAGCGCGAGCTGGCCAAACTCCAGGTGGAACTGGCCAAGCTCCAACGATGGATTCGCGTGACGGGGCAAAAGGTGGTGGTCGTCTTCGAGGGACGGGACGCCGCGGGCAAGGGCGGCACCATCAAGCGCATCACCGAATGCCTGAACCCCCGCATCTGCCGGGTGGTCGCGCTGAACAAGCCTACCGAGCGGGAGCGAACGCAGTGGTATTTCCAGCGATACGTGACGCATCTCCCGGCGGCGGGCGAGATGGTGCTCTTCGATCGGAGCTGGTACAACCGGGCGGGCGTGGAATGGGTGATGGGCTTCTGTACGGAGGAGGAATATGTGGAGTTTTTGCGCTCCTGCCCGGAGTTCGAGCGGATGCTCGTGCGGTCGGGAATCATCCTCATCAAGTACTGGTTCTCCGTCAGCTCGGAAGAACAGGAACGCCGGTTCCAGGCCCGGCTCAAGGACCCCACGAAGCGGTGGAAGCTGAGCCCCATCGACCTGGAGTCGCGGTTGCGATGGGTCGAGTATTCGCAGGCGAAGGACCGCATGTTCGCCTATACCGACATCAAGCAGGCCCCCTGGTTCGTCGTCAATGCGGACAACAAAAAGCGGGCGCGCCTGAACTGTATCCATCATCTGCTGAGCCTGATTCCATACGAGGAGATCGAGCCCGAGCCGCTCGTGCTCCCGCCGCGCCCCTCCGAGCACGGGTACGTGCGCCCGCCGCTGGATGAGCAAACATTCGTGCCCGAAGTGTACTGAGGGCGCTCTCCACGCCCGTTCTCTTTCCTCCCTGCCAGATGGAAAGTCCCAACTCGCTGGAAATCGGCGCCATCCTGATCGGTCTCGTCGGCGGGCTCGCACTGTTCCTCTATGGGATGGAGCAGATGACCGACGCGATGAAGACGGTCGCCGGCGAGGGGATGAAAAAGCTGCTCGCCCGGTTGACCACCAACCGGTTCAAGGCGGTCTTCGCCGGGGCGCTCGTCACGTCTATCATCCAGTCCTCTTCGGTGACCACGGTGCTGGTGGTCGGTTTCATCTCCGCCGGGCTGATGACGCTCGCGCAGTCCATCGGCATCATCCTCGGGGCGGACATCGGGACGACGGTGACGGCGCAGATCGTGGCCTTCAAAGTGACGAAATACGCCCTCGTGCTGGTCACAATCGGCTTTCTGATGCAGTTCGTCGCGAAGAAGGAGAAGATCCGGCAATACGGCATCATGACGCTCGGACTGGGACTGGTCTTCTTCGGAATGGAGATGATGAGCCAGGCCACGCATCCGCTGCGCACCTACGAGCCGTTCATCGACCTGATGCGGAAGATGGACAATCCGCTCGTGGGGACGCTCATCGGGACCCTCTTCACGGGAATCATTCAGAGTTCGTCGGCGATGATGGGCGTCGTGATCGTGATGGCAAGCCAGGGATTCATCTCCCTCGAAGCCGGCATTGCGCTTGTCTTCGGTGCGAACATCGGCACGTGTGTGACGGCGCTTCTGGCTGCGATCGGGAAGCCGCGGGAGGCCGTGCGGGCCGCCTTTGCGCACATCTTCTTCAAGGTCGTCGGGGTGGTCATCTGGTTCGGGTTCATCGAACAGCTGGCCGAAATCGTGCGGTGGATCTCGCCGGCGCATCCGGAGTTGTCGGGGGCGGCGCGACTGGCGGCGGAGACGCCCCGGCAAGTGGCCAACGCCCACACGCTTTTCAACGTCGCCAACACGTTCCTCTTCATCTGGTTTACCGGCCCGCTGGCGCGCTTCATGCGCAGGCTCATCCCCGAGCGCCCGCCGACCGGCCCCGGGGCCGTCCAGCCCAAATATCTCGACGACATCCTCCTGGAAACCCCCGTGCTGGCGCTCGACCGGGTGCGGATGGAGTTGCGCCGCATCGGAGAACGAGCCCTTGAGATGGTGCAAAGAGCGCTCCCCGCGGCCATCCACGGGGAGAAGGAAGACCTCGAAAAACTGGCGGAGATGGACGATGAGGTAGACCTTCTTCACAGCGCCGTCATCCAGTATCTGGGACGGCTCTCTCAGCAGAACCTTACGGAGTCGCCGTCCCGGCTTCTGAACCACTACATCAGTGCGGCGAACAACATCGAGAACATCGGCGACCTCATCGAGACAAACATTGTGGGGGCAGGGATGGAGCGCGTGCGCAGGCAGGTGCGCGTCAGTGAGGGCGCCCGCCAGGTCCTACGGGGGCTGCACGACAGGGTGACGTGGGCCGTGCAACTCGCCCTGGAGGCGCTCGATGCCTCCGACGAACACATGGCCGAGCGCGTCATTCAGGCGAAAGGGGAGATCAACCGCCTCGTGGAGGAGGCGGAGCGGTATCTGGCCGGGCGACTGGCCGCCGAAGGCGAAGATCGCGTGACGCTCTTCCGGATCGAATCGGAACTGATCGAATACCTCAAGCGAGTCTATTATTTTGCCAAGCGCATCGCCAAATCGGTGCAGGAGGTCGAGCGCAGTGAGGAGGACGCGACCCACGACGTCGAGGAGTCTGCGCTCGCCGGGGCATGAGCCTCCGGGCGCTCCGGACGTCATTTCTTCCGGAGACTTCCTGAGGATGGGTAAATCATGACGCGGGTGTGCCCGTAGAGGCGGTACACCACGTCGGAGTCGTCGGTGACGCCGGAGAGGTATTTCCCCTCGATCTTCGTCCACAGGTTGCGCGTCGAGCCGTCTTCGAGCGTGAAGGCAAGGTGTTCGAGGGCGTTCGCGCGCACCTCGTCGGCGTCGAGGTCGTCGAAGAAACCGTCGGCGCGGAGCGGGATGAAGCGGGAGATCCACCGCACCACGGCCACCGAGTCGGCGGGCGCGGTCTCGCCGTCGAGGTGCAGCGTCCACGCGCCGTCCTCGAGCGCCACCTCGTACGTCTTGTCTTCCTTCTCCACGCGCACCCGGCGCACGACGGACGGCGAGCCGAAGTCGAGGACGGACTTGTCCCGCCAGGCGTCGAGGTCGGAGGAGAGCGGCGGGCGGCCCCGCGCCACGAAGACGCGCGGGTCGTCCTCATAGCGGAGGTAGACGGACTGCGCGTCGGGGGCGAGCTTGCCGATGACGAGGTGGGTCTCGTCGCCGTCCATGTGAACGGTCAACGCTTTGCCGGTCGAGTCGACGCCGTACCGGGCGTAGCGCTCCGGGTTCGTAGAGACGACGGCCTCGGGCGTGAGCGCCTCGAGCGCGGAGAGGAGGCCGCGCATCGTGTTCGCCTCGGCCCGATCGACGAGCGGGCGGGTCACGCGCCAGGCGTCGCCCTCACGCTCGACCGTCAGCGAGAGCCGAGGCGTCTCGAGGTCGATGCGGGTGACGGCGTCGGCCCTGAAGTGGAACTCCGGCGTGTCGATGGTCGAAGGATGACGGTCGAAAACGCCGGCGACGAAGGCGACGATCAGGAGAAAGACGACGCCGCCGGTGAGTGCGAAAAGCGTATTTTTCTTCATGACATCCGGGGAATGATATCCAGTATGAGGCATAAAATGTGGGAAGGTCACGCGAGGACGATCCGGCGGTTCTTTCTCATCCGCCACCGGATCAGACCGAAAAGCAGCACCAGCAGCGGCGGCGTGAGCAGGTTCGCGTACTTGATGAACGGACGCGCCTTTTCGCTGACGAACTCCAGCTGACGCGGCGCGATGGTCTTCGAGCGGATGGCGAGCAAGGCATCGTCCTGCGCGAGCCAGTCCACCATGTTCAGCGCAAAGGCGACGTTGCCCGGCACTTCCTGACCCATCACGGAAGCATTGACGAGGTCACCGTCGCCCGCGACGACGAGGCGGGTGGGGAGGCCGGTGCGGTTGGCGTCGAAGGCGCTCGGGAAGGAGCCGGAGAAGGCTGCGGCGAGCACGTACGGGCCTCCGGTGAGCGGCGCGCGCTGCGGCATGGGCTGAATGAAAAAGAACCCCTCCTGCGTGGCGCTCCGGGGTGAGGAGAACACCAGCGCTTCGCGCCTCACGCCCTCGGGCAGCGCCGCGGACGTGTCGATGGCGCTCACGTAGAAGAAGGCCATCTCCCGAAGCCGATTGACCATCTGATGCTCGGGATTGAACCGGGTGGCGATGGGGAAGAACGGATACTCGACGGCCTGATGAATCAGAAAACCGCCGAGGTTGCGTTGCACGCTGATGCTCGAACTCTGTTGGTCCATGACGAGGTTGGGCGAGACCACCGCACCGTACGCCCCGAGCACGGATTCGAGGCCGGTCGTCAACTCGCGGGCCTGCGCCGTCTGGAGGTTGGCGTCGACGCGGTTGAGAAGCACGGCGAGTTTGCCGCCGTTCATGAGGAAGTCGTCGATGGCGCGCAGGTGCGCTTCCGGGATCGAGTCGGTGGGGGCGACGATGAGCAGCACGTCCGGCTTCACGGCGAGCGCGCTGTCGGCGACGGCGACGGTGCGGACGTCATAGTTCCGCTGAAGGCCGTGCCAGAGTCCGGGCATGTCGCGCTCGGGAACAGGCTCGCCGTGCCCTTCGAGGAAGCCGACGAGGGGCGCGCGGTCGCGGGTCAGCTTGCGAAGCGCGCTCGTGATGTCGTATTCGAGCGTCGAGAGGTCCTGCACCACGGGGATGACCTCGGTGTTTTCTCCGTACCGGATCGACAGCCCCATGTACGCATTCTTGATCTGAAGATTGTCGTTCTCGACCACCTGGATCTGCACGGGCGGAATGCCGTAGCGCTCGGCCTCTTTGCGAAGCTCCTCGTCCGATCCCGGATCGACGAACTCGTATTGCACCATCCGCCCGCCGTACGCCCGATAATCGTCGAGTTTGTCGCGGAGGAAGCGGAGGTTGCTGCTGTACGGGGCGGGGAGGTCCGGGGTGAAGAACGCTTTGAACGTGACCGGGTCTTCGAGATTTTCCACCAGCCGGATCGACGCATCCGAGAGAGAATACACGTGGTCGTCGGTCAGGTCGAGGCGGAAGAAGAGGGTCACGCCGATCAGGTTGACGAGCAGGAGGATCAGCCCGACCAGCACGAGAGACGTTCGGGAGGTCCAGTCGCGCTTCATAGCTTATTCGGGTCTTCTGGCGAGGTTATAGGCGGTGAGCAGTCCCGCGAACAGGGTCACGGAGAGGTAATAGAGCACGTCGCGCGAGTCGATCACGCCGCGGAGCAGGTTGCGGTAGTGGTAGTCGATGCTCAGGTATTCGAGGATGCCTGCCAGGCTGCCGGGGAGGAACTCGGTGACCTTGTCCATCATGAAGAGGGTGAAGATGATGGCGAAGCCCAGGATGAAGGCGACGATCTGGTTGCGCGTCAGGCTGGAGGCGAAGATGCCGATGGCGCCGTAGGAGAGGGCCAGGAGCATCAAGCCGAAGTAGCCGCCGGCGACGGCTCCGGAGTCCGGGTCGCCGAGCACGGCGAGCGTGAGCGCATAGATGACCGTCAACCCGATGGCGCTCCACAGGAGCATCGTCACGGCCATCAGCTTGCCGAGGATGACGTGTCGGTCCCGCACGGGCATCGTCAGGAGCAGTTCGAGCGTGCCCGCTCTTCGCTCTTCGGCGAACGTGGCCATGGTCACGGCGGGGACGAAGAACATGAAGATGAGCGGCGCGAGATCGAACACCGTGCGCAGCGAAGCCACGTTCGAGAGAAAGAGCGTGTTCGAAAAAAACCAGCCCACGATGAGCAGAAAAGCGATGAGCACGACGTATGCAGTGGGGCTGTCGAAAGCGGCGTTCAACTCGCGTTTCGCCAGGGTCCACGTGGTTTTCATGGGTCGATTCGGAAAACGGTGAAGGAAAAGCCGGTTCAGGCAGGGGCGGCTTCGGTCGTGAGCCGGCGGAAGACGTCTTCGAGGTCGATCTGCCGGTGGTGAAGTTCGGTCAGCACCCAGCCCTGATCGACGGCGAGATGGAAAAGTTCGGGCCGGAGGTCGTCCGAGGTCTCGGAGAGGAGGTCGAAGAGGACCGAGCCGTCGCCGTCGGTTTCCCGGTCGAGGATCCGGGCCCGTCCCCAGCGGGCGAGGACCTCCTCGACGGCGCCGTTGGCCGCCTGCACGCCGAAGCGGATCCGTTGCCCGCCGACGGCGTGCGCCTGAAGCTCGGACGGGGCGCCGTCGGCCACGAGGCGTCCCCGGTTGATGATGAGCACCCGGTCGCACGACGCCTCGACTTCGGAGAGGATGTGGGTCGACAGGATGACCGTCTTTTCCTTTCCCAGCGACCGGATCAGGTCGCGGATCTCGGCGATCTGATTCGGGTCGAGGCCGGAGGTGGGCTCGTCGAGGATGAGGATGGGGGGATCGTGGATGATCGCCTGGGCGATGCCCACACGCTGCCGATAGCCCTTCGAGAGCGTCTCGATGCGTTTGGCGAGCACCTCGCCGAGGCCGCAAACCTCCGCCATGACGCCGATGCGTCGCGGGATTTCCGGCCCGGGGATGCCCCGCACATCGGCCACGAAGGTCAGGTAGTCGAAGACGGTCATCTCGCCGTAGAGGGGCGTGTGCTCGGGGAGATACCCGATGCGCCGGCGAACGGCGAGCGCGTCCCGGGTCACGTCGAGGCCGTCGACGAGGACGGAGCCTTCGGTGGGAGGGAGGTAGCAGGTGATGACCTTCATCGTGGTCGTCTTTCCCGCTCCATTGGGGCCGAGGAAGCCGAGAATCTCACCATGTTCTACATCGAAAGAGATCCCGTCCACGGCCTTTTCCGCGCCATAGCGCTTCGTCAATCCGCGCACTTCAATCATCGTCCGAGGGGGGCGTTCCGGTGGGAGTATGTGTCGAAAAACCGGGCTCCGCCGATGTGAACGCCCGGCAGGGAAGGGGGCCGTCTCCCATAACGACGCAGCCGGTCCGATTCGTATGCGGCTCGAACCGTGCGGGGAAACAACCGGGGCTTTCATTCGAGAAAGAGCCGAATTTGTTCCCGGATCCTCCGTGCTCGGGCGCGCTGGCGCGCCTCGCGGGTGTGTTGGTAGAGCGCGTCGAGTTCTTCGGGGGCTTCGGGGGGCGCGTCTTTGACACGCAATGGTTGTCGAGCTATTCTTTCCGGGCAAGATCAAGCTCCCGGGTCAATCCACGAAATTCCGGTGACTCTACTTAAGAGAACGGTTTTTTGAAAAGCCTACCTTTCACGATAGAGAACATCCGTGAAAGAGTCGATTTCCGAAGTGATCAAATGAACACAGGGGGTATCGGCTGGATGGGGAGCTTTTTAGGCATTGGAGTTAGAAGAAACTATGAGGGCGTGGGGGCAGGTGAACCCCGAAAACGAAAAAACCCGGCCCGCCGGTAGGGCGAGCCGGGTTGTTGCCTCAACGCGTAGGAGCAAGGATCAGGGGATGAGGCAATTTTTTTTGGGCCATTATTGGGCGAGGAATGCGATCAGTCCGGTGGTTCCCGATCTTTCCTCTATGGCCTTGGTGATCAGTATTGGGTCTCTACGGGGCCGACCCAGACACTCTTGCCCGTCGTTCCGACCGGCTCACCCACGACGAAATCCCTGGCCGCGTCGAGGAGGGCGGTGCGCACCTCGAGCGGGGAGGCCCAGGGATGCTTCGCCACATAGAGCGCCGCCGCTCCGGTCACGTGGGCCGCAGCCATTGAGGTGCCGGACATCGACTTCGGCCCTTCCTGGTTGATGCCCAGGGAGATCACCGCTTCGCCCGGCGCGAGAAGGTCCACCATCGAACCATAGTTTGAGAACGAGGAGAAGACTCCGTTGACGTCGTACGAGCCTACGGTGATGGCGCCTTCCACATGTGCCGGGGTCACGTTGATGGCGTCGGCGCCATAGTTGCCGGCGGCAGCAACCACCACGATCCCGGCGTCGAGGGCGGCTTCCACCGCTTCGTCGAGGGAGGTATAGGCGCTCGTTCCGATGTTCTCCCCGATGCTCAGGTTCACCACGGCAGGTTTGCCCGGATGCGCCTGCTTCCAGGCAATGACCTCTTCCATGGCAGCCACCACCACCGAGACGTCCGTTGTGCCGTTGTCGTTGAGGACCTTCAGGTTGTGGATGCGCGCCCCCGGAGCGATGCCCACGAGGTTGTCCTGGTCGTCGATGGCGCCGACGATGCCGGCGATGTGCGTCCCGTGTCCGTCGTGGTCGGCAGGGTCGCTGTGTCCTTTCCGGATGTCTTCAGAAGCATAAAGATAGAGGTCGTCATCGGGATCGTACCTCAGGGCACGGGCTACTCCGGTATCGAGGATGAAGACGTCGACGTTGACCACCCCGTAACCGTTGCCCGATACCGTCCATGACTCTTTCCCACCGACGGCAGCCACGCTCCACGGAATCAACTGCCCCGTTTGACCGGTGGCGGCGGCGGCTTCGGGGAGATCGACCGTGAAGTCCGGCTCGTACCAGATGATGTCCGGGTCGTTTTCGAGTTCGTCCAAAAAAGCATTGTATTCACTCAATCCGAGCGAGTCCTCGACCGTTATGGCATACCCGGCGAAGACATTGGTGTATTCATATCGTTCGAGCACATTGTACCGTTCGAGCGTCGTGTATCGCTCCAGAACGTTGTACCGTTCGAGGGTGCTTTGCTTATTGATCGAGAGAATGAGATTGAGAGAGGACTCATTGCCGAATTTGCCCGAGCCCTTCGACGTATACGCCCGGTCCATCAGGTAGGGGTGGCGCAGTTTGCCCTGGCGCAGGGTCGGTTCGGGCGTGGCTTCTTCCCCGCCGGTAAACGTGTCGGAACAGCCGGCGAAGATGACCATCCCGACCATGAGCAGGAAGAGCTTGAGCGCGGAAGCGGGCACGATGCTTTTCATAATAAGGCTCAGATAAAATCAGGGAATAATAATGAGGCGCCGAAAATCACACGATCGATGATCGAAAAACAGTCCCCTCGAAGCTGTCGAGAATGCGGTCTGATAGGATTTCTCAGAACGGCAATAAACGGCTTTTAGGGTATCGGCAGCCGGACGATCGTTTTAAGGATTTGAATGTGAAGAAAGGATGAATGGAGTTGGAGGGTCGTTTGCGTAACGATGGAAGCGAACGGAGCAGGCGGGGCATCCGAGAGATCCGAGTTTTATTTCCGCGTCGCTCCGGTCCGGTGGAACCGTAGCGGCCATGCGTGAAAGGATAGGGCCGCCGGTTCAATCCGTGCGCGGAAGGGTTCAGAGCATCTGGGGGCGCATCTCTGCGCGATTTTCATTCCCCTCGCGGATCTTTCCTGAGCCTTGAATGGTCCGCCTCCATTGTGTAACATGCGGCAGTTTCCGTCCTCGTCCCTCAAGGCTCCGGGGCAATGCATCCACAGGAAAAACTCCAAGACCCATGAACATAGCGAACCCCATGATGATGACGGCCCGGGAAATCCTTGAGCGCCTGGGTATTGCGGATAAGCCTTGCGGCTATGCCGTCAGCGGGCGGTATGCGGAAGGCTCCGGCCCGCGCATCACCACCGTCAGCCCGATCGACGGCCAACCGATCCGGGAGGTCGGGACGGCGAGCGTGGACGAAGTGAACGCCGCCATCGATGCGGCGGCGCAAGCCTTCGGGCAATGGCGTCTCGTGCCGGCGCCCGTTCGCGGGGAACTCGTGCGGCGATACGGACTCAAGCTCCGCGAGCACAAGAAGGACCTCGGCGCGCTCGTCACCCTCGAAGTCGGGAAGATCCGCGCCGAAGCCGAGGGGGAAGTGCAAGAGATGATCGACATCTGCGACTTTGCGGTGGGCCTCAGCCGTCAGCTGTATGGGCTGACGATCCAGAGCGAGCGTCCCGAACACCGGCTCGCCGAGCAGTGGCACCCGCTCGGCCCGGTCGGCGTGATCAGCGCCTTCAACTTCCCCGTGGCGGTGTGGGCATGGAATGCGGCGCTCGCCCTCGTGTGCGGCGATCCGGTGGTATGGAAGCCCTCGGAAAAGGCTCCGCTCTCGGCCCTCGCGTGCCATCACCTCCTCCAGGAAGTCATCGACGGCTATGATCCCGCGCCGGACGGCCTGACGGTCCTCGTCAACGGCGGGCGTCAGGTGGGGCACGCCGTGGCGGCCTCGAAAAAGCTTCCGCTCGTCTCGGCCACCGGTTCCATTCCGATGGGTCGTGTGGTGGGGCAGACCGTGGCCGCCCGTCTCGGACGCTCGCTCCTCGAACTCGGCGGCAACAACGCCATGATCGTCACGCCCAGCGCCAACCTTGACCTCGCCATCCGCGCCATCACCTTCTCCGCCGTAGGCACGACGGGGCAGCGATGCACCTCGCTCCGACGGTTGATCGTGCACCGGGACGTGAAAGACGATCTCGTTGCTTCTCTCAAGAAAGTGTTTGCCTCGATCAAGATCGGCGACCCGCGCGAGGAGGGGGTGCTCCTTGGCCCGATGATCGACCCGAATGCGGGGGAGATGATGGAGCAGGCGCTTGCGCGCGCCCGGGCGGAGGGCGGCCGCACCTGGGGCGGCGAACGCGTCACCGAAGGCGTGCCCGAGGGCGGTGTGTACGTGCGGCCCGCCATCGTCGAGATCGCCCACGACGCCGAGGTGGTCCATACCGAGACCTTCGCGCCGATCCTGTATGTGCTCGAATACACCGACTTCGAGGAGGCCGTCGCCATCAATAACGAAGTGCCTCAGGGGCTTTCGAGCGCCATCTTCACGAACAACCTCCTCGAAGCCGAACGTTTTTGCAGCCCTGCCGGAAGCGACTGCGGCATCGCCAACGTCAATATCGGCACGAGCGGCGCGGAGATCGGCGGGGCCTTCGGCGGTGAGAAGGAGACCGGCGGCGGGCGCGAGAGCGGCTCCGACGCCTGGCGAAACTACATGCGCCGCCAGACGAACACGGTCAACTACGGCGAAGCCCTTCCGCTTGCGCAGGGCATCGAGTTCAACGTATGACCCGACCGGCCTTTCGCGTTCGTATCTTCCCGATATTCCTTGATCCCATCCCGCACGCGCCATGCCCATCACTTCCTCCCTCGACCTTGAAAGCCGTCTCTCCGCTCGGGTGAAAACCGTTCCTCCGAGCGGCATCCGCCGCTTCTTCGACATCGCCGCCACGATGGAGGGCGTCATCTCGCTCGGCATCGGCGAGCCGGACTTCGTCTCTCCCCGGCCGATCATCGAAGCGGGCATCTCCGCGCTTCGGGAGGGCAAGACCGGCTACACGTCGAATGCCGGGATTCTCGAACTCCGGGAGGCCATCGCCGAAGAGATCGAGCGGCTGTACGGCGTCACGTACGATCCCGCTTCCGAGATCCTGGCGACGGTGGGCGTGAGCGAGGCGCTTCAACTGGCCATGCTTGCGCTCCTCGACCCCGGCGATGAGATCCTCATCCCGGAGCCGTGCTTCGTCTCGTACGGCCCCACGGCCATCTTCGCCGGCGGCAAGGTGGTCTACGTGCCCACATATGCCGAGAACGATTTTCAGGTGACGGCCGAGGACATCGCCTCGCGCATCACGCCGAGGACGAAGGTGGTTTTCCTCTCGTATCCGAACAATCCGACCGGCGCCGTGCTGCGTCGGGAGGTGCTCGAAGCCATCGCCGAGGTAGTGGTCGACCACGACCTCCTCGTGCTCTCCGACGAGATTTACGACCGGCTGGTCTATGGTGAGGCGTATGCGCACGGGCACACGTGTTTGCCGTCCATCGAGGCGCTTCGAGACCGGACGGTGCTCCTCGGCGGCTTCTCGAAGGGCTATGCGATGACGGGATGGCGCATCGGTTATGCGTGCGCGCCCGCGCCGATCTATCGCGCCATGTACAAACTGCACCAGTATATCATCATGAGCGCGCCCACGATGGCGCAATACGGCGCGCTCGCGGGGATTCGCGAATGTCAGGACGAGGTGGAGCGGATGCGGCAAGCGTATGACGAACGCCGCCGGATCATCGTCGACGGCATGCGGGCGGCCGGGCTGCCCACGTTCGAGCCGGAAGGGGCGTTCTATTGCTTCCCCGACATTCGCTCGACCGGTCTGACGTCCGAGGACTTCGCGCAGAAACTGCTGGAGGAGGAGCGCGTGGCCGTGGTGCCGGGCGATGCCTTCGGGCCGAGCGGTGCGGGGTACGTCCGGTGCTCGTACGCCACTGCCCTCGACAAGGTCGAAGAAGCCGTCGTTCGGATCACCCGTTTCGCCCGGAAATATCAGGATCGCACCAACGGCGGGTGAGTCGCGCCTTGGGCCGGTCGCATTTCTTTCTTAGATTCGCGCCAGGCCGGACGCGTCCGGCGTCCTTTTCTCCCGTGCAACCCGTCCCCCCATGTCGTTGTTTTTCACCTTCGCGCTCGCGGTCGTCCTTCACTTGCTCCTCGGTTGGCCGTGGACCATCCTCGCGGGCGTGGCCGCGGGCGTGTGGAAAGGCCGCGGGGGGTGGCGCGTCGGCGCGCTCGGCGTCGGGCTCGGGTGGCTGGCCTTCGTCGGGTACGATTACCTCGTCGCCGCCGACGCGGTGAATGAAATGACGCGCGTGATGGGGGCGCTCATGGGAAACCTCCCGGCCTTCGTCGTCGTTGTCCTGACGCTGGTCATCGGGCTCGTGCTCGGCGCGCTCGGGGGCGCCGTAGGCGCACAGGCGGCCGCGCTCGTGAAGCGCCAATCCTGACCGTACGCCCGGCGCTCGCACCATCGAGGCGATGCCCTCCGTTCCGGCATAAAATCCATAAGCGAAGACCCAGGAGCATGTCCCTTCAGAAAGATGAAATCAAAAGCCTCTTAGAGCGTGTACACGCGCTCGGAGGCTATCTTTGACGTAGAAGGTCGAAAGAAAAGAGCCGAGGAACTGGAGCAGAAACGGCTCGACCCGCAATTCTGGAACAACCCCGAGGTGGCGAAGAAAGTCGAGCAGGCGCTTTCGGTGGAGCGGTCGTGGCTCGACGAGTGGGAGAAGATCAAGCGCCGGTCCGAGGATGTGGAGACGCTCCTCGAACTCGCCGCCGAGGAAGACGCCGACCTCGACGAGGAGATCGAGGCGGAAGTCGGGAAGTTGCGCAAAGCGGTGGAGGCGCTCGAACTCCGGAGCATGCTCAGCGGCCCCGACGACCACCGGAACGCGATCCTCACGATCAACTCGGGCGCGGGAGGGACCGAGAGCCAGGACTGGGCCGAAATGCTCATGCGCATGTACACCCGCTGGGGTGAGCGGAACGGGTACAAGGTGACCCTGCTCGAATACCAGCCGGGCGACGTGGCGGGCATCAAGAGCGCCACGCTCCGGTTCGAGGGGAACATGGCGTACGGCTACCTCAAGTCCGAGTCCGGCGTGCACCGTCTCGTGCGCATTTCACCGTTTGACTCGAGCGGGCGGCGGCACACCTCCTTCGCCAGCGTCTTCGTCTATCCGGAGATCGACGATACGATCCACATTGACCTTCGTCCGGATCAGCTCGAGATGCAAACCTTCCGCTCCGGCGGCAAGGGCGGACAGAACGTCAACAAGGTCGAGACCGGCGTGCGCATGATCTGGACCGGCGAGCTCTCGAACGGAGAAAAGGCGCGCGTGGTGGCCGAATGCACGGAGGAGCGGAGCCAGCTGCAGAACCGCGAGCGCGCCATGAACATGCTCAAGAGCCGCATCTATAAGCTCGAGCGTGAAATCCAGGAAGCCGCCAAAAATGCGGTGGAAGGGAAGAAGAAGAAGATCGAGTGGGGAAGCCAGATCCGGTCGTACGTCTTCCAGCCGTATACGATGGTCAACGATCATCGGACGGAGACGAAAGTCACCGACGTGCAGGCGGTCATGGACGGCGACCTCGAGCCCTTCATCAAGGCCTATCTGCTCCAGGAATCCGGAGCGTCGTCGTAGTCCCGCCGGCCGAGGTATGGGTATGGAACGATTCGATTTTCTCGTGCTCGGAAGCGGCGTGGCGGGACTCTCGTACGCCCTCCGGGTGGCCCGGCACGGCACGGTCGCCATCGTGACGAAGAAGGAGTCCGCGGAGTCGAACACGAACTACGCGCAGGGCGGCATCGCGGGGGTGATGGACGATGAGGACTCGTATCAGAGCCACATCGCGGACACACTCACGGCCGGGGCGGGCCTGTGCGACCGCGAAGCCGTCGAGGTGGTGGTGCGGGAGGGACCCCGGCGGATTCGGGAACTGATGGACTTCGGGGCACGGTTCACGCGGGAAAACGGGCTCTTGCACCTCGGGCGCGAGGGCGGGCACTCGGCGCACCGCATCGTGCATGCCGCCGACGCCACGGGCCGTGAGGTCGAACGGGCGTTGCTGGCAAAGGTGCGCGCCCATCCGAACATTCACATCTTCGAGTTCCACTTCGCGCTCGAACTCATCACGGAACACCACCTCGGGCAACACGTGAGCCGCCTCCGGCCCGACATGCACTGTTTCGGCGCGTACGTCCTCGACGAAAAGGCCGATCGCGTGAAGACCTTCCTGGCCCGCGCGACCCTCCTGGCCACGGGCGGGTCGGGGCAGGTGTATCTCCACACGACCAACCCTGCCATCGCCACGGGGGACGGGACGGCCATGGCGTATCGGGCCAAGGCGCGCATCGCCAACATGGAGTTCGTGCAGTTCCATCCGACCACGCTGTATCATCCCGAAGCCGCCTCGTTTTTGATCTCCGAGGCCGTGCGCGGGGAGGGCGGGTTGCTCCTCAACCGGGCGGGCGAGCGCTTCATGCCGAAGTACGACCCCCGCGCCGAACTGGCCCCCCGCGACATCGTCGCCCGCGCCATCGACGATCAGCTCAAACAGACCGGCGACCCGCACGTCTGGCTCGACGTCTCGCACCGCCCCGCGGACCGTATCCGCGAGCATTTTCCGACCATCTACGAGACCTGCCTCGGCTATGGCATCGACATCACCCGAGAGCCGATACCGGTCGTGCCCGCGGCCCACTACCAGTGCGGCGGGGTGCAGACCGATCTCTTCGGGCGGACCTCGCTGGCCGGCCTTTTTGCCTGCGGTGAGGTGACGTGCACGGGCCTTCACGGGGCCAACCGGCTTGCCAGCAATTCGTTGCTCGAAGCGCTCGTCTTTAGTCACCGAGCCATTGCTCCGTCCATCGCATATGCCCGTGAAGTCGCCTGGCGCGAAGACGTCCCGCCGTGGGACGCCGGCGGCACCGTGCGCCCGAATGAGTGGGTGCTCATCTCCCACAACCGCGACGAACTCCGTCGTGTCATGTGGGACTACGTCGGCATCGTGCGGTCGAATCTCCGGCTCAAACGCGCCCTCCGGCGGACGCGGATGCTCTATGAAGAAACGGAAGATTTCTACCGTCGCTCGCGCGTCTCCCCGGGGCTGTGCGAACTTCGAAACATGATCGCCGTGGCGTATTTGATCATCCGAAGCGCTCAGATGCGTCGCGAGAGCCGGGGATTGCACTATATGCTCGATTATCCGGAACCGGTCGAAGACGAGCGCCGTCCCACAATCGTCTGAACCAAGACGCATCGGTTCGGAGGAAACGGTCTCACAACGCTTTAAAAATCAAGGAAACAATAATAGCCCGGCAGCGTTTTCAATCCCTGCAGCAAAGGTTTGCGAAGCAGCCTCCGTTGGGTGTATATTGAGTGCTGCGAGGAAGAGAGGGGCCGGTTTGCAGCCGCCCTTTTTTAGTTGGCGTACCTCCTGAGTGGCGCCCGTTCCCAGCGGATCGGGCGTTTTTTGCAATACGTACGAACGTGACATGACCGAGTCGGTGAAAATAGCGGCAACCCCGGAAGAGCGGGTCCGCACCCTCGTGGAAGAGGTGATCGACGAATCGATGTTCGTCGTCGAGGTCATCGTGCGGGGACGGAAGGGATCGCGCGTGGTCGAGGTCTTCCTCGACGGCGACGCGCCGCTGAGCATCGAGGCGCTCGCGCGGGTGAGCCGGGAAGCCGGCTTCCTGATCGAGGTCGAAGACGTGATCGACGGGAAATAC